>Ga0306920_100012904_pt1 | contig 11360 bp, 10 predicted proteins | sample flu12Cox44000170_FD_204666 | JGI IMG/M metagenome (GOLD analysis project Ga0306920, IMG submission 204666) | Lab enrichment of tropical soil microbial communities from Luquillo Experimental Forest, Puerto Rico - flux4day.12C.oxic.44.000.170 (v2)... | ecosystem: Environmental > Terrestrial >...
CGCATTGACGGCGAAGTCGACGCTTTCCTCATCCTGCTGCTCAGCATCATTGTTTCCCAGAGCTACGGCGGCTGGGTGCTGGTCATCGGCGCTGCCCGCTACGCACTGCTGCTAGCAGGCTGGCTGATCCCGTGGCTTGCCGCCCCGTTGCCACCCCGGTACTGGCGCAAGGTCGTGGCCGCGATCCAGGGCATCGTGCTCACCATCGCCGCATCGGGACTGCTTGACCGCCTCGTCGGAATGATGGCGGTCGCCGCCGCCCTGCTGCTGCTGGCCGAGTCGTTCGGCCGCGACGTCATCTGGCTGTACCGGACCGGCGTCAGCGCGCGCACCCGCCAGGCGCTGCTGGTGCCCGTCACCGTGCTTTCGGTCGTGCTCGTGTGGGGTGTTCTCGTCGCGCCCGACCGCATCTTCCAGCTCACCCCGGCCGCCTTTGCCCGCATCCCCATGGAAGGGCTAGCCCTGGTCGCGGTCGCGGTGGTGCTGCCGGCCTGGCCGCGACGGATCGTGGCCGCCGTCGCTGGAATCCTGTTCGGCCTGCTCACCCTCATCAAGATCCTCAACATAGGGTTCTACGCGGAGATCGGGCGGGCGTTCAACCCGGTGCTCGACTGGGGCGACATCTCCCCGGCTGTTGGCGTGGTGCGCGACACGATCGGCACCACGCTCACCAACATCGCGCTCGTCGCGGTCTGGCTCGGTCTCATCCTGGTCATCAGCGCAATCACCGCATCAGCGATTCACATCACCACCGTGGCTGCCCGGCACCGCCGCGCCACGGTTCGCGCACTCGCCGCCCTCACAGCGGCCTGGGCGTTGTGCGCGGGCCTGTCACTGCACCTGGTCCGGGGATTCCCGGTCGCCTCGACCAGCGCCGCCGGGCTGGTCGTCGACCAGGTACGCGACACCCAGACAGCGCTCCACGACCAGCGCCTTTTCGAGCAGGCCCTCAACCGCTCGGACCCTGAAGCCAGCGTCCCTGCCTCGGACCTGCTCACCGGATTGCGCGGCAAGGACGTCATCATCGCCTTCGTCGAAAGCTACGGAAAGGTCGCCGTCCAGGGCACGAGCTTCTCCCCGGCTATCGACGCCGCCCTGCGCCGGAGCACCGCCTCGCTGGCCCGCGCCGGATGGTCCACGCGCAGCGCCTGGGTCACCTCCCCGGGCTTCGGCGGGATCAGCCAGCTCGCCCACTCCACCCTGCAGTCGGGGCTGTGGATCAACACCATCCAGCGGTATGCCGAGCTGGTCGCCAGCCACCGGTTCACCCTCAGCAGCGCCTTCGACAAGGCCGGCTGGCGCACCGTGAGCGACAGCCCCGAGGACGACTATGCCTGGCTGCCCGGTCCGCAGTTCTACCACTTTGACCAGCTTTACGACCGGAACAACGTGGGCTACCACGGCCCGGCCTTCAGTTACGCCTCGATGCCCGACCAGTACACCCTGGCCGAGTTTCAGCGGCTCGAACTCGGCCCAGGCCACAAACCCGTGATGGCCGAGATCGACCTGGTCTCCTCGCACACCCCCTGGGCCCCGTTGCCGGTCATGGTGCCCTGGAACAAGGTCGGCAACGGCTCGATATTCGACCCTCTGCCTGCGCGGAGCGAATCCCCGTCCGCGGTCTGGCGCAACGCCAGCACCGTCCGCCAGGCGTTCGGCAAGTCGATCCAATACTCGATGCAGGCCCTCACCTCCTGGGTCACCGAGTTCAACGATCCCAACCTCGTGCTCATCCTGCTCGGCGACGAGCAGCCGGGTAGCCCTATCAGCAGCCCCGGGGCCAGCCACGCGGTGCCGATCTCGATCATCGCCCGTGACCCTTCCGTGTTCCGGCAGATTGCCTCCTGGCACTGGCAGGACGGGCTGCTGCCCGGCCCCTCCGCTCCGCTCGAGCTAATGGACGCCTTCCGCAATCAGTTCCTCGACGCCTTCAGCACGGCCTCGTCCCAAGCGGCCCCGGCCCATGGACCCGCAGCACCCTGACCACCGGGTTGAGCGGGGCCTCCGGACGTTGACATCTTCTCTCGGCCGTTGGCGTCGGCCTGTCGGCTTCTCCGGCAACTCGCAGTACGATCGATTCCTGTTGCGGGTCACCTCACGCGATCCGGCACGGAGCAGATGCCGGTGAACCAGTCGCAGTCGCCGCGCGTATATCGCAGCAGGAGTGGCGGCGCAGATGGCAACGGAGCCCGAGATCGTAACTGACCGCCTCCCTGAGCAGCCAATCGGCGGCGCCAGCGAGCAGGTCGTGAACGGCCATCTGGTGGCCGCTGCGCTAGGCCGGCTGACACAGGAGCATCGGGACGTGCTGCGGGAGTGCTACTTTCTCGGCAGTTCGGTTGCCCAAGCCGAGCATGCCCTGGGGATCGCACCCGGCATGGTGAAGTCCCGCACCTACTATGCGCTGCGTGCGCTGCGGCTGGCCATCGAAGAACTACGAGATGTCGAATGACGGCCGACCGTACCCGCACCTCGCTTACGAGGCGCACCTAGCCATCTAACGACGGTGCCGGGCGGGCCTGGTGATTCAGGGAAGGTGGCTGGTGTCGTTGACGCAATGGACGGCGGCAAATCCGCGGCCGTGCCACCGGATCTCGTTAATGCAAGCAGAGCCGAGATACAGCCGGTAAAGGGTGCCAAGCGGGACGCCGAGAGCCCGGCACAGCAGGATCTTTATCGGGGTTACGTGACTTACCACCAGGACGGTCTGGCCGCCGTGGTTTCGCAGCAGCCGGTCACAGGCCCGGTTTACCCGGTGGGCGGTGTCGGCGAAGCTCTCCCCGCCCGGCGGTGTCTGTTCGGGGTTGCGTCGCCAGGCTGCCGCGGCTGCGGGCCATCGCTGCTGGATTTCTGCCAGGGTGAAGCCATCCCAGTCACCAAAGTCTGTTTCACGAAGATCGTCATCGATGACTGAGGTCAGGCCCAGTTCGCCGGCCGCAATAGCGGCGGTGCCGACTGCGCGCTGCAACGGCGAGCTGACCACGGCATCGATCGGGGCACCGGTGGCTAGGCGGCAGGCGGCAGCCCTGGCCTGCCGGGTTCCGATGGCGCTGAGCGGGAGGTCGCGCAGCCCGCTGAAGCGGTGTTCGGGTGACAATCGGGTATCGCCGTGCCTCAGCAGGATGGTGGTGGTGGGATCTGCTGTGGGGTTGTCCCAGCCCAGTGTCATATGGCTGTCCTGCGAGGATGACGAGAATGTTGTGTCGACTGTCCCCATGACAGCAAGACGAACATGTCAGCAGAACGGTTCAGCCGCCCAACCTCGGCCTTGTCACAGTACCCATGCCAGGCAGAGGTCAGCATCGCGCGTGGTATCCGCCAAACGCGACGGGAGTCTCCCACACCCGCACGGCCAGTGCCTGGCCCCCCGCGGCGGCGACGGCGGGCGACAGGCTGTCATGCACCCAGCGGGCGAACACCTCGACGGTGACCGCCCCGGCCCCGGCTGGGCGTATCTCCTCCAGGTTGCGGCCTTCGATCCGGCTGGTCAGCTCGGTCAGCGCCGCTTCCAGTACATCTAGATCGCAGACCATGCCCCGGTCATCGAGCTGCTCGCGGTCCACCACGATCTCTATCCGGTAGTCATGATCATGCAGCTGCCCCTCCGGCCCGGGCAGTCCTGGCATGATGTGGAATGCACGAACGCTACGGCTCAACCCGACTTCACAGGTCACCGGCAGTACTCCTGTCGTAGTCAAGAACGGCGTGCATCAACCCGGGTATGCCCTGGTCCACGGCTCGGAACGCCTCGGCTGCGTGGTCGAAGGCGAAAACGTGAGTGCACAGCTGTGCCAACGGTAGTTCGGTCAGCAATTCAACGGCCTCCCGGCGGCGCCGGGACCGGGTCCAGGTCCCGGACAGCCGGGCCGGTACCGTGGAGACTTGAGTGCTGCGGATGATCAGGCGCCGCCGGTGGAAGGCGCCGCCGAGCGGCAGCACCACTGGTTTGGTGCCGAACCACGACGCGATCAACAAGGTTCCCTCGTGGGTCAGCATGTTCAGCGCCATCGCCGGCGCATCCGGGTTGCCGCTGGCGTCAATGACCAGCGGAACCTTCTGTTCCGCCAGTTCCTCCGGAACTGCGGCGGTGGCGCCGAGGCTGCTGGCCATGGCGCGGCGCCACGCCTGCGGCTCGGCAAGCAGCGGCCGCCACCCGGACCGCTGCAACAGCAGGCCGGTCAGCAGCCCGAGCACGCCGGCGCCGAGCACGATGACCCGGTCGCGATATCCGGTCCCGGCATCGAGTGTCACCTGCAACGCCGTCTCGACCAGCGGGAACAAGGTTGCGGACGCGGGATCGATGGCAGGCAGCGCAATCAGGTCACCGGCCGCCGCCGTGAATACGTCCTGGTGCGGATGGAATGCAAAAACCGCCTGGCCGGACTCCGCTACTTCGCCGACGCACGCATACCCATAGGCGAAGGGGTAGGAGAAGGTGCCGCCAAGCGCGTCGATCGTGTCGTCCAGTGCCAACTCGGCAGGGACCTCGCCGCGGTACACCAGCCGCTCGGTGCCACCGCTGATGCCAGAGCACAAGGTGCGGACAAGGACCTCACCGGCCGCAGGCCGCGGCATGGGCACTTCCCTGATATCCACGCAGCGCGGAGCGGTATGAAATAGCGCGCGGGCAGGCACTCAGCCAATTTACCCGCGATCAATCTCTACAAGATGAACTGACCCGAGCCTCGCGTCCGCTCGGGCCTCGGGGAGGACGCTTGCTCAGCCACGGTCACTGATGGCCGCTCCCCCGCGGTCGTACACCGAAGGTTCTAGGGCCGACCCGGCAGCGAGGAATGCGGTTCCGAAGAACAACTCGGTCCAGGAGAGATCGGCCAGGTCTTCCTGCATGGCTGCGTGAATCGCCTGCCACGGACGGCGCATGATCCACTCATCTATGGAGGCGAAAGGCCGCACCACTGCGGTTCCGAGCTGCGTTAGCCACCCAGGCGTGTTGTCGGGAACCTTGAGATCCAGCACGACCCAGCGTCCGCCTCGGGAGAGGGTCGCGGCGCCGTGGGCGATGACCTCTGCGCACTCGGGCACCTGCGACAAGGCGTACGTGGACACGATCGCGTCGACCCCGGTTGGGAAGTCGAAGTCGACCGCGTCGGCTTGCACGAGGCTGATATTGCTCCAGCCGTTCGTCTCTATCCGATCCTGGGCGTGCGCGAGCATCGCGTCGGTCAGATCGACGCCGACGATCCGGCCGCCGGGACCGATCACCTCCTCAATCAGCGGGAAGTTCAGACCCGTGCCGCATGCGATGTCGATCACGGTGTCACCCGCGCGAAGGCCGAGCGCTTGTACGGCCCGCAGGCGTTGTGCCCGCTGGGGGTAGCCGGGCACGGGGTAGAACCGGGAGGTGATGTCGTAGTGCTTCGCCTTCTTGCGGTATGTCTCGATCAGGTGCTCTCGCGTACGGTCGATCTGGCTCACGGCGTGCTCCTCGATCTTGGTAGCGGTAGAACCGCGCCACCCCATCTAGGATTCCACGCCTCCCCGCGTAGCGGACTCGACCGCAGCCTTGATCGCCGCCATCTCGCTATCGCTTACACGCTGAATTCTGCTTTTGAGAGCGCGTGCGGGGACAGCACGCATGATGCCCGCGAGGTCGACCTCAATCCACATCTTGGCGTCGGTCTGCCTATCGGCCACTGGCTCGAGTTCCATTCCCCAGCGCGCCGGCGAAGTACCCATCGGCCCGGCGAACGCCAGGTGGCGGGGTGCCTCGACAGCGGTCACCTGCTGGCTCCGGCCGCGAGTCAACCACAGGATCCCCTTCGCCCGCTGCTCCACCCGCGATCCGGGCCGAAGCGGAGCTCCTCCGCGAACCCGGCATTCGAGAACCGTTGGCGCCCACTCCGGCCAGCGTCCGACGTCACAGACATACGCCCACACCTCACGGACACTGCTGGCGATCTTTATGCGGCTCTCGGTTCTGATTGTCATCGGCAGACTTTGTATTGATCACTTTCCGGTCGCGTAAGGTCTCCCGGGACGCTACATCCTGACTGAGACGCCTGCAAGCGCGCTCCGACGGCGGGAGGATCAGGCAAATCTCGCCGCCCAGGTTCTGAGTGGCCGGCCGTCACGGGCTGAGGTAGCGGGCGAGCAGGGGGACGAGCACCCGTGCGTTGGGGCTTCCCCAGCCGGTGACCGGATCCCACCCGGGCGCGGCCTGGTAGCCGGGGATGGTCTGCGCGGGGAACGTCACGGTGTTGGTTCCCGTGGTCACGTCGTGGAACGCCTGGTGGTAGTAGGCGCTGCGGCCGATCCGGTAGAGGGCGGGATTGACGAAGCCGAGGTCGCGGCCGGCGTACTGGTCGGCCAGGGCGATGACAGCGGCCCACAGCGGAGCGGCGACGCTAACTCCGCCGCCCCCGATGAGGGTGTAGTCCTTGCCGCCGCGACTGAAGGCGATGGCCATGCCGGTACGGTGGTCAGCGTCGGCAGCGACATCGGGCACGCCCCGGGCGGCCCCGATGCCGGCGATCCCATCCTGGTAGGCAGGCCGGGGGAACAGCCGGCTGAACCCGCCGCCGCCGGCCGCAGGTCCCCCCGCCGAGGGAGGCATGCTCCACGCGGTCTCGCCGATGAAGGCACCGGTGGCCCGGCTGGCCTGCAGGCTGGTGCCGCCGACGGCCAGCGTGAGCGGGTCCGAGGCCGGCAGGTCCACCCCCTTGACCGCGGCGGAACCTGTCTCGGGGGGACAGGCGGTGGTGGCCGCGCCGGAGTCACCCGTCGAGACGACCACGGTCACCCGGTCGCGTTGCGCGGCCCGCAAGACCGCCTTCACCTGAGCTACCTCAGCCGAAGTGAAGCACTGCTCTCCCGTGCCGCCGCTGAACGAGATCACGCCACCCTGCGCGAGGCCGAGCCGCAACGCGGCGACGACGGCCGCGCTCGCCCGGCCCAGGCTGGCCGGGTACGGTGACGGGATCAGGACCTCCCGGATGGCGGCGTCGGGCGCGAGCGCGTGCACGATCTCGGTGTCCCCCACTTCCTCCGTGCTGGCCAGCCAGGGCGACGCCTCGTGCGCAAGGGTGTTGACCACCTCCAGCCGTGCGGCAGGCAGGCCGAACCGGGCGTCAAATCGCGCCAGGTCTCGCCGGATGTCGGTCACCGCCGGCACCGGGACGCCGGTGCCCGCCGACGGCGATCCTGCCGCGGACGGCGGGAATTCCGGCAACACGACCGTCTGCCCGCGGCCGGTGACGCCGCGATCCAGCAGCGGCTGGATGCCGTAGGCCACCCGGAGCTGCCGGGGAGTGTCACACGTCGGCCGGGAGGCCAGGCAGTCAGCCGCCACGGCACCAGGCAGCCTGGCCGTGGCCGCGGCACCGCCCGTTCCCGTGCTGCCGTGAGACAGCAGGTGCTGGCAGGCGTCATTAGCCCGCCCCGCAGGGCTGTTGGGATCGGCGTTCAGCTGGAAGCTGGGGCCGCCAGACCGACTGGGGTTGGGGAAGGCTGGCAGGCCGTGGGCTCGCATGCACTGCGCGTACGCAAGCTTCGCCCGGTAGGTCGCCGACCCTGCCGGGGCAGCGCCGCCCGAGGACCCGAAATGCACATGCACGACGCCGCATGCGGTGGTCAGCGCGGCGACGGCAGTCACAAGAGCCAGGGCTGCCGCGCGCCGCGGGCCCCGGCTACCACCGGTCATGTCGTTCATCGCGGCCTCCTCAATGAGCCGAGATGGGTCATCGCGTCTGTTGTACAGAACGGGAGGTGACAGCACGGGAACCGAAAATGTCACCTGGGTGTTACCTGCCGCCTGCGATCGTGGGAAGCAAGCGGCTGACATACCGTGAGGCACAGAAGACGGCGGGCAGGCGATGCGAGTTCTCGTGACCGAGGACGACGAGATTCTGGCCACGGCGGTGGCGGCTGGGCTGCGCCGCGAGGGGATGGCCGTCGACGTGGCCCTGGACGGCGCCGCGGCCCTGGAGCATGCGGCGGTCAACCGGTACGACGTCGTAGTGCTGGACCGGGACCTGCCCGGCGTGCACGGCGACGACGTCTGCCGGGCCCTGACCGCCGGCGGATCCGAAAGCCGGGTGCTGATGCTCACCGCGGCCAGGTCGGTCAAAGACCGGGTCGAGGGCCTGGACCTGGGCGCCGACGACTACCTGCCCAAACCGTTTGATTTCGCTGAGCTGGTGGCCCGCATCCGAGCCCTGGGCCGGCGCGCGGCCGCCCCGCTGCCCCCGAGCCTCGAACACGGCGACCTGATCCTGGACCCGGCACGCCGGGTGGCGGTCCGCGCCGGGCGGCGCCTGCCACTGACCACCAAGGAACTGGCCGTGCTGGAATGCCTGCTGGCCGCGAACGGCCGGCCGGTCCCGGCCGAGGAACTGCTCGAACGGGTATGGGACGAAGCGGCCGACCCGTTCACCAGCACCGTGAAGACCACCATCCGCCGGCTCCGGGCCAAGCTCGGCGAGCCGCCGTTGATCCAGACCGTCCGGGAAAGCGGATACCGGATCGGAGAGCCATGATGCGCATCCCCCGCCCGCGCCCCGGTCTCCCGCGCTGGCTGCGGCTGCCCCGCCGCACCGCCCGGCTGCGCCTTACCGTCCTGTACGGCGGCGCGGTGTTCCTGGCGTGCGGCGTGACCGTGATCGTCTTTACTTACCTGATCTACGCCCTGCTCGGCCAGCACCCAGTGGTCCTCCTGCACAAGGGAAACAAGGCGGTCCCCATCACTGCCGGTCAGGGGCCAGCGGTGAATATCCGCCTGCTGGGTGTGGGGCAGATCGGGTTGGACAGCCGGCAGCAGCTACTGATCGTCTCCGGCATCGCCCTAGCGGTCATCGCGGTAGCCGCCGCCGCGATCGGCTGGCTCATCGCCGGCCGGGTGCTGCGCCCGCTGCGTACGATCACCGCGGCGGCCCGCCGGATCTCGGCCAGCAGCCTGAACGAGCGCCTCGCCTTGCCGGGACCCGACGACGAGCTCAAGGAACTCGCCGACACCCTCGACAACCTGTTCGCGCGGCTGGAAGCCTCCTTCGGCGCCCAGCGGCGCTTCGCCGCCAACGCCTCCCATGAGCTGCGCACCCCCCTGACCCGGGAACGCACCCTGCTCCAGGTCACCCTCGCCGATCCGGCCGCCACCACCGCCACCTGGCAGGCCGTCAGCCGGGACCTGCTCTCCTCCAACGCCGAACAGGAACGCCTCATCGAGGCGATGCTCGCCCTGGCCAACAGCGAAGCCGGCCTCGGCGAGCCCGAGTCCCTCGACCTGGCCGCCATCGCCAGCGAAGCCCTGGCCGCCGCCCGCCCCGCGATCAGCCGCCTCGGCCTGAACGTGCACGCGGACATCCAGCCCGCCACCCTCGACGGTGACCCTCTTCTGGTCCAGCAGCTGGCCGTCAACCTGATCGACAACGCCGTACGGCACAACATCCCGGGCGGAGATGTCCAGGTCGCCACCGGGACCAGCCGCGCCGGCGCCGTCCTGTCGGTGGCCAGCTCCGGGCAGGTCATCCCGGCCGCCGAGGTCGACCGCCTGTTCCAGCCTTTCCAGCGGCTCGGCCCGCGCCCGGCCCGCCGCGACGGCGGTCACGGCCTTGGCCTGTCCATTGTCCGCGCCATCGCCACCGCGCACGCCGCCGCCATTACCGCGCGACCCCGGCCCGGCGGCGGCCTGGCCATCGACGTCACCTTCCCCCCAAGCCCGCCACAGCCCCGAGGGCCGCGCCCTAACCTCGCGCTTTCGCGTGAGCATTGGCCGACTTGATCGTTTACAAGTAAAAAGTGCCTTTGGCCTGGGAGAATAGGGCTTGTCGAAGGACCTGTCCGCCACCAGCCGAAGGCACTTTGCAGATGCAGAATACCGCCTGCCGTCCCAAGATCACCGTGTCCGCTGGCGGGACCGGGATCGTGTCCCACGCCGGTGCGGTACTGCTGACGCAGGCGCTGCGGGTCACCGGGCTGGACGCCGGCCTGGCCGGCGCGCTGAGACGGTGGAAGACGCCGCGGGCGGTGCACGACCCCGGGAAGATCATCGCTGACCTGGCGGTGACGCTGGCACTGGGCGGGGACTGCCTGGCCGACATCGCGGCGCTGCGCGCCGAGCCGGCGCTGTTCGGGCCGGTGGCCTCCGACCCGGTGGTCTCCCGGCTGGTCAGCCTCCTGGCGGCGGACGCGCCGCGGGCGCTGACCGCGATCCGGGCCGCGCGCGCCGCCGCCCGGGAACGGGCCTGGGCGCTGGCCGGCGACGCCGCGCCGGGATCTGATGGCGGCCTGGTCACCGTCGACATCGACGCGACGATCGTGACCTCGTGCTCGGAGAAGGACCAGGCCGCGCCCACGTGGAAGAAGACGTTCGGGTTCCACCCGCTGACGGTGTTCGCCGACCACGGCGCCGGCGGATCCGGCGAGCCGCTGGCCATCTTGCTGCGCCCCGGCAACGCCGGGTCGAACACCGCCGCCGACCACATCCAGGCGACGCGCCTGGCCCTGGCGCAACTGCCGCCCGGCCGGCGCCGCCGGGTGCTGATCCGCGCCGACTCCGGCGGCGGCACCCACGAGTTCCTGACCTGGCTGACCCGGCCCGGGCGGCGGCTGGCCTACTCGGTCGGGTTCACCATCACCGACGAGGTCCAGGACGCCATCCTGGCCATCCCCGCCCGCGCCTGGACCCCGGCTTACGACGCTGCCGGGCAGGTCCGGCCGGGCGCGTGGGTCGCCGAGATCACCGGGATGCTGGACCTGGGCTCCTGGCCGAAGGGCATGCGGGTCATCGTCCGCAAGGAACGCCCCCACCCCGGCGCCCAGCTACGGTTCACCGACATCGACGGCCACCGCTTCACCTGCTTCGCCACCAGCACCAACGGCGGGCAGCTCGCCGACCTGGAACTACGCCACCGGCTGCGGGCCCGCTGCGAGGACCGCATCCGCGCCGCCAAAGACACCGGACTGCGCAACCTGCCGCTGCACGGCTACGCCCAGAACCAGATCTGGTGCGAGATCGTCGCCCTGGCGTGCGAGCTGCTGGCCTGGACGGCGATGCTCGCCCTCACCGGGACCGCCCGCCGCTGGGAACCCCGGCGGCTGCGGCTGCGGATCTTCGCCTGCGCCGGGCGCATCGTCCGCGGAGGCCGGCGGCTGCGGCTGCGCCTGGCCGCCCGATGGCCCTGGACCACCCAGATCACCGCCGCGATCACCCGCCTGCACGCCCTGGCACCCGGCTGACCAGCAGCAAACTATCCCTGCCAGACGAAAGGAACCAGCAAGGGCCGTGGAACCCCGCCCACCCGCCGCGACAGCCGGGCCATCAGGCACCACCCGGCGCTGAAAAAGGCAGCCCGCCACAGCCTCAGGCCAGGCAACCAAGATCACGAAAGATCGAGGCTAGCATG
>Ga0306920_100012909_pt1 | contig 11358 bp, 12 predicted proteins | sample flu12Cox44000170_FD_204666 | JGI IMG/M metagenome (GOLD analysis project Ga0306920, IMG submission 204666) | Lab enrichment of tropical soil microbial communities from Luquillo Experimental Forest, Puerto Rico - flux4day.12C.oxic.44.000.170 (v2)... | ecosystem: Environmental > Terrestrial >...
CCATCGGCGGCGGTGCGACTTTGAGCACGGCGCTGGCGGGGATCGTCGCCGACGATTTCGGTGTCGGCGCTGCCTTCCTGAGCCTGGCGGCGGGCGGGCTGATCGCGACCGCTGTTGTCTGGACTTTCATGCCGGAGACCAGGGCCCCAGCAGATGGGTGACCCTCGCGGTCCAAATTACGACCCGTCTGTTGCAGCTCGGGCTTGAGATGCTGGCTGCGCGGATATGCAATCGAGGCAAAATACAGCCATTTTCGGTGGGTTTGCCAGGGAACTGCGAGGCTCTTCGAGCTGTTTCCACGGATGCGATTAGTTTTGCGGATGGCGCCCAATTGAACATCCGCCGGATAACAAACTGGAAGGAGTTCGTCGACGAGGTCAGCGAGAAATTGGAAATCGATTAGCAGGTGCTCGAAGAAAAGCGCGATAATTTGTCCATAGAATACGTGAGCACTATGGAAGTTCGCGGGAAGGAGTAGAGCATTAATTAGCCGATCTGAAGTGCAGCAAAGCATATCCTGCACGAATTTCTCCCTCCCTCCCCTGTGCTCGAGAGTCCTATGGAGCATCCGACCATTCGTGAGGCCGTAGCCCTCTTCGACGATGCGGATAAACTTGAGAGCGCCGTGTCGGAACTGCAAAGCAACGGAACCGACCGATCCGAGCTCAGCTTTCTTGCGCACGACTCGCTGGCTGAACTCGGGTCGGGCAGCCTCAGACAGGCCGCCGATGACCCGACGACGCTGCGCGAGCCCGTTGTCAGCGGAATCGATCTGCGCCAAGGACGGGTGCTCGGTACCGGCCTGGCGGCAACCATCGCAGCCTTCGCCGCAGCCGGCTTCACGGTCGTCACGGGTGGCGCCGTAGCGGCGATTGCCGCCGCCGCCGTAGCGGCGGCCGGTGTAGGAGCCGCAAGCACGCTGTTCGGGCGCAAACTGGCGGATGACCAGGCGTTGTTACCTCGACGCCCAACTTGCTCGGGGAGGCGTACTTCTGTGGGACCGCACGCGTGACGCGGCAGACGAGCGAAAAGTTCTCGCCATTTTGCGGCGCTACTCGGCGCAGGTGTACCTACACGATCTACCGGCTGGAGCTACGGCGTTCCATTAGAACGATCACGACGGAGTGTTTGCCCGGAGGAATGCGTCGTCTCGCGCCGTGAGGATCTTTCGCCAGGCGGAAAGCGCTAGCTTCACGATAGCTCGATCCTGGAAAGAGATGACACAGAGCGCCAGCAAGGATCGAGGCGGCGGTCGGACCCCGGGAAACAAGCATCAGGTTGGTGCCGTTCGCGAGCTCGCGGGAAACGTAATCGGCGGGCTGGCACTGTGGCGCCAGCCGGGATACGCTTCCGGAGCGTACTGGCCTCACGTGGAGGATGACGACCATGGCCAATGACAAGATGACGGCTCAGATGTCCAAGAAGGACGGTTTCATCGCGGCACTCGACCAGAGCGGCGGATCGTCGCCCGGCGCCCTGCGTCTCTACGGCATTCCCGACACCGCCTATAGTGGCGACGCCGAGATGTTCAGGCTGATCCATCAGATGCGCGTGCGCATCATGACCGGACCCGCCTTTACCGGAGACAAGGTCATCGGGACGATCCTGTTCGAGGGCACGATGGATGGCGAGGTGCGCGGAAAGCCCACTCCATCGTTCCTGTGGGAAGAGCGCGGTGTCGTCCCCTTTGTCAAGGTCGATAAAGGGCTCGAGCCCGAGAAGGACGGTGTCCAGCTGATGCGGCCGATGCCGCAGCTCGATCAGTTGTGCGAGCGCGCGAGCAAGCTCGGTGTCTTTGGCACCAAGATGCGCTCGGTGATCAACCTCGCCTCGAAAGACGGGATCGCCGCGATCGCGGCCCAGCAATTCGCGTTCGGCGACCAGATTGCCAAGCACGGTCTGATGCCGATCCTCGAGCCCGAGGTCTCGATCAAGAGCCCGGACAAGAAGGGTGCGGAGACGATCCTGCTCGACGAGTTGAAAAAGCGCACCGACGTGCTGCCGGCCGGGCGCCAGGTCATGTTCAAGCTGACCTTGCCCGACGTTCCCGATCTCTACGCGCCGCTCGTCAATCACCCGCGCGTCGCTCGGGTCGTGGCGCTCTCGGGTGGCTACACGCGCGCCGACGCCTGCAAGCGGCTTGCCGCCAATCACGGCATGATCGCGAGCTTCTCGCGCGCTCTCGTCCAAGACCTGCGGGTGTCGATGAGCGAGGCGGAATTCGAATCGGCGCTGGCTACATCCATCGACGAGATCGCCCGGGCCTCGACGGTCAAGAATTGATCCGGGGCGGCGCGCGCCCCGAGGCTCGCGAATGGCGATGCCGTGCGGGTGCGCGCCGCTTCCCTGGGCCCTCTTTGCTCGCCGGCGTCGCTCCCTGTTCGGATGAATTGATTCCCTCTTGAGTCGGCGCACCCCGCAAAACCGCCTGTAAATCCTAGAGCATTGAGTCAATATTCTTTTCTATCGATTTTCGGGATACAGTTTGCGATACAGTGAGCCTTACAAAACTGTGAGGCTATGATGAAACAACCGAAACTCCTGCCCAACTTCCAGTGGTGGAAGGGCAGCATCAGAGTGAGAGTGTGTCCAATCAATGACTCCGTAATTACTTTCTCTCTACCCATTCCTTAAATTGGATCACCTCGATTGATGGGTAATCCTCTGCTTCGTCACTTAGAGTGACTTCGAGAAGGCTGTTCTCACCTATCCAAAGCGCCTTTTCAATCGTGACCGTCATGCCGCTCCGCTGCGTCTCGCCAAGGGAAGTCAGTCGCTGCCCAATCGGCGAAGCCTCCTCTGTCCATCGAAGATTGCGGACGGCCATGTCGCTCGCCTGTTGCTCTCCCGTCCGTTTAAGTTGGTCGATAAGACCCTTATGCGAAGCAGGAATGTTCATGCAAATCGCACCAATGTATGGCAAGCCAAATTCCTCGCGGGTCTCTGCCTTTGGTGTCGAAACGCCGCCAATTGTGACCGTGGTTATGTGTGGTTCGTGGGGGAACGTCACACGGTATTCGCAATTTGGAGGACTCCAGGTGTAGCCGACCCGATATTCAGTCATCAACGCGACCTGCCGAGGATATTTTTTGCTGAGAAAGAAACTAGACGGATCAGTGTTCAAAAACCCTAGACACGATTTTTCCAAATCGGATTGGGTCTGATTTTCTGTTTGTTTTTGCAGTTCTTTAAATATAATTTGATCAAACTGTGTTTGCATTTCAACTCGTTTAGCCTTTCCTTCTTGGGTTTCGATTACAGCTAACCATTTCTCTTTTGCTAATCTGGCGATACTCTTATTTGCCCTGTCGACCTTGTCACGAAGCTCTATAAATTTCGCCGCATGGTCCGGAAATACTCGGCCGCATCGGTTGTAATAAGTCCAGGTGCCGCGATCGGCACCAACAAGAAAACCAGCAGCTTTCGCTGCCTGAGTAGCGGCTGTCCGATCATCCGCGTCTGTTGGTGTCCCCGCCATGATCAAGGCGACAAGGATCGAACCGACCGCAAGTAGAGATTCAAGTCGGACAATCCGCTCCATGTGTCCTAACTACTCATTTAGGGGACGAACGACGGATCGCAGAGATGCGCCCCGGCTTACTACTGCTCAACCGCATCATCCGGCATCGGATAACCAGGGAGGCGGCGTGGAGCTTGTTGTTGAGGTCCAGGGCAAGGCGGTTGTCCCAGGTCGTCATATTGCTCTCGGGTAAGCCCGCACACGCATCTGCCACTGTTGAAATTGTGGCCCTTAAAGTCCAGTCGCATCGTTAGCATGGCGCACTCCTAAAGGAAGGAATAGCCATTATACAGCATCTACGGTGTAATCCAAGTGGACATCAAGACCGTCCATTCGATCTGTCAGTCGGGCGGGTTCACACGCGAGACGCTTCTTTGTCGTCGATGATTCGAGGGGGCGAATGAGAAGCGCCGAGCCCTTTGTTTTCGGGATACAGTTTGGATATAGCGGGGGATACAGTGGCCGTTGTTCCGGGCTTCAAAACAGAAGGGAATCCGCCAGTCTCAGACCGCCCGGCCTAATTCCCTGTTCGGCCATTTAGGGAATACCGCTTTCGGCGGACGCATTGTCAGCGACTTGTCGGCGCCGTTGCGGCCGGCAAGGGGAGGGGTCGGTGTCGGCAGATGCCCGATTGCCAACATCGTCATACTTGAATTGTAACGGCCGTAACATCAGATCCGGGCGGATGGATACATTCGTCTGGCTACTCCTGACCTACAAGATCCCCCCCGAGCCGGCCTCGAAGCGGGTCGCGCTGTGGCGACGGCTCAAGGGCATGGGTGCCGTCTATCTGCAAAACGGCGTGTGCCTGTTGCCGAAGACGGACGACCACGCGCGCCGGCTGAAGATGCTGGAAAACGACATCGTCCAAGTGGGCGGCGATGCCGTCATTCTGGAGAGCACAGCCCTCGATCGCATCCAGGGGGAGAAAGTCCTCGCCCGGTTCAAGGCTGATCGCGACGACGCTTATCGCGAGTTCATCGACAAATGCGACGATTTCGAAACCGAAATCGCAAAGGAGACCGCGGCAGAGCACTTTACCTACAACGAGCTCGAAGAGAACGATGTCGAGCTGAAGAAGCTGCAGGGCTGGCTCGAGAAAATCAGAAAATTGGATTTTTACGGTGGCGCGCTCGCCACCGACGCCGCGGCGCGCCTCGAGCTCTGCGAAGGTCTGCTCGAGGATTACGCGCGGCGCGTCTTCAACGCGCATGACGAAAACCGCTGAATAGGGAACGATGATGACCTGGTCGATTGCGGCTCCTGCGGTCACCGCCGCGTTCCTGGCTTCCCTCGTGGAGGTGGTCGAAGCGTTTACGATTTTGCTCGCCGTCGCGACGTTGCGCGGCTGGCGCCCCGCGGCGTGGGGCACAACCGCCGGGCTTGCCTTATTGGCGGCGATCGTGCTGCTGCTGGGGCCGCTTCTCGACCGTATTCCGATTCATTCACTGCAGCTTGCAATAGGCATCCTGCTACTGCTCTTCGGTATGGGGTGGCTGCGGAAGGCGTCGTTGCGGGCAGCCGGCATCGTCCCTTTGCATGACGAAGACGCCGTCTTCGCGGCCGAGACCGCGCAACTCGATCAACAAGCCCGACGCCAGCAGCGAAATCTCGACTGGGTGGCAGGAATTGGCGCGATGAAGGCTGTGTTGCTGGAGGGCCTCGAAGTTGTGTTTATCGTAATCGCAGTGGGCGCCGGCCGCGGCTTGCTGATGCCCGCCAGCCTCGGTGCGCTGGCGGCTGGTGTGCTGGTTCTGGGCGCTGGAGCTGTCATCCATCGCCCGCTTTCACGCGTCCCGGAGAATGCTCTCAAATTCGGCGTCGGCGTCATGCTGTCGGCATTCGGGGTGTTTTGGACCGGTGAGGGGCTCGGTGTCGCGTGGCCGGGGGAGGATATCGCGCTGCTGTTGTTTGCTGTCCTGTTCCTCGCTACCGGGCTGGTCGGCGTTACCTTGGCTCGAAGAATCGATATGGAGGTCATGCAATGACCGTGCTCAGGGAGGTTGCCGCCGAATTGATCGGCATGTTCGTCGCCGAGAGGCGGCTGACGATAGCGGTTCTGGGGATCGTAATCGTGGCAGGGTGTTTCGCCAAACTTACCGATCTCGACCCGCTCGTCGCCGGTATCGTGGTCCTCGTTGGCTGCCCGACCCTGCTCATTGAGAGTATCTGGCGCGCTGCCAGACACGGCGTCACTTAGGGAAGGCCGACGGTATAGCCCTGCATGCCGCGCTCCGGTTTCACGGCACTCTTTGCAGGCGTTGTATCAGTTCGTCGGTATAGATCCGGCCATCCCAGTAGTCGACCAACGCCGCTTCATTGAGCTGGATCCAGGCGAAAACCACCTGCATATCGGCCGCCGGCAATTGGCCGGCGATGAGCCGCGGTGCGGGGCGGACGGCGACCGTTGCCGTATTGCTGATAGACATCTGGCGGCCATGTGCCATGTGAACTTTGACTCTCACGTCATGCCGGGCGCGTCCGCGCTCGGATACCCAGACCACCATCGGCAGACCCGTCACCGCCGGCGAGAGATTTGCCATCTCGAAGAGATCGAGCTTGTCGCTGGCGCTCATGCCGTGTCCCTCAGCGGCCGATGGCGTAGCCTTGCATGCCGCGCGGGTTGGCGGCAGCCTTCAGCACGGTTCCTTCCGGGGTCGTCTCGCGGGCGCAGCCGGAAAGACGGCCTTCCGACCACGGATCGCCGACCCGCACACGATGGCCGCGCTGCGCGAGCGCCTCGGGTGTCGCCTCCGGGAAGCGCGCTTCGAGCGCCACGACACCGGCATGCGCCGCGCGCGGATAGAACGAGCTCGGCGTGTGCTCGTTGTGAAAGGCCGGGCAGTCGATCGCCTCCTGCAGGTTCATGCCGTGATGGACATGGTGCAGGAACATCAATAGCGACCATTGGTCCTGCTGGTCGCCGCCCGGCGTGCCGAAGGCGAGGTAGGGCTGGCCGTCCTTGAACGCCATCGACGGCGACAAGGTGCTGCGCGGGCGCTTGCCCGGTTCCAGGCTTGCCGGCAACCCTTCCTCGAGCCAGAACATCTGCATGCGCGAGCCGAGGCAGACACCGAGTTCGGGGATCACCGGCGAGCTCTGCAACCAGCCGCCGCTCGGTGTCGCCGAGACCATGTTGCCCCAGCGGTCGACGACATCGATGTGGCAGGTATCGCCGGCGGCGACCCCGAGCGCGTTGGTTGCCGGCTCGCCGATCGTCGGCTCGCCGATCCCGGCGCCGGCGAAGATCGTCTCATAGCCGCCGGCGAGCACACGCGGCATGCGGCCGTCCGGGCGGCCGGGCCGCAATTCGAGCGACGCCGCGTCGCCGACCAGCTTCCGCCTCGCGTCGTTGTAGGCGGGGCTCAGCAGGGTGGGCACCGGCACCTCGACAAAGTCGGGGTCGCCATACCAGGCCTCGCGGTCGGCAAAGGCGAGCTTGGCGCATTCGACGACGAGGTGGACAAAATCGGGACCGAGCGGGTCGAGTTTGTCGAGATCAAATCCCTGCAACAGCGCCAGTTGCTGCAGGAATACCGGCCCCTGGCTCCACGGCCCGCCCTTGGCGACGGTATAGCCGTGATAGTCGAAGGTCAGCGGCGCCTCGACCGGCGGCTGCCAGCGCGCCAGATCATCCCCGGTCAGTAGCCCGCCGTGACGCCGGCCCGAGGCGTCAAACACCTTCTCGTGCCGGCAGAAACGATCGATCGCCTCGGCGACAAAGCCCCGATACCAGACCGCGCGCGCCCGCTCGATCTGGCCCTCGCGCCCGCCGTCGCCGGCTTCGGCGAGAACCCGGCGGTACATTGCCGCCAGCGCAGGGTTGCGGAACAGCCGCCCCGGCACCGGGGGTGCCCCGTGCGGCAGATAGACCGCGGCAGAGGTGGGCCATTCGCGGCGGAACATGTCGGCGACGACGCCGATCGTCTCGCTGATCCGGCGGGCCATCGGATAGCCGTTCGCGGCATAGCCGATCGCCGGCCCCAGGATCTCGGCGAGCGGCATCGTGCCGTAGTCGCGCAACAGGCGCATCCAGGCGCCGAATGCGGCGGGCACCGAGGCGGCGAGCAGCCCGGTTCCGGGGATCAGATCGAGCCCGAGCTCGCGGAACTTGGCGATCGTCGCGGCCTGCGGCGCCACCCCCTGGCCGCAGATCATGTCGCAGCGGCGGTTGGCTTCGCTCCACACCAGCATCGGCGCTTCGCCGAGCGGACCGTTTGTGGCCGGCTCGACCACCTGCAATGTAAAGCCGGCCGCAGCCGCCGCATCGAAGGCGTTGCCGCCCTTTTCGAGCACGCTCATGCCGACGGCGGAAGCGAGCCAATGGGTCGAGGCGACGACGCCAAAGGTGCCGCGGATCTCGGGCCGGGTGGTGAAGCCGGGCATCGCTTGTTCTCCCGAATATCACACTGTTGTGACCCCAGGTTAGTCGGTGTCGGCCGATTAGGAAACGGCCGACCCGTCGCAACCGCCGCGGATCGACCTATCTATGTTGCGCGGCAGCCGCTCCAGCGAGCTGCTGCTTCTTTGTGCAAATGGTGACGAGCATGCCTTTGGATGCCCCGACCCTCACAAAAACCAGCGGCGAAGAATTCTTCCGCACTGAAGGCGCCTATACCGGTCTGGGGGCGCCGATTCCGGGCGGTCAGGTCAGTCGTTGGCTCCTCGGTGAGGGCCCGCACATCGACAGCGATGTCGAGCTGTTCGACGAGCTGTGCTGGCGGCTCCTCGGCGATGACGTGCCGTTGAGCCGCGCCACCCTCTACATGGGCACATTGCATCCGCTGATCCGCGGTGTCGGTCTGCGGTGGACGCGGGAGCTCAAAGTCATCGAGGAATTTCGCATCCTGCACGGTTCCGAGACGACCGACGAATACCTGCTGAGCCCGATCCGCGCCACGATCGAACGCGGGACGCCATTTCGCCACCGTTTGGCCGAAGAGGTGCCCGAATACCCGCTGCTGTCAAAGCTCAGAAAGGCGGGCGCCACCGATTATTTGGCGCTAGCGCTCAACCACACCTTCCAGCGGTTTCCGGTGGTCACCTGGACGACCGATCGGCCGGGCGGGTTCGACGACGCAAACATCGCCTTACTCGAAGACATCAACCCCGCCCTCGCGGCGATCGTCGATGCCCGTGCAGTGCGCCGCATCAGCGCCAACCTCCTCGACACCTATCTCGGGCCGCAGGCCGGGCGGCGCATCCTCGCCGGTCAGGTGCGCCGCGCCGAAGGCGAGCGGTTGCGAGCGGTGATCATGATGACCGATCTGCGTGATTTCACCGGACTGTCCGACCGCTTGCCGGGCGACGATGTGATCGAACTGCTCGACGATTATTTCGAGGCGATCGCCACACCGATCGAAAAACGCAAGGGCGAGGTCCTCAAATTCATCGGCGACGGCGTGCTGGCGATCTTCCCGGCCGAGGATGACGACGATTTCTCGTCGTCGAGCGCGCACGCGCTAGACGCGGCGATGGAGGGGCTCGACCGGCTCGATATGGTCAACCGAGCGCGACGCGCGGCGGGCGGCGACGTGCTGCGGATCGGCATCGGACTGCATCTCGGCGAGGTCATCTTCGGCAATGTCGGTGCCGCGGGCCGGCTCGACTTCACGGTGATCGGGCCCGCGGTCAACCTCGCGTCGCGGATCGAGGACCTGACCAAACGGCTGCATCGGCCGATGCTGTTCTCAAGCGCCTTTGCCCGGGTCTGCCCGCGCCCGCTGGTCTCGCTCGGCTTTCAGCCGGTCCGCGGCCTCGGCGAGCCCGAGGAGGTGTTCGGCTTGCCCGAGTAATCGACCGGCGCCCCTCTGGCCAAAGCGCTATGGCTTGCGCCGTGGGCTTTGCATCTGCTTATCCTCCGAGGTCAATGAAAGGGGATAGAGATGCCCGACAACGCATGGACTAGGCCTACGGTATCGGCCGCGCCGGCGCGCCCGCCGTTGCTCGCGCCGCCGCATCCGGTCGCGCCGTTGGTGCCGCCGGCGCATGTGGTCGATCTGATGACCGCCGCCGGATCTGCGGTATTCGGTGCGCGGTGGCGGGGGCAGGAGGCGAAGATCGTCGAGTGCCCGGCGCTGAGCGACGCAATGCCCGAATTCAAGACGACCTATGACATCGAACCCCATGCCGAGCCCAGCGGGTTCGACGATTCCGGCTGGCCGGTGGTCGCTGCTGCGGAGCTTGGCGACAAGCGCGGCGGCGGCTTGGTGTCGTTCTTCTGGTTCCGGACGACCTTGACGATCCCGGAAAACGCCGCGGGTTTCGATACCGCCGGCGCGATGGCGGTATTGCGCATCAACATCGACGATTACGCCGAAGTCTGGGTCAACGGCGAGATGCCGCGCGCGGCCGGGCGGACCAGCCCGGGGACGATCCAGGGCTTCAACATGCCGCATCGCCTGGTGCTCGCCAATCCGGTGACACCGGGCGCCAAGTTTGTGATTGCGGTCTTCGCGATCAACGGGCCGATTTCCGCCGCACCAGCGAATTTCCTGTGGTTTCGCGAGGCGAAGATCGAGTTCTTTCGCTGATTTAGGTCCGAGCCAAGGACTGGCGGTCCCGCCGGTTAACCCTTCGTTTACGATTCCGGGCGCACCCTTTTGCGACGCGTTGACGCAATTTTGACGGGTGCGTCATCCGATGGTTACAACGGCATGCATCGTGCAGCACGCCCGCTGGCTCGAAGAGATCGCCCCGGGCTTTATCGCGATGATCATCTTGGCCGAAACCGGCGAGGACTACGCGGACGGGGATCTGCTCGAGCAGGTGGCGCGGCTAATCGAGATATTTGGGATGATCGGGGCTGCGCAGATCGTCGGCTGTGCCTGACGGCGATCGGGGGCGCAGGTTACCCGGCGAGCTCGGGAAATTCCTCCTCGCGGAATTCGCCGCTAGGTCGTGCACCCTCTTGCGCTCGCTGCCACTCCGCCTGGCGCAGCTCGACCCGGCGGATCTTGCCGGAGATCGTCTTGGGCAGATCGCAGAACTCGATCCGGCGCACGCGCTTGTAGGGGGCGATGGTCGCGCGGATGTGGCGGAAGATCGACAACGCGCTGGCCCGATCGGGCGCGACGCCGACGGCTAAGGCGACATACGCCTTGGGCACGGCGGTTCTGGTTGGATCGGGCGCCGGAACGACCGCCGCCTCGGCCACCGCGGCGTGCTCGATCAACGCGCTTTCCAGCTCGAACGGGCTGATGGGTAGTCGGCGGCCTTGAAGACGTCGTCGGCCCGGCCAATAAATGTCAGATATCCCTCGGCGTCGCGCATGGCAACATCACCGGTGCGATAGGCGATGGTCCCGAGCGGCGCAAAGCTGCTGTCTTCCTGCTGGTAGCCGAGCATCAGCCCGGCCGGCCGCGGCTCCAGCTCGATGCATAATTCGCCCTCGCCGGCCTCGCAGCCGTCGGCGTCCAAGGTGCGGATGCGATAGCCCGGCAACGGCAGACCCATCGATCCCGGTTTCACTGTCACACCCGGCCGATTGCCGATCTGGCTGGTCGTCTCGGTCTGACCGTAGAAGTCCCGCACGGTCAGCCCCCATGCCGCCCGCACCTGCTCGATGACCTCGGGGTTCAGCGGCTCGCCAGCCGAGCAAACCTCGCGCAAGCTCACGTTCCACGCCTTCAGATCCTCCTGCACGAACATGCGCCACACTGTTGGCGGTGCGCAAATCGTCGTGACCCGGTTGACGGCGATCGTATCGAGCATTCCTTTCGCATCGAAGCGCGGCTGGTTGGCGATGAACACGGTGGCGGCGGCGTTCCACGGCGCAAAAAAGCAGCTGTAGGCGTGCTTTGCCCAGCCCGGCGACGAGATGTTCAGATGCAGATCGC
>Ga0306920_100012910_pt1 | contig 11358 bp, 8 predicted proteins | sample flu12Cox44000170_FD_204666 | JGI IMG/M metagenome (GOLD analysis project Ga0306920, IMG submission 204666) | Lab enrichment of tropical soil microbial communities from Luquillo Experimental Forest, Puerto Rico - flux4day.12C.oxic.44.000.170 (v2)... | ecosystem: Environmental > Terrestrial >...
CGCAGGTTGTGCGCGGGCCTACGGTTACTCTCTTGATCCGGTGCGACTGAGGGAAACTTATCTCGGGTACGAGAGCAAGCAGGGAGCAAGCCGCGAGCAGCTCCGCGCGATTGAGCAGAGCTATGACGCGACATACCAGCAAGTCAGCGGGTCAAACGGGCAGAGTTTCTCCTGCGCGCGAAAGGATGCGGCGACCATCAAAGCCGACGTTCAGCGCTATGCGTCGGGATACTTCGCGCCCAGGACACCGCAACTGAAGGAAGTATTCGACGTCAACAAGGTCTGGGCGGATCAGGAGTGCGGCGGCCGATGCTGACCGCTCGCTAGGCGAAAACACGGCGTCAGGCGTGCGCTCAATACCGCGGGGGCAGAGGCACAGACAATCGAGGGCCCAGCCGCCGCTGCGGCCGTCGCGCAATTGCAGAGAAGGTGTTGGCGGCCGAGTATGCTCGTGAACGCAGGAAGCGGGGCAGGGGGAAAGCAGTTGATTCGATTCGGTGGGCTGCGACGGCCCGCATCCGTCGAGACGGGTGGCGCCGAGCTAGCTTTTATGACTGACAGCCCACTGGCAAGCCGGCGCGAAAGCTAATTGGAACGGTCATCGGCGATGGCGAATCGGTCGGAATTGGAGTAGCGCGGGTCTCTCCACACACCCCATGCAACCCCAACTTAAGGAATGAAAGGTGTTTACGAGCGCGTCTTGGGCCATTTTCGTGGCAGTTGAGCCACAAGATGAAGCAGCCAACGCTCGGCTAACGCCGAATGATTTGCAGTTAAGGGAATCGTCAACTATGGGTGTGCAACCTATCTACCGAGTCGTGCGGTAGGGTCCTTGTCGGACCCGGTATCGGTGCCGCCACTTTCGAGGATCTCGGCGGCAAGAAGCCCGCGCTCCTCACCGGAGTCGCAAAGTAGAGCGTACTCCTTCCACGTCGGCGTTGCGTTGAAAGCGTATCGCGTCCGGTACTCGACGCTTTGCGCCCACGCGCGTGCTTGCGTCTTGGCCCGGACACGGAGCAGACGCCGGGCGCGCGCGTGCTGCTTCCTGCAAAGATGCTAATTGATGGCACCTGAGGGAAATCAAGAGCTTATGTCGACGCCATCCCAAAAAAGGTCCGAAAAAACTCCCTCATGGGTTAGCCGGACGGCATCGACTGACCGTAGCAGCTCTGCAACGTTGCGGGGTCATTTTGACGCATCGCGTGCTGGCACCATTGGCAGGTTGCAGAATCGTTGAGTAGCCACGGCGTAAAGTTGTGATTCGGACAAGGTCCGGCGATCCCCGTAGCGACAGGACCGGTGTGTTCGTCGGGTATGGGTTGCTCGCAAAGTTCCCCAGTAACAGTTGCGTCTGAGTGGGTCGCATCCGGTCCTCGACGGTTGCGCTGAAGCGCGCGCGTCGCAGTCCGGATACGGGGCAGGGCGCCGGGTTATCCCCGTGCTGCTTCTACTGAGGCAAACCATTTGGAGACAACTATGAACGGGGCACTGATGAGAGCGAGCAGTAGCTTCGCCGTCGCCGCCGCCCTTGGGCTGTTCGTCGGCGTAGGCACCTCCCAAGCGGCCGACCTTGGCGGCAACTGCTGCGCGGACTTGGAAGAGCGGATTGCCGAGCTCGAAGCCACTACGGCGCGCAAGGGCAACCGGAAAATGTCGCTCACCATTACCGGTCAGGTGGACCGTGTAGTGGTGTGGTACGAGGATGGTAAAAACTCGACCACGTACTACGGTCTGGACAACACCAACTCCTCGAGCCGCTACATCTTTGCCGGCAGCGCCAAGGTGACGCCGAAGGTGTCGATGGGCTTCGAGATCATGATCGAGATCGAGGCCGGCGGCACCTCCTCCAAGGTCAGCCAGCTGGATGAGGACGGAAAGCTGGTGGCGTTCATTCCAAATCCGGGGTTCCCTGTCGGCATCCCTTCGTTCAACGCGCACAATATCGACGCCTACGCGGGTGACGCACGTCACATGGCTTTCTGGGTCGAGCATGCCGACCTCGGCCGCATGACCGTCGGCCGCTGGGAAAGCGCGGGTGTGCTGGGCACCATCGACCTCACCGGTCACCTCTTCCTGCCGGCAAGCGCCAGCTTCATCCTGTTGAACGGCGGCTTCTTCATCCGCGGTCCTTCGGGTCAGTTCTACACGACGACCTGGGGCAACATCGGCGATCCGGCGTCGAACAACCCGGGCCGCACCGAGCTCGTGCGCTATGACAGCCCGAGCTGGCATGGGTTCATCTACTCCGCGTCGATCGCCGAGGCCGGTGATTACTGGGGCACGATGATCCGCTACGCGAACGAGTTCAACGGCTTCCGCCTGGCGGGCACCGTCGGCTACGAGCGCGTGACTGACATCTTCACACCGGGCGTGGTCGATCCGGCCAACGTGGCCTTCACCGGCAACAGGCCCGACATCACGGTGTGGGGCTTCGCGCTCTCGGCGATGCACGTGCCGACCGGCTTGTTCGTCCAGGGCCACTACAACCACGCCGACTTCGGTGGCCAAGTCATCGGCACGGCGAGCGGCTACTGGGGTGAGACCACCGCCAACAAGAAGCCTGCCGACCACTGGCTGGTCCAGTGGGGTATCTCGAAGAACTGGTTCGGTTACGGCAGCACGTCGGTCTATGGTGAGTATGGCATCGCCAACGATTGGGGCGCCGACGAAAGGAACTGCGGATCGACGTCGCTGACGGGTTGCAACTTCATCGGTCGCAGCTTCGGGGCACCCGCTGGCACGGCGGGCTTCACGGCCGTCAACGGCGTGACGTCGACCGAGGAGCGGATGTGGGGCCTCGGCATCGCGCAGAACTTCTCTGCGGCTGCCACCGACGTCTATCTCGGCTACCGACACTTCGATGCCGATATCAAGTGCGCCGACACACCGACCGGTGCGACCTGCACTGGCGGCGTGACGCCGGCTGCAGCTTTGGCGAGAGCATTCAAGACCGACAGGCTTTCGACCGAAGGCATCGACGTGGTCGTAATGGGCGCTCGCGTCCTGTTCTGAACCCGGCTCCAACGTAAGGGACTAACCAATGTCTAAACTCAGTGAACTTGCTGCCGGGTTGGTCGTAGTGACCACAGCAGCGGTTGGCGGTGCCAGCGTGGCACTCGCCGACGGATATACTCCGGCAAAGGTTGCCTACGAGCAGCCGATGGACTGGAGCGGTGTCTACTTCGGCGTCGGCTCCGGTTACCAGTGGTCCGGCATCGACGTGAATCACCGTCCCTCGGCCGTTAATCTGGGCTTGGGTAGTGCCGACCCTGGTTTCGGCATTAGTACGCAACACGATGACGCGTTCGTGAGCGCGCATCTTGGTTACCAGCTGCAGTGGAGAACCTTTGTCTTCGGCGTTGAGGCCGGCTGGATGTCTACGCTTCGGGACCGTGATGGCAGTCATGAGTTTTGCGATAGCGTGCCGGGGGTCCTTGCGCTCCCCGTCATACGCGGGGGTGACTTCTGCACAGCACGGCTTCAGGACATTCTGACCATCGGTGGACGTGTCGGTTGGGCTTGGGGCAAATGGATGCCCTACGTCACCGGTGGATACGCCAACACCGGCGTCGACTTCAGTCAGCATAATCCGATCGGTCTTCCTGGTCCGCTAACACCTGCCGGACTTGGTGGGGCTACGGTAGAACAGGAACAGGCGCATACACGGCTTGACGGTTGGTACATCGGTGCAGGCTTCGAGTGGGTCATCTCTCCAGGTTGGACGACGGGCATCGAATACCGCCACTACGACTTCAACAATGGTCACACCGATGCGTTCACCGGTTGCACTCTTGGGGGGCCGGGGTTGACACCTCCTGTGACGTCTCCTGGGTGCAATTCGACGGCTCCCGTGGGCGTCGCTCTGGAAAGGGTGAGGTTCAGCGACACGACGGACAGCATCGAAGCGCGCGTGAGCTGGCGCTGGGGACGTGAACCGACGGCAGCCCCGCCTCTGAAATAAAGGTCGGATGCAGAACAAAGACTGGCGAAAGCGCCTCGAGACCTAAGGTCTCGGGGCGCTTCGTGCTGAGGAGCGTCCACTCCAGTGGTGTAATTGGCCCGCAAGATTTTAACAGTCCCGCGCTGCCGGACGGTACAGTATCAGGGCGATGCGAAATTGACCACTCGCGCTTTGCCGGTCCAATTCCGCGTGGATGGCTTGCGTGGCGCTCACAGCGAGCTGACTTACCTTCCAAAGAGCCCTCCCGCGACCCCTGAGGCGTGGGATGCAAAGTATCCTTCTGCGCCAAAAGAGGCGCCAGCTACGAGCGAATCTGCAGCGTCGCGATTAGGGCAAATTTCAGCACAGCGAAAAAAGCAACGGCTGAATCAGCTAAATCACAACCCAGTATCCCCTCTTCTTTCTATCCATCGCTGCGGGATATCGAGCAGGCTGCAGGTTCAGCGCGTCAATCCCAATGCGACCAGCAAATACTTCCCGGCAGAGGATGCATCTAAGTCGTCTGCGACCGGCTACTCGCCGCAATACGCTCCGCAAAAACTCGGCGACCTCGAGGAGCTTGACTGGGGTCCGGCCTACGAGAACCCCAAGAACCCAGCTGAATATCTGCGCATCAATCCCCGAGACGGATTTTATCCGGCGTGAGCCAGAGACCGGCAGGCTTGCTGTATGGACGACGACACCGCAGACGGATGAATCTGCGCCTACCTCCGCTGCGCGTATCATCACGCCGTATCTAGCGACCGGCCCAGTTACATATCAGTTCGGTTCCTTACTGCTGCAGAACGCGCCGTGGCGGGGATGCCAGAGACTGCAACCGCTGGGCGCGATCTAAGGGCGGCGCTCGATTCGAACCGTGCCGCAGATATAGCTGCCCACGAGCGGCTTCGGGTGCCTCCGGCCCCGGTCACGTTCTCGCAAGGCCCCGTTTCAGCATTGGGGCAGATGCTGTCTCGGGTTCCCTTCATTGGAGGGCCAATCAGGCGTTCGCTTGATACTAGCCTTGTCGGGGCGAGGGATGCCGCGACGCGCATATCCGAAGCGATGGCACCCCGGTGGCAGCGTGGAGCAGGTTGGTCATACCCTACAGCAGGGCTTGAGCGGTTTCGCAACGCAGGCATCGAGGACTTAGAGCCTGGCATTCTTACCGAGCTTGGAATACAGCCGCGCGCTCCTGGCCTTATGTTGGAGAGGTGCAGCCTGTATTGCCGCATCCCGCGGACCCAATAGGTCCGAACAACCAACTAGTGGCGGCCGGGACGGGAGGATGCTCCATGGGGGCCGAACCAAAGGATGGGACCAAGAAAGCCCTATCACGCCGTCCCAGTGCGAGTGGCGACGCGGCGCAAGGCCTTCATTCGCAAGTGCGCCTAAGGGGTGGAGCCGCGGCAGACCGCCCAGAAGAGACCGCGATAAGCTCTTCACGTTCACCCCACATCCGCGACAGCACCGTCCGCGTTATCAACAGGAATTAGCCTGGCTAGTGTAGCGCCGCAAGTCTCACTCATCTAGACCCACGATGTTCTGATGTGCCGTAGAAGGCGGGGATGCGAGTCCAGATCACCCCTTGTCGCAGCTGACTACGTCTGTTTCACACGCCCGGAGGTCAGCGTCGCGCTGGAAACCTGCCCCGACTAGGTGATCGACCGGACCCGTCGATCCGGTAAAATTTATCACGGAAACATCACGCGTAACGAATTGGCGACAGCTGGGCCCTGCAACGGTCAAACTATGAACAGGTCGACGGCATAATCAGTCGAGCGAGCGATTGTGTCCGGGAGAATGGCTCTGAGAAGCGCTGACAGTCGCAGCACTCCATCGCAGGTTCAACTGAAGCGTTGTCACCTCCAGAATATCTAACCTTTCGCGATGCTTGGATCTCGGCATGGAGAGATGGAGTTGTCCTGGTCGGCTCGCCGAGCGATGCCCCCCGCCGCTGCAGGTATCTACACAGATCGACACCGTGGGCAAGTTGGTCTGGCTAGCGGGTGCTCCTGCGCAAAGCCTCTCGCTAAACGAGATCATTATGTCGTGCCCTCAGGAAAACAATACCGCTCGTGCTTTGGAACTACGCCACAGGAGGTGTTTGCCGATGCAGAGTAAGGATAGGCGTTTGGCATCCGATAGTTCCGCTCACATTCGGGACGCGAGCGACTTTCTGAGCCGTGGCAAGCTTCCGGCCGCGCGAACAGCACTCCTAACAGCACTGAAATCCGATCCTAATTCATTACCTGCTATGCAGTTACTTGGCATAGTCCTATGTGAGCAGGGTAAACACGAGGAAGCCCTAACGTATCTCCAACGCGCAGTAGCTACGGCACCCACTCGAGCAAGTGTGCGCTCCAATCTTGCCAAGGCATTGCATCTTGCGGGTCAATTGAGCCCTGCACTTGTTGAATTTCAGATTGCCAGGAGGCTTGCGCCACAGGTTGCACAAGTGCATCTAGGATTAGGTAACGTACTCCTCGATCTGGGAATGGATGATAAGGCGCTGACAAGCTACTTGGAAGCGCTGCGTTGTGCGCCTGATCTAGCTGATGCCCATCTGAATGCCGCTAAAATCCTTGCTAGCCGGGACGAACACGGGGCTGCAAAGAAAGCCTTTGACCGCTTTCTCGAACTTGAACCAGAGGCAGCAGACGGTCTGTTTGGGAGGGTGGCTTCTCAGCAAGCCTTGTGTGATTGGGATGGGTACGAAGAGCGTGTTGCTCGCCTTATCCAACTTGTTCGACAGGGTCGGTCACCCTCGGGATCGGCATTTCTGCTCACTACAATTTGTGACGATAACCAGGTGCTGAAGCGGGCAGCACAGCGCGAGGCAAGTTTCCTGTCGAGCAAACTTAAGATCCCATTTCGGAAACCGACGGTCCGACCCGAAGCACGGATACACATTGCGTATGTGAGTGCAGATTTTCGTACGCATGCCATTTCTCATCTCGCAGCCGGACTGTTCGAGGCGCACGACCGAAAACGGTTCGAGGTCATAGGCATCTCACTTGGAGCTGATGATGGCAGCCCAATCCGAGAAAGAGTGGTCAAGTCCTTCGATCGATTCGAAGATGTGTGCGGCCAAACCAGTGATGCAATAGCGAGCCGCATTCGCGATCTTCGTGTGGATATTGCAGTCGATTTGATGGGTTATACTAGGAAAGCCAAACCAGCAATCTTTCTCAATCGAGTGGCTCCGATTCAAGTGAACTTCTTAGGCTTCCCAGGAACGTCGGGAATGCAGTCAATGGACTATATCGTGGTCGATCCCTACATAGCGACAGATGATTTCCAAAAGCACGTTTCGGAAAGACCGGTCATCCTTCCGGACAGCTACCAGGTCAATGATGACATAAGGTTGATTAATCCACACACGCCCAGTCGCGAACAAGAGGGCTTACCATCGACTGGTTTTGTGTTCTGTTGTTTCAACCACGTTCGAAAGATCACACCACGAATTTTTGACGTCTGGATGCGTATTCTTCGCAATGTGGACCGGAGTGTACTATGGCTCCTTGCCGCGGCGCCACCCGCGGTGGCAAATCTGCAAGCGGCTGCCGAAGCGCGCGGAGTGAGAGCCAACAGGTTGGTCTTCGCTGAGCACCGAGAACTCGATCAGCACTTGGCGCGCATCCGCCTGGCCGATTTATTTCTCGATACTTTTCCATACACCGCTCATACCACGGCAAGCGATGCGCTTTGGGTAGGTTGTCCGATAGTGAGCTTGGTAGGCAACACCTTTGCGTCAAGAGTGTGCGGCAGCTTGTTACGGACCGTTGGTCTTCCCGAGCTCGCCGTTTTTTCTTTGGATGCCTACGAGACACTAGCTCTTCGTCTGGCAACGCAGCCGGAAGAATTAATCACGCTGAAGGCTCGCCTAGCCGAGTACAGGCGAACGTCACCACTTTTCGACACGAAACGTTTCTGCCGAAACATAGAGGTAGCCTACCTAGAGATGGCGCGAATCGCCGCCGGTGGCAAACGACCGACCGAAATTGACGTGCGGAAATTATCACGTGCGCTGCCTTGAGTTCCGAGCGTTGGAACGCGCTCGAGACGATCATCAACATGTATCGGTGAATGATCCTGCGCCGCATCGAGCGTGCCGTCCTAGCTGACCTAAGCCCCATAGTTTCCACCAAGTTTAGGCAGGGTCCGTCACCTCGAAGGAGACGGATGATGAAGAGTTCACGGTTCAGCGAAGAGCAGATCATCGGCATCTTGAGGGAGCATGAAGCTGGTACTCCGACTACGGAGATTTGTTGGAACCAGGCTGTCATCCACGAGACCGGCGAGGCTCGGGATAGAAAAGGCCCCGCTCCCGAGAGGTTGCTTGGAGCGAGGCTTAGTGCTTGGGCCTTGGACTTGCAAAAGATGCCGCGTATGACTAGGTGGTTCGGACCTGCGCCACAACAGTGGGAGCACCACCGTTACACGCCACCTTTCGCCAATGCGTTACTCCAGCAAGGACAAACACTTGCATTCTTCTCTGCCAGGAAGACAAGCTGGTCGTGCCCAGGCTGGCAGCGAAGCAGCATGTCGAGTTCCGACAAATCCATTGCAGGCGATCAATGCGGGGGCGAGGACGGCCTGCACGGTCCAAGTTTGACCATACCGCGCCGGCGAAGGCAGGCGAGGTCGATGCTGTGCGCGCTTTCGCAGGTCGGCGTCGAAGAGTAGCCGTAACGGCCGCTTCCAAATCCCCCATGCAGGCGCCGGACATACGCGGGCTTCGCTCTCTCGGAACGACCGTTCGTCGTCGGCAGAATATGCCCCGCTATTCAACGTGCAACAACAAACTGTCTTTGACTGGATTATGATCTCATGCCACGTTGCTGAGATCGGGGTGAGGCAGCGTCCATCTCGACCATCAAAAAAAGCATAGCCACCCCGAAATGCATGCCAGCAGTCCGCGCAGGTGTGGTCGAAGTATTGCCAATAACGAGGGGAGGTGCCGCAAATGACAAGTTGCATTTTGCCGGGGCATGTCACGGGGCTAGCCTTCGAGGCGGTGGCAGCCAGCCACGACGCTCGAAAAGCTCATGCGGCCCAAAATGATGGGCTTCCCGGCCGGGTGAGGCACTATGGGTCTTCCGGCGAGCCCGTCTTGACGAGGCAACCGGTCAGACGCGCCTGCTTGGGGCCCGCGGGTGGTCAGATCGTTGATTGCGCTCGCGCCTGAGCACAAGTGCCTAATCTCCGAGTGTTCATCCGCTATAGGACGATTGTGCGAGCCGGCCCGACGGATTGACGGCGATCCGTCTCGCCTCGCACCGGTCTCAGGCAGTTCACGAAGCAAAGAGTGGCCTTGGAACCCCTTGAGTTCGAGGTGAACGATGCCAGGTTCGTGGTTCGAGCGTGGATCGGCTGCGGTTTATGCAGGTAATCTTGAGTTGGCTAAGCAGTGCTTCTCGCGCGCAGTGAGAGACGAGGGCAGGAACGCCCGCCATCGGTTCCACCTGGCCGTCGTACTCGAAAGTCTGGGCGACTTTGCCGGAGCCGCTCGAGAGCTGACGCAGGCGTTGCGCCTCGATCCAGATCAAGAGGAGGCGGCGCGCCGCCTTGCAGCCCTCTTCAGGCGTCCTGATTTCGGCGCCACGGATCACGAGCAGCTCAACACCGTGGGCCTCAGGCACGGCCTCCACCACATTCGCGTGGATCAAAAGGCGATCGCCAACGTCGCGGTCCGGGTCCTCGTCACAGGTCGAGACTTGCGTGAGGCATTCGCCTCGGCCCGATCGCGAGGCTGGCCGGAGGCCGCGCGCCGTCTGTGCCTCAACAGATCGAGCGCTGTTTTGAAGGACGAGCTGTTTCTCGACACGCTACGAACAAGCACCTTGTCGAGCCCCGAGCTCGAAAGCCTGCTGACCGCCATCCGCCGCGTCCTGTTGCTGGAGTTGCCGCCCACGCGGTTCGCCGATCCTGCGCTCGTCGGGTTTGCGGTTGCCATGCTGCAGCAATGCTGGATCAACCAATTCGTATGGGGGGTGAGTGAGGAGGAGTGGCGCCGTCTGGCAGAAGACCCGGTCCGCCCGGACAGGCTAATAAGCGGCGATCTCGAGGAGGGGTGCCGTTTGCTGCGACACTCGCTCTATGCGCCGCTGACCACGGTGCTCGGAAACCATACCGCCCCGGACACCATGCATGGAGTCCAGCCCAAGGTTCTGCGCAAGCTCATTATTGGGCGTCTGGTGCTGGAGCGCAATGAATGCGAACGCGCCGCCCGCATGCCCCTGCTCGGTGACATCGACGATGCGACTTCGCTGAAGGTGGCGCGGTTCTACGAGGAGAGTCCTTATCCGCGCTGGTCGACCGTGATCGTCGATCGCAATTATCCCAAGACCCTTACCAGGTTTCTGGGCGCGGCACGGGCGGCCTTCTTAGAGCGACCCTTCGAGGTGTTGATCGCCGGCTGCGGTACCGGTCAGCAAGTCGTGCAGGCGGCGCTCCACTATGGAACCAACGCACAGATCCTCGCGCTCGACCTATCTGCTGCGAGCCTCGGCTATGCAGCGCGCATGGCGGAAAGGTTTGGCGTCGAGAACGTCAAGTTCGCGCGTGCGGATCTAGAGCAAATCGCCAGCTTAGGATCGCAGTTCGCCGCGCGGTTCCAGCTGATCGAGGCGGTGGGCGTGCTGCATCACATGGCTAAGCCATTGCAAGGCTGGCGCGCGTCGTTACAATGCTTGGCCCATCACGGGCTCATGCGGATTGGTCTCTATAGCGCCATAGCCCGCCGCAATCTGACGGCGCTGCGAAGCGATCCGGCTTATCCGGGCCCAGGCTGTGACGATCGGGCACTGCGCGACTTCCGGCAGACCCTGCTAACGCGGCAGGACGAGCAAGCCCGCGATGCTCGCAAGTACGTCGACTTTTGGGATACCGGGTCGTTTCGCGACATGTTGCTCCACGTTTGTGAGCACACGCTGGAGCTAGCGGAGATCGCACGCTTCCTCGAGGAGGAGCGGCTGGAATTTCGAGGATTCCAACTTCCCAAGGAGAGCCAGGCCATGTTCTGGCAGCGGTTTCCCTTCGAAACTTGGCCTGGCAGCCTCGAGAACTGGGCTCGGTTCGAAGAGGAAAACCCACACTTGTTCGAGAACATGTACCTGTTCTGGTGCGAGAAGACGTAATGCGGACTAGAAGGATCTACCCCGCTTGGCAAACGGTCGGAGGCGTTTGTCGAAGCCGTTCGTTCGTGGCCGTCATGACCTAAGGACACTCCGATCAATAACTGAATCGCGTTTCGAGGGCCGTGCGACCGAGTGACTCAGGGCGCGGGGATTCCCGATCGGAGCGAACAGTCGTACCTCGGCCGCATGATCGACGAGGATGGCATTCGGCGTCGGTGGTAGGCAATCGGCTCCAAGCTGAGCGCATGTTCGCGGCCGCCGAAGTGCGCACCGCTG
>Ga0306920_100012915_pt1 | contig 11355 bp, 10 predicted proteins | sample flu12Cox44000170_FD_204666 | JGI IMG/M metagenome (GOLD analysis project Ga0306920, IMG submission 204666) | Lab enrichment of tropical soil microbial communities from Luquillo Experimental Forest, Puerto Rico - flux4day.12C.oxic.44.000.170 (v2)... | ecosystem: Environmental > Terrestrial >...
CCGCAGAGGCCGACCGGATCGCCGCCGAACATGTCGAGGTGCTGACCAGAGAGCCGCGCAACTGGCTCGCCCGCCTCACCAATTACGGCGCGCTATTTCTTGGCCCCGAAACCAACGTGTCGTATGGCGACAAGGTCATCGGCACCAACCACACGCTGCCGACCAAGGGTGCCGCGCGCTACACCGGCGGTCTCTGGGTCGGCAAGTTCCTAAAGACCTGCACCTACCAGGAGGTCAAGACGCCAGAGGCGAGCGCGATGATCGGCGAATACTGCAGCCGGCTTTGCGCGATCGAGCGCTTTTGGGGCCACAAAGAGCAAGCCGATCTGCGGGTCCGGCGCTACGGGCGGAAAAACGCCGCCGAGTGAGGTGCATTCACTTCTCCGGCAGCCCGGCTTTGCGGAGTCCCTGCTCGAAGATCGCCCAAATTTCCGCCGGGAAGACGCTATTTGCCCTCCACGAGGTGATTGTAAATTTCGGAAAAAGCTCGAGCAACCGCCTTACCCCCGACCTTGCCTCTTCGACACGGCCAAGATGGGCGCACGCCACTACCTTGACTCGCAGTGCAAAGCTAAAGCGGGGCTGTTCACGAGAGCACCGCTCTGCCCATTCAACGGCTTCCTCGTATTGCCTTGCGAGCAGATGCGCAAAGGCAAGTCCGCCACTGAAGAAATAATTAAGGGGATCGAGCGGGCTCAGCTGGATCGCTCGCTCTAAAGCTTCGATTGCGGGCCACGGATGATTTTTCTGGCACTCCACCCAGCCCTTTGCCATCCATGCGTTGGCGGAGTTCGGGTTCAGTTTTAGGGCACGGCCGATAGCGACAGCCGCCGTAGCGTGATCGCGGCCCAGAACTGAAATGGCGCGCCGGCCATCCACAGAACGTCGGGGTCGTCCTTGCCGGCTTCGAGCGCTTGCCGTGCCAAGTGCAGACCCTCGGCGATCTCGGTGTCCGAGAGAGGTCCCCAGGCCCTTCCTTTTGGATCGTGCGACAAAAAGAGACCATTGCAGCGGCCGGTGCATAATCCGGATCGAGTACGAGCGCTTGCCTCAGCAGAGTTAGGGCCGCTTGCATGGAGGGTTCGGAATATTTATGAACCTCCGCAAGCGCGCGCAAATACAGGTCATACGCATCGAGACTTTCGGTCGGCTTACGAGCCGCCCGCTTGATTTCAGAAAGGCGCAGTCGCGGCTCGATGGCCCCGACAACGCTGCTCGCTACCTGGTATTGTAGTTCGAAGATGTCATCGATCGCGCCATCGAAACGATCTGCCCAGATGTGCGCGCTGGTGGACGCGTCGATCAGCTGACCGGTGATGCGCACGCGGCTGACAAACTTACGCAGACTGCATTCCAGCACGTAACGCACGCCTAGCTCGCGTGCTACCTGTTTCACATCAACTGCTTTGCCTTTGTAGGTGAAGCTCGAGTTGCGCGCGATCACAAATAGCCATGGCAGTCGCGCGATCGCCGTGGTGATCTCCTCCACAATCCCATCGACAAAATACTCTTGGGCGATATCGCCGCTCATGTTCTGAAACGGCAACACCGCCAGCGATGGCTTGTCAGAAGACAGCTTCGCTTTGGGCGTCGGGCTCCCGGCGATCCCGATGCGGTAGACGCGCACCGGGCGCACGATATTTTTGACCTGCTGCTCGCCCATATCGACGAAGGCAAGGTCGAGCTTGTCGCGCACTTGATCGCGCACCCCACGGCTGACGCAGATCCCGCCCGGCTCTGCCAAGGCTTCCAGCCGCGCGGCGACATTGACCCCGTCGCCGTAAATATCCTCCTCTTTGATGATGATGTCGCCCAGATTGACCCCAATGCGGAACTCGATCCTCCGCCCCTCCGGGGCCGAAACATTGCGCAGCGCCACCTCGCGCTGCAGCTCGACCGCACAGCGCATCGCATCGACAATGCTGGCGAATTCGACAAGAAACCCATCACCGGTCGATTTGACAATACGCCCGCTATGTTCCCCGATTTTGGGATCAGCCACTTCGCGGCGTAGCGCTTTAAGCGCAAGGTGGGTGCCCTCCTCGTCTTCGCCCATCAGCCGCGAATAGCCGGCCACGTCAGCCGCAAGGATTGCCGCCAGCCGGCGCTCGACCCGTTCTCGCTGCCCGGAATTCATCGCGGGAGCCTCCTTTCAGGCACGCACCTGAGGAAGCACGCTACGACGGCAGCGCGATCGGCGACAAGACGATCGGCCCGGACCATACCCTGCCGGGCCGGGACATCAGTTTGAACTACGCGTGCGACGGTACGGGCGTAGGAATGCAGCGGAGTGATGTGCGGCCGGATCGAGGTGAGTCCGAGCGCTGCATCCGCTCCGTGGCAAGCGCTTGCAACTCCCGCAGACTGCGATCGGCGAGCAGCTGGTGTGCCGCCGCTATCACATGTTTTACCTCAGTCAGGGCAGAATCGTAGATCTCCGACACCGTCGAGTTTGGGCAATAACTGATTTTCGCATCGATTTCGATCGGCGTGCAGACGTCGCTATCCGTATTTCGAAAGTATAGCCGAACCTTTACTCGGGCGAATGGGTTGTCTGTATCGGTGTACATTTCGCCGATAGTGGGGAACACGAGCGAATAGAACTCTACGGCCATGCTTCGTCCTCCCTGTTTGAAGAGTTTCCGCGGCGGTTGCCGACGGACGTTCGGGCAATGTCTCCCTTTGAATTGTAACGGTGTTCAACCGCGCGGAATCGCAACGCAAGCCGCTGTCCCAAGCAGCCATCTTCGACGTCGAAGGGAATTATCGGCAATGCTGCAGATTATTAATCTAGATCAACCACCGGTCGCCGAAGCGCAGCTGCGGGCCAGCGGCAGACCTATGTGGATGCAGGGGGCTAGTTACTTCTTGTAAAAGACCCCGTCCTTCATGATGTGGGTCAGGTGCTCACCCTGACCGTCGAGCACCGCGATGTCGGCGAGCGGATCGCTGTCGACGGCGATCAGGTCGGCGCGAGCGCCGGGTGCTACGACCCCGAGCTCGTCTGGGCGGTTCACGAGCTCGGCATTGACGATCGTCGCCGAGCGGATGATGTCGAAAGGCGCCATCGCCTCGGCGCGGATCACGAATTCGCGCGACTGATAGCGGTGCATCGGGCCCAGTAGGTCGGTGCCGTAGCCGATCTTGACACCGGCTCTCTGCAGAATTTCGAGCGAGGCGAGCCCGGCCTCGCGCACTTCGCCGAGCTTGGCCATATTCGCCTCGGTAAACCCCAACTCCCGGCCGTGGCGGTGCAGCGCGTCGTAGGTGACGAGCGTCGGCACGACAAACGCGTCGGCGCCGGCGACATGCTCGGCAGTGGCACGATCGATCAGGTTGCCGTGCTCGATCGAGCGCACCCCGAAATCGATCGAGCGGCGGATTGCTTCCGGAGTATAGGAGTGGGCGAGGACATAAGTGCGCCAGGCCTTGGCCTCTTCGACGATCGCGCGAACCTCCTCCTCGCTGTATTGCAGATTCCAGATCGGGTCGTAGGGCGACGCGACACCGCCCGAGGACATGATCTTGATCTGGGTCGCCCCTTTGCGCAGCTCGTCGCGCGCAGCACGGCGGCATTCCGCGACCCCGTCGGCAATGCGCGAGCCCGCCAGACCGCCGCCGATGCAGCAGGCGCAGGTCTCGACCGACTGCGTACGCGGTCGGACATCGCCATGCCCACCCGTCTGGCTTAGCGCCATCCCCGACGGGAAAATGCGCGGGCCGCGGACAAGCCCTTGCTCGACCGCTTCGGCGAGCCCGCCATCGGCGCCGGCAGCGTCGCGAATCGTCGTAAAGCCACGCTGCAGCATGCCTTCGAGGATGCGGGCCGCCTGCAGTGTCATCAACGTAACCGGTCGGTCCGACAGCCGGTCTAGCGGCACATCGACGGCGAGGGCATGCACATGCGCATCGATCAGCCCAGGCATCAGGGTGCGGCCTTTGAGATCGATAGTCTCCGCACCTGTGCTCCGGATCGGCCGGTCCGAGACTTCCCGGATCCGGTCACCCTCGACCAGCACGTGGTGGTCCTCGCGGCGTTCTTTGTGGGTGCCGTCGAGGACAGCGCAATTGGCAAAAATGATCGCGGTCATCGGACCTCACCTCGTCATGGCTGCCCCGAGATTAGGCCGGATTGTTCGGGCAGCGGAAGCGGACTAACGTCGAACCGGCAATCCGGCCATCTCTCGGGAGGGAAGTCTCATGACGACGACTTTGGTCCTCGGCGGCACCGGCTTTATCGGGCGCCGGCTCGTTCCGCTATTGGCGCAGCGCGGCGAAGAAGTCGTCTGCATGGACATCAACCCTCAGACCGCCGACTACTCGGCGCTCGGCAAGCAGGTGCGCGTGGTCCGCGGCGATGTCAGCCAGTTCGACGACGTCATGTCGGCGATGGCGGCGGCGAATCCGGCACGGGTGGTGAACCTCGCTTACTATCTCGGCAGCGAGCATCCGCCGCATACCGCGTTCAAGCTCAACATCCTCGGGATGGACAATTGCTTCGAGGCCGCACGCCTGTGCGGGGCCAACCGTGTCGCCTATGCCAGCTCATTGGCGGTCAGCGGCGAGCAGCATTTCTATGGCGACCGCGTCGTGACCGAGGACGATTTCCGCCACGGCCATGTGCAATATGCGATGCACAAGATCTTCAACGAGTGGCAGGCCCAGGACTACCGCGAGAAGCACGGAATGGAGATCACCGCGATCCGCCCGGCCAATGTCACCGGCAACGACAAGATCGTCGGCTCGGTCGACCACGTCAAATGCATCACCTTCCCGGCGCGCGGCGAGACGATCTCGTTCCCCTTCAAGGATGCGATGCGCTGCCCGATCCATGTCGACGAGATCGCCGAAATCTTCGCGCGGGTGATCATGACCGACAAGCCCCAGCACTGGGTCTACAACACCGGCGGCGTCTCGATCAGTCTGGGCGAGATTGCCAATCTGGTGCGCGAGTTCCTGCCCGACGCCAAGATCTCCTTTGACAAGGAAACCGGCGGGAAGACGACTTCCGGAAACTACCTGATCGACAACAGCCGGCTCGTGCAGGAGTTCGGCATGCAGTACCGGCCCTACCGCGAACGCGTGTTGCAGATCATCAACGAGGTCCGCCGCGAGGCCGGCATGCCGCTCGTCGCCGACCGTTAGCCGGCGGTCAGGCGGCCGCGGGCTGTATGTTATACTCGGCGTCGCTGACGTGCTCGCCCCAATCGGTGCCCTGACCTTGCTCGCCGTTCTCGGACATCGCCAGATGGGCGAATAGCCGGTCTGGTGCGGCACCATGCCAGTGCAATGTATTGGGCGGGATCATCACCGTGTCGCCGGGGTAGATCGCCTGCGGCCGCGAACCTTTGCCGATGCAGATCCGGCCGACACCCGAGAGGCAGTACAATGTTTGCCCTACCGGATGGGCATGCCAACCGGTACGCGCACCCGGAGTGAACGAAACGACCGTGGCGCGCATGCGCGACGGCGGCTGTCCGACCAGCACTTCGTCCTGAAACACCTCCCCGGTGAAATTGGCGGCGGCCCCCCGTCGCGTTGCCCGCGCTGCTGCCCGCACAACCGTCATGGCTCTCCTCCTCGCATCGGGAAATTCACCATCAGAATAGGCCCGCCGCGCCGTGCAAGGCAACGGCCGATAGGACGCCTAGACTTGCGTCGAGCGTGCGCGGAGCAGTGCCGCGAGCCACTGGCGGAAGCTGCGGTCGGTCTCGCTGGTTGCGGGCAGCCCGGCGCTGCGGTGCAGTTGCGCGCCGTAGAGCGCGTCGCCGAATGCTGACGTCGCAACCAGGTGGATCAGCGCGTCGGTGTCGGCGCGGGCGATTGCGGTACCTGTCGGAGCCGCGGCGATGCGGCGGTCGTGGAGCCTATCGGCGATATCGCGGATAATCAGTTGGGTTCCCTCGGTACCGCCATCCGGATCGACCGTAGCGAGCCAAGCCAGCCGCTGTGCCAGCCCGTCACGGAAGGTGTCGAACACGCGGTCGAGCAACTGCTCGACCGAGTACTCGGTCGATGCCATGGCGGCAACCAGCTTGTCCCGCAATTCGGCGGCGGCCTCGCGGGTCAGCGCGCGGACGAGCCCTTCGCGGCTCCCGAAATGGTGCAAGATCAGCGGGTGCGAAATGCCCGCGGCGGCGGCGATGTCTTGCAACCTTAGCCCCTGTGGTCCGGTGGTCGCGAGCCGGGTTTGAGCTGCCTCCAATATCAGGCGACGCGCTTCCTCCGGCGTACGGCGAAGCCGCTTGCCTCGCCTGGCCATAGCTATTGACATTATTGTCAGTACATCCTATTCTTGTCGGATCGAGTCCCACCGAGGACCAAAACCATGTCGCAGCCCCCCAAACCCCGCCTCCACCCCATCGCAGCACTCCGCGCCGTGCGCAAGCTGATGAGCAACGGGGAAGACACCCAACAGGTATTTCTGCTGATCGAGGCGCTGCGCGGCAAGACCACGCTGCGCCAATTCGCGCGCTTTCGCCAAACCGAAACCGGCCGCGCCGTGCTGGGCGAAAATCGCCGACTGCTGGACCGGCTCAACGACCGGGCTGCGCTCGCGGCGTTGCCCGCGGGCACCCTCGGGCGCGCCTATTACGATTTCATGGCCAGCGAGAACTTGTCGGCGGAGGGACTGGTCGAGGCGTCGCGGATCACCATGCGGGCGCTGCCGGCCGACGAGGTGACCCTGTTCCGCGAACGCAGCCGCGAGATGCACGACCTGCTCCACGTCGTGACAGGCTATGGGCGCGACCCGCTCGGCGAAGCCTGCCTCGTCGCCTTTTCCTTTGCCCAGACCGGGCTCAAGGGCTTTGCTGTGATCGCCATTTACGCGGCTCGCAAGATCGCCCGCTCCCACCCCGACCAGTCGGTCCGCAGCGCGGTATTCGAAGGCTATCGCCACGGGCGCAGCGCCGGATGGCTGCCCGGCGCCGATTGGGAAGCCTTGCTGGCCGAGCCGGTCGAGGCAATCCGCGCGCAGTTCAGGGTGAAACCCCCGACATATTACCGGGCAGTCCTGACCGCAATGCGCAGCCTCAAGGGCAAAGCGAATGCAGGCTACGCCGATCCTTCGATTCAACACTCTTCGTAGCCTGGCGTCTGCAACATCGGCGGGTCGGCGACTTCAACCACATCGACCCGTCCGAACCCGTTGAATTGGGTGCGCAGGCAGGTGCCGTACGCGCCAAGCTGACCGAGTTCGACCCAGTCGCCTTCACGCATGTCGGCGGGCAGCGGGAACGGCCCACGCATCCGGTCGGCGCTGTCGCAGGTCGGTCCGAACAACGCAAAATCAGTGCGCGGCTCCTCCGCTTCCACAGCTTCGCCGAGCCGGATGCGGCGCGCCGGGAAGCGGAAGCCAAGCGCGCCGGCATCGCTCAGGCTGCCATAGACGCCAGCATTGACGAAAAGTGTATCGCCACGCCGGAGTTGCACCTGCGACACGATCGACCCTCCGCCGGCGACGAGCGCCCGGCCGGGCTCGGCCCATAGGTGGACCGTGGTGGGAAGCGCCACGGACGCAGTGGTGATCGCGGCGATATAGTCGCCGACCGCCGGTGGTGTCATTTCCGGATAGCTGACCGGAAAGCCACCGCCGACATCGACGATGTCAACGCCCACCCCGCTGCGAGCGATCGCCTCGCCGGCGAGCGCGATTGCCCGCGCATAAGCGCCGGGCTCGAGGCACTGCGAGCCGACATGAAATGAAATGCCGAGACGAGCGGCGTGCGGCCGCGCGGCACGCAACAGCTCGACAACCTCCTCGATCGACGCACCGAACTTCCCCGACAGGTCGAGGACCGCGTCCCCCTTTGGCAGGGCCAGTCGCACGAACAGCCCAAGCGTCGGCGGATCGCCGACCAGGCCGACGGGTACCGTCTCTTGTAGGATCTTGGCCAGCTCGTCGGTGCTATCGAGTGCGAAGTCGGTCACGTCGTATTGGTGAAAGGCCTCGTGGATTGCCGGCCGCGCCTTGACCGGATGCATGAAGTGGATCTCGGCGGCCGGGAGCAGCTTACGCACGAGCCTCACCTCGGCGAGGGAAGCGCAGTCGAAATGCCTGACGCCGCCGGCCCACAGTGCCCGCAAGACACGCTGGTCGGGGTTGCACTTCACGGCATAGAGGACATTGCCCGGAAAGCTGTCGACAAACCGGTGGGCTGCCGCGGCGATTGCTCCCGGCCGCAAGCACAGCAGCGGCTCGGCCGGTCGCACCCGGGCAACAACCGCATCGACCGAAGGGAGAACAGCACGCCCGAGCGGGCGGGAAGAAAGAAAACGGGCTTGCGCCATCGCACGATCCTCCAAAACCAGGAGGCGACATACCGTTCCGTGCGCCAAAGGCACCGGTTCGGAATGACCGATCTAGGTGGAGCGCCGCGCCGGGCGAGACCGCCCGGAGGACGTCAGACGATCGTGCGCGTACTTCGCATCGCGTGCCGGAACATATCCGTTTCCCTTAAGGACACCGGCCCACGGGTGACCGGCTCGGCCGAAAAGGACGCGTTACGTCGTAGCAGCACCCCTTGCGAAAGCGGGGTTCTAGGCACGTGCGATTGCGTCGGAGCCCTTAAATGGGAGAAGGGCCCCGCGATACAAGGCCCCTTTTCAGATCTTCAATGCGGCGCCAGCAAACCGATGTAATCCCAGGCGATCGTCGCCGCCGCGAGTGCCGTGATCTCGGCAACGTCGTAGGGCGGCGAGACCTCGACGACATCCATCCCGGCGAAGCGCAGCCCGCCGAGGCGACGCAAGATCGCTCGCGCCTGCCAGGTCGCGAGCCCTCCAACCTCGGGCGTTCCGGTTCCCGGCGCGAAGGCCGGGTCGAGCGCGTCGATGTCGAAACTGAGATATGACGTCGCGCCGCCGAGCACCGCGCGGATACGCTCGGCAACCGCCTGCGGTCCGCTTTCGTGAACATCTTCCGCCGACACGATCGTCACCCCTTTGCCAAGGGTCCAATCGAAGATGTCGCGGTGCAATGGCGAGCGGATGCCGATCTGGATCATCCGCTGGGGATCAACCAGCCGCTCCTCGATCGCGTGATAAAACGGCGAGCCGTGCCCCCAGACGAGACCAAAGCTTTCGGGCCAAGTATCCACATGTCCGTCGAAGTGGACGAGCCCTAATGGCCCTGTGCGGCGCGCGAGCGCGCGGAGCAGCGGCAGCGTAACCGTGTGGTCGCCGCCGAGCGCCACCAGATGCTGCAGAGGCGCAGCTTGTGCCTCGATCCTCGCGAGCGTGCCCTGGATGTCGCCGTGAGCAATACGGAAGTCGCCGATATCAGCGAGATCCGGGCGCTCCATTTCGGCCCAGGACGCCGGGTGGTCACCGTCGACGAGCATCCGGCTCGCCTGGCGGATCGCTGCCGGTCCAAACCGCGCCCCAGGCCGGTTCGAGGTGCCGAGATCGAATGGGATCCCGGCGACACAGATTGCCGCGTCGGAACTCGTGCGTTCGACGCCGAGAAAGGTCGGCCGGACGGCGAAAGTCGGGACAGAGGTCATGATCTCCTATCTGGGGAGGCCATGACCCGCTGGAAGGGTCGCCTAGACGCGCTCGAGCACCGCGGCGATGCCCTGACCGACGCCGACGCACATCGTCACCAGCGCGTAGTGGCCGCCGGTGCGCTGCAGCTGGCGCGCCGCCGTCAGCGCGATGCGCGGCCCTGAGGCGCCGAGCGGATGACCGACTGCAATCGCCCCGCCATTCTGGTTGACCCGGCTGTCGTCGAACGGCAGCTCCAGCCCACGCAAGCAGGCCAGCACCTGGGCGGCGAAGGCTTCGTTGATCTCGATCACGTCGATGTCGGAGAGGCTGAGACCGGCGCGGGCGAGCGCCTTCTTTGAAGCCGTGACCGGACCGATGCCCATGATCCGCGGCGGCACGCCGGCGACCGCACTCGCACGCACCCGGGCGAGCGGCTCGGCGCCGGCGGCCTCGCCGGCCCGCCGGCTGGCGACGATCATCGCTACGGCACCGTCATTGATCCCCGAAGCGTTGCCGGCGGTCGTCACCCCGCCCTCTTGCAGCGGCCGCAATCTGGCCAGCGCGGCAAGGTCGGTCTGCGGCCGTGGGTGCTCGTCCTCGGCGACTTTGACCGGCCCCGCTCGGCCGCCCGGCACCTCGACGGGAAGAATCTCGCCCTCGAAAAAGCCGGCGGCTTTGCCGGCGGCATATTTCTTCTGTGAGGCCTCGGCAAAGACGTCGCAAGCCTCGCGCGTGATCTGGTAGTCGCGGGCCAAATTGTCGGCGGTCTCCGGCATCGTGTCGGCGCCGAATTGGCCCTCGATCTTCGGGTTTGGAAAGCGCGCGCCGATCGTCGAATCGAAAACCCGCCCATCGCGGCTGAACGCGGCCTCCGCCTTGTTCATGACGAACGGGGCGCGGCTCATGCTCTCGACGCCACCGGCCACGAACGCCTCGCCCTCGCCGCAGGTGATGGCCTGCGCCGCCATGACGATCGCGTTTAGCCCGCTGCCGCAATTGCGCTGCAAGACCGAGCCGGCGACCTCGATCGGCAATCCGGCCAGCAGCCCCGCATGCCGTCCGACGCAGCGGCTGTCCTCGCCGGCCTGATTGGCGCAGCCGACGACGACGTCCTCGATCTTTTCGGAATCGAACGGGCTTTGCTTGACGACCTCGGCAATGACCGCCGCCAGCATGTCGTCGGGCCGTAGTCGGGCGAGAGCGCCGGCGTGGCGGCCGAAGGGCGTGCGCAAACCGTTGTAGATATAGCCGTCGAGCATCGTCGGTTCCTCCTCGCGAGCATCTCCTCGTGTCGGCGTGCTGCTGTCAAGCCCCCGGTTCAACGATGCACCGGCCGATGTGCCCGCAGGCAAATCGGACGGCTCGACGCCGAGGTGGCCGAGCGCCACCGCGACCCGCTAGTTCCCTCCTCGACGGGAAGAAACTGCGAAAACCGGCTCCGTGCCCTGCCTGCGGGCCGAATCCGCCGCCGCAACCGCCTGAAATCGCGGCAATTCTCGGAGCAATTCCCTAAGCGGGCGAACAGGGAATTAATTCGACCTAACAGGGAGACAATTCGGCCGAGCAGTGATTTAAATCGGCCGCGCGGGAATTGCCGATTCGCCCGGATGTCGCCGTGCGAGGAGGGCCGGCGGGCCTACCGGCAACGGCAAGCTTGCCGTCGATGTTTTTCGATTCCTTCACGTCACTAAAGTAGGTTAGCTTTCACCTGTCGAGCCAGCGATCCCGCGATGTCCCCTGCCGTCTTCGATTGTCGCTTGACGCACGACACGCCGGCATGACCGAGCCGGACGACTATCCGCGGCGCATCCTGCTCGCCGTGACCGGGCTGACGCCGCAGATCGTCACCGAGACGCTCTACGCGCT
>Ga0306920_100012916_pt1 | contig 11355 bp, 11 predicted proteins | sample flu12Cox44000170_FD_204666 | JGI IMG/M metagenome (GOLD analysis project Ga0306920, IMG submission 204666) | Lab enrichment of tropical soil microbial communities from Luquillo Experimental Forest, Puerto Rico - flux4day.12C.oxic.44.000.170 (v2)... | ecosystem: Environmental > Terrestrial >...
AGCCCCGATGGAGTGCAATCGGGGCGCCCGTCCCGCAATCCGCTGCGCTTCATGCGGGCGCTATCGGTCACATCACTAATGGCCCGGCAGCACCAGGAATTTCGGCTTGGTCGGCAGCGTCTCTTTCGACACCACGAAGGACGGCACTTCGGCGTAATCGATGTCGTAGTACCGGCTGACGCGATCGAGGAACCGGTGCAACGTGGAGGAATTGAAGAAGTGCATCGGCACCATCAGCGGCGCCCGCATGGATCGCACCACCTCCACCATGCCGTCCATGTCCATGGTGAAGGCGCCGTCCACCGGCACCAGCAGGACATCGATGCGGCCCATCTCGTCGAGCTGCTGTTGGGTCAGGGTGTGATGAAGATGGCCGAGATGGGCGATGCACAGATTGCCCATCTCGAAGACGAAGATCGAATTGCCGTTGAATTCGGTGCCGCCGTTCCAGTTGCGGATGTTGGTGGAGACGCTGCGCACCCGCACGTCGCCGAACGATACGTCGTGGCCCGCCGGCTTGCCGTCGTCGCGCCAGCCGCGCAGCACGAACTTGATGTCGGGATCGGGCAGATCGGTGTAATGGTTGGGGTGGGCGTGGTTCATGGTGACGATGTCTGGCAGCACCGGCGTCCTGATATAGTCGTTGTAGTCGGTGGCGACGCGCACCAGCTTGGGACTCTCGAGCAGGAAGGTCGAGTGGCCGCTATAGGTGATGCGAACGCGGTCGCCCGCGAGCGCGGCGAGATCGAACGCGGCGGGAATCGTGCGCGGGCGGTCCGACGCGATCATGCCGGGACAGCTCTCGCGCATTTCCGGCTTGGCGGGCGCGGGAACCTGCACTTGGGCCTGAGCCGATGCGAGGGCAAGCCCGATCAGGCCCGCGGCGAGGACAAACCGTCGCGTCAGGGCGGCAAAGGCGGCCATGCAGCGCTCCGTGAGGTGAGACACCCGGCGGAGCTTAACTCAAAAACGGGACGGGAGCGCAAGCTTTGTCAAACCGGCGCAAACAGCCGGCGGCAAGACTGCCGGGAAACTTTGACCGGAAGATTTGGCCGGGAGGCTCGGGCGGAGCGATCAGCGCGAAACGATCAGCCCCCGACTCGTGACCACGACCCAGCGGCCGTCCTGGCGCTTGATCCCCTCGATGCGGCCGAGGCCGGGCAGGGAATCGCCGGGAATGACTTCCAGGATTCCGTTGCGTGGGCTCTGGATCATCGCAGCGCCGTTGAACACATCGCGCAGCACCCAGCCTTCGAGAATGGTCGCCTGCGCCGCCCGCTTCTGATCGGCCAGGGCGGCAGTGCGGTCACCGGGTCCCGCCGGAAGCGTACCGAGCGTCCCGGTCGGGAGCGAACCCGTGATGTCGCCGGCAGCGGCGGCAAGGCGGTGGTCCAGGCGATCAAGCGACTCCGCCGTACGCGCCAGCTTGGCGCCGGTGTCGGCCTGGGATTTTTCGGCGCGATCCATGCGTTCCGCGATCTTGGCGATCTGCGTATTGGACTGCTTGGCGGAGCCGTCGATGCTCGCCTTCAACGTCGCCAATTCGCGGTTGATCCGGTCGAACGATGCGGTGAAGGTCATCGGGTCGGCCGGCGCGGCCGCCGGGGCGGCGTTGAGATAGAGGAGGCCGGCGGTCGCGGCCGATCCGACCGCGGCGCCGAGCAGCACCGCGACCAGGCTCGCCGCCACCGGCGTGAAGGCGAAGCGCCGGGATTTGGCCGGCCGCCCGGCAGGTTCCGGCGAGGGTCCGGCTGCGGCCTCTTCCGGCCGGGGCAACATCAACACCAGCGCGGTGCTGCCGGTCGCGGTCAGGGGCGGCGCGGCCACAGCGCGGTCGTCCGGTGCCATCGAGGGAGATTCCACATGGGGAAGCGACGAGGCGGGCCCAGTGCCTTCGGCCGGGTTTGAATTGAAGCTGTGATCGCTGTGGGACTCGCTCATGACCTGCTCCGCATACTCCGCGGTGCGGACGCTAAGCAATGATGCTTACCAACCGGTTACCATTGGCGCGGTTTGGTCACGCCATCAGGCCGTTTTCTCGTGCCAACGTCTTGAGCGAGGCCTCGGGGCGGGCGCCGATATGGGCGATCACCTCCGCGGCCGCCAACGCCCCGAGGCGGGCGGCCTTTTCACGGCTGGTGCCACGGGCAAGCCCGAACAGGAAGCCGGCGGCGAACAGGTCGCCGGCGCCGGTGGTGTCGACCACCTTCGCCACCGGGAAGGCCGGCGATGCGATCGTGTCGGCGCCCTCCACCACCACGCAGCCCTTCTCACTGCGGGTGACCACCGCAAACCGCGCATCCGCCCGCAAGGCAGCGAGCGCGGCATCGAAATCGGACGTGCGGTAGAGGCTCTGCAGCTCGACCTCGTTGGCGAACAGGAGGTCGACGGTGCCGGAGCGCAGGAGATGCAGGAACTCGTCGCGCCAGCGATCGACGCAGAAGGCGTCCGACAATGTCAGCGCCACCATGCGCTTTGCCTCGTGGGCGATGGACGCTGCCTTGAGGAAGGCTTCCTTGGCATGGGCGGGGTCCCACAGATAGCCTTCGAGGTAGGTGATCGCTGCGCCCGCCACGAGCTCGGGATCGATGTCGCGGGGATGGAGGTCCTGGGCGGCGCCCAGATAAGTGTTCATGGTGCGCTCGCCGTCCGGCGTCACCAGCACGTAGCAGCGCCCGGTGGAAGGACCATCGGCAGCGGGCGGCGTGTCGAAATCGACGCTCGCCGCGCGGATATCGTGGGCGAAGGCTGCGCCGAGCTGGTCGTCCTTGATCTTGCCGACGAACGCCGCGCGGGCGCCGAATCCGGCGGCACCGACGATGGTGTTGGCAGCTGAGCCACCCGAGATTTCGACCGCCGGACCCATGGCGTCGTAGATCTGCGTGGCCCTTGCCTCGTCGATCAGCGCCATGCCGCCCTTGCGCATGTCGTGCTTGGCGAGAAATGCGTCGTCGGCGCGGGTGATGACGTCGACAATGGCATTGCCGAGGCCGAGAACGTCGTAGCGAACGGCGGTCATGGTGGTGTTCACGAAGCTGGTGGAAGAAGACGCGCATCATAGCCGTCGCCCGGTGCGTTGCAACGGCGGCGGCATCGGGATTCCCGCATGCGGGAGAAGGCCGGGCCAAGCACCGGAGTCTTCGCTACACTGCGATCCGGAGGCCTCCGAATGTCACTTGCGCGCGATGTCACGACCGTCGGCGCCGCCACGCTGGCGTCTCGCCTGCTCGGGTTCTTGCGCGATGCCGGCATCGCCGCGATTCTCGGCGCCGGCGTATTGTCGGACGCCTATTTCGCGGCACTGCAGATTCCCAATCTGTTTCGGCGGTTGCTGGCAGAGGGTGCACTCAACTCCGCCTTCGTGCCGATGTGGATTCGCATTCGCGAGGAGAGCGGCGTCGAAGGCACCCGCCGGTTCGGCGAAGCCGCGCTGGGCGCCGTGGCGCGCGCGCTGGGCCTCGTCACCGTGCTCGGCCTGTTGGGCGCACCGGTCGTCGTGCACCTGATCGCGCCGGGCTTTGCCAGCACCGGCGAGCGGTTTCCGCTTGCGGTCACCTTCGTGCGCCTCGGCGTACCCTATGTGGGGTTGTCCGGCCTCGTCGCGGTGGCGGCATCCGCTCTCAACGCGCAAGGGCGGGTCGCCGCGGCCGCATTCGGGCTCGTGGTGCTCAACGGCGTGCTCGTCACCACGGTCGTCACGCTGCTGCTCGTCGAGGCAGAGGCGACGCCGTTCGCTGCGGCGGTGTTGTCGGCATCGATGGTCGCCGCCGGCGCGGCCCAACTCCTGTGCGTCGGCGCCGCCTGGATGCGAACCGATGCGCGGCCGCGCCGGCTGGCATTCACATCCTCGCCGGCGGTGCGCCGGTTCCTGATCCAGGCGATCCCCGGCGTCGTCGCCGGCGGCATCCCGCAGCTCAAGCTGATGGCGGGGGCGATGGTGGCGTCATCGTCCCAGGCGGCGGTATCGTGGCTCTATTACGCCAACCGGCTCTACGAATTGCCGCTCGGGGTCGTCTCGATCGCGATCTCCTCGGTCATGGTGCCCGCCATCGCCGCAAGCCTGCGCAGCCGCGACGGCGCCGACGACGCGGCGTCGCAATCGCGCGCGCTCGAGCTCGCGCTGGCGCTGTCGCTGCCCGCCGCGACGGCTTTCGCCGTGCTGTCCGAGGCCATCGCCGGGGGGCTGTTCCAGCGCGGCGCGTTCGGGCCTCGCGACACCGCCATGGTGGCCGCGGCACTGGCCGCGATCTCGGCGGGCCTGCCGGGCCACTCGCTGGAAAAGGTGCTCGGCGCGGTGTCGTTCGCCCATGAGGACACGCGCACCCCGATGTATGCGGCGCTATGCGGGCTTGCGAGCGCCGTGACCGGCGCCGTGCTCATGTTTCCGCATTACGGCGCTGTCGGGATCGCGGCCGCGATCGCGCTGTCGGGATGGGTCGGCGCCACTCTGCTCGCCACCATCCTATGGCGGCGCGGCTGGCTGCGGATCGAGCCGGCAGCGCTGCGGCGGATGCCGCGCATCGTGATCGCCACCGCCATCATGGGCGGCGCCATCGCCACCGGCGACGCTGGGCTGACATCGCTCTTCGACGTGACCGGCTCGTCGCTGGCGCGCATCGTCACGCTGTTCGCCCTGGTCGCGGCCGGGCTCGCGGTCTATCTCGGTTGCCTGCAGGCCTTCGGCGTGGCCTCGGTGCGGGCGCTTGTCGCTGCTGTCGGACAGCGGCTGTAACGGCCTCTTGCGCGCGGCCGCCTCTGCATGGCATGGACCGCAGCAGCGAGCTCATGAGTTTCGTTATGACCTCATCCTCTGAGGAGCCGTGCGCAGCACGGCGTCTCGAAGGGTGGCCAAATACGCTGCGGCCTCTGGCCATCCTTCGAGACGCGCGCAAAAAGCGCGCTCCTCAGGATGAGGTCCTATAGGAATTCCCGCTCTGCGAAGGAGAGCGAAGCGATGGCGTTCAAGGAGCTGGTGTTTTCCGGGGTTCAGCCGACCGGCAATCTGCATCTCGGCAACTACCTCGGCGCCATCATGAAGTTCGTCCCTCTTCAGCAGCGCTATGACTGCATCTATTGTGTCGTCGACTTGCACGCGGTCACGGTGTGGCAGGACCCCATCGAGCTCAAGCGCAATATCCGCGAGGTTACAGCGGCGTACATAGCTTGCGGCATCGATCCCAAGAAGCACATCGTGTTCAACCAGAGCCAGGTCGCCGAGCACGCCGAACTCGCCTGGGTGTTCAATTGCGTGGCGCGGCTCGGCTGGCTCAACCGCATGACCCAGTTCAAGGAGAAGGCCGGCAAGGACCGGGAGAACGCCTCGATCGGGCTCTACGACTATCCGGTCCTGATGGCGGCGGACATCCTGGTGTACCGTGCCACCCATGTGCCGGTCGGCGAGGACCAGAAGCAGCATCTCGAACTCACGCGCGACATTGCGCAGAAGTTCAACAACGACTTCGCGGCGTCGATTGCGGCATGTGGGTTCGGGGATGCGTTCTTCCCGCTGCCGGAGCCGCTGATCCAGGGGCCGGCGACGCGGGTGATGTCGCTGCGCGACGGCACCAAGAAGATGTCGAAATCCGATCCATCGGACTATTCCCGCATCAATCTCGCCGACGATGCCGACGCCATCGCCCAGAAGGTCCGCAAAGCCAAGACCGATCCGGAACCGCTGCCGAGCGAAGAAAAGGGCCTCGAGAGCCGTCCCGAAGCCGACAATCTCGTCGGCATCTATGCCGCGCTCGCCGACAGCCCGAAGGGCGCGGTGCTGGCACAATTCGGCTGCGGCCAGTTCTCGACCTTTAAGGCGGCGCTGGTCGACCTCGCGGTCGCCAAGCTCGGCCCGATCGGTGTCGAGATGAAGCGGCTGGTCGCAGATACCGCCTACATCGATTCCGTGCTCGCCGACGGCGCCGCGCGCGCCCAGGTGCTGGCGGCGGAGACGATGCGGCCGGTCAAGGACATCGTCGGATTCATCCGGCGCTGAGCCCTGGCGCCCTCCCCGTCTTCGGGGAGGGCCGGGGTGGGGTCCTTGCCTCAAAACTAGCCCCCACCCGGCGCTTCGCGCCACCCTCCCCGAAGTCGGGGAGGGATTCGGAACGACACCTACACTTGTGAGACACGTAGCGAAATCGCTCCAGGAATACGCTTCGACACAGCCGCTCCCTTGTGCTGCAACGCGAAGCCATGGCACCATCACGCCATGACGCTCCGATCGCAAGCCGGAGCGATTTGCGGCCCTGGGGGAAGGTCCGATGATCCGTAAGCGCCGCAGCTACGAGGCCGGTCACAAGGCGAAATTCCTCGTCGTCATCGACGACACCCCCGAATGCGACCGTGCCGTCTATTTCGCGAGCCGTCGCGCCGCCCGGGTCGCCGTCACCGTCGTCATGCTGCGGGTGATCGAAACTCACGACCACAGCCAGCAATGGCTGGGCGTCGCCGACATCATGCGCGCCGAGGCCCATGAGGAAGCCAACGCTATGCTGGCGAAGTTTGCAGCGCGCTCCAACGGCATCGCCGGCATCACCCCCGAATGCGTGATCCGCGAGGGCGACCCGGCCCAGGAGATCCTCAAGCTGATCGAGGAGGACGAGGACATCGCCGTGCTCGTCCTCGCCGCCGCGGCCGACAGCGAAGGGCCGGGACCGCTGGTGACCAATCTCAGCAAGACCGCAGGCTCGTTCCCGATCCCGATCGCGATCGTACCCGGGCAATTGAGCGACGAAGACCTCGACGCGATGAGTTAGTAATGCGGCGTCTCGAACGCTTGAATTCGATTGTCGTCATCGCCCGCCCGTCAGCGGATAGTTCGTGGGGTCGCCGAGGCGGATGCCGCGCTGCTCGGTACCGTACATCGACCATTTGCTGTCATGGTAGCGGGCCCGGGTCTCGGCCAGGTTGCCGTTGAAACGCGGGTCCTGCGGGCGCTCGTGGCTGTCGACGAAACTCGCCACGTCCCAGGCCTCCTGCTCGGTGAGCGCATCGCGCAGGCCATAGGGCATGTTGCGCGGATGAAGGCCGCCGCGGTCGCAACCGAGGTCATGCCAGCGCCCCAGTTGTAGGAGTTCGCCCCCCATAGCGGCGGGAACTGATAGCCGACCCCGCCGGCCACGCGGCGGCCCTCGCCGTCGCTGCCGTGGCACGCCGCGCATTTGCCGGCGAACACCGCCTCGCCCCGCGCGATGCTGGGCGGCTCGGCCGGGTCCGCAAGCCGCGGGAATCCGGCGCCGGCGAGAGTGGCGCCGGTCGGCGCTCCGCGGGCGAGCCAGAAGAAATAGGTCTGCAGCGCGGTCACGATCTCGCTGTCGTCGGGCGGCGGAGTCCCGTTCATGCTGAAGCGGAAGCAGCCTTGGATGCGCATGGTCATGGTGTTGACGGCGTCGTTCTTGGCTCGGAAGCGCGGATAGCGCACCCAAGCCGCCCACATGGGCGCCGCGCCGGGCCGGCGGCCGCGGTCGAGATGGCAGCTTGCGCAGGCGAGGCCGTCGCCGGCATAGGGCTTGGCCTCGTTGCGCGTGTCGGTGAAGATCGCGATGCCGCGGCGGATCGTCTGGCCGAACACGTCATTCGGAATCTCGGCTTCCGGCGGCGGCGCGAATGGAACGGCAGTGCCTGGAGTCCGCACGTCCAGGTCCGGGTTCAGGTCGGACCACGCGCGGTCGATCGCCTCGAGGTCCGGCTGGCGGGTGGACTGGGCGGCAACATGCGTCGCGATCGCGAGCAGGAAGGCCGCGAGCAGGTAAAGCGGAAACATCCGCCGCGCTGCCGCGGCCGTTGCTGTGGTCGAACGTTGTCCGCTCACTGCACGGCTCCCGGCCGCTGCCTCGCAAAATAGCCGGCGACGGCTTCGATTTCGTGCGCTTCGAGTCCGTGGGCAACCGGGTCCATCAGTCGCAATATCGCGTTGCGGCGCTGCCCGCCGCGAAACGCGATGATCTCCGCGGTGATGTAGCGCGCGTCCTGCCCCATGAGCGCGGGAAAGTACGGCGCGACGCCGATGCCGCTCGGGCCATGGCAGCGGGTGCACGGGCTGACGCCGCGATCCGGCCGGCCGAGCGTAGCGACGGAACGGCCGAGTTCCACCACGTCATTGCCGATGACGGGCGGCGGCGGGTAGGCGGTCGCGGTGAGATGCTCCAGATGCACGGCGATATCCGCCCAGTCCGCCTCGGTCAGGCCGTCCGCCATGGGCGGCATCGCGGCGCTCGACCGCCAGCCATGGGCGAAGCTCCAGAGCTGGCGGTAGAGATAGGCCGCGGGTTGGCCGGCGAGACGCGGAAAGATGCCCTGCTCGCCCAGCGTCGCGGACTGGGCAATGCGTCCCTGGCCGTCGTCGCCGTGGCAGCCCGCGCATTTTGCGCGATAGGTCGCGGCGCCCCTCGCGGTGTCGGCCTTGCCGGCGTCGAAGTCGAGGATCGGGAGGTAGGAGCCTTCGGCAAGGCTCACCTGCATCGGATCGATCTTCGCGGGCTGGTCGGTCGCAATGCGTGCGAGCGGCGTGGCGGCCTCGCCGCGGATTGCAAGCTCCTCGGCACGATAGCCGCGGAACGCGAAGGGATCGACGGCGAGATAGAGCGCGCCGAGAATGATGACGAGGACGCAGAGCGCGCCGGTCCAGAACGGGAGGCCACGATGCAGCTCGAGCGAACGCACGTCGAGCGCGCCGTCGATCCCGGCAACTGTCGCGTCGACCGCGAGGCCGAGCGTGCCGCGCACCTCGTCGCGCTCGGAAAGGCCCGCGACCGCGATCCCCGGCCCGTTGCGCACGGTGAAGGTAATCTCGCGCTGCCCGGTGACGCGATCGGCCTCGACGGTCTCGATACGCAGCCGATGCACGCCGTCGGGGATCGCAGTCGTGTCGAGTTCGAGGCGTCCGGAGCTTCCGGGAAGCTCCGCGACCGGCGTTGCGTCGCCATCGACGTAGACCCGGATGATCATATGCTAATCCTCAAGTACCGCAGCCTTAATCCGCCGACTGCGGGCGTCGTCGCGGCCGCGCAGGCCCTGCCCCAGCATCCACAGCGCCGCGATCGCAAGTGCGGCCGCCATGGCGGCGAACACATAGTCCGCGAGTCCCGACGGCGCGCCGGACGCCGAAGGCAGGCATTGGCTGACGACGAGATCGAGGTAGAACGCGAGGCGATCCAGCATCGCTCACTCCTGGCGCAGCGATTGGAGGTAGGCGACGAGATCGAGCGCCTCGCGGCGCGGCAGCGCGACCTTGCCCGCCGGCAGGAACGGCTCGGGCAGCGCCAGCACATAGTCGCTCGCGCCATCGGGTGCGCGGGGCCGATCCACGATCTCGAAATACCAGGGGAAGCCCGGCATCACCGACTCCGGCACCATGCTGCGGGGATTGAAAAGATGCAGCAGATTCCACATCACGCTGGGCTGGCGGATGCCGACCGCGCTGAGATCGGGGCCGGTGCGCTCGGTGCCCAAGAGCGGCGGCGCCGCGCCGGCGTAATCGGCGACCTCGGACGCCCTTCCATAGGCCGCGTCGATGAAGAGCGGCCGCACCAACTGGGAATGGCAGTAGCCACAGCCCTCGGCCAGATAGAGCGCGCGGCCGCGCGCCACTGCGGGATCGGCGCTCGCCGTGGGACGCGCGGCCGCCGCGTCGAGGTCAAGGGCCGGGCGTAGTGCGATCAGGAACGACAGGGCGCCGAACACCGCGGCACCGACGAGGACGATGGCCGCGGGCCGGCGGTGGAACAGCGCGTTGAGATCGATCATCGCGCCACCTCAAGTGCGGGCGAGGCCCAGGCCTCGGCGGTGTGCGGCTGCGGGCGCATCAGCCAGAGATTCCAGGCGAACACCACATGGCCGAGCGTCATGAGTCCGCCCCCGACGGCGCGGATCGCGTACCAGGGCTTGATGGCGACCACGGATTCGATGAACGGCCTGCCGTCGGCCCAACTCAGCCCCTGCACCACGCCGGCCACGACCATGGAGACGACGTAAAGAGCCATCCCACCGAGCGCGAGCCAAAAATGAAGCCGGATGCGCATCGCGATGTCCCGCGCGCCGGTGATGTGGGGCACGAGGCCGTAGACGGCGCCGAACAGCAGGAAGGAGACGAAGCCATAGGCGGCGAAATGGGCGTGACCGACGGTGTGGTTGGTGAAATGCAAAAGCGCATTGGCGCTGCGGAAGGCCTGCAGGCTGCCTTGCAGTGAGGCGACCAGATAGGACGCCGCGCCGACCGCGATGAACCAGACCGCGGGCTCGCGGCGGATCAGGCGCCAGGAACCTTTCATGGTGAGGAGGAAGTTGGCGCTGGAGGCGACGACGGGATCATCATGCCGATGCCGGTCGCGATCGCCGTTGTCTGCAGCCACCACGGCAGCGGCGCGAATACGAAATGGTGGGCGCCGATCAGCGGGTAGAACACGAGATTCGCCCAGAACGCGAGCACGCCGAGCGCGTAGGAATAGATCGGCTTGTGCAGCATGCGCGGCAGCGCCCAATAGGTGACGCCGAGAACGAGCGGCGTGAACCACAGCCCGAGCACGACGTGCATGTAATAGGCCTGGATCACGACATTGCCGATGCCGCGGTCGAACGCCGGCAGGTAGCCGATCACGTAGAGGATCGGCAGCCAGGTGAAGGAGCCGAGAATGAACCAGTCGGCGATGTAGAGTTCTTCGGTGCGCCGCCGCAGCAGCGTCACGAAGATGTTGGCTCCGTTGATGAGCGAGCCGGCCGCAAACAGCGCGGCGATGGGCGTGAGCCATTCGCGGTATTCGATGGGACCGCGGGTGATGCCGAGCGTAAGGGTGGCTAGGCCGGCGAACAGCGCGAGGTTGAGGAGCCAGAGGCCGGCACGCGCCAGCCCGTTGGAGAACAACGCCCGGCGGGCGGTGCGATACACCACGAGATAGGCGATGCCGGTGAGGCCGACCGAGAGCCAGCCGAGCAGAATGCTCGCGGTATGGATCGGCCGGATTCGTCCAAACGACAGCCATTCGAACGGCAGCAGGTCCGGCCACACCAGCTTGCAGGCCGCGAGCGTCCCGTAGGCCGACCCCACCAATAGCCAGAACACGGCGGACGCGGTATAGGCATAGACGATTCCAGCGGTGGCGCGATCGTCCTCTGCTAGAGCCGCCTGGCCTGCCGCAAGCTCCGTAGTGATGGTGGCAGAGGACATCGTCGAATCCCCCCGCACGGACAACCTCCCATGCCATAGCGCCGGTGGAATAACAACGGCCGGCGCGCGTGCGCAAGCCGGGCCTTGGCGTGATCGTGCCGAGGGGGTGCCCGTCCGGCCGGCCTCCGGCCTGGCCGCAACGGCAAAGGCCCCGGCGATGGCATCAGCGGACGCCGGAGCTGACAGGACCAGGTCCG
>Ga0306920_100012918_pt1 | contig 11354 bp, 8 predicted proteins | sample flu12Cox44000170_FD_204666 | JGI IMG/M metagenome (GOLD analysis project Ga0306920, IMG submission 204666) | Lab enrichment of tropical soil microbial communities from Luquillo Experimental Forest, Puerto Rico - flux4day.12C.oxic.44.000.170 (v2)... | ecosystem: Environmental > Terrestrial >...
GCGCCGCCTCGGCCGACGGGCCGTCGGTGGCCCCGACGTAGATGGTGCCGTCGTCCTCGATGGTGATCTCGGCGCCGGTGTCGTCCTGGATCGAGTTGATCATCTTGCCCTTCGGGCCGATGACCTCGCCGATCTTGTCCACCGGGACCTTGATCGTGATGATCCGCGGGGCGTAGGCCGACATCTCGTGCGGCTCGGTGATCGCGCCGCGCATGACGTCCAGGATGGTCAGCCGGGCCGCCCGGGCCTGCTTCAGCGCCGCGGCCAGGACCGAGGCCGGGATGCCGTCGAGCTTGGTGTCCAGCTGCAGCGCGGTGACCAGCCGCTCGGTGCCCGCCACCTTGAAGTCCATGTCACCGAAGGCGTCCTCGGCGCCGAGGATGTCGGTCAGCGTCACGTACTGGCCGCCCTCGTGGATCAGGCCCATGGCGATGCCGGAGACCATGTCCTTCAGCGGCACGCCGGCGTCGAGCAGCGACATGGTGGACGCGCAGACCGAGCCCATGCTGGTGGAGCCGTTCGAGCCGATCGCCTCCGACACCTGCCTGATCGCGTAGGGGAACTCCTCCCGGCTGGGCAGCACCGGGATCAGCGCCCGCTCGGCCAGCGCGCCGTGGCCGATCTCGCGGCGCTTCGGCGAGCCGACCCGGCCGGTCTCGCCGGTGGAGTACGGCGGCATGTTGTAGTTGTGCATGTAGCGCTTGGTGCGCTCCGGGTTGAGCGTGTCGATCATCTGCTCCATCCGGAGCATGTTCAGCGTGGTCACGCCGAGGATCTGCGTCTCGCCGCGCTCGAACAGCGCGGACCCGTGCACCCGGGGCAGCACGTGGGTCATCGCGGACAGCGGCCGGATGTCGGTCAGGCCGCGGCCGTCGATGCGCACCCCGTCGCTGATGATCCGCTCCCGGACCAGCTTCTTGGTCAGCGAGCGGAACGCGGCGCTGATCTCCTTCTCCCGGCCCTCGAACTGCTCGGCGAGCTTCTCCTGGGCGAGCGCCCTGACCCGGTCGGTCTCGGCCTCGCGGTCGTGCTTGCCGGCGATGGTCAGCGCCTGGGACAGCTCATCGGAGACCTCGCGCGCGACCGCGTCGTACACGTCCTGCTGGTAGTCGGCGAACACCTGATACTCGGCCTGCGCGTAGTCGCGGAACACCGGGGACTCGGTGCTTGCGCCGCTGGCCTCGGCGTTCTGCCCGGCGAGCTGCTGCTGCGCCTCGCACAGGACCTTGATGAACGGCTTGGCCGCCTCCAGGCCCTCGGCCACGGTCTCCTCGGTTGGCGCGACCGCGCCGCTGGTCTCGTCGGCGATCAGCTTGAGCGTCTCCGGAGTGGACTCGGCCTCGACCATCATGATGGCCACGTCGCCGTCCTCGAGCACGCGGCCCGCGACCACCATGTCGAAGGTGGCCTGCGCGAGCTGGTCGTACTGCGGGAAGGCCACCCAGTGGCCCTTGATCAGCGCGACCCGCACCCCGCCGATGGGGCCGGAGAACGGCAGGCCCGCCAGCTGGGTGGACATGGATGCGGCGTTGATCGCCACCACGTCGTACAGGTGCTGCGGGTCGAGCGCGAGCACGGTCGCCACGATCTGGATCTCGTTGCGCAGGCCCTTGACGAAGGACGGGCGCAGCGGCCGGTCGATGAGCCGGCAGGTGAGGACGGCGTCCTCGGACGGACGACCCTCACGACGGAAAAACGAGCCGGGAATCCGGCCCGCCGCGTACATCCGCTCTTCCACATCCACGGTGAGCGGGAAAAAGTCCAGGCCCTCCTTTGGCTGCCGGGACGCCGTGGTGGCCGAGAGCACCACGGTCTCGCCGTCCAGCGTCACCAGCGCGGAGCCGGCCGCCTGGCGGGCCAGCCGGCCCGTCTCGAACCTGATGGTATGAACGCCGAATTCGCCGTTGTCGATGACGGCTTCGGCACTGTGGGCACCCTCCACGGGTGAGACCTCCTTGCGGTAGATCCCGCACCCACCCGCCGCCGTGCCGCATGTGGCCTGGCTCGCCTGAGGGGAGCCGGCCGGTCTTCGATCGAAGCCCTCGGGTGCTGCCTGTCTCAACGGACGTATGGCCGAGAGAGCGGGCGACCCGGGGACCACTACCGAGGACCGGCCCTGACGCTCGGGGCCGGGGGCTACGGGATGTCAGTGTTGAAATATTCAGTTGTTCCTGGCTCTGCTGGCTCTGCTGGCTCCGGGGGACAACCCCCGAGCCCTCTAGGAGAGCTCAGCGGCGGATGCCGAGCCGCTCCCTGATCGCGCGGTAGCGGTTGATGTCCTTCTTGGCCAGGTACTTCAGCAGCCTGCGGCGGCGGCCGACCAGCAGCAACAGCCCGCGGCGGCTGTGGTGGTCATGCTTGTGCACCTTCAGATGCTCGGTCAGGTGGTTGATCCGCCTGGTCAGCAGCGCGACCTGGACCTCCGGCGAACCGGTGTCACCCTCACTGGTCGCGTACTCCGCCAGGATCTCCTTCTTGGCGGCGGTGTCGAGCGGCACGTGACTCCTTAGGATTGGCACGAAACGGGCTGATTCCCCGAAATGAGGCATCAGGGGCAAGGCAGCCGCATGAGGGTGCAGCAGGCCTCCCGCCGACCCGGCTACTCGCCGGGCAGCGTTTCACACTACCACGGACGGCGAGGCAGTCGTGCCCGCCTGTCAGCAGCACGTCACGGCGTCTCCGGCCGCTGGGTCCCGGCGCCGTGGGCGTCCGCCGCGGTTCCGGCCTCGGCCGGCGCTCCGGCCTCCGCGGGGGCTGGGGGCGGCAGGTAGCCGGGCGCGTCGGTGTCGATCATGTGCGCGCCGATCTCCCGGCCGCCGTGCGCGGCGAAGTACACGATGAGGCCGGCCACGGTGACGACCGCCATCACCAGCAGGGTGATCCAGTCCAGGTTGAAGTAGGCGCGCCCGCTGCCCAGCCCGGACGGCAAGACCACGTTGACCAGCATCAGGGCCAGGTACACGACGGCGACCACCGACACCGGCCAGGCCCAGCGGCCCATCGTGAACTTGCCGGCCGGCACCCAGCCCCGCGCCCGGGCGATCATCGACCCGATCACCGTCAGCAGGAACGACAAGTAGATGCCGCTGACCCCGAACGACACCAGGGAGACCAGCACGTTGGTGTTGGCCGGCCAGGTGATGAACCAGATCTTGACGTCGTGGGTCGGCGAGGCGAACTCGAGCCCGATGAACACCACCGTGATCAGCGCGCCGCCGAACAAGGCGTTGGCCGGGGTCTTGAACCGCGCGCTGACCTCGGAGATCCACTTCGACCGGGGCAGCGCGCCGTCCCTGGCGTAGGAGAACGCAAGCCGGCTGCCGGCCCCCTGCACCGAGGAGCCGCAGGAGAAGAAGGCGAAGATGATCAGGATCAGCAGCACGTCCTGCAGGCCGTGCGGCAGCTGGCTGAAGATATAGGGTATTCCGCCGTTCTGGACGGTCAGGTTGGCCGAGGCGGCGCCGGTCGGCATGGACAGCAGCAGGGCGGCGGTCAGCACGAACGAGGCGATCCCGCCGCCGACCAGCGCCAGCCGCATGGCCCGGGGCACCTGGCGGCCTGCGTCCTTCGTCTCCTCGGAGATGTCCCCGGCCGACTCGAAGCCGTAGAAGATGTAGACGGGGGCGAGCACGGCGATCAGGGCGGCGGCGATCCAGCTGCCGCCGAAGTTCAGGCCGAGCGGGTTGGCCGAGGCGTGCTCCGCGCCCAGGGTGCTGGTCAGGAAGCCCAGCCCGTGGTGGAAGCCGTGGAGGCCGAGGACCACCGCGACGCCGAACGTGCCGAGGATCTCGACGATGACGCCGAACTTCGCGACCCGGCCCATCGTCCGGGCACCGATGATGTTCAGCGAGGTCTGCAGCGCGAGCAGGGTCAGCGTGACGACCAGGATGACCAGGTGGTTGGTCGGGTCGAGGTTCCAGCCGAGCCAGAGTTTGCCGAGCGCGGTGACGTAGGCAACCACGCCGGTGTCCACCGCCGCCACCGTGACGAGCAGCGCGACCCCGTAGAACCAGCCGACGAACCAGCCGAACCTCCGGCCGACCGTGTACTTGCTGTACTGGTAGAGCGCCCCCGCCACCGGGTAGTGGCTGGCCAGCTCGCCGAACACGAGCGCGACCAGGAGCATCCCGGCGACCGGGATCCAGGTGAGCCAGATGTAGGCGGGCCCGGCGGTGCCCAGGCCGAGCACGAACAGGGAAAAGATGCCGACCATCGGCGACAGGTAGGTGAACGCCACCGAAAAGTTCGCGAACAGCCCGAGCACGCGGTTGAGCTGCGGGTGGTACCCGAGATGCTCCAGCCGGGCGTCGTCCTCGTCCAGGGTGGCCGGTGCCTGCGCCCCCGTGTCCTGCATATATCCCTCCTCCGGGTCATCGCGGGGGAAAAGCGCGCCCGCGGAATGCAGCAATGTAGCGCATGCGGCCCGCGGACACGACGACCTTCAGGCAGGGTTCAGCAAATCGGCAGCCGAGGGTGAGACAACCGTGGTTGAGGTGTTTCGGCCGCGCTTTTTAGACTGGGCCAATGCCCGACGTGAGCCTCGCGCGCCGCCTGCCGCCTGGCCACCTCCCGCAGGTCGCGCCGCGCCCACGTCCTGCCTGGTGGCCAGCCTGGTCGAAGACGGCAGGGCTGCGCACGGTGCGCGCGGTCCTGGTGATCCCGCCCCTGTTCGCGCTGACCTTCGAGGGCTTCGGCAACCTGCAGATGGCCCTGTTCGCGGCGTTCGGCGGGTTCTCTACCCTGATCATGGCCTCGTTCGGCGGCACCAGGCGGGACAAGCTCATCGCGCACCTCGGCCTGGCGGTGATCGGCAGCCTCGGACTGATCATCGGCACCGCGGCCAGCGGGATCACCTGGCTGGCCGTCCTGGTCACGATCCCGGTGACCTTCGGGATCTTCTTCGCCGGGGTGGCTGGGCCCAACGCAGCCTCCGGCGTCACCGCCGCGCTGCTCCCCTACGTGCTGTCGGTGGCGACGCCGGGCACGGTCGGCATGCTCCCGGACCGGCTGGCGGGCTGGTGGCTGGCCTCCGTCGTCTCGACCGCGGTCGTGCTGCTGATCCCGGCACCGTCGCCGGGCGACCGGCTGCGCGAGGCCGCGGCCGGCTCGGCCCATGCGCTGGCCGCGCACCTGGAAGCCTCGGTGCGCGGCACCGCCACCGCCGAAGACACCCAGGCCTGCCAGGCGGCCAAGCACAAGCTGATGACCGCGTTCGCCAGCACTCCGTACCGGCCGGTCGGCCTGGCCACGGCCGATCAGGGCATGGCCAGCGTGGTCCAGTTGCTCGAATGGTGCACCGCACTGGTCGCCGACGCCACCGAGGGGCACCCGAACCTGGACCAGGCCGCGCCACCCGACCGTGACCTGCTCGGCCAGGCCGCCGCGGTGCTCAGGCAGGCCGGCGACCTGCTGGCCGGCCCCACCAGCGCGGTGCCGGACATTGCCGCGATGGACCGGCGGCGCGAGGCCGCCGCCGCCTACCACCAGTCGGACGCGGACAGGGGCTTCGACTCGGTCGAGATCGTCGCCCGGTACGCCTTCCACGCCCAGGCGATCGCCCTCGTCGTCAGGAACATCGTGGCGGACGCCCTGATCGCCACCCGCCGGGCCGACCCGGAGACGATCGCGGCCCGGCGCCGCGGCTGGTACGGCGCCCAGCCCGAAGGGACGGCAGCGGAACGGCGGGCGGCCTCGATCTCCGGCGCGATGGGCGTCCTGACCAGGCACGCCAGCTTCCGTTCGGTCTGGTTCCTGAACAGCCTGCGCGGGTCGCTGGCCCTGGCCGCGGCGGTGCTGGTGGCCGACCTGTCCTCGGTCCAGCACGGCTTCTGGGTCGTCCTGGGCACCCTGTCGGTGCTGCGCACCAACGCGGCGTCGACCGAGTCCACCGCGCTGCGCGCGCTGGGCGGCACCGTGCTCGGCTTCCTGCTGGGCGCGCTGCTGCTGCTCGGCATCGGCACCAGCACCCCCGCGCTGTGGGCGGCGCTGCCCATCGCGCTGGCCGTGGCCGCCTACGCGCCGGGCGCGCTGCCGTTCACCTTCGGCCAGGCGGCGTTCACCGTGGTCGTGCTGGTGCTGTTCAACCTGCTCGCGCCGGCCGGCTGGCGGGTGGGCCTGCTGCGCATCGAGGACGTGGCCATCGGATGCCTGGTGAGCCTCGTGGTCGGCGTCCTGTTCTGGCCGCGGGGCGCCGCCTCGGTGGTCGGCGACGACCTGGCCGACGCGTTCCGCCGCGGCGCCGACTACCTGACCCAGGCGGTGGACTGGGCGCTGGGCACCAGGCACGAGCCGCCGGACGCGGGCGCCGCGGCGGTCACCGCCGGGATCAGGCTGGACGAGGCGCTGCGCGGCTTCCTGGCCGAGCAGGGCGCCAAGCGGGTGTCCAAGGAGGATCTGTGGATGCTGGTCATGGCGTCCATGCGGCTCCGGCTGACCGCGTACTCGCTGGCCGGGCTGCAGGCACCGGAGTATCTCAGGCACAAGCAACGCGGCCCGGGCTACGCGCGGACCGCGCTGGCCCACGCCACCGCGGACCTGTGCGACTTCTACGAGCGGGTCGCGGTGCTGGTCGGGCGGCCCGTGGCCGGGCAGGTGCTGCTGCCGGTCAAGGTCCCGTCGTTCACCGGCCTGAACGGCACCACGTCGGGTGCCAGCGCACGGGCCGCGGGGGACGGCGAAGGCAGCGGGGTGGCGGTGCTGGCCCGCCGCGGCGACGCGGACGGCCTCGAGGACGCCGGGGACACGGTCCGCGTCGTCACCACTCCCCATCACCCGCACCTGCTGTGGGTGCACGAGCACCTGCAGCACCTGAGCTCGCACGCGGGCGCGATCGCCGACCCGGCCTCGCACGTGGCCGAGCAGCGCCGCGTGCCCTGGTGGCGGTGATTCTCGGGGGGAACGATCCCCCCCAGACCCCCCCTGCTCACGGGGGGGCTCCCCGCCCCCCCGTACCCCCCCGGGGAAGGGCCAGCGCGCCGAGTGCGCCGACGGCGGCGATCGCGACCAGGACCAGCCCGGCCGAGTGCAGGGCGGCCACCGGGCCGAGGCTGCGGGTCCGCGTGGCGTAGAGGGCCGCCACCAGCCCGATGCCGAACGACCCGGCGATCCGCTGCCACGTATTGAACAGCGTGTTGGCGTCGCCGAGCTGGTCCGGCCGCAGCGGCTGCACCAGCGCCTGCAGCAGCGGGGTGATGACCAGGCCGACGGCGACCGAGCGGCCGGCCAGGATCGCCGCGATCAGCCACAGCGGGGTCGCCGCCGTGATGAGCAGCAGCCCCAGGGTGGCCACCGCGAGCACCGCGAAGCCGGCCAGCACGGTGACCCGCACCGTGAGCCCGGTCAGCCAGCGCGGAGCGAGCGCGGTGGACAGCCCGGTGATCAGCCCCTGCGGCGCCATGGCCAGGCCCGCCACCAGCGCGCTGCGGCCCTGCACGGACTGGACGAACACCGGCAGCAGGAACACCGCCGCCCAGGTGACCACCGAGGCCAGCGCGCACAGCGCCATGGACAGCGCGGGCCCGGGCTGCCGGGCCAGGGCCACGTCCAGGGCCGGCTGGTCGCGGCGCGCCGCCCACCCGGCGTAGCAGGCGGTCAGCGCGGCGCCCGCGGCCAGCGGCACCCAGGTGGAGGGGGCCGTCCAGCCCGCCGAGGCGCCCTGGCTCGCGCCGAACAGCAGGCCGGTCAGGCCCGCCGCGAGCAGGATCAGCCCGGGCAGGTCGAAGCGCGCGCCCGGCCGGCGTTCCGGCGCCATGGCGGCCGGGACGTGCCGCACGGCCACCGCCGCCAGCACGCCCAGCGGTACGTTGATCAGGAAGATGCCGCGCCAGCCGGCCGCGCCGATCAGCGCGCCGCCGACGGTCGGCCCCAGCGCCGGGCCGAGGAACAGCAGGATGCCCGCCACCGGCGAGATGGCCCTCGCCCCTCCCGTGTCCCGGCCGAGCAGCATGCTCATGGCCAGCGGCACCAGCGGCGCGGCGACCAGGCCCTGGACGATCCGCGCGCCGACCAGCACCCCGGCGTCCGGGGCGAGCGCGCAGAGCGCCGAGGCGGCGGTGAACGCGATGACGCTGGCCCGGTACACCGGTAGCGTGCCGAAGCGCCGGGCCAGGTACGCGGTCCCGGCCAGCCCGGCGCCCAGCGCGAGCAGGTAGCCGCTGACCGTCCACTGCACCACGGTCAGGCTGGCGTGCAGCTCGCGGGCGATCGGCTCGACGGCCACGTTCACGATGCTGGAATCGAGCATCGACAGCAGCGGACCGGCCAGCAGCGCGTATTGCACCAGCGGGCCCGTCCTGCGGGCGGCAGTGAAGGGGGCAGGGCCAGGGGGGACGGGGGGCGGGAGCCCCCCGGGCACCGAAGAGGTGGGCGGGGCGAGCGGGGCCCGGCTATGAGGGCGGTTGGGGAGGTGGGCGGGGGTCACGGCTCCGCCTTCGCGAGCTCGCCTAGCTCGGCCAGCCAGGCCAGCTCCTGCTCGTGCCGGCGGATCAGCTCGGCGGTGGCCCGGGCGCCCCACAGACTGCCGTGGTCGATCGCGAGCTCGTGCATCGTCTGGTAGTGCGTCAGCTGATCGCGCACCGCGCGGGCGCGGGCGGCGAGGACCCCGGCCCGTTCGGCGGGATTGAGAAGGTCGAACTGGCCGAGACGGGCCAGGAACTCCTCCGGCTGACCCGCCTGCTCGCCTGGCAGCTCGGCCAGCATGTCGTGCAGCAGGTCCCGGCCCACGTCGGTCAGCGTGTAGACCAGCCGCGGCGGCCGGCCCTCCTGCGGCTCGGCGGCCTTGGTGACCGCGCCGGCCTCCTCGAACCGGCGCAGCGCCGGGTACAGCGAGTTGTTGTGCAGCACGAAGCCGGTGGTCTCCTCCACCCGCTTGCGCAGCTCGTATCCGTGCGCGGGGCCGCCGTGCAGCCGCCGCAGGATCAGGATCTCGACGTAGGACATGTAGTCCAGTATTACCTATGTCAGGCTGGACGTCAATGGCTTGGCGCCGCTCCCTGGGAAACGCCGCGGGGCGCGGGCCCCGGTGCTCCGGGTGCGGATGCGGCCGTGAAGGGTGAGGCCAGTGGGTCTCGGGGGAGGAGTACCCAGCCGGCACGATGTGACAACGTGCCGGTTATAGCCGGCTCAATGTCACATCGTGCCGGTAGGCGGAGTGCCTGCGCCGCGGGGGCGGCGAGGTTTGGCGCCGCGGGGGCGGCGAGGTTTGGCGCCGCGGGGGCGGCGAGGTGCCGGCGCCGTGCGGGGGCGGGGTGCTCGACGCGGGGCGGCGGTGGGGACCGGGCGGTCGCGGGGTCAGTAGCGGGCGCCGGTGACCTGGGTGGCCAGGGGGTCCAGGACGGCGAGCTCGTCGGCGGTGAGGGTGACGTTCAGGGCGGCGGCGTTCTGCTCGAGCCACTTGACCCGCTTGGTGCCCGGGATCGGGGCGAGCGGGACGCCGAGCCGCTCTTGCTGGGCGTACACCCACGCCAGCGCCACCTGCGCGGGGGCGGCGCCCTTGGCGTCGGCCAGCTTGCGGACCGCGTCCACGATGGCCAGGTTCCGCTGGCCGGCCTGGCCGGCGAACCGCGGGTTGCGGCGGCGGAAGTCGCGGTCGCCCAGCGTGCTCAGGTCGACGGTGGCGGTCAGGAAGCCGCGTCCGAGCGGCGAGTAGGGCACGAAGCCGACGCTGAGCTCGCGCATGGCGTCCATCGCGTCGGTCTCGGGGTCGCGGGTCCACAGCGAGTACTCGCTCTGCACCGCGGTGATCGGGTGCACCGCGTAGGCCCGGCGCAGCAAGTCGTTGTCGACCTCGGATAGGCCCAGGTAACGGACCTTGCCCTGCTTGACCAGCTCGGCCATCGCGCCGACGGTCTCCTCGATCTCGGCGGTCTGCGGCGGCCGGTGCAGGTAGTACAGGTCGATGTGGTCCACGCCGAGCCTGGTCAGCGAGGACTCGCAGGCCCGCTGCACGTAGCCGGCCTCGCCGCGGATGATCCGGTGCCCGTCACCGCCCGACCGGTCGATGCCGAACTTCGTGGCCAGCTGCACCTCGTCCCGACGGCCCGCGATGCCGCGGCCGACCAGCACCTCGTTGTGGCCGGCGCCGTAGATGTCCGCGGTGTCGAGGAACGTCACGCCCAGGTCCAGGGCGCGGTGGATGGTCGCGATCGACTCGTCCCAGTCGGTGGCGCCGTACCACTCGCTCATCCCCATGCAGCCCAGGCCCTGTGCGGACACGGTGAGCTGACCGAGTTGGGTGGTGCGCATGTGCTTGCTCGCTCCTTGTCAGAGTTAGCTGTCAGGGTTGGCTGGATGGCACCGCGGCCAGGAGGCATTCCTCGTAATGGCCGATCTTCGCGTCGAGCAGCCTCAGGCACTCCCGCTGGCTGGCGAGGGCCCGGCGCACCTCGGCACGGTGCTTTTTCAGCAGCTCGACGCGTTCGGCCTGGCCGGCGCCCGACCTGACCAGCTCGGCGTACCGCTGCATGTCGCGGACCGGCATCCCGGTGGCGCGCAGCTTGGTCAGCAGCGACAGCCAGTCCAGGTCGCGCTCGCTGAACCGGCGGCGGCCGTCGCCGCCCCGCTCGATGTTCGCGAGCAGGCCGATCCGCTCGTACCAGCGCAGCGTGTGCTGGGAAAGGCCGCACTTGGCGGCGGCCTCGCCGATGCTCCAGGTCGTCACGAATACGAGCGTATGAGTTGGAGTGCGCTCTAACGCAACCGGGCTTGCTAGCCGGCGGTGCTAGCTGGCTGGCGGAGCGCCGAAGGTGACGGTGACCTGCTGGAAGCCGAGCGACGTCAGCATGCCCGTCAGCATCCCCTCGGTGTTCTTCTGCGCCTCGGTCAGCAGCGGGCTCCGCCGGGCCGCGGTCTGGATCTTCTGCTGGGCGATCTGGTGGACCTGCTGCTGGCTGTTCGGGTTGCCGGAGAAGAAGTTGCCGATGCGATTGAACAGCCCCTGCTGCTGGGCGTAGACGATGGATGCCGCGATCATGTTGCTGCCGTTCGGCTCGAGTTGATCGTGGGCGCACGGCGCGGGCCCAGGCCCGGGGCCCTTGGTGCTGCTGCGCTCCCGGCACGCTGCCGTGACTGGTGGCGCGTGCTCGCCTCGGGCGCATAAGGCGTGGATGTCCCAGCCATGTTGTTCACACGACGTGGATGTGGCATCCACGTCGTTGGGCTCGGGCGGGCGGGAGGGAAGGCCGCTAGAGGGCGGGGGAGGCCTCTAGAGGGCGGGGGGGAAGGCCGCCAGAGGGCGGGGGGGAAGCGGGGTTACTGGCGGGTAGGCGGGTGTGTCATAGTGCGGAGATGAGCATCTTCGATGATCTGGGGGCCGAGCAGGAGCGGCTGGAGAAGATCCTGAGCGGGCTGGACGAGGG
>Ga0306920_100012919_pt1 | contig 11354 bp, 5 predicted proteins | sample flu12Cox44000170_FD_204666 | JGI IMG/M metagenome (GOLD analysis project Ga0306920, IMG submission 204666) | Lab enrichment of tropical soil microbial communities from Luquillo Experimental Forest, Puerto Rico - flux4day.12C.oxic.44.000.170 (v2)... | ecosystem: Environmental > Terrestrial >...
AAGAGATTCTCTGTTGTCCTGACGCTCGACGAGCACGAAAAGGGCAAGGTGAAATGCCCCAAGTGTGGTGGAACAAAAGTAGAGCAGCAGTGGGCCGCCTTCTACGCCACCACTTCCAAGAAGAGCTGACCTGCGCCCCGGCTGCTTTCACTCCTTGCCCCAGACGTAGGGCGGACTTGAATTTCGTCCTTTTTCCAGCTCTAGGGGAGCGTCTATGGCTGCTTACCTCCTGATAACGGCGTTGCCGATCCAGCGACTCGCCTTGCCGCCAGTGCTGCGACCTGAAAAAAAAAAGAGAAATGGAAAAAACTAGAGGTTGCTCGCACAGGCCGAAGTACGCCGCCGCCTGTCCCCGGTTCCTGGGGCGGACAACTCGAGTGCTACCGAGGAACCGTGAGCAGCGCTAAGGGCTCTTAGCACGGTAGGGCTCGGTGGTGGGCACAAAACTGGGCACAGCGTTTGGGCCCATGGCGCAAGGACCGTCCGCTCGGCGTGCCTCACGAAAGAACTTCGCTGTTGCTACAAACGCCACAAGGTCGGACGCGGGGTTCGGCTGGCTGAACTTTTCGTGCGACCAATCCTTGGGCGCAGGAGGCCCCCGGTTCAAATCCGGGCGCCCCGACCATCTCCCCTCTTACTTCTGTGTAGCGGCCGACGGTTTTTTTGACCGAGAACGCGTGCTTCCTCTTCCAGGCCGAATGCAGGTGTACCCGGCAGTGTATCCTGCGACCTTACTGCCTTTGACACCTTCCACCTAGTATTGGGCTCCCCTGAGCCCCCCTCTCCGATAGGGCCTGGTAGGCCTATACCGAAAGAAAACTGGTTTGCTAGAGGCGCTGGGATCGCCCAGGACCCCCTTGCGTTCCTTATTTGACTTACATCGCCCGGGCGCAACGCCCCGAAGTACAGAACGTCGACCTGTTTCTAAAAGCTTGGCTTACAGAGTGCCCTCATCCTCTACCTCGTTCACGAATCTTACTAATTTGCTCATCCTTAGGACCCTCATCCGTTTTTGCCCGCCGAAATACCTACTTGACGGTATATCGCATGCCACTCCTCCTCCCTAACCTGTGTTCAACGCAGATCCGCGACGTTAGCCTGCTAGCGATGGAAGGTTGGAATCAGGAAAATGCATCCGCGAGCCACACCCGGCGCCTGAAATACTGTCTCGATGGGATCCGAATGGCTCCCATCGGGGCACTAACGTTCAGGCGCAGGTTCAGGCGAAGGGCGAATCGTTCAGCAGAAATCGTGGGTTCGTTGTCTGCTGATGCTGACAAAAGCATCCGTTCGAGGTAGGTACTTCGGCGGATACTTTGGTAAGGAGAAATATACATATGTCCTTGATGCCGGATTCAACCTTTTACCCTTCTCCAGGAATGGCGATGCAGGCCCCGCCAGAACGTCTCGCCTATGTTGCGCTGCTTAACGACGGCAAGAATGGAAAGCACGATTGCATGGGTGTCATTGGCCTTGATCCGAACTCGTCGGAGTATGGCCGAGTCGTCGGGCAAGTGGATTTCGGCCGCGGTGACAATGAGCTTCATCACTTCGGCTGGAATGCTTGCAGCGCGTGCCTCTGCCCGCAAAACCCGCATCCCCACATGGAACGCCGCTTCTTGATCGTGCCAGGCATCGGGTCATCCCGGATTTACATCCTGGATACGAAGCCGAATCCCCGGCAGCCAAAGATCGTGAGGGTGATCGAGCCTGAAGAGTTCATAAAGAAGACCGGATATACGGCGCCCCATACATTTCATTGTGGACCAGAAGGCGTATACGGAAGCGCACTCGGCTCGGCTAGCGGAGACGGCCCGGGTGGCATTTTTCTGATGGATGCGAACACGTTTGAGCTGAAGGGACCCTGGGAACAGGATCGTGGCCCCCAGCACCTGGCTTACGACTTCTGGTGGCACCTGGGACACGACACGATGATTACGTCCGAATGGGGCACGCCGAACATGGTAAAAGACGGCGTCAACCCGGAGTTGCTGCTAGCTGGCAAGTACGGTCACAAGGTTCACATCTGGGACTTAGATAAGCGCCGTCATCTGCAGGAAATCGACCTGGGTGCGGAGCAGCAATGGGTGCTCGAGCTCCGGCCCTCGCACGATCCCAATAAGACTTATGGTTTCGTCAGTGTGGGCATTTCGCTGAAGGACCTCTCTGCCTCGATCTGGATGTGGTATCGGGAAGCGCCCGGTAAGAACGGAAAATGGGCGGTCCGCAAGGTGATTGAAATCCCCGCCGAGCCGTCCGATCCGGAAAAGCTACCGCCGCTTTTAAAGGGCTTCGGCGCGGTGCCGCCGCTGATAACCGACATCAACCTGTCGCTTGACGACCGCTTTCTCTATGTTTCATGTTGGGGGACCGGGGAGTTCATCCAGTATGACGTTAGTGACCCGGCCAACCCGAAGAAGACAAGCTCGGTCCATCTCGGGGGCATCGTGCGCCGCGCGGCTCACCCGAGCAATCCCAAGCAGGCGCTCAACGGCGGCCCGCAAATGGTCGAGATCAGCCGCGACGGCAAGCGCATCTATTTCACCAACTCGCTCTACTCCTCCTGGGACGAGCAGATCTATCCAGACGGATTGAAAAGTTGGATGGCGAAGCTTGATGTGAACCCGAAGGGCGGAATGAAGCTCGATGAAAAATTCTTCGTCGAGTTCGATAGTCTCCGTGCACATCAGGTACGCCTGGAGGGCGGGGACGCATCGTCCGATTCCTACTGCTTCTCTGAGGCGAAATGACGCAGTCGGTTGTGACGCCGATGACGCTGTGGCTAATGCTCCTTCTCGGCGCCTATCACGGAATCAACCCAGGCATGGGTTGGCTATTCGCGGTGGCCTTGGGCATGCAGGAAAATAGGGGGAGTGCCGTAGGAAAGGCCCTCCTCCCAATCGCGTTCGGCCATGCATTGGCCATCGGCGCCGTGATCCTGGCAGTAGTCTTTCTTAATATGGCGCTGCCTGTGATGGCCGTTCGCTACGGCGTGGCCGTACTTCTGGTCGGCCTTGGAATTTCTTGTCTGGTTCGACATCAACACCGGCGTTGGGTTCGAATGCAGGTAGGCTTCCGGGATCTGACCGTCTGGTCGTTTCTAATGGCATCGGCTCACGGCGCAGGTTTAATGGTGATACCGGCATTGCTGGGCAGCAGCACGGTGGAAGCGCAGAACCACATGCCAGGCCATAGTTACCTGCCTGCGGCCGCAAGCCCTCTGGCGGGGATACTTGCAGCTACGATTCACTCGATGGCATATCTTGCAGTGACCGGACTGCTGGCATGGGTTGTTTATTATAAGCTTGGCCTCACGCTTCTTCGTAAGACCTGGTTCAACTTCAACCTGGTGTGGGGGGTCGCGCTCGTGGCCACCGGTGTGTTCACTCTCCTCACATAGCAAACACAGTGGACAATAAGATTCTGGATGGATAGCTGAAGCAGTCGCGTTTAGCGGTTTGGTAAGACATGAGACCTAGCGTTAGCGTGGCCCCCGCTACCCGTCGTCTGCCCGATGGGTGGCCCCTGATTTTGCCCGAGGCGGCCGCGCACCCGGGCGCTTTAAACATGAGGTGCACTCCTCCAGCGAGACAGTTTCTTGAGCACACGTGCCGTCGTTTGAATTTCCTCCCTGTCTCCTATGGAGACGGGGAAGCTGGCAGCCGAAGGGAGAGCACCATGAGCGCCTCTCGGGCCGCTAAAACAGATAGAGCCGCGGCCGCAACAAGGGACAAAGCTCGAAGAGCCAATAGGATAGCGTTTCTGAAAATGCACCGGGCAATAGTCCCGCAGCCAGGTCCGTCGCCCTAGTGGGCGGCCTCGGCGGGACCGCTGCTAGGATCTGTCAATTTGTGGGTAAACTTGTGTATGCTGTGTATCCGTTCGAGTTTGGGGTGCATCTAAACCCGCGAAGTTGCAGCACCTGGCATCCCCGGCTCGTCCACGGAGTTCGGATGGTGTGTCTTACCAGCGCGGAAGCTGCTGTCGTAGTTTACGGCAGAGTGTGCCTGCGCCCGTTTCTGTTTGAGGTTCCAGCCGCGTCCTCAGCCCCGTTAGAAGCCCGCACTTCCAACCGCTCCATTCAGTTCAACCACGGTCACAAAATCTCAGCATCTCGGAGGACCTCATGGCGACGGATCTCGTCCAGATCGGGAACGATTCGGAAATCAAGAAGCGCCTAGAGCAGGAGCGCGCGCGCTTACGCAAGATTGCAGGGCTCGGACAAGAAAGGCATTTCCACCGCCCCGTCGAGCGCGCGTTCACGGCGGAAGAGCGCGGCCGAGTCACCATTCTTTTTGGCGGCTTTACCTGGAAGCATGAGGACTTGATCCGCGCCGTCTTTCAGGGCTGTGGATATCGCTGCGAGAAGCTTCCGGTTCCCGATGTGCCGGCTTTCCAGACGGGCAAGGAGTTTGGCAACAACGGGCAATGTAATCCTACCTACTTTACCGTCGGCAATCTCGTGCAGTACCTGCAGTCCCTCGAGAAAGAAGGAGTGTCGCGCCAGCAGATTCTCGACAACTATGTCTTCTTCACCGCCGGCTCCTGCGGACCCTGCCGCTTCGGGATGTACGAAGCGGAGTACCGGTTTGCCCTGAAGAATGCAGGATTTGACGGCTTTCGGGTGTTGCTGTTCAAGGACAGCGATGGGATCAAGGCGGCTTCCGGGGAGCCAGGACTAAAGTTCACGGTGGATTTCGGGTTCGGCATGTTGAACGCCATGCACCTCGGCGACGTCATCAACGATTTGATCTACCAGATCCGCCCCTTCGAGGCGAACAAAGGCGAAACGGACCGAGTCTTCCGCCAGGCTGTGGATGGACTGTGCGAAGACCTGGAGAATCGCAAGTCGTTCGAGATCGAAAGGTCCGCTCCGGATTGGGCAAAACCCAAGTTCAAGAGCAACAAAATCTTACGCTACACGGTCAACGCGTTCGGGAAATGGCATGAGCACATGTGGGGCAAGGACTACCTGAACGCCCTGCGGAATGCCCGTGAGCAGCTGAACTCGATTGAAGTCGATCGCACCCGGGTAAAACCAGTGGTCAAAATCACCGGAGAGTTCTGGGCCCAACTGACCGAGGGCGACGGCAACTTCCACATGTTTGATTTTCTGGAGCGCGAAGGCGCGCAGGTCCTGGTGGAACCGATTGCCACCTGGGTTGCTTACCTGATGTACCAGGCCAAAGCCCATGCCATCGCCAAATGGCCGGTAAATCGACCCCATGCTCACCCGCGGTGGTACGAAGCGCAGAAGCATTTCGCCAATTACATCGGTTTGCGCAAGAGGCTTTGGGGAATCGGCGCCGGTCAGCGCATGTGGAATTTCTTCTATCATCGCACCATCAAGCACCTGGGAGGGATCACTCACCAGCTGGTGCCGCAGAACGAGCTCGCCGAGCTGGCACATCCTTTCTACAACCAGTTTGCTCGCGGCGGCGAGGGGCATCTCGAAGTTGGTAAGAACGTTTATTACACCATCCATAAGCTTTGCCATATGGTACTGGCGCTGAAGCCTTTCGGCTGCATGCCTTCCTCGCAGTCAGACGGCGTGCAATCTGCGGTAATCAACAAATTCAGGGACATGATCTTTTTGCCCATCGAGACTTCCGGTGAGGGCGAAGTCAACGCGCACAGCCGGGTGCAAATGGCCCTCGGTGAGGCCAAGGTAAAAGCCAAGGCGGAATTCGAGCAGTGCCTGAAAGCAACCGGCAGGAGTCTCGCGGAGATTCACTCCTATATCGCGGATCATCCCGAACTGAAACGGCCTTTTTATCACGTGCCGCACCGTGAAGGAATCGCCGGAACTGCGGCGCAATTTATCCTGCATGTGAACGACCGCATCAACCGGGACACGCGGTTTTGGAAGCGGTCGCGCGTAACCGGAGTCGCGGTTCCCGCGCCTTCCGGGGATTAGTGCCGTTACCTGGCAGTTTTCGGACCCGCCGAGAACTGCACGTTGGTTGTGGAGCACGCACCAGCCGGCAGGCGGTAATTCCGGCTTTCCGACGGAGAGGAAGCAATGCACGACCACAAGACTTCGCAGTTGGTTCAGATCGCGCCGCTCCGGCCGCCGGTGCAACTGCCTCGCGCGCACAAGCCGCACGACCACGTGACCAAATACCTGGTAGGCCTCGACATCGGCTCCACCACCGTCAAGGCGGTCGTCGTGGATGCGGCGGCCGACAAGGTGCTGTGGCAGGACTACCAGCGTCACGAAACCAAACAGCCCGAGAAAAGTCTCGAGTTCCTCAAGCGCATGGAAGCCGAGGTCGGCATCGACCGGCGCAACACGCGAATGTTCGTGACCGGCTCCGGCGGCGGAGCCATCGCAGACCAGGTCGGCGCGAAATTCGTGCAAGAGGTCACTGCGGTCTCCCTGGCGGTCGAAAAGTTCCATCCCGAAGTCTATTCAGTCATCGAACTCGGCGGCCAGGACGCCAAGATCATTGTCTTCAAAGACGACGAAGAAACCGGGCGCAAGAAAAAGATCCCCTCGATGAACGACAAGTGCGCCGGAGGCACCGGCGCCGTCATCGACAAGATCAATGCCAAGCTAAAAATTCCGGCGGTTCAGCTGGCTGAGCAGAAGTACCAGGGTATCAAGCTGCACAAAGTCGCCGGGAAGTGCGGCGTATTTGCGGAAACGGACATCAACAGCCTGCAAAAAGTTGGCACGCCGCCGGACGAGCTGATGGCATCGTTGTTTGAAGCGATTGTACTGCAAAACCTAAGCGTTCTTACCCGTGGCCATACCTTGCGTCCGCACGTGCTTCTTCTTGGCGGACCCAACAGCTTCATCCTCGGCATGCGTGAAGCTTGGCAAGCGAACATTCCCCGCATGTGGCAGGAGCGCAAGGTCGCGATTCCGGAAGGTTCGAAACCGGAAGACCTGATTAAGGTGCCGCAGAATGCCCAGTATTTCGCCGCCCTCGGCGCCGTCGAGTTCGGGCGCAGCGAAGATGAATGTATCGGTTGCTATCGCGGCTACGATGAGCTGGTCAGCTACATCGAATTCGGCCGCCAGGAAGAAAAAAACAAGGCTGGCGGCAAAGGCCTAGTCGCCGACCCCAGTGAACTCGACGCTTTCCGTCAATCTTATCGCCGCAAGAAGTTCACTCCGGCAACCTTTCAAAAAGGCAGCACGGTTGGGGGCTTTATTGGTGTTGACGGCGGCTCTACCTCCACCAAGGCCGTTCTCCTTGACGAGAACGGCGAAATACTCTGCAAGTCCTACCAGCTCTCGAACGGCAACCCCATCCAGGACACCATTGAGATGTTCGAGAACCTGCGCGGCCAAGTGGAGGCACAGAACGCCAAGCTGGAAGTTCTGGGTGTCGCAACCACGGGTTACGCCAAGGATATTTTGAAAGACGTGCTCAAGGCCGACGTCGCGCTGGTCGAAACTGTGGCGCACACCGAGTCGGCCTTGAAGTTCTATCACGACCCGCACGTGATCGTGGACGTCGGCGGCCAGGACATCAAGATCATCATTCTGCATGACGGGCGGGTAAAGGATTTCAAGCTCAACACTCAGTGTTCTGCGGGCAACGGTTATTTTCTGCAGTCTACGGCCGAGGGATTCGGGCTGAACGTCAATCAGTACGCCGACCTCGCTTTTTCCGCTCAGTCCATGCCCGTGTTCGGGTATGGCTGCGCGGTCTTCATGCAATCGGACATCGTGAACTTCCAGCGCCAAGGCTGGCAGGCCGAAGAAATTCTCGCGGGTCTCGCCGCCGTGCTTCCGAAGAATGTCTTCCTGTATGTGGCCAGTATTCCTAATCTTGCGGCGCTCGGTACGCGTTTTGTGCTGCAGGGCGGGACGCAGAACAACCTGGCGGTGGTTAAGGCCGAAGTGGATTTCATCCGCAACAGTTTTCGGGCGGCCGGCAAGCAGCCGGAGATCATCGTCCACGAACACTGCGGAGAATCAGGCGCTATCGGCGCAGCGCAAGAGTCCCTGCGGCTGTGGAAGAACGGCCAGCACACCACCTTCATTGGCTTGGAGGCGGTCCGCAAAATCGCATACCGCACCACGCGCAACGAGGCCACTCGCTGCTTTTTCTGCAAGAACAACTGCTTGCGCACCTTCATCGATGTACGAACTGAACCGGTGAAGAATCTCGTGCCCATCGAACGAATCACCAAGGTTCCCCTCATGCACGGCGAGCAGCGGCTGATAATTGCCACCTGCGAAAAAGGAACCGTCGAAGACCTCAACGAGATGAAAGACATCAAAGCCGGGCTCGACCACATTCGCGGGCAGCATCCGAATTTTGTCGATATCGCCTCTAAGGAAGTCTTTCGTCCCACCAATGCTAAAAATGTTGCTGATCCGATTCCCTCGCGCGCATGGACCAAGTCCGCCAAACAGCGCGTGGCGCTCATGCAGAATCGCAGCAAGGTCCGCATTGGTATCCCGCGCGTTCTGAACATCTATTCCTACGCGCCCCTGTTCAATGCCTATTTTGAGAGCCTGGGCGTGCAGCCGGAAAACGTGGTCTATTCCGACTACACCAGCTCGGAGCTCTACCGCGCAGGGGCCAGCCGCGGAGCCATCGATCCTTGCTTTCCCGCAAAAATCGGCATCTCCCACGTCTATAACCTGATCCAGGAAAAGCATCGCAAGAAACCGCTGCAGGTCATCTTTTTCCCGATGTACGACGTGCTGCATTCTCCACTACTGAAAATTGTCGGCGCGAATGCGTGCCCAACGGTGACCGCCACGCCCGAAACGGTCAAAGCTGCGTTCACCAAGGAAAATGACGTTTTCTCTGAGAACAACCTGCAATACATCGATCCGGTGCTCAACTTTTCGAATCGCAAGCTCTTCGCCTACCAAATGCTGCAAGCCTTTCAACCGGTTTTCGGCCTCTCCCCGGAAGAGAATGATCGTGCCGTAGAGTCCGGATTTGCCGCGTTGAAGGAATATGAAACGAGCATTCGCACGCGCGCGCGCCAGGTACTCGATCAGTTGGAACGCGAAGACCGCATCGGCATCGTGATGCTGGCGCGCCCGTATCACCACGATCCCGGACTCAATCACGAAATCCTCGATGAGTTCCAGAAGCTCGGTTACCCGATTTTTTCGCAAAACACCCTTCCCCTTGACGAGGATCTTCTGGAAAGGCTGTTTGGCGAGGAGGTAAGGGCAGGCGTTATCTCGAGCCCGCTGGACATCAGTGATGCCTGGAAGAACTCCTACTCATGCAGCACCAACCACAAGGTGTGGGCGGCGAAGTTCACAGCGCGGCATCCCAATCTGGTGGCGCTCGAAATCTCGAGCTTCAAGTGCGGACATGACGCGCCCATTTACGGCGTGGTGGAAGGAATCATCGAGCAGTCCGGCACACCATACTTCTGTTTTAAAGACCTCGACGAGAACAAGCCGTCCGGCTCCATCAGGATTCGCGTGGAAACAATCGACTATTTCCTCCGTCGGTACCGCGAAGAGGTCATCCGCAAGCGCAAAGCGGAGCAGGACATCGAAGCCCAGCTCGCCGCGCTCGAAGAGCAGCTGCGACGGGAGAGCGGGCAGCCTTTGACAAATCTGGCCGCTGCGGAACTTGCCGGCGAGGGCTGGGAAAGAGTACCGCATGGCATACCAGCGGATTAGGCGAAGAATCTTGTAACCCCGGTGAATCAACGACCTGTTGGCGCGCATCGAAAGCTCGACAGGGACCGGTAAAGCATTTCCGCTGTCTGGGTTGTTTTGACCGGGTCTGGCGGGCACTGCAGTCGAAAGGGGAGGAGTACCGTGGCTACGGCACCGAAGTTCCGCATTGACGTCGACATTCACAATTTGCTTATGCGCTCTGCTCCCGGCCCTGTCCCCCTGCCTGCTGCAAAGGGCATGAGACTGCCGGATCCGGTGTTCCCTCGCTTCCCTGAAAAACTCTCCGATCCCGGCCCGGCGACCATCCCCGAAAAGCGCGATTGGTCGATTCCGCAAGCTTATCGCAGCATGCGCGGCTGGCTGTTTCCCTACATACGCTCGCGTGTGCTGCCCGGTGACTTTCATCCCATCACCGCTTATCTCTTTCTGGAGTACAAGTGCAATCTTGATTGCTGGTATTGCTGGGCCTACAACAACAAAGTCAAAGGCATGACCGAAGATGTCGCCCGGCGTTCGATTGATTGGCTGCACGATCACGGCTGCAGAGTGCTGGCGTTGATGGGTGGCGAGCCTTTGCTGCGGCCTGACTTTGCACACAAGGTCGTCTACTACGCGGCGAAAAAAGGGTTTTGGATCTATGTTGGCACCAACGGGCGCCTGCTGCGCCCCGAGGTTGCCGACCGCCTGGGTGACGCGGGCGTCGGCGTCTTCAACTTCGCTGTGGATTCGTGGGATGAGAAGCCCAGCTTGCCCAAAGCGGTAGTCCCGGGACGTAAGCACATCGAGTACCTCATGAAGAAGCAGTACGTCTACGGCTACATGGTCTTTTTCAATCTCAACATCTGCCGGAACAATACCCAGGACGTCCGGCAGATCACCGAGTTCGCCCGCGAACACCGCATAGCCACCGACTACCACATCAACGAGACGCCCATGCTCGAGCAAGACGAGCATTTCAAGCATCTGAGCGACAACCCGACTTACATCCGTCCGGAAGACTGGCTGGAGATCGACTCTCTGGTGGATTGGCTGATCGAGAAGAACAAGGCCGGCTATCAGATGGTAAATTCCGTGCAGCGCCTGCAGGAGATCAAAGCTTTCATACGGATGTCCAGTGGCAGCGATTTGCTGCGCCTCGGCTGGAACGGCGACGGAACCGGTACCAACGGAGATATCGCCAAGCAGCTTGCCGGCACCCCTGGTTTTGTGCAGGATCCCAGCGGTGAGCTCCACTTCGCCGAATGGAATTGCCGGGCTGGTCAGAACAACGTCATCATCCGCACCGACGGCACCGTGGCCCCGTGTTTTCCCATGTATGCGTCAAATTTCGATTGGGGCAATATCGATGGCCACAAATTTCAAGCCCAGCAACTGGCCGACATGAAGAAGACTTGCCAGCAGCATTGTTTCTCCACGCTCAATCACAATCTCGCGTACTGCTACAACGACGCGCGAGTGATCAAGTTTGTTTGGACGAACCTGGTCAAGAATCGCCTGAAGGGCGGAGCGCGAAGCTTCGAGGACTAGCCCGACGGAGCTCGGTAGAGGCAATTCCAGCCCCGTAATACTTTTCTGTCGAGGTCACAACACAATGCCAATCGTTCGCGCAAGAAGGAAATGGCTCCTGCCGGCCGTGCTATCGGCTGGGCTTTGGTCAGCGGGCGTTTCCGCGGCCCCAGAGCCCGCTCAAAGCGGCGAACAGTTTGCGCCAACGCCGGCGCAGCCCTCCGGTACCTCC
>Ga0306920_100012920_pt1 | contig 11353 bp, 7 predicted proteins | sample flu12Cox44000170_FD_204666 | JGI IMG/M metagenome (GOLD analysis project Ga0306920, IMG submission 204666) | Lab enrichment of tropical soil microbial communities from Luquillo Experimental Forest, Puerto Rico - flux4day.12C.oxic.44.000.170 (v2)... | ecosystem: Environmental > Terrestrial >...
GAGGATATCGATGAACTCGGTGCCTTTCACCGGGTCGCCGCCAATGCCGGCCGCTGAGGTCTGGCCAAGCCCCTCACGCGTCGTCTGGTAGACGGCCTCATAGGTGAGGGTGCCCGAGCGCGACACGATGCCGACCGAGCCGCGCTTGAATATCTGGCCCGGCATAATGCCGATCTTGCATTCGCCGGCTGTCATTACGCCGGGGCAGTTCGGGCCGATGAGCCGCGATTTCGAGCCGATGAGGGCCCGCTTCGCCCGGATCATGTCGGCGACTGGGATGCCCTCGGTGATGCAGACGATCAGCGGCAGCTCGGCGTCGATCGCCTCGCAGATGGCGTCGGCCGCGCCCGCGGGAGGCACATAGATCACGGTCGCATCGGCTCCGGTTGCCTGGCGGGCCTCGGCGACGGTGTCAAAAACGGGGAGGCCGAGATGCTCCGCCCCGCCTTTGCCCGGCGCCACCCCGCCCACCATCTTCGTGCCGTAGGCGATCGCCTGCTCGGAATGGAAGGTGCCGTTCTTGCCGGTGAAGCCCTGGCAGATGACCTTGGTCGAACTGTCGATGAGGATGGACATCTACGGGTCTTTCTCCATGAGCGCGTTCAAATAGGCCGACGACATCAGCGTGGCAACCGATATGGCTGCGCCTGCAGCCGGATCATCATGGCCCGGCGCAAGCGACACTGTGAGCTAGAGCCGCTTGCCGTCGGGGCGCTCGACGACAGCATCGGCGACCGTGGCGAACATAGGCTTCTTGGCGTGGATCTGGACGTGCTTGACTGTGAGCTTGCCTGCGAGCCCGGCAAGCGCGAAGCCCTTCTTGTCGGCGACGACGCAAGAGGCTGCCGGCTGCAAATTCAAAGTTCCCCAGGCGATGTCGACGAGGAAGCGATCGACCGTCGCGCCGGGATCTTCGGTCACGGTCCAGCTCAACCGCCGCTTCGCATCGAGCTGCTCGAACAGGCGCCCGTCATAGGTCACAGCGTGATTGTGGAGGGATGCGATGCGGGCCGCCGCCGCGTCGAAGCTCGGATAGGTCGCAACGCATAGATCGCTCAGGAGGTCGGCGCCGCTGAAGGCCCCTGCGGGGCTCGCCGCCACCAAGCCGAAGACCAGCACCGCAAGGCGAAGGAGGCGGCTGCCGAAAGCGCCGCCGAAGCCCAACTCGCATATGAAGCTCGAGCCGATCACCGCGGTCGAGACCTCACTAGACAACCATCACGTCTCGCCGTTGACCGCCTTGACGATCTTTTGCGCCGCATCGTCGAGATCGTCGGCCGAGATGACGTTCAGGCCCGATTTGTCGAGAATGGCCTTGCCGAGCTCGACATTGGTGCCCTCGAGGCGCACGACGAGCGGCACCTTGAGGCCGACCTCGCGCACCGCCGCCACCACGCCTCCGGCGATGATGTCGCATTTCATGATGCCGCCGAAGATGTTGACGAGGATGCCCTTCACCTTCGGATCGGCGGTGATGATCTTGAAGGCCGCCGTCACCTTCTCCTTGGTCGCGCCGCCACCGACATCGAGGAAGTTCGCCGGCTCCTCGCCGTAGAGCTTGATGATGTCCATGGTGGCCATGGCAAGGCCGGCGCCGTTGACCATGCAGCCAATGGTGCCGTCGAGCGCCACGTAGGAGAGGTCGTGCTTTGAGGCCTCGATCTCCTTCGGATCCTCCTCAGTGACGTCGCGCAGCGCCAGGATGTCGGGGTGGCGATAGAGCGCATTGCCGTCGAACGACACCTTCGCATCGAGGCAAACGAGCCGATTGTCCTTGGTGACGATCAGGGGGTTGATCTCGAGAAGGCTCATATCCTTGGCGAGGAAGGCGGCATAGAGCTGCGCGACGAGCTTCTCGGCCTGCTTGGCGAGATCGCCGCCGAGGCCGAGCGCCTTCGCGACCTTGCGGCCATGGAAGCCCATTGCGCCCGTCGCCGGATCGACCGAGAAGGACACGATCTTCTCCGGCGTCTCATGCGCCACCATCTCGATATCCATGCCGCCTTCGGTCGAGACCACGAAGGCGATGCGCGAGGTCTCGCGGTCAACGAGCATCGAGAGATAGAATTCGCGGGCGATCGCCGAGCCGTCCTCGATATAGACGCGGTTCACCTGCTTGCCGGCAGGCCCCGTCTGGACGGTGACCAGGGTGTGGCCGAGCATCTCCTTGGCGTAGCGCTTGACCTCATCGACCGATTGGGCGAGCCGCACGCCGCCCTTGTCGCCAGCCGCAGCCTCCTTGAACTTGCCCTTGCCGCGCCCGCCGGCATGGATCTGGCTCTTCACCACATAGAGCGGGCCGCCGAGCTCCTTCGCCGCGGCCTCGGCCTCCTCGGGCGTGAAGGCGGCGCGCCCGCGAGAGACGGCGACGCCGAACTCCTTCAGCACGGCCTTGGCTTGATATTCGTGGATGTTCATCCTGCCTTCTCCAAAACCGCGGCCGCGCCCACATTGCGCCTGCGCGTCGACGCTGCGGGCCCCGGAGCCGTGCCACAGCGCCTAAGTCGTCAGGCCGGAGAGCGGCAGATCCGCTCTCCGCAGCGAGGCTTTCAGCCCTTCAGCGCCGGGTTGATGGCCTTGCAGGCATCGACGAGGCCCTTCACCGAAGCGACCGACTTGTCGAACATCGCCTTCTCGGCGCCATCGAGGCCGATCTCGACGATGCGCTCGACGCCACCCGCCCCGATCACGATCGGCACGCCGAGGAACATGTCCTTCTCGCCATACTGGCCGTCGAGATAGGCGGCGCAAGGGAGAACGCGCTTCTTGTCGCGCAGATAGCTCTCGGCCATGGCGATGGCGGACGCCGCCGGCGCATAGAAGGCCGAGCCCGTCTTCAAGAGCGCCACGATCTCGCCACCGCCCTTGCGGGTACGATCGACGATGGCGTCGATCTTGGCCCGAGTCGTCCAGCCCATCTTGACGAGGTCGGGGAGGGGGATGCCGGCGACCGTGGAATAGCGCACGAGCGGTACCATGTCGTCGCCATGGCCGCCGAGCACGAAGGCCGACACATCTTCGACCGAGACCCCGAATTCCTGGGAAAGGAACAAGCGAAACCGCGCCGAATCGAGCACGCCCGCCATGCCGACAATCTTTTTGGGCGAGAGGCCGGAGAATTTCTGGAGCGCCCAGACCATGGCGTCGAGCGGGTTCGTGATGCAGATCACGAAGGCATTGGGGCAATATTGCTTGATGCCGCCGCCCACTGCCTCCATGACCTTGAGGTTCGTGCCGAGCAGGTCGTCGCGGCTCATTCCGGGCTTGCGCGGCACGCCGGCCGTCACGATGACGACGTCGCAGCCGGCGAGGTCGGCATAGGATTGCGTGCCCTTGTAGTTCGCGTCGAATCCGTCGACCGGCGAGGATTCGGCGATGTCGAGGCCTTTGCCCTGCGGCAGCCCCTCGACCACGTCGAACATCACGATATCGCCGAGCTCCTTGAGGCCGGCGAGATGAGCGAGCGTGCCCCCGATCTGGCCTGCGCCTATGAGGCCTATCTTGCTGCGCGCCATGGACTTTATCCCAATCTATCGGAATCGCTTATGGTTGCGGCCGCCGAACGGTCGCGTCTCGACCCGGTGATTCCGTGTGGCGGGCAGGCCGGACGCGGCCCTTCTAGCGGCGCGGCTTAGCCGGTTCAAGCGCCGCGGCGCTCCAAATGGCAGGCGCTGCGCCAATGTGATGGCGCGTGCGGCCGGGGGAGGGACGATGCCCGTCAAATTGCCCAAATCGCAGGCAATAAGTCCGGGGCGCATATTCAGGCTTGCGGTTCGACCGCTTTGCATCGGTGGCATGCGCCATAGGGTCGCGATTTTTCTCCTGCGCGCCCCTTGGCAAAGCTCGCCCCAGCGTCTAAGAGACGCGCTTCCGTGAAGACTCAGCATGAGCCTTTTCGGGCGTGTCGCCACGGCGATCTGCCTCGACGACACGGCTGCCCGCTTCGCTCCGGTGCGGATGGCGCTCCAAATTCAAGGCGATGTCAAGAGCAAGCTCGGTCGCAGCGAGGAGGGCGCTTTTCGGGGAGAGGCGGTGGACGACCTGTCCAAGACCGCAGGCGCCGGGTTCGCTCGGCTGAAAATCGCTTCGCCTGCGCAGATGGGATGAGCAAGAGCCGCGGAGGAACTTCTGTTCCGGCCGTGGCTGCGGCTTTGACCGACTGGACCGAGGCGCGGGGTCTCCCGCCCGGCCGGACAGGCACTGGTAACCGGCCTTCCTTTGGGCGCGTCAGCGTCCCGTGGACAGGCTTTGAAGTGCAACCGGCGGGTAGGGAGCGCAAGTTCCTGACCGCCCTCGTCGATGAAGAGAGCCCACGTGGAACGTGCGGAAAAGCAAGAGTTCGTGACGGCGATGCGCGGGACGTTCGAGACGAACGCCGCCGTGATCGTCGCTCACTACGCTGGCCTGACCGTCTCCGACATGCAGAAGCTGCGCAAGCAGGCCAAGCTTGCCGGCGTCTCGGTGAAGGTCGCCAAGAACAGGCTCGCCAAGATCGCTCTCGACGGCACGGATGTGGCTTCGGTCGCCTCCCTGCTCAAGGGGCCGACGCTGCTCGCCTATTCGACGGACCCGGTGGCGGCCGCCAAGGTCGCGACCGAATACGCCAAGGCGAACGAAAAGCTCATCGTGCTCGGCGGCGCGATGGGCAAAGTGTCGCTCGATCCCAATGGTGTGAAGACGCTCGCGAGCCTGCCTTCGCTCGACGAATTGCGTGCGAAGCTCGTCGGCCTCATCCAGGCACCGGCGACCAAGCTCGCCCAGCTCGCCAATGCTCCGGCAGCGAAGCTGGCCCGCGTTTTCGCGGCCTATGGCGACAAAGACAAGGCGGCCTGAGGCCGCTTGGAATTCATCGAACCCATCCTACATAAGGAACATCAATCATGGCTGACCTTTCCAAAATCGTCGCTGAGCTGTCGAGCCTCACGGTGCTTGAGGCTGCCGAGCTCGCCAAGATGCTCGAGGAGAAGTGGGGCGTCTCGGCGGCTGCGGCTGTCGCCGTCGCCGCGGCTCCGGGCGCTGGCGCTGCCGCTCCGGCCGCCGAGGAGCAGACGGAGTTCACCGTCGTTCTCGCCGCCGTCGGCGACAAGAAGATCGAGGTCATCAAAGAGGTGCGTGCCATCACCGGCCTTGGCCTGAAGGAAGCCAAGGACCTCGTCGAGGGTGCACCGAAGCCCGTCAAGGAAGGCGTGGCCAAGGAAGAGGCCGAGAAGCTGAAGGCTCAGCTCGAGAAGGCGGGTGCCAAGGTCGAGCTGAAGTGAGTTTCGGGCCGGCTCCGGCCGGCTCGGCATGCTTGATGCGGCGTCGCCTCGGCGGCGCCGCACGCGTCATGCGAGGCGCGCCATAGGAACGCCTCTTTTTCGTGAGCCCTGAAGCCGTTTGGCTCCGGGGTTTTCGCGTTGCGATTCGCTCATGCGCGCAAGCAGATGGGCGGCTGCCGGTGGGATCGCCGGTGTGCGACAGGCAGGCGCCGACGGTTTCTGGCGCGGAGTTTCGGGCGCCGGCGGGCGCGCCGGATGGCCTGACGCCGAAGACCTGAGTGGAGGCCGAACGCGGCCATCCGTTCAACGAGGGTAAGCGTATTCGCGGTCCGGTGTCGAGCCCGGACCATGGGAAGGCAAGAGGAGCGACATGGCTCAGACGTTCACAGGCCGCAACCGTATCCGGAAATATTTCGGCAAGGTGCGCGAAGGCGCGGTGATGCCGAACCTGATCGAGGTGCAAAAAGCTTCCTACGATCAGTTCCTCCAGATCCACGAGGTCGGCGCCGACCGGACCAATGATGGTCTGCAGGCCGTCTTCAAGTCGATCTTCCCGATCTCCGATTTCGCCAAGACCGCCCAGCTCGATTTCGTGAAATACGAGTTCGAGGCACCGAAATTCGACGTGGACGAGTGCCGCCAGCGCGGCATCACCTTCGCGGCCCCGCTCAAGGTGACGCTGCGCCTCATCGTGTTCGATGTCGACCCCGACACCCAGGCGAAATCCGTCAAGGATATCAAAGAGCAAGACGTCTATATGGGCGACATGCCGCTGATGACGTCGAACGGCACCTTCATCGTCAACGGCACCGAGCGCGTCATCGTCTCGCAGATGCACCGGTCGCCGGGCGTCTTTTTCGATCACGACAAGGGCAAGACGCACTCCTCGGGCAAACTGCTCTTCGCGGCCCGCATCATCCCCTATCGCGGCTCCTGGCTCGACATCGAGTTCGACGCCAAGGACATCGTGCACACCCGGATCGACCGCAAGCGCAAGCTGCCGGTGACTTCGCTCCTCTATGCGCTCGGCATGGATGGCGAGGAGATCCTGGCGCATTTCTACCAGAAGGTGACGCTGACCCGCGATGGCGATGCCTGGCGTCAGCCCTTCGACGCCGAGCGCATGAAGGGCTCGACGCCGCCCGCCGACATCATCGACGCCGATTCCGGCGAGGTGGTGATCGAGGCCGGCCGCAAGATCACGGCGCGCGTGGCGCGCCTCGTCGCCGAGAAGGGCGTGAAGGCGATCAAGCTGACGGACGAGGATCTCGTCGGCCAGTATATCGCCGAGGACATCGTCAACCACCAGACGGGCGAGATCTATGCCGAGGCCGGCGCCGAGATCGAGCCGAAGCTGCTCGCCGCCCTGATCGACCAGGGCATCACCGAGCTGCCCCTCCTCGACATCGACCATGTCAATATCGGCGCCTATATCCGCAACACCCTCGCCGTCGACAAGGCGTCGACGCGTGAGGAGGCGCTGTTCGACATCTACCGCGTCATGCGCCCGGGCGAGCCGCCGACCCTCGAGACGGCGGAAGCGATGTTCAACTCGCTCTTCTTCGACCCTGAGCGCTACGACCTCTCGGCCGTCGGCCGCGTTAAGATGAACATGCGCCTCGACCTCAAGGCCGCAGACACGGTGCGCGTGCTGCGCAAGGAGGACATCCTCGCCGTCGTGAAGGAGCTTGTCGAGCTGCGCGACGGGCGCGGCGAAGTCGACGACATCGACCATCTCGGCAACCGGCGCGTGCGCTCGGTCGGCGAGCTGATGGAGAACCAGTTCCGGGTCGGCCTCCTGCGCATGGAGCGCGCGGTGCGCGAGCGCATGTCCTCGGTCGAGATCGCGACCGTGATGCCGCAAGACCTCATCAACGCGAAGCCGGTCGCGGCCGCGGTGCGCGAGTTCTTCGGCTCCTCGCAGCTCTCGCAGTTCATGGATCAGATCAACCCCCTGTCGGAAATCACTCATAAGAGGCGACTTTCCGCTCTGGGGCCTGGCGGTCTTACGCGTGAGCGCGCGGGCTTCGAGGTGCGCGACGTGCATCCGACGCATTATGGCCGCATCTGCCCGATCGAGACGCCTGAAGGCCCGAATATCGGCCTCATCAACTCGCTCGCGACCTTCGCGCGCATCAACAAATACGGCTTCATCGAGAGCCCGTATCGGCGCGTCGTGCACGGCAAGGTCACCGATCAGGTGAACTATCTGTCGGCCATGGAGGAGGCGAAGCACTACGTCGCCCAGGCCATGTCGGCGGTCGACAAGACCGGCAAGCTCACCGACGATCTCGTCGTGTGCCGCCATGCGGGCGACGTCATCGTCGTGCCGCCGGAGCGCGTCGACTATATGGACGTGTCGCCGAAGCAGCTCGTCTCGGTCGCCGCGGCGCTCATCCCGTTCCTCGAGAATGACGACGCCAACCGCGCCCTGATGGGCTCGAACATGCAGCGCCAGGCGGTTCCGCTCCTGAAAGCAGATGCGCCTTTCGTCGGCACAGGCATGGAAGGCGCCGTTGCGCGTGATTCCGGCGCCGCGATCGCTGCGCGCCGCACCGGCATGATCGACCAGGTGGACGCCTCGCGTATCGTGGTGCGCGCCACCGAGGATCTCGACCCGACGAAGCCCGGCGTCGACATCTACCGGCTAATGAAGTTCCAGCGCTCGAACCAGTCGACCTGCATCAACCAGCGTCCGCTCGTCCGGGTGGGCGACATCGTCCAGAAGGGCGAGATCATCGCCGACGGCCCCTCGACCGAGCTCGGCGAGCTCGCGCTCGGGCGCAACGTGCTCGTCGCCTTCATGCCCTGGAACGGCTACAACTTCGAAGACTCGATCCTGCTTTCGGAGAACATCGCGAAGGAGGACGTGTTCACCTCGATCCATATCGAGGAGTTCGAGGTCATGGCCCGCGACACCAAGCTTGGGCCGGAAGAGATCACCCGCGACATCCCGAACGTCTCGGAAGAGGCTCTGAAGAACCTCGACGAGGCGGGCATCGTCTATATTGGTGCTGAGGTGCAGGCGGGCGACATCCTGATCGGCAAGATCACGCCGAAGGGCGAGAGCCCGATGACGCCGGAAGAGAAGCTTCTGCGCGCCATCTTCGGCGAGAAGGCGTCGGATGTGCGCGACACCTCGCTGCGCGTGCCGCCCGGCGTCCAGGGCACGATCGTCGAGGTGCGCGTCTTCAATCGCCACGGCGTCGAGAAGGATGAGCGCGCCCAGGCCATCGAGCGCGAGGAGATCGAGCGTCTCGCCAAGGACCGTGACGACGAGCAGGCGATCCTCGATCGCAACGTCTATGCGCGCCTCGCCGAGATCGTCGAGGGCAAGAAGGCGGTCGCGGGCCCGAAGGGCTTCAAGAAGGACACCAAGCTCGATCGCGAGCTGCTCACGCAGTATCCGCGCTCGCAGTGGTGGACTTTCGCCTTTGCCGACGACGCGATGATGAGCCAGATCGAGGCGATGCGCCGCCAATACGACGAGTCGAAGAAGGGCCTCGAGCAGCGCTTCCTCGACAAGGTCGAGAAGCTGCAGCGCGGCGACGAGATGCCGCCCGGCGTGATGAAGATGGTCAAGGTCTTCGTCGCGGTGAAGCGCAAGATCCAGCCCGGCGACAAGATGGCCGGCCGCCACGGCAACAAGGGCGTGGTGTCGAAGATCGTGCCGGTCGAGGATATGCCCTTCCTCGAGGACGGCACCTCGGTCGACATCGTGCTCAACCCGCTCGGCGTGCCGAGCCGCATGAATGTCGGTCAGATCCTCGAGACGCATCTCGGCTGGGCTTGCGCCGGCCTCGGCAAGCAGCTCGGCGCTGCGGTCGACGCCTATCGCAAGGCTCATGACGCCAAGAAGCTGCGCAAGGTCGTCGAGAAGGTCTACGGCAAGGAGAACGGCGTGATCGAGCTCGATGACGACGCGCTCGCCGATATGGCGGGCGGACTTCGCCGCGGAGTACCGATCGCGACGCCGGTCTTCGACGGTGCCAAGGAGACCGACATCGAGGACATGCTGGAGATGGCCGGCCTCGATAAATCGGGGCAGGTGACGCTCTATGACGGGCGCTCCGGCGAGGCCTTCGACCGCAAGGTCACGGTCGGCTACATCTACATGCTGAAGCTGAACCACCTCGTGGACGACAAGATCCACGCGCGTTCGATCGGCCCCTACAGCCTCGTCACCCAGCAGCCGCTGGGCGGCAAGGCACAGTTTGGCGGCCAGCGCTTCGGCGAGATGGAGGTGTGGGCGCTCGAGGCCTATGGGGCGGCCTACACCTTGCAGGAGATGCTCACCGTCAAGTCGGACGACGTTGCCGGCCGCACCAAGGTCTACGAAGCAATCGTGCGCGGCGACGACACCTTCGAGGCGGGCATCCCGGAGAGCTTCAACGTGCTCGTCAAGGAAATGCGGTCGCTCGGCCTCAATGTGGAGCTCGCTTCGAAGCGGCTTCCGCCGCCGGCGCCGACCGCCGAGGCAGCCGAGTGAGGTTTGGCCTGCGCCTTGTTCGCAACGTCCATTGCAAATTCCTCTCTCGCACCGCGAGAGAGGCCGACATCAGTTTTCCCGCTGCGGCCCGGAATGACCGGCGCGGCAAAGATTTGAGGAGATGGCGATGAACCAAGAGGTCATGAACATCTTCAACCAGCCGGCCCAGCCGGTGTCGTTCGACCGCATCAAGATCGCGCTTGCGAGCCCGGACAAGATCAAGTCCTGGTCGTTCGGCGAGATCAAGAAGCCCGAGACGATCAACTACCGCACCTTCAAGCCGGAGCGTGACGGCCTGTTCTGCGCGCGCATCTTCGGGCCGATCAAGGACTATGAGTGCTTGTGCGGCAAGTACAAGCGCATGAAGTACAAGGGCATCATCTGCGAGAAGTGCGGCGTCGAAGTCACGCTGTCGCGCGTGCGCCGCGAGCGCATGGGCCATATCGAGCTTGCTGCCCCCGTCGCCCATATCTGGTTCCTGAAGTCCTTGCCGTCGCGCATCGGGCTCCTGCTCGACATGACGCTGAAGGACATCGAGCGCGTCCTCTATTTCGAGAACTACATCGTCATCGAGCCGGGCCTGACCCCGCTCAAGCAGTACCAGCTCCTCTCCGAGGACGATGTGCTGCGTGCCCAGGACGAGTATGGCGAGGACAGCTTCACCGCGCTGATTGGCGCGGAGGCCATCCGCGAGATTCTGATCAGCCTCGACCTGCCCAAGATCGCGGTCGATCTGCGTCAGGAGATCGCCACCACGACCTCCGAGCTGAAGCCGAAGAAGCTGATGCGGCGCCTCAAGATCATCGAGGCCTTCATACAGTCGGGCAACAAGCCCGAATGGATGATTCTGACCCAGGTGCCGGTGATCCCGCCGGATCTGCGTCCGCTCGTGCCGCTCGACGGTGGGCGCTTCGCGACCTCCGACCTCAACGATCTCTATCGCCGCGTCATCAACCGCAACAACCGCCTGAAGCGTCTGATCGAGCTGCGCGCGCCCGACATCATCATCCGCAACGAGAAGCGCATGCTTCAAGAGGCGGTCGATGCGCTGTTCGACAATGGCCGGCGCGGTCGCGTCATCACGGGTGCCAATAAGCGCCCGCTGAAGTCGCTCGCCGACATGCTGAAGGGCAAGCAGGGCCGCTTCCGCCAGAACCTGCTCGGCAAGCGCGTCGACTATTCGGGCCGCTCGGTGATCGTGGTCGGTCCTGAGCTCAAGCTGCATCAGTGCGGCCTGCCGAAGAAGATGGCGCTCGAGCTGTTCAAGCCCTTCATCTATTCGCGCCTCGACGCGAAGGGCCTCGCTGCGACCGTGAAGCAAGCAAAGAAGCTCGTCGAGAAGGAGCGTCCCGAGGTGTGGGACATCCTCGACGAGGTGATTCGCGAGCATCCGGTGATGCTGAATCGCGCTCCGACCTTGCACCGGCTCGGCATCCAGGCCTTCGAGCCGACGCTGGTCGAGGGCAAGGCCATCCAGCTGCATCCGCTCGTCTGCGCGGCCTTCAACGCCGACTTCGACGGCGACCAGATGGCCGTGCACGTGCCGCTGTCGCTCGAGGCGCAGCTCGAGGCGCGCGTGCTGATGATGTCGACGAACAATATCCTG
>Ga0306920_100012923_pt1 | contig 11353 bp, 13 predicted proteins | sample flu12Cox44000170_FD_204666 | JGI IMG/M metagenome (GOLD analysis project Ga0306920, IMG submission 204666) | Lab enrichment of tropical soil microbial communities from Luquillo Experimental Forest, Puerto Rico - flux4day.12C.oxic.44.000.170 (v2)... | ecosystem: Environmental > Terrestrial >...
GATTATCTGTAAAAGATGGAACTTGCTCTGACAGGCAGTTAAGTCCCGCGGGTTTGATAGTTAAGTCGAATGTCCGAATGCAGCGTTGATAGCCTCCGCGCCCGCTCGCCGTCAATGGTCCGCGCGCTACCGCGCGCCGGCTGCGCCGCCATTGACTGCGGCAAGCGCTCCGGCTGGAACAGCAATTAAGGGTTGCTGGCGCAACCCGCCGTCGAGTGCAGCCAGTCTTCACGCCAACCCCTCCTGCGTGCTGTCCAGCATCTTCTCACGTGCGAGCGGTGTCCCATCGATAAAGGTCTGCTGAGGGGTCTTGCCGTAACACCAGCGGCCCTGATGAGGGCGAGCCTCATTGTATTCTTTCAGCCAGAGGTCTAGATCGCGCTGCAGCTCGTCGACGCTCGCGTAGATCTTGCGGCGAAAGGCCACCCGATAGAATTCGTTGAGCACGGTACGATGGAAACGCTCGACAATCCCATTGGTCTGCGGGCTTTTAACTTTAGTCCGGGTATGATCGATATTCTCTACCGCCAGGTACAGTTCGAATTCGTGGCGTTCGGGCGCACCGCAGTATTCGGTGCCGCGATCAGTCAACACTCTCTGCAACGTCACGCCGTGCTCATCGAAGAACGGGATCACCCGGTCATTGAGTAGGTCCGCCGCTACCAGCGGGGTTTTGCGATCATAGAGCTTGGCAAAGGCGAGCTTGGTGTAGGTATCAAGGAAGGTCTGCTGATAAACCCGTCCCACCCCCTTGAGCGTGCCGACATAAAACGTATCCTGCGCGCCACAGTAGCCAGGGCATTCGCTCTCGAACTCACCGTGCGCTTCCTTATCCGACTTGGCCTTCTCCAGCGCCGCGACCTGAGCTTCGGTCAGTACCAATCCTTCCTGCGCGCTCTTGGCTTCCAGCGCCTTGAGACGCTTGCCCATGGTTTCGAGGTCGTGGCGCTGCCAGATACAACGCACCCCGGCCGACGATACGCTCATGCCACGGCGCTGCAATTCATTGGCGATCCGGAATTGTCCCCAGGCCGGCTGGTCGAGAGCGAACTCGACCACCGCCTGCTCGATCTCGGGCGCCACCCGGTTTTTCAGCACCGGTTTGCGCCGCGAGATCTCCTGCAATGCAGCTTCGCCGCCTTTATCATAGAGTTCTCTGAATCGATAAAAGCTGTCGCGGCTGTAACCCATTACCCGGCACGCCTGCGACACATTGCCGAGCTGCTTCGCCAGCTCGAGCACTCCCACCTTGGCTCGAATCACTTTCTGTTGCGTCGTCATCGTCCTCGTCCTTTCCCGTGTCCGAGGACTATAACCGAATTGTCAGATTAAATTACAACTTTTACAGATTATCAAGCCCTCGGTCAACTGCAGCATCGTGTGCTCGCAGTGCGGCATCGAGTTTCGCGAGCGCGCGGTAGCCGACGATCTTGCGAAAATTACGTTCGGCTTCCAGCACACCAGCTGCGGTCCAGCGCAAGATCATCGCGCCGCCCTGCCAGCGCCGTACTCGACGCGCCATCTCACGCACCCGGCTGAACAGGTTTTCGATGAGGTTGGTCGAGGACAGCACCCGCTCCAGATTCTCCGGCAATTCCAGCCGCATTACCGTAAGGGTCTCGTCGAGTCCCTCGCGCAGTGAGGCGGCAGCACCCGGATGTTCATGCTCCAGGCTTCGCGCCAGGTTCTCGAGCAGATGGCGGGCGCGTTTAGAATCTCGGCTCGCGTAGGCCTGGCTCATCGCGTTGCGTACCGTGCCCCGCATCCGCTCGGGTAGCGCGTCGCTCACGTTGCGCTTCTTATGCTCACGACAGCGTTGGATCAATGCGCGCGGACCGAAGGTGTCGCTGACTGCCTTGCGCAGCGCCTTGGCGCCGTCGATCACAAACAGCAAGCTGCGCTCGGTGGGTAGCCCGCGCTCGATCAGATCCGCCAGCAGCGCCTTGCACGCCGCCGCTCGGTCGCGCCTTCGCGCAACCCCAGGGTGTGTTTCTTCCCGCCCACATCAATCCCAATCGCGGCCAGCACCACATGGTCAGCGAAGTGCACCCCGTCGATCATAACTGCAATGAGTTTCAGTCCGGCCAGCTTGCGCTCCATCAGCGCGGCCAGTTTGCGTGCGGTGCCCACTACGAACCGCTCGCTCACTGCGCTCTTGCTCACCCCGTGCACTCGGAGTTCTTCCGGCACTGGCTCCAGCGAGCGCGCATAGCGCCGGCTCGATACGCCCAGCACCATCTGCTCGACCGCTCGTTCATGGAGCGGATCGCGCGAACTCCAGGTTTGCCAACTCGGCAACGAAAGCTCGTGGCCGTCTATACTGCGGACTCTGGGCCGTTTAACTTCCGCCCGGCGGCCGCCCAGGGTCAGCGAACTCGCCACATGCCCTGCACGGGTCGCCGTGCGCCCAGCGAGATGCGCGTAACGCGCACCGCATAGCGCGGCGCGTTCAGCTTCCAGTTCCTCCTCCACGAAGGCCAAGCCCGATAGCACAACCGTGTACCACAGCGCTTCCCGGGCGAACTTCCCTGAGCGGCAGATACTGCTGCTGCCGTCCGGTTTGCTCCCGGACATTGCTCCTGCCAATCTTCCTCATGGCGGCTTCTTCCTCTTACACCAACCCGATCATTACGATCGGGCGAGGATTGCCGCCACTCAAATTTCAACAGTTATCCGGCCATCGCCCTTTCTCATCGAGGAAGAAATTACGACGGAACACACTGGCGAGTACAAGCGCCCCTGGCATCAAACATTTATGCGGCAATGGTGTTGATCAAATGAAACCGAAGAGCTAAAGAAAATGAAGCATTGACCATCAATTAACTCGTCGTCAGCAGGCCGACTGCTATCGGATCGATTAGCAGGGGTAGCAACCGATGTTGATTTCAGATACGTCGGGCGACCAACCCGCGTAGAGCGGCGATTTGGTGCGGCGAATACGGCTTTTCGCGCGCGATGCGCGCCGCCGCCATAATGCGTGCTGGCGAAGCGCTTGAGAACAGCACGATACCCCCTTCATTGGCATCCAGCGCCTCGGCCAGCAACAACCCAGCTACCGCTTCACGGTCGGCAGGATCGACGCCAACCTGGGCCGTCCATTGTTCCCGGAAGGCGGCCTCGGCCAACAGCCGCTGCATGATTTTCCCCAGCGCCTCCGCCAGTACGGAATGCGTGATGGTGAGAAAGTGGCTCCGGTCGCCGAGCGGCTTCAGCCCGTCTTCCAGCACAGTGCTGGCCGTCTGCACGATCGACACCTGTCCCTCGTAATCGCTGACAAGGCGGCGCGTCTGCTCCCGAGTGGAGGCTATGCCGAAGGCCCTGATCTTGCCCGTCGTGCGTAAGTCTTCGAGCATGGCCATCACGGTGCCATCGGCCAGATGGGGCTGATCAACTTCGTGCAGCAACAGGGCGTCGAGCCAGTCGGTGCGCAACTTGCGCAAGCTGGTTTCCACGCTCTGACGCAAGCTCGGCGTATCGAACACGCCGAAGCGGTAGTCGCGCAATCGCGGCATCGGCGTGCCGAAGACAAGGCCGCGAAGCTTCTTCGCCCGCCGCACCCATCGTCGTGCGCGGCCGGCTGGTGGCGGTAGGATGCCGGCCTTGCTGGTGACAATGAGATCGTCGCGATGTGCGGGCAGGAATTTCCCTAGAACTTCCTCTGCCTCGCCCCCGGCATACATCCGCGCGGTGTCGATATAGCGAATCCCTGCGTCGAAAGCCGTTCCGAGCAAGCGAAGCGATTCCCGCGTGCAGCGTCCGCCGGCCAGCCTTGAACAGCCGAAGCCCAGAGGCAGAAAGTCTCTTAAAAAGGGATCGCCGATCATGAACAGGTCTTTTCAAACAGGCCGAAACGCCGCCGGGCATCGTCTACCACGATAGAAAAACAGGTTCATTATTGCGGTACGAAACTATATAATCGCTGTTCGATAATTTGGTTGTTGAAGAAGAGGCCTTTTCTTGCCGAATCTGCAGCCTATGCCATCTGATTTGGCTGATGCAATTCACAAGGACGCGCCGGAGCAGCTGGGAACTTTCGATGCGGTTGTAGTCGGCGCGGGCGCCGCTGGCGGTCTCGCCGCCGAGCGATTGACACAGGGCGGCCTTAACGTCCTTGTGCTCGATGCCGGCTTCCGCGCGCCGTTTCTTCGCGCGCCGCTGCGCCGGCTCATCTCCGAAACGGTGAGCCGCCTCGCCAATCCGAACTTCCTTCCGTTCATGCCGCCGTTCCTCCTCTATAATGGACGCCGAGCGTTGAAGCTGCTGGGACACATCCATCAGCCTGTACAAACCAAATGTTACGCTTGGGAAGGCAGACCGGAAGCGTTCGTTGATGATCGGGAATGCCCCTATACGACCCCGCCCGGCCACCCGTTCGTATGGGTTCGCGCGCGGGGTTTGGGAGGACGAGTCGGCATCCCCGGCCACGGCCGCTGTTATTTCAGGCTCGGGCACGACGATTTTGCTCCGGCCGACGGCGAAAGCCCGCCCTGGCCCTTCGCCCCGGAAGAGATGGATCCCTGGTATGCGGATGTCGAGAAAAGGCTCGGCATGTCGGGCTCATGCGACGGGTTGCCCTGGCTTCCTGACAGCGAGATCGCACGCCCGCTGGCACCGACAGAGGCGGAAGCTGCGCTCATGAGTCTGGTAAAAGCGCGCTGGCCAGGGTTTCGTCCAGTGCTTGCCCGCTTCGCGCCACCGCCCGATACGCTTGAGGGCGCGGCTCTGACTGGGCGGCTGACGCTTAGGCAAGGCGCGATCGTGCGGGCGGTCGAGGTCGCAGGCGGACGTGTGACTGGGTTGCGCTGGTTCGATCAAACCAGCCGCTGTGAACGAAGAGTCATGTCGCCGCGCGTCTTTCTTTGCGCATCCGCACTGGAATCGACACGCATCCTGATGCTTTCGCAGGAAGCCACCAACGGCCATTCTCTTGGAACGCAATCGAACGCGCTCGGGCGCTACCTGATGGATCACGTGATGCTGCGCGCGAACGGGATCGGCGCCCGGTTGCCGGGCGTGGCACCCTCGCGCATCGAGTACGGACGATGCGTCTATCTGCCCCGCTTTGACGCACGCGAGAGCGGCACACCCAAGCCGGGACGGGGATTTGGCGTGCAAATTTATCAGATCGATATAGGTCAGGGCTGCTCGCTGTTTAACGCTGCCGCGTTTGCCGAAATGCTGCCGCGGCCGGAAAACCGAATCACCCTCAACCGGCAAAGAGTCGACCGTTGGGGCATTCCGGCGCTTCACATCGACTGCGTTCACGGACATAAGGATCTGAGGCTTGCCGCCGACCAGAATAAGGCGTTGCGCGAGCTGGCCGATGTCGCGGGGGTGTCGCTCAGGGAGATTGGTAGCGCGCCTTCGCCGCCAGGCATGGCTTTTCATGAATGCGGGACGGCGCGGATGGGTCAGGATCCAGCAACCTCGGTGCTTGATCCCTACAATCAGTGCTGGGATGCGCGTGGCCTTTACGTCACCGACAGCGCATCGTTCCCGTCGCAGGGAGCTCAAAATCCCACCTTGACCGTGATGGCATTGACTGCGCGCGCCTGCGCCCATGCATTGTGGCGTGACGATTGCGATGGCCAGTTTTCTGCGACTCGGGCAACTCCGAGCCGTTCTAATACTACAGCTGGGCCACCTGGTCGAGCGCGGCCGCCCAGCACCCCGCCGCAGTCGAGCTAACCGGGCTAACTGACATAAAAACGACCTCTTACGCCTTCAGTACTCTATGTCAAGTGCAACTGTAGTACTAAGGTGAATTTGAACGGTAGGTCTGAGAAGCTTCGCCGAATCTGAGCCGCGTAGCGGCTATTTCCCAGCCCGTAGGGGCGGTGCGGATAAAGGCGCCTTCGGCGCCAGAGGGTTTCTCCACAATGGGAAATGTCATACAGAAAAATAAAATCGATGCAGCGCAAGGTGAAGCAAACCGGGAAGCGCTAGCGTAAAATCGAGCCCAAGCGCCAGCGCAGCACGCCCAAGCCGAAGGGTTAAAGCATGGCTGTTAAAAAGCCACCCCCTGAGCTCGAAGCCGCCGCCAACTATTTCCCGGCCGCACACCGTCCGCCACGCCATTTGCGCAGGCAGCCGCATCCGGGCACGTTGTCATGAGCATCCCCGCGTCCAACGCTTGTCCCGTACCGGACATCTCTCGGTGGCTTGGCAGATATTCGATCGGGCAGCTTCGGGTCGACGCATGGTACACAACGCAACGAGGGCGCCGAGTCGACGCTGCCGAGCGCGGATTACTGCTACATCTGCTCGGGCGGTTCCACAATGCGCCCCATACGGTCGAAGTCGGTTGCGGAACCGGCCACTTCGCCGCGTTCCTGGCCCAACACGGCCTCAGCATGATCGCCGTCGACGTGCACCCGCAATGTTGACAGAGGCCCGGCCGCGATTTTGTTCGCTAGCCCTGGTGTTGGCCGACGCGCATCGTCTGCCCCTTTCTGGACGAGTCCACCGATCTCGCGGTTTTCGTGACGACGCTGGAGTTCCTTGAAGAGGCCTATCATTGAAACGAGGGTGACCCAAAACCCGAAAAGTATGCCGGGCATAAGTTGAGAGAAGGGCTGGAGGTGTGGTCCTGTAGCAGCCTGAGGAGGGCAGCGCAATGCCGAAGAAGGGCCACAGCGAAGAGCAGATTTTGCGCGCGTTACGGCAGGCGGAGAGCGGCACCAGGGTGAGCGAGATTTGCCGCGAGTATGGCATCAGCGACGCGACCTTTTACATCTGGAAGAAGAAATACGCCGTCCTGGCTCTGAGTGAATTGCGCGAGCTGCGGCAGCTGCGCGAGGAGCCTCGTGCATCCGTGGACGCCGTTGTCTCATCGGTACCCCCAAAGTCGAGTAGTCATTCGGATCCGAGCCGGGACCGACAGCGAGCTCGAGGCGCCCACCCGAAATAATATCAACCGTCGCCGCGACTTCGGCGACGCGAACCGGATTATGGAACGGCAGCACGAAGGTGCGGATGCGGCGAGTAAAGCTTAGCACAGCTCCCCCGAATGAAAGACCCAATTTTCGCTAGATCTGCGCAGCCAAATCGGGTACAGCTTTTGCGGCCCGAGGCGTGGCTTCGGTCCTACTACCGCGATCCTTTACCCCCTCACCGCTTAAACCGGAGAAGCCGAGCCAGCCGCGACAGCTTTATTTCCGTTCCCCGCGGTGGGGACTTCAAGTGGATTGTAGGCGGGCTAAGTCCAAATTAGTCCAGAGGAGGATACGGACATGGCAGTTTCTGCGGTGTTGAGCTTTCGTCCTCGCGACGGACGGCTCGGCGAACAGTTAGAAAACCTCAAGTCGGTGAAACGGCTCGTGGAACGTACAGGCGGCACCTCAAGGGTTCACCGCCAACTGTTCGGTGCGCAGGCCAATACGCTGGTCGTGGCGGGCGAGTACAAGGACTGGAACGGCCTCGCGAAGCTCCGTTCCGATTCGGAATTCCTAAGCTGGTCGATCGCATTCGTTCCAGCGCCAACCCAGCGGCTGACATAGTCAGCGGGGAACTGTACGAAGAGGTCGCGATCTGACGATTTACTGAGCCGACAGCAGCGAGCGAAAGGCCAAAGGTTGCGCTGCTCGCCCGTATGCGCAGGCTGTTGGGCGCGATCCACTATGACGCTGGACGTCGGAATGTCCGTGCAGTAGGCCACTGCAGAGCGTTTTCGCAGCGCTGCGACAAAGTCCCAGCCTTGTCGCGGTAAACGTTAACGCGCCGATGCCCGCCTAGTTAGACTAGCGCATCACTGACTTTCTGCCATCGATTCGCGTTGTCTCGGCACTGGTCTCGATTGCCATTGCGTTGACATAGCTTCTCGACCGGTGGTGATCCAGCGCTTTGGTATCGCGATCCCCTTTCACAGTAACTCCGGGTGCAGGACCGCCGGAAATCAAGGGCAACGTGCGCCTGACCATCTGGCGGTTTGCAGAAGTAGGGAGCCGATTGAAGACGCCCACATATTCAGATTTGAAATGCTCGAACAACTCCCGCATGCGGGGCGAGACTTGGTGGTTAGCGCCGATGGTCGCGGTCAAGGGATTGACGTAGCGGCCGTCCTTTTCCAGGCCATAATGGAGATGCGGACCGGTTGACAAGCCACTCGAACCCACCCTGCCAATCACCTGCCCGACGCGAACATCCGCGCCATCGTAAAGCGCGGCCTGAATTTGCGATAGATGACCATAAATGCTCACGATGCCACCATCATGGACAATACGAACGCAGCGGCCCAACTCCCCGCACCATCCTGCCGTCTCAACCCGGCCGTCAGCGACCGCCTTCACCGGGGTGCCGTAGCGGGCGACCAGGTCTATCCCAACGTGCGGCCGGTACTGGTGCAGAATGGGATGGTACCGATAGAGGTTGAAGCCTGACGAGATGTATTGAAAATTCAATGGATAGCGTAATGACTCAGCACCCAGGGCACGGCCATTAACGTCGTAAAGACGTGGATGGCCGTTCTCGTCGCTGAACGCAAGCGCCATCAAGGTCTTGCTCCGGAATTGAATCTGCGCTGCTTGGAGGCCTGTCACGTACCGTGCGTTACCGTCGCGGCTAACCTTTTCCTGGTAAATCAGCTTGATATCCGAACCGCGGGGCAGCAGACCCAGAGGATGGTTGTCCTTGAAGGCATAGTCTAGAGTTGCTAGTACCGTTGGCGGCAAGTCATTACGGCGCGCGTCGCGCCAGAAATTGCCGGTCAGGCGAAAGTACACAGCTACCGGCCTGAAGACGTATCGGATCAACTCGGGAGAGGCGCGAATTACGCCCGCTCCGTAGTTGAGCTCGTTGACGCTTAGGCGATCGTCCAGGTTGTATTTGAGCCCGCGTAATTCGCCAGTACCAGGGTCTCTGTAGAGCGTCAGAGCGTGACCGCTCTGGAAATCTGTGACGTTGGCGGTCTTCTGGATTAGCGCCGACCATTTTCGCGCATCGTCGCGCGGCAGGCCAGCGTCCTCTAGATATGAATAAATCGGCGCCGAGCGATCGACCGTGATGGATATAGAGATGGGCTCAGGAGCAAGATTGACGCTTTCGGGCTGCTCGGGAAAAGAATCGTCCAGACGCCCGGCCACGTCGGGGTCTTGGCTGGCGGTGTTCCCCTGCCAGTCGTCGCTCGGCCCTTCGACAAACAAACGGATCGAGCCGAGTGTCGCGAACGTCATCGCAGCGACCGCAAGGACTGTCCTCCGCCAGTGGCTTGCACTGACTTTCCTCGGGCGCATGGCGTATTGAGACTATTGTATCCCTTGGCGACAATCAACAAACTGATTCAAGGTGTCCAAAAATTGCCTCACAGGGTTCTTCTCACACCAGATCGCGAGCATCTTTGCCGCTGCGCATCCAGTGAAGCGCGGGTGACGTAACCGATTATCAACTCGATTCGAGCCACGATGAATGGATCCAGCCAACGGCATAAAGCCTTTTTCTGCGGCCGTCAGGCCGTTGTATCTTGTCTGATCTTGTCTGATCTTGTCTGATCTTGTCTGATCTTGTCTGATCTTGTCTGATCTTGTCTGATCTTGTCTGATCTTGTCTGACGAGGTCCATCCTTGGAAGAAGAAGCCGGGGCGTGGCAGACCGTTAGGCCCTGAGTCGACAGAGACTGCGGGCGAGCAAGGTCGCTACGCCCGACGGCGCTAGGTCAGAGCCCGTACAGTCGTGAGGGCGAACGCAGCCCGGATCGCAGTGCAAGGAAGGGCGGAGCCTGGCCGAGGAGGAAGGCAGATGGCGGAGCAGGTGGTAGTTGGGATTGATGTCAGCAAGGCCAAGTTGGATATCGCAATTTTACCCAGCGACGAACAATTTACGGTGAGCAACGATCGCGATGGCATCAGTCATCTTGTGCAGCGGCTGAAGCGTTTGCTGCCGACTCGGGTGGTGATGGAAGCAACGGGCAAACTGGAGCGTCTCGCGGCCAGCGAGTTGGCTGGCACCCTAATGCCTGTAGTCGTCGTCAATCCCAGGCAGGTCAGGCATTATGCGAAGGCGCGCGGCTGCTGGAAGAGATTATGCAAACCTGCGTCCACCCTTATAGTCAGTGTTGAGTGTGTAGCCTATCCGGGTGCCGGTTCCGTAGGTGATGACATGATTAAGGAACCAACTGTTACCGGACGGAACTTTTCATTCCGATTCAAGATAATGCCGAGCGAAGGCTGGTAAGAATCGGCTCGTGGCTGATTGCAAAAAGCGAAACTCGTTGAATTTGGCAGTCGGGTCTCGCCTAAAGCCGCTGGTAGAGTGCATAGTAGCTGGCGACGACTGTTGAAATGATTCCAGGTCTGGCTGCCTAAAGCGGAGCGTCATTCACCACTCTGACCATGGTGGCCAGTACGCCTCCGTAGCCTTCTGATTGCAACGCTCAAAAAATGATCAATTTCGCGTTCTAAAAGTGATCCACTCCTGGGTCACCAGCGAACCGAGCAAGGTGGTCTCCGCGTTGCGGAGCGCTCTGCTGAGCCGCCGGCGCCGGGAGCGTAACTGAGCTACGCTGAGTCTCCGAAGATCGGCCTTCATCTTGTGTTAAATAATCACACAAGATGATACGCGCTACGGCGACCACGTTCAATTGCCCTTAATCGCAATCAGTGCTTTATGCAGATCCGCCAGTCGCTCGTAAGTCAACGGCAGTGCCGCAGGCGGCTCGCCGCGATCAGTCCAATTTTCCGCGAGCGTTACAGTGCGCTCGGCATACTCGCAGATGTAGAACCGCTCACCACCACGGCGGCGTTCGAACAGGATTCGCAGCCGTCGCTTCGTAAGAGGATGGAATGGGTGGGTTACAACAATCGAATCCGAATTAGTGTTGGATGACTGCGCACTATGCGTTGACCGTCGGTATACCGAGATAGCGCACCTTGCCGCCGCGCTTGGGAATACCGCGCTCCCTTACGGGCGCGGGACGGTACGTGCGTGCTTTAAGTTGGGTCTGTATTTCCTCCAGAAAGCACTTCACTCCAATGCGGTGCTCTATGTGCCACCGGCTCCAACCGTCCAGTCCGGCCGTTCGTGACCCCCGATTGCTCTTTACCCGGTCCCATGCCACGAGCAGCGTGGCGCGGTCATATACTAAGTTGTAAAGGTCGTCGAACCTCCTTTCGCTGTCCGTCTTCGACCATCGATGCAGCTTCCGTTGGATGCTGAGTACCCGTTGCTCTGCGTCCGCGACGCTTGGCCACGGCGTGTCGTTATTCAACGCCACCCCTCCTCCCTTCCATCAGCTGCTGCTAGCCTGCTGTCCCCCTTCGCCACGTGGCCGGCTTTCCCGACCTCCGACTACTACGAGGACTCCGCCCCGCAACCGCGTCGTACGCCGACGATGTGCGCGTCCTCGTCTTCCCTGAGGACA
>Ga0306920_100012924_pt1 | contig 11353 bp, 9 predicted proteins | sample flu12Cox44000170_FD_204666 | JGI IMG/M metagenome (GOLD analysis project Ga0306920, IMG submission 204666) | Lab enrichment of tropical soil microbial communities from Luquillo Experimental Forest, Puerto Rico - flux4day.12C.oxic.44.000.170 (v2)... | ecosystem: Environmental > Terrestrial >...
CGGACCGTACGGCCCGAGGCGTCGCGGCCGTCCCAGCTCCAGGTCACGCCGTTCGCGCCCACCGCCGCCGGCTCGATCGCCGCCAGGCGGCGACCGCTCGCGTCGAACACGTCGAGCACCGCGGCGCGAGCGCCGGCGCGCGAGAAGCTGAGCGCACCCCACGCGCACGACGACGCCGTGAGCCGCGGCGCCGCCGGGCCTGCGGCGCTGCCCGCCACGCCCTGCATGAACGCCGCCAGGCCCTGCACCTGTGTCGGGTAGACGATCGTCGCGTTCTCGATCGTGCCATTGCTGTTAGCGCTCGGGCCGCCGAAGAGCGCGCGGAAGTCCTCGGCCCAGATCTCATGCGGCCGGTCGGCGTGCGGCGCCGAGGCGTTGAAGCGCGCGGCGTCGATGCCGCGCAGGTGCGCATAGCGCGACCAGCCGTCGGTGTCGGCATCGGGCAGGAGCGCGTACTGGACGACGTGGCCCAGCTCGTGGACGAACTCCGAGTGCTGGTGCTCACGCGAGAGCGTGCGCACCCCCGGCGAGAGCAGGATCAGACCGGGGCCGGCCGCGGACTCGAGGCTCATGCGCCGCGGGTACGGCAGGATGAACACCTCGGCCGAGACCTGCCGCACCGGGAACGTCACCTCGGCGAGCGCCTCGTTCACCTCGGCGCGGTCGAATGCGTGGAACGTGCCGTCGCCCGGGTTCGTGATCACCGGATCGGTCGGGGACGTGACCAGCTCCCAGCGCGAGCCGCCAGGCAGCACGAGGTAGAGCTTGCCGCCGTCGCTGCGGCAGTAGTCGCGCAGCGTCTCGCCGGCATCGTGGATGAGGATCCCCGCGACACTCGCAGCCGACGCGTGCAGCTCACTCGCCGTGGCGTTGCGCCCGCCGAAGGCGGGGAACCCGCCGAGGGCGGGGGCCAGCAAGGCGAGGCCGAGCGTGGTGAGGGCGCGGCCACGGAGGGGCAGGGTCCGACCGGGGATCATGCAGGGCTGGAACGCGACGAATGTGCCAGAACACGCGGCGCGGAGCGTGCCATGGTGCAGCGCGCAACACACCCGCACGCGGCTCGGCCACAGCGGTTTGCGGGCGCGCCGCGGTACGCTCAGGGATCGCGACCGGTCACTCTCAGCGGCGCTCCGGGGCTTCTCCCCCCGCGTGGGGCGACGGGATGGGCCCGGTCACCCAACGCCGAGCAGCAGTCGTCAGACCGTGGCGACGGGGTCGGGGGACGGCGCGCTCGCGGGCGCGTCACCCGAGTCGACGCCGTCGATGTCGACCGGTCGCGAGCCGGCGCGCGAGAGCAGGAACGCGCCGGCGCCGATCGTGGACAGGCCCACGATGAGCAGCACGCCCACGACCATGAAGAACAGAGCCACGGTGCGCACGACACCCGGCGTCTCCCAGAGGATGGCCCCGAAACCGAAGATCGAGGCCACGAGCACCGAGCCGGCGGTGAGCGGCGTGGTGACACCGCCCGTGCCCAGGCGCCGGCGCGTGAGCTTGCAACCGAGCACGTACGTGGCGGCGAGCTGGCCGACGTAGAGCACGGCCATGTACACGAATGGCAGCAGCAGGGCGATGGGGATGCCGACCACGGTCACGAGCAGCACCATCATGCCGATGCACATGGCCGGGCCCGAGGCGACGCCGATGAGCAGCGACGCCAGCGTGCGGCGCGACGAGGTCACGGCGACACGTGCGAGCCGCGTCGGAAAGAGCGCGGCGGCCATCCAGCCGAAGAACAGTGACACGAGCAGGGCCAGCACGATCATCGTCAGCACGAGCGGCAGCCCCGGCAGTCCGAGCGTCAGCGGCAGGAAGCCCAGCTCGATCGTCTCCCCCTCGACGCGCGAGCCGTCACCCTGGCGCATGCCGCCGCCCACGGCGACCGCATCGCCGTGCACGACGGCGCCGCGGCGCAGGTCCAGTGAGCCGAACACGGCCACCACGCCGCCATCGACCTCACCCTCCACGCGCACCGAGCCGAACACCGCCACCACGTCGCCGTCCACGTGCTCACCGGGCTCGACGACGGCATCCGAGAACAGACGCACGATGTCGCCGCCGTTCCCGTGCACCGTGACGGCGCCGGCGCCGACGTCGCCACCCGAGGTGGACTCGGCGCTGTCGCTGTCGGCGGCCGCGCGCGTCACGGTGATGCCGTGCTTGTCGATCTCGATCCGCTTGGCGGCGCGATCGTGCGCGTGCACCGTGATGCGGCCGAGCGGCAGTGCGTGGGCGGCCAGCGGAAACGCGAGCGTGGCCGCGGCGGCGAGCGCCGCCAGCGGCCTAGAGGCCCAGCAAGCCGACATGCGTGACCTCGGGTCGCCGCTCGCGTGGCCGCATCCACCACAGCAGGCCGGCGCACACCGCGATCGCGGCCACGATCGCCATCAGCACCGCCGGGTTCGCGAGCGCGTTCCAGAGCAGCCTGACCGTGCGGCCCGCGCTGCCGACGCCGGCGATCGCATCGCCTGCGCGCGCGAGCGCGTCGCTCAGCGAGCGCAGCACGAACGAGCCGGTGCTGGTGAGCGACCGCGTGGCCGCGGCGATGACGCCGTGCAGCCACGCGCTCGGGCCCGGGAGCACGAACGCCGAGCCGATCGCCAGCACGCTGGCGGTGAACGCGGCGCCGTACGCCCAGCCGAGCACGCGCACCCATCTCGGCGCGCGGTGCGGGAGCACCTCGGCCATGATCCGCTGGAACAGCTCAGGCCGCGGGTCCAGGAGCGGAAGCGCCTTGAGCTCGGCAAACACCGCGCGGTACGCCGCGACCTCGACCTCGCACTCGGCGCACCCGACCAGGTGCGCCTCGAAGCGCGCGGCCGCGTCGGGCTCGAGCGTGCCGTCCAGCCATTCCTGGACGTTGCGGGTTTCGGGACAGCGGTTCATGACGGCTTTTCGAGGCGGTCCTTGAGCAGCGCGCGCGCCCGGTGGATGCGGGCCTTCACGGTGCCCAGCGGCAGGTTCAACGCCTCGGCGATCTCCTCGTAGGACAGGTCCTGCTGGTGACGCAGCAACACGACGATACGATAGTGCTCGGGAAGGCTGTCGATGAGGTGCGCCGCCTGCGTCTCCTCTTCGGCGTGCGACGTCACCTCGTCGGGCTTGAGTCCGGTGTCTTCCACGTCCATGGTGCGCTCTTCGGTGGAGCCGGGCTCGCTCACCTCGAGCGAGACCGTCTTCACCCGCCGCCGACGGAGGTGGTCGATCGCGAGGCGCGAGGCGATGGTGAAGATCCACGCGCTGAACGGCCGCTCCGTGTCGTACCGGTCGAGCGCCCGGAACACCTTGACGAAGGTCTCCTGAACGAGGTCCTCGGCGTCCTCGGCCCGCCGCACCACGCGCATCAGCACGGAGTAGACGGGGCGTTCGTAGCGCCGGACCAGGTCCCGGCAGGCCCGTTGGTCGCCCGACAGGCACCGGCGAACGAGGTCGGCGTCCTCGCCGCCGCTCACGTCCCCGGGGTCCAGTCACGGCTACGAACCCGCGCGGCCCGAAGTTTCATGGCGGGGCACAGTATGTACGTCGTCAGGAGGGGGTCAAGATTCGCGGGCGGAACGGGTTCCAGCCTCGGCCCGGGTGGATGTTGGGGGCTCTCCCCCAGCCCAGATGAACGGGCTGCTGACCTTGACCCCCCGCGAGCCGGCACCTAGCCTGCCCGCGCCATGATGCCCATCGCCGAGCTCAAGGCCCGCGAGATCCTCGACTCGCGAGGCAACCCCACGATCGAGGTCGACTGCGTGCTGGAGAGCGGCGCACTGGGCCGCGCCGCGGTGCCCTCGGGGGCGTCGACCGGCGAGCACGAGGCGATCGAGCTCCGCGACGGCGACCCCAAGCGTTACCGCGGCAAGGGCGTGCTCAAGGCGGTCCGGAACGTCGGCGAGGTGATCGCCCCTGCGCTGCTCGGCGCCGACGCGTTCGATCAGGGCGGCGTGGATGCCAGCCTGCTGGCGCTGGACGGCACCGCGAACAAGTCGAAGCTCGGCGCCAATGCGCTGCTCGGCGTGTCCATGGCCGTGGCCCGCGCCGCGGCCGCCGCGCTGGACATCCCGCTCTACCGCCACCTTGGCGGGGCCCACGCCCACGTGCTGCCGGTGCCGCTCATGAACGTAGTGAACGGCGGCGCGCACGCGGACAACAACGTCGACTTCCAGGAGTTCATGGTCGTTCCGCTCGGCGCGCCCAGCTTCCGCGAGGCGCTGCGCTGGGGCGCCGAGGTGTTCCACTCGCTCCACGCCGTCTTGAAGAAGCAGGGCCTTGCCACGGCCGTGGGCGACGAGGGCGGCTTCGCGCCCGACCTCAAGTCGAACGAGGACGCGCTCAGGCTGCTCGTATCCGCGATCGAGGGCGCCGGTTACAAGCCGGGCGAGCAGGTGGCGCTTGCGCTCGACGTGGCCGCGAGCGAGCTGTGGCAGAAGGACGGCGGCGGCTACCGGATCGAGAGCGAAGGCGACAAGAAGCTCACCAGCGCCCAGATGGTGGACTGGTACGCGACGCTCGCCGGCCGTTACCCGATCGTGAGCATTGAAGACGGCCTGGCGGAGGACGACTGGGAGGGCTGGGCCCTGCTCACGCAGAAGCTCGGTCAGAAAGTGCAGCTCGTCGGCGACGACCTCTTCGTGACCAATGTGGTGCGGCTCGCGCGGGGCATCCGCGACGGCGTGGGGAACTCGATCCTCGTCAAGGTGAACCAGATCGGCACGCTCACCGAGACGCTCGCGGCCGTCGAGATGGCGCAGCACGCGGGCTGGACGTCGGTGATCTCGCACCGCTCGGGCGAGACCGAGGACGTGACCATCAGCGACCTGGCCGTGGCCACGAACGCCGGCCAGATCAAGACGGGATCGCTCTGTCGCACCGACCGGGTGGCGAAGTACAATCAGCTCCTGCGCATCGAGGAGCAGTTGGGCGCGAGCGCGTCGTACCCCGGACGGAGGGCGTTCCGCGCGCTGCGCTGAGGAGCCGGGCCCCGTCGGGCCCCGAGAAGCAGGGCCGCGGTCCAGGGAAGGTCGCGTGCGTTGGGCATCCAGGGAGGAGCAAGACCATGAAGCCGCGTGATCGCAGCCGCCGCTTCTTCGCACGACCGCGCGAGGCCAGGGGCCTCGGGGCGCGGGCGCGCGCCATCCCGCGCTGGTTCTGGCTCGCGGCGGGGCTGTGGCTGGCGTGGGTGACCGTGCTCTCGGACCACAGCTTCTGGCGCATCGCGCAGCTCAAGCGCGAGATCGCGTCCTCGGAGCACGAGGCCGAGCGGCTGAAGAGCGACACCGAGCAGCTGGAGAAACAGGTGAAGGACCCGGAGGCGCGGAAGTTCCGCGCCGAGGAGATCGCTCGCACCCAGCACGGCTGGGCGGCGCCGGGCGAGATCGTCTACCGTTTCCGCGGCTCGGAGCCCGCGGTCGACACGGCGCAGTGAGGTGTCGCGGGGCCCCGTCGAGCCGGGCCCGCTACAAGCCTATGACCGCCGCCATGCGGAAGCCGATGCCGCCCACGTCGAGGCTCAGCGGCTTGCCGCTTTCGGGGTCGATCACCACCTGGCCGGTGCGCTCGTCGACCAGGCGCGCCAGGTGCCCGCTCCGGTATAGCGCCGACAGCAGGACCGAGTAGCGCGAGGCGAAGAACATGTGCACGCCGGCCTCGCCGTAGTAGCCGGGGCCGTCCTGCGTGTTCGAGAGCTTGAACGAGCCGCCGAGTTCGGCGTTCGTGGTCGAGTCGACGCCCGCGAGCGTCTGCTGGAACGAGGTGCGTGAGTGCGTGTAGCTCACGAGCCCGCCGCCGAAGAACATGCGGGCCGCGAAGTCGCCCTGGTTGTAGGGCTGCAGGTAGTAGGCGGCGCCGACGTGCACCGGCACCGTGATGATGTCGGCGCGCACGTCGATCGACTGCGAGAGCGCCGGCAGGTACTCCTTGGACGTCTTGGTGCGGAGCTGGTTGATCCCCGCGGTCATCGCTAGGCTGCGGGTGAGCATGTAGCGCAGCTCGCCGGTGAACATCCAGGCGAAGCTGATCTTCGACAGCGGCTCGTAGCCCCGCGGCGGCGGCGTGATGACGGTGCGGTTGTAGAAATCGATGACCTCATTGATGTCGGAGGCGTTCACCGAGGTGGGCGTGGCGGACAGCGCCAGGCTGAACCGGTGGACCTCGGCGGCGGCGTGCACGACCGAGGGGAGCGTGAGCAGCGCTCCAAGGGCGAGCCCCGCGAGGGCTGCGGACCGCGGACGGAACAACGGGACCTCCGAGGGACTTGGGGCTTTCGGAAACGCCGGCAAGGCGGGCCCCTGAATGAGGGTGACCCGGTCAAGGCGCGGCAGCATAGCGTCCAGCCCATGGCCCCGCAACCACTTGGGGGAACATCCATCGATCCCGGCCCCTTGACACTTCGGGCCTCCGGACCTAACTTGCAGCTACCTGATGCGGGGTGGAGCAGCCTGGTAGCTCGTCGGGCTCATAACCCGAAGGTCGCTGGTTCAAATCCAGCCCCCGCTACCACTTGGGGCTCGGCCGGTTCCACTGGCCGGGCCCCGACCCTTTTGTGGCGGGTCGCTGGTGATCCCGCAGGCTCAGCGCGGGTTCCGGAGCACCGTCACGAGTGCGTCGACGCTCATGACCAGGAACAGCACGAACAGGTAGAGGATCGAATAGCGGAAGAGCCCCTGCGCGTGCGGCACGCTCGGGCGCCGGCGGAGCCGCTCGGCGCCGAGGATGAACAGCGCGCCCAGGATGGCGGCGCTAACCGCGTAGAGCGGACCCAGCCCGGCGAGTGGCGCCACGGCGAGCGTGATGCCCACGAGCACGATGGTGTAGAGCAGGATCTGCCGGCGCGTCTCCGGCTCGCCGTGCGTGACCGGCAGCATGGGCAGTCCCGCCCGCTCGTAGTCGTCGCGCCGGTAGAGCGAGAGCGACCAGAAGTGCGGCGGCGTCCACAGGAAGATGATGCTCGCGAGCAGGATCGCGGGCAGGCCCACGCTGCCCGTCACCGCCGCCCATGCGATCAGCGGCGCCGAGGCGCCCGCGCCGCCGCCGATGACGATGTTCATCGGCGTGCGCCGCTTGAGCCACACCGTGTAGAAGAGCGCGTAGTAGAGGATCGACGCCAGCGCGAGCCCGGCGGCGAGCAGGTTCGTGGTGGCCACGAGCACGGCCATCGCCAGCGCGCCGAGCACGAGCCCCAGGGCCACCGCGGCGACCGGCGGCAGCGCACCCGAGGGCAGCGGCCGCGTGCGGGTGCGGCGCATGAGCGCGTCGATGTCGCGGTCGAAGTAGTGGTTGAAGCTCGCGGCCGAGGCCGCCGACAGCGCGATGCCCACGAGCGCCCCCCAGGCGACCGGCGCGGCCGGCCAGCCGTGCGCGGCGAGCAGCAGTGCGGGCAGCCCGGTGAACAGCACCAGCGACACGATGCGCGGCTTCGTGAGCTCGAGCCACGCCGAGAACGTCGCGGCGCGCGGGACCGGCAGCTCGTTCGCGAGGCTCATCGCGCCACCACGCGCTCCGCGCGTCGCGGGTCGTCGCCCGATCGCGCCGCCCGCGCCGGCGTCCGAGCGTCGGCTCCAGCGCGCTCGCCAACGGTCATGCCCGTGAACCGGAACGTGCCCACGAGCGCCAGCGCCAGCATGAGCGCGGCGTTCGCGAGGTGGAGCGCCGACACCCACACGGGGATGCCGAGCAGCACGTTCGCCACGCCGATCCCGGCCTGCGCGAGCACGAGCAGGAACAGCGACCGGCCGAGGTTCCGCGTGGTCACGTCGCGCGCCATGCCCGCGCGCACGGCGACCCAGCCGAGGAGCGCCACCAGGAGGTAGGCGCCGTAGCGATGCGCCATCTGCAGGCCCACGAGGCCAGTGAGCTCGGGCAGCCAGCGGCCGTTGCAAGTGGGCCAGTCGGGGCAGGCGAGGCTCGCGTGGTTCGTGCTCACCATGCCGCCGAGCACCGCCTGCGCCCAGATGGCGACGGTCGCGGTGGCGAAGAGCGGCAGGAGCCCCGCCGGGCGCTCGAGCGTGCGCGGCTCCGCGCGCGCGGCCCGGCGCGCGCTGAGCCCCAGCGCCAGCAGCGTCGCGAACAGCAGCAGGCCCACGGCCAGGTGGCCGCTCACCACGTTCGGGTCCAGGAGCTTCCACACCGTGAGCGCGCCGAGCAGCGCCTGTGTGAGATAGAGCGCGATCGACATCGCCGCGAGCCCGCCCAACCGCGCCCGTGGGCCCGAACGCGTCCAGGTCCACGCCGCGGTCGCGACGAGGCCGGCCCCGACCACGAGCGCGAGCAGGCGGTGGAACCACTCGATCAGGATGTTGAACTGGAGCGGCGGGATCAGCCGGCCGTGACAGAGCGGCCAATCGGGGCAGGCGAGCCCGGAGCCCGTGGTGCGAACGATCGAGCCGACGACGATGAGCGCGAACATGACCGTCGCGGTGACGAACGCGAGGCGGGCGGTGATGGCGAAGTCGCGAGCGGCGGGCATGGCTCCTCGGGGCTCGGGGATCGCGGCCGCGAACGGATCGGGCCGGCCGAGGAACCTATCACAGGTCGCGCGCGTGTCCGCGTCGCGGTCGCGGCCTTGGTTCTGGAGGCGTCCCTCCCGCTACTCGAGCACGACGAAGCGACCAAGAGTGGTCGCGGACGCCGTGGACGCGCGGTACCAGTAGATGCCCGGGGTGAGAGGGCCGTCGGCCGCGCGCAACGCGAATCGTCGGACACCCGCTGCCGCGCTGGCTTCGTCAGCGACCACCGCGCGACGACGCCCCGCGATGTCGTAGAGCTCGATCCGGAGCGGCCCCGCAGCGGGCAGGGACAGCTCGAGCATCGCCAGGCCTGCTCGCGCCGGGTTCGGCAGGACGCGCCCGGTAAGCGCGACCGAGGGCGTCGTCGCTGGGGCATCGAGCGTCCAGGCAGCCGCGGTGTTCGTGACCGAGATGTCGTCCACGTCGAATGTCGACCCGATCGCGCCCGGAACGTCGATCGTGAGGTCCAGTTCGCTCGGACCGGAACCGACGCAGGTGTGCTCGAGCATGACGCGGTGCCATTCCGGCGTGAGCTTGTTCGGGTAAAGCGGGCCATCCACGGACGTCGACGTCTTGACCAATAGGCCCCCTTGGTACTCACGCACTTGCATGCGAACCGCGCCCTGGCTCGTCTCCGAGCGGACCCACGCGCCGAAAACGGCCAGCCGGTCGTGGCCCGACGAGACCCCCCAGTTCGGCGCGTCGTTGAGTCCGGCCCAGCCGGTTGCGGGAAGCGTCAGGCGCGCCGCATACCCGTCGCGCCTTCCGCCCGGGACGCGCGCCAGCAGCGCGCCCAAGTGTCCGTTCCAGCCGTCCAGGCTCGTTTCGAACGACGGGTTCAGCACCAGGTTGGGGTCCACATGGATCCGCGTCGTCGCCGAGCTGGTCGCCGCATTGCGTCCGGTGAACGTGACCGCGTAGGGCTCGTCCCGGACAGCGTCGAAGCCGGGCGTCCAGCGCAGGGTGCCGTGCGAGTGATCGCCCGACACGGTGAACGTCGCGCCGGGCAGTCCGGAGAGGTCCACTCCCAGGGAGTCGATCGGTTCGCCTTCGGGATCGTGCGCCGCCACGTCGACGACGATCTCGCGGGCCCAGCTGCCGAAGGCGTCCGTCGGCGCCTCGACGACGGGCGGGACGTCGGCGCCCAGCAGCTGCACGGCCACGTCGTCGATGAGGAGCGCCTGGCCCGTCGCCGCGAACTGTCCGACGGCCTGGAAGTCGAGCGAAGAGCCCGGCGTGTGGGTGTGGACGAGGACGCTGAGGTGCTGCCACGAGCCGTCGAGCGCGACCGAAGCGGAGCTCGTGCTGGCCTGCAGCGCACTCCCCATGTACTCGCGCACCGTCAGGTGCGCACTGCCGGTGCCCGTGGAGCGCACCCAAGCGGAATAGAGGTAGCGAGCGCCACTCGTCGTGTACGGAACGAGGTTCGGGCTGTCATTGAGGCCGAATGTCAGCGAGCTCGTGCCGACCACGCGCGCGGCGTTCCCCTCCATGCCGGCGAGCGAGAGCGTCAGCGACGCGCCGCCGTAGGCGCCCCAGCCGACGAGCCCGCTTTCGAACTGACCGTTCGCCACCAGGTTGGGCCCGAGCTCCTCGTCGTCGTTCACGATCGTGCCGACGGCGGTCGCGCCAGCGAGCGTGGCGCCGGGCGTCGCGGCGAGCTGGACCTGAAGGGTCTCGTCCGGCTCGAACGTTACGTCGCCCGTGACCGGAACCAAGATCGAGCCCGAGGCGCGGTCCCAGCGGTAGTGTCCGATCGTGGCCGAGTGCCGGGTCGTCACATAGACGTTGCCGTCGTGGTCGGACACGATGCCGGTGGCGCCGAACTGGGTGGGGTTCAGCATCGGGCCATCGTCGAGCGTCCATTCGGTGAGGAACGCTCCCTGCGGATCCAGTACGACGACCCGCGACGTGTGAAGGTCGGCGATGAGGAGATTGCCGGCGTCGTCCACGTGCAGGCTCCCGCCGGGGCAGAAACCCTTGGTGTCGGTCCACGTCGCGACCAGGCTGCCGTCGGCCGCGAACTTGAGGATGCGACCGGTCTGCGCCTTGCCGACGTAGACGAAGCCCTGCGCGTCGACGGCGATGCCGAGCGGCCCGTCGTTCTGGGGTTCCCCGAGCGTCGCGGTGCTCCACACGAGCATGGGGGATCCCGCGCTCGAGTACTTCTGGACGCGGTTGGAGAGGACATTCGTCACGTACACGGATCCCGCTGCATCCACCGCGATATCCGAGCAGGTCTCGACCTGCGTGGTGTCTCCAAACGACCTGAGGAGCTTGGCCGTCGTGCTGAAAACCCTCACCCGGCCGTGGGTGCTCAGGACGAACACCTCGCCCGAGGTATTCACCGCCACCCCTTCGGGGCTGTCGACGGCCGTCGACTGGAGCTGGACCCCGGCCTGCGAGAATCGCAGGAGCCTCGAGTTCGGACCATCCACGGCGAGGAGGTCCCCGTTGGGAGCCAGCGCGATGCCGGTCGGGATCGTGAACTTGTGCGCGCCCCAGTGCTCGACCAGCCGTGCGGGCTCCGGCGTGAGCGAAACCACGCCCCCCGCGCGCGAGTAGTCGCCGCTGGCCGCGGAGGCCGTCAGGTCGGAGAGCGAGTATGTGAGCTCGAGGCGACGCGCCGGCCCATTCGCCACGACGTCGAACACGAGATTCGATGTGCCGGTGTTGCCCTCGACGACACGAGCGTCGTGGACCGAGACGGCGGGGAGCGTGGCGCGGGCCGGAGCCGCAACGAGCGCGGCCAGGGCGGCCAGAAGCATTGCGGGCGTGAATGCGCGGGAGAGCGGCATGGGAGGGGACCCTCGGAGAGAGAGGGACAAAGTCTATCAATGACATTGCGATTGGCAACAATATTT
>Ga0306920_100012925_pt1 | contig 11352 bp, 13 predicted proteins | sample flu12Cox44000170_FD_204666 | JGI IMG/M metagenome (GOLD analysis project Ga0306920, IMG submission 204666) | Lab enrichment of tropical soil microbial communities from Luquillo Experimental Forest, Puerto Rico - flux4day.12C.oxic.44.000.170 (v2)... | ecosystem: Environmental > Terrestrial >...
CATTCCGGCTCGAGGCCCCACAAGGTGGCAAACGCGGTATTGAAGAATTTAAGCCGCTGGTCGGCACCGTAGATCGCTACGGCCGCGCCGATGCCTTCGAGCACCTCGGCGTGGGCGCTGACGTGGCGCCGCAGCCCGGTTTCGGCGATCTCGACGTCGGTCCGGTCGAGCGCAAAGCCGATCGCTCCTCCGTCAGCGTCCGGCAACTCGGTGATGTCGAGCAAGCGGCGAGAGCCACCGATCACGACATGACCCCTGGCGCGGCGCTCATCGCACGCGGTCGGCTGTTCCCGGCTGCTGCCGGTAGGCGCCAGCTCGCGGCCTTCGGCCAGCACCAATTCGCGGGTCGCGTCGAGGGCGCTCGCATACGCCCGGTTGCAATCGACCAGAGCTTGATCGCGGTCGCGCCGCCAGATCGGCACCGGGATCGCATCGATCAGCTCGCGCAGGCTCGCGGCCTGGTGGCCTGCCTGTCGGGCGTGTTCGGCCGCAGAATCGTCGAGCAGCCACAGCACGATCTCCCCGCTCACTGCCCGCCGACCCACGACTGCGAACGCCCCGCCACTGCGCAGGCCGACGGTCAACGAGAACGGCGTGCCGCTGCGGCTCAGCGCCCCCCGGGCGGCCTCGAGGCGCTCGACAGCACCGGGGGCAAGCTCGGCAAGAAACTTCGGGTAGGCAACGGTCTGAACCGAATACCCGTCGGGATCGCGCCCGACGGGCCAGCGAAACGCGGCGAGCGGAACCGTTTCGAGCACGGCCAAGGCTTCGGCTCGGGCATTCTCGGACCCGGCACGCCCGAGCCGGGCTTCGCGCAATTTCGCCGTTGTCCACAAGAGCAGCCCACCCATGGTCACCGCGACAACCGTAGACAATCCGGCAGCGAACTCGATCACCACGCTACGCCCCTACTTGGCACAAAAGTGTACCGTAAGAGGATAACTCTCGCCATACGGTCATAGTAACGCGTGTTTTACCAAAAAACAAGTGCCGTTATCGTATCATTACATAGTTAAGGTTGTTCCCCGATCGAGGCGGTCTAGGCACCAAAGAGGCACGGAGGACGCGGAGAGAAGGTGGAGAACCTTTCATCGCCGAACCGGCTCACCGACCGCGTCATCGGTCTCGCGATCGGAGTCGGTCGCGAACCGGATACGGGCTCTCGGAATCGGCTTACAAGGAATGGTTGTGTTTAGAACTGAAGCAGAGTGGGATTGCCCACACCCGTCAAGTGCCACTCGCATTCATTTACAAGGGAATACGGCTCGATTGCGGTGTAGACTAGAGATTGTAGTCTAACAAAAGCTGATCACCGCAATCAAATCCGCGGAACGATCATGCGGTAAGCAATCACAAGATTGGGCTGCTGATGAATTCTACAATGTAGTCCTAAAGGATGGGATCTTAGATTCGTTCTATGACGCTTTCTTCTCTGTGTTTCTGTGTAAGCGCAAATTCGTCTATAGCGGCAGTGCTCAGGTTTGAACGGGCCGGCGGGCGGCAGATCGAGATAGCGGGCTTGGGCGGCGCTGAGTGCCGTCAGCTTAACGCCGAGCTTGTCGAGGTGGAGGCGGTGACCTTCTCGTGGAGGAGCCTAGCCAGCACGTAGACCTTGTTCTCGTATTTGCCGTGGTTGGTGAAGAGCTCGATCTGGGCCAATACCTGGTTGGTGAAGGACGCACTCATGACAAAGCTCGGGTGGCCGGTGGCGCACCCCAAATTGACCAGCCTTCCCTGGCCAGCACCATCAGCCGCTTGCCATCGGGAAAGACGACCTCGTCGACCTGCGGCTTGACCTCCTCCCACGGGCAGTTTCTGAGCGCGTCGATCTGGATCTCGCTGTCAAAATGGCCGATGTGGCAGACGATCGCACGGTCCTTCATGTGCCGCATGTGATCGATCGTGATCGCGTCGATGTTGCCGGTGGCGGTGACAAAGATGTCGCCTTGTGAGGCGGCCTCGTTCATCGTCGTCACCTGATAGCCCTCCATCGCGACCTGCAATGCGCAGATCGGGCCGATCTCGGTGCCGATCACGCGGCCACTCTTCGACTCGGCGATTTCATGTCGGTATCGACCAAGAGTGGCCCTTTCTTGACGCCCTCAGTGATACCGAGATCTGCTTGCGAGTGTACCGTTTCCGATCTCCTCGCGTCTGGCGCGCTGGTGCCGCCGTTGGAGCGACTACTGACTGCCGGAGATGGAGATCGTCTTGTTGTCTGGCCGGCGGCGTAGTCCATCGACGAAGACATCGATCAAGCGCAGGACCTTGGCTTGCCAGCCCGGCCGTCGTGGGCGTAGCACATGCCGACCAGAGTTCGAGCAGGTCCTCGGCACCGATGTCGACCCGAATCTCTCCCGGCGCGGCAGCGCGCTGCAACAGTTCCCACCACGGCTCTGGTCAGCCGGTCAAGCGAATAGGCCACGAGGTCCGGGGAACCTTGCGCAGCCATAGCGAGCGCCGCCGCTATGCCCCTCTTTGTCACCATGAATTCCACGCCGGCCTGCAACCAGCGGCGCAGCGCCTCGACCGGGGGCGTCTCTGCCTCGAGATGCCTGGCCAGCTCCACAAACTGCTCCACCTCATGCCGGTAGACCGCCTCGTATGAAAGTGCCGATACAATGTCCCGATTCCAAGGCCGGCACGCCTTGCCACCGCCTCCAGGTTTGCCTCCGGGCCGCCCTGGCTGAACCACCGGCTTTGCCCCCGCTCTGACGCTGGCGAATATCGCGGTGACTGTCTTGACGGTCGCGAGCTTGATGACGACCGAGTGCTTTGCGGGACGCATGCTGATCCGCGTGCGCAGCGATAGATTTCCCTCGCCCGTTCCCCCTCGCCTGGGGAGTTCGCGTTGTGTGTTCATCAATGGCCCGCGGGCGCGCCGCCTCCCGGCTTGACGTTGCGCAGGCTCAGCGCGAGCGGGACCGCCGCCAGTGCCAGCAGCGTCAGCACCCAGAAGGCGTCCATATAGGCGAAGAACGATGACTGCAGCTGCACCTGCTGTCCAACCCAGGCAATGGCCTGCTGCTGCGCCTCGATTAGTGGACTGCCCTGCCCGACGAAAAAGTTCGTCATATGGTGCAATGTGTCCTGATATTGGATGCTCGAGGGCGGCGCCTGGTCGACCAGCATGTTCTGATGGAACTGCTCGCGGCGCCACAACACGTTGTTGATCAAAGAGATGCCGATCGAGCCGCCGGTATTGCGCGCCATGTTGATCAAGGCCGAGGCCTGGCCGGTCTTGTCAGGCGGGATGCCGTCGTAGGACGCCGCGGTGATCGGAATAAACATGAATGGGATGCCGGCCGCAAAGAGCATCCGGGAGCGCGCCATGAACCAGAAGCCGAGATCGCCGTAGACATTGGTCAGCGCATACATCGACAGCGCGATGATCACCGCCCCGGCGGCGATCAGGTATTTTGGCTGGATCTTGCCCACCAGGCGGCCGGCGACAAACATCATCACCATGGCGACAACGCCGCCCGGAGAGATCATGACGCCGGCCATGGTCGCGTTATAGCCGAAATCCTCCTGCACCAGCTCGGGAAGGAACTGGGTGGTCGCGAGCAGGAGCGCCCCGGTCGCCAGCATCACCACAAAGCAGGCGCCGAACTGGCGGCTCGCCACCATCCGGATGTCGATCGTCTATTGCGGCGGGTCATCTCCCAGGGGATCATCAGCACGAAAGCGAGCGCGCAGACGATCGCAACCGTGGTGATAAAAGACGAGGCGAACCAGTCGTCCTCGAGCCCGCGATCGAGCACGACCTCAAGCGCGCCGAGGAAGGTCGCGACCAGGACGAAGCCGACTACGTCGAACCCATCCTTTTGCCGGCGCCACTTTCGCTGCTCCTCGACCGCCGCCTCGGAGTCGCGCACGACGAGCGCGATCAGCGCGAGCGTCATCAGCCCGACCGGGCCATTGATCAGAAAGCACCAGTGCCAGTTGACATTGTCGGACAGCCAGCCGCCCAATGTCGGCCCGACCACCGGGGCCACCGCGACCGCTACCCCGTACAGCGCAAAGGCCTGACCGCGCTTCTCTGGCGGGAACGTATCCACCAGGATCGACGAGGCGACCGGCACCATGCCGCCGCCGGCCAAGCCCTGCATGATGCGGAACAGCAGCAGCAACTGCAGGGTCCAGGCAATGCCGCACAGCACTGAGCTCACCGTGAACAGCGCCAGGCAGATCAGAAAGAAGGCCTTGCGGCCGATCGTTTTGGCCAGGAACGCGCTTGCCGTCAGAATGATGGCGTTGGCGACCAGATAGGTCGTCACCACCCACGACGCCTCGTCCTCGCTGACCCCCAGCCCGCCCGCAATGTAACGCAGCGCGACATTGGCGATCGTGGTGTCGAGGAGCTCCATGAACGTCGCGAGCGCCACCGCGGTCAGCCATTGGTTGGCGCCCGTGCCGCCTGTCGCGGCGGGAGCACCCGTCTGAGTCGTGCCGGCGCTCATAGCCACGCCTCCAACCGCTCCAAGAGCGAGGGCGAGGGATCGATCCGCACCGTCGGGACCACCGACATACCGGGCCCGAGCGCGACATCGTCCGGCGGATCGTTCATGACGAGCTTGACTGGCACGCGCTGCACAATCTTGACGTAGTTGCCTGTGGCATTTTCGACCGGCAGTAGCGTGAAGGCAGTGCCGGACCCGGGCTGAACACTGTCGACGTGGGCGCGGATCGTGCGTTCCGGATAGGCGTCGATTTCGAGCGTCACCCTCTGTCGCGGCCGCATGTGGTCGAGCTGGTTTTCCTTGAAGTTCGCCCAGACCCAGATGTCGTCCGGTACGAACATCGTCAGGTTGGTGCCGGGCTGCGCGTATTCACCGACTGTAGCGCTGAGCTGGACGACACGCCCCGGCTGGTCAGCGGTAACGATCGTGTGCGAAAGGTCGAGTTGCGCCTGGTCGCGTTGAGCCTTGCGCAAACCGAGGCTCGCGACCGCGCTGTCGCGCTGCGCCTTCAGCGCCTCGATTTGCCGCTGCGCCAGCGCGAGGGTTGCTTGCCGCACTGTCCACAGTAGCCTGCTGCTGACGCAGCCCCGAGGTATAACGCTGAGCGTCCTGAACGGTGCCCGCCAGAGCCGTCGCCGCCAGCTCCTCGTAGCGCTTCGCCTGCTGCTGCGCAAACACCAAGGCCGCCTGCGCCTGGTCGACCTGCGCCTGGCTGGCGCGGATTTGGGCCTGCTGCACAACGATCTGCGCATCAATATTCTCGATGTTGGCCCGCGCTGCGGCTACCTGCGCCCGGGCCTCGTTGAGCGCGTTGCGGTAATCGCGCTGGTCGATCCGCGCGATCACCTGGCCGGCGCCAACATGCTCGTTGTCGGTGACCGGGACCGCCGTGAGGTAACCGGGCACCTTCGGGGCGATCGTGAACTGACGCGCGGCGATAAAGGCGTCGTCGGTCGATTCGAAGTGCGAGGCGTAGTCCCAATAGAGATAGCCTGTCGGCAGCAGCACAACGAGGAGGATCAGGCTGCCAACGAACGCCCACGGATGGCGCCGCAATAGGCCGCTGCGCGGCTCGTCACGGCGCCTGTCGTCAGGGTGCTCGACATGCTGATCTTCGCCTTTCGGCGCCAACCCCTCTACTCGCAGCTCGCTTGGCGCATGATTCTGCGGGGTCGGCGCCCGCAACCTCTTCGGAAGCTGTGACCCGTCCATCCCAATCGTCCTTGAATGTCACAGATATCATATATACGACAACTATCGAATTGGATTGAGCCTCCACCAAATTCAAGAGAGTATATACGCCTAGCCGACCGGGTGGGTCAGTTCGCCGCAGGGAGCGGGGGCGAACACCCGGTCGAGCAGCGCGGCAAGCGCCTGCTGGCTGTCACCATCGAGCCGGCAGTCGAAAAACGCGGCATGCGCGTCGCGTACCACCGGTATTGCGGCACGCACCAGCGCATCGCCGGCGTGCGTCAGATGCAGCGCATTGGCCCGCGGATCGGCGGGATGCGGAGAACGCTTCAGGTAGCCGCGCTGCTCCAGCAGCCGCAGGATCTTGGAGATCATCATCGGATCGAGTTGAGTTGCCGCCGCGACCTGCACCTGCGACGGTATCTCGCCGCGCTGGCGGTGGCGTTCGATCGCGTGGAGTGCGATGAATTGTACATGGGTGAGGCCGAGTGGGCGCAGCGCGGCGTCGAAATGTCGAGTCCAGGCGTGATACGCATGCTTCAATCGATAGCAGAGGCTGCCCTCAGGACGCCACGGCCTGGCTTCAGAAGCCCCGCGCGGGGCCGAGCGGCGCCTGCGCGTAGCAATCGGCTGGTCGGTTTTCATACCGTTATATAATAGTCAATGATATTATTGACACAAGAGAATCGTGCCTGTCCCTGTAAGTCTCTGCCGCCGGTGCGGCCTCTCGGCACAAAGCTGTCGACGACGGCCGCTTCGAAGAGAGCAAGCCTAGGTAGCCAGCGAAAATCAGGGCTGCGAGTCTCGAGCCGCGTCACCGGCCTGTCGATCGCGCCTCTTATTGGGTCGCCGGCGTAGCCCGTCGATGAAGACATCGACCAAGCGCAGCACCTTCGCTTGCCAGCCCGGCCGGTCGTGGGCGTAGTAGATGCCGACCAGGGTGCGGAGCAGGTCCTCGGGGTCAATGTCAGCGCGAATCGCGCCCGCTGCCACGGCGCGCTGCACGAGTGCCGCCAAGGCTCCAGTCAGCCGGTCGAGCGAATAGGCCACGAGCTCCGGGGAACCGTGCGCGGCCATGGCGAGCGCCGCCACCATGCCCTTCTTGGTCGCCATGAATTCGACGCCGGCCCGCAGCCAACGGCGCAGCGCCTCGACCGGGGTCCTCTCTACCTCGAGATGCCTGGCCAGCTCGACAAGCTGATCCACCTCATGCCGGTAGGCCGCTTCGTACAGGGCCTCCCTGGTCGGGAAGTGCCGATACAATGTCCCGATCCCGACACCGGCACGCTTCGCCACCGTCTCCAGGCTCGCCGGACCGCCCTGGCTGAACACCGCCTTTGCCGCATCCAGCACACGCTCGCGATTGCGGACCGCGTCCGCGCGCGGCTTCCGTTTTTCCGTCGCCGGCTGGTGCATCATCGCGTCTGCTTTGAATTCTGCCCCTTGTAACGGAAGAACCCTCCATATTGGAGTCTCCCCACGATTCCGGCAAAGGATACATCGCGCCGGCGGATCATGCCGAGACGCTTCTCATCGGAGCCCGCAGGAGGCGCTCTCATCATAACCAACCATGCGGTACAAAGGACAATGCTGCCGATGGAGAAAACCGCAATGCATCTTGGCCCCGATATTAGCGATCCAGCCGCCCCGGCGATCTCTTTTGACCAGTTCCTCGCCGTGGACATCCGGATCGGGACGATCGTCAAGGCGGAGCCGTTCCCAGAAGCGCGCAAGCCTGCTTACAAGCTCTCGATCGACTTCGGGCCGACGCTCGGGACAAAGCGGTCGAGCGCCCAAATCACTACCCACTACACCCCAGAGGAGCTGGTCGGCCGACAAGTGGCGGCAGTGGTCAACTTTCCTCCCCGGCAGATCGGCAAGTTTATGTCGGAGGTGCTTACCGTCGGGTTTCCGGATCAAAACTGCGCCGTCGTCCTCTTCTCGCCCGACCGGCCCGTGCCAAACGGCGCACGCCTCTTCTGAGCCGCGATGAAATCAGGCGCCGAGCGTGAGAGACCCCACCACATAGCTGCTCAGATCGTCTCGCTCTCCCCTAGGGTGAGCGCGCTTTCCAACGCCCAACGGGCAATGGCGTCCTTGCGCAGAAACGTCACGCCCGGCTTCTCGTTGACATAGCGCAAAAAGGCGTCCCAGGCCCGCACCATCTGCGGTGCGCCGCTGATGCGATCATGCGCGCTGACCGACATCATGCGACGGCGCTGACCGGCTTCTTCATAAAGCTGGTCGAAGTCCGTCTTGGTCTGTTCGAGGAAATTCGCCGGCGAGTAGTTGCGGCCCTCGACCAGCAGAATATCGTTGTTCCGTAGCGTGTAGGGGACAACGACAAAATCCTTGCCGTCAACCGGCTCGATGAACGGTTCGTCCCGACTGACATCGTCAATGTGATAGAGATAGCCAAGCTCCTGCAACAGCGACAGCGTGTTCGGGCCGCGCCACAGCCAATTGCAGTTGTAGCCGATAGGACGCTGCCCGGTCGCCGCTTCGACCATCTGGGTGCCCGCGACCAGGAATTCCCGCTCTTCCTCGCGGCTCATCGCGTATTGCGAACTCCAACGCGGACCGTGCCCGGCAGCTTTATGCCCGCGTTGAACGATTTCCCTGGCAAGCTCCGGATGGCGCTGAACCGCCTCCCCGATCATGTGCGAGGTGACCTTGACGCCGTATCGATCCCACAAATCCAGCATGCGCGGGATCCCCTCGCGGTAGCCATAGGCGAACCAGGTGTTGGCTGCCGGATCAGACGGCACGCTGTCCGGGAAATCGACCTTAGGGAAGGGGCTGTCGGTTCCTCTCGCCGGCTGACCGCCGGCTTCGAACTGCATCGAGATAGAAATGACCAGCCTGGTGTCGTCAGGCCAAAAGCGGTTAGAAGCAGCTCTGCTCGGCATCTAGACGTCTCCTGCTCGGCGCTCGGCATGTTAACGACGGACTTCGATCGTGTATCCCGAGCAGTCGATGTGGCGCAGTGCCTCCGGCATGCAGGGCTACCCCTGCTTATTGCCCGGCTTCAATCGAGCCCCCAGATCGGCGCTGGCTCTGCGTACCCCTTCACTGCCATCGCGGCCAGCGGTATTGCTCCTCCGGCGGCAGCGCCGAGCGCTGCCATCACTGAACCGGAGACGATCAAGCGAGCCGGATACTCCTTGGTCAGCTGTTCCAGGCGTGAGGCGAGATTGACGTGTCGCCGATGGCCGTGAACTCCTTGCGACGCGGTGAGCCGACGTTACCCGTGACGGCGGAACCCACGTGCAGCCCCGATGCCGACTCGGAGCGGCCACGGACCATCGGACAGACCGCGCTCGTCGATCTCAGCCAGGATTTCCCGCGCTGCGTCGACCGCATGGCCAGCGGCGGCGGGGTCGTCGAACGGCGCCCCAAATATTGCCAAAAACCCATCGCCCAGGAATTTGTTGATGAAGCCCCCGTGGCGGTCGATTGCTTCGATCATGAATGCAAAGTTGCTGTTGAGGAACTCGACCACTGCCGCGGGCGGGCGGTCGCGCGCGTTTTCCGTGAAGTTACGGATGTCAAGAAACATCACGCAGATCTCGCGGATGTCACCCGTGAACTCTGGCGGCCATCCAGCAGGCGGTCAACGACCGATGGAGACACGTGCTGGCCAAAGAGGCTGGTAACGCACTCGCGTAGACCGCCTCTTCGACGGCGCGTCGGAAGTTCGCGCGCAATCGGAGCGCGACCAACCCGGCTACCACTCCGGCGACTACCATGAGCGCGGCCTTGGTGAGATGGTTCGGGTTGGTGGCTACTCCTCGAAAAGACAGGACCTAAGCGGCTCTCCCCAAATAGCCGGCTGCCGCGACGATGCCCGTGAATGCCGGAAGCACGAAGTCGAGCCGCAGGGTCGAGGCGACGATGAAGATGAAATAGAGCATCGTCGGCCAGGTGCTGAACGCTACGGCCGGAGTTGTGAACTTATTGACCCCAGAGGCTGACTGTCGGCAGACTGGTCTCAATGAGCGCGTTGGCGAACCTCGCTCCTGTCGGGAACGTGCTTCCGCGTGCAAGTCGATAGTGCAAGACGAGCAGCGCTATGATCTCGTAGGCGAGGAAAGGTCCGATGATCTGAGCGAGCAGCCACACGGGGAGCGGCTTTTGAGTGAACTGCTCGACAAGTTCACGGGCAAAAAGAAAGTAGTCAGATGCCAAACTTTGCAGTGAAGTGCGGCTCAAAACGTGATCCACCGCGACTACAAAGTCAGGGGAATGACCGGGTGTCTGCGCAGCTTTCTCCTTCAATTCCGAAGTGGACAAATGGTCTGCGAATTCAACTATTCCCACATCTGGTGTGACGAACGGCAGATCGAACGCCCCAATCTCCAAACCCTTCTGAATTTTCGTGTCGACTTTTGAGAACAAAAGTTGTTGGTGTTTTAGGAATCGACCATCATGACGGGGGTTTGGATGTGATGTCATTTTATACTCCAAGGGCGGCGCTATTATAGATCGTGTCCAGGAAGCCTTCAAGGCCAACATTGCCAAGGAACTTTAGAAGTTTCGGCTTTCCTCAATGTATTGTCCCGCCGTCTGCTTAAACTTCAACAGGCTGTTGACCCCGACGCCCGAGACGGCTCCATGCAGAAAGATATTTCCCCCGTCCAATATAGAAAGAGATCCTCCAGGATATACCAAGAGGCTAATATCGTTCAAGGTGTCTCGCCAAGCTCCGACCATAATCGTCATCGACTGCCTAGTACCGTGAGCGAAGGTCGCGGTTGGGCTGGTACAGCCCGAGCCCCGGGTACTAAGACGCAGACCCGTTAGATGTCCGGCCCGGTCTGCGGCAACCGCGACTCCGGTAGGATTTGTTGAGCAGCCCGTTATCGTAGCAGTTTCCTTGTTGATGAACCCAGAGCCGCCAATATCTATGCGTATGCCGCCTATGCCAGTCCCAACCAAGTTTTGTGAGAAGCGAAAAATGTGCGAAAAACTATTGGTGCCGGTCAGGGCGACAGTGTCAGTGAGTCCATCCGGTATCAGGAGCGGATCGCCTGTGGCGTTAATCGTATAATCGGTATTGGCCATGTCTTGATATTTAATAATATTGTCGTGTACCCGGCCGGAATAAAGATCCGAAATGATTGCATTCTGCGGAGTACAGCCTTCGACATAATTACCGCTGATTTCAAGATTGGTGGCACCTTGCGTCGTCAGGATTCCGTGTGGACTAACCGAGGTCGGGCACACTATCCTGTTTCCGGTGATCGACAAGTTGTTGGTGAAGCCCGGGATCCCGAACCCGTCGCCACTCTCCTCGGATGAATACGCCGTGACGCCTGCGGCCGTGTTATTAATAATGTCAACACCCCGAATATCGGAATCTGTCGAACAGCCAATATTGATTCCAAGGACGTTATTTGAGACGTTGCCGCCGCGGATATGCGCGCCAATCGCGCACCCGGCGTCGATACCAACGCCGGTCGTGACGCCGTTCGCGTTCGCTGTGACATTGCTGATCTCACAGTCGTTGCAGGTGGGTAGTACCCCAGCGCCGTTTACCTCAAGAGTGTTATTGCCGTTAGCAACCGAGTCGGCAACAAAACCACGATCCGATTGAAGCACGATCCCGTAAGCGCCGTTTTGATTCGCTGTCACGCCTCGAATCTTGATGTCGCTAACCGGCCAAATGCCCGGGCCGAAGACGGGCTGGCCGCCGAGA
>Ga0306920_100012926_pt1 | contig 11352 bp, 10 predicted proteins | sample flu12Cox44000170_FD_204666 | JGI IMG/M metagenome (GOLD analysis project Ga0306920, IMG submission 204666) | Lab enrichment of tropical soil microbial communities from Luquillo Experimental Forest, Puerto Rico - flux4day.12C.oxic.44.000.170 (v2)... | ecosystem: Environmental > Terrestrial >...
TCGCGGGTAAGGGCGGGGCCGGGGGTGGGCGCGGCGGCGCGCTGGCGGGCGACCGGCTGGTCGTAGTCGGTGCGAGCGATGGCATCGACGATCTGGGGCTCGTCGAAGTCCTCAGACCCTTCGATCTGAGGCACGTAGCCGACGAGCATGCCATCGCACATGACCTGGGCTTCGAGGCCAGCCGTGCCGTCGGTGTCCCACTCGGCTTCGCGGCCGCCGGCCAGCGACACACGGACGCCGAACTGGTCGACGCCGCCGCGGAGCAGGTGAGCGTTGACACCACGGTCACGAAGAGCGTCGACCACCCGCCGGGCCCGGAATTCGTCCATGACAGGGACCCTAGCGCCCGTTCCTGAAAGATTGCTGAACGTTAGCACCAGTCGCGATCTGAAGGCAGGAGTCGTGCGGGTCAGCCGCCGGCCGGCTCACGCCACCTGGACGTTAACGGCGCTTCACGGCGGCTGGGTTGACCTCGCCGCTGGCGACGGCCCACGGCGGCGCCGGGAGCGGTGCCAGGGTCTCGGCTGGGACCGAGCCGAGGCTTGCCGGCTGAGCCGCGGGCCTCGTCGGCGCCACCGCGGTTTCGCCCGGGCCGGTGTCGAAGTCGCCGACCTCGGCGGCTTCGATCTCACCGGTCCTGCTGGCTCGCCACCTTGACGGCACGAACATCGGCACGATCATCGCCAGCCCGGCCGCTGCGAGGATCCCGTTGAAGAGCATGGCCTCGAAGCCTGACCCGAAGGGATCCGAGCGCAACGGGATCAGGTCGACCGCCTGCCGGACGCTCACCAGATACAGGCCCGTCCAGCCGAGCAGCAGCAGCCCAGGCAGCCCGGCGGCGAGCGGCGAAATCCCGGGCACCGCGATGAGGATCCCGGCCAGCAGGCCGGTGCCGGCGAGCGCGGCGAGCGCGATCAGCACGTTGTGGTCGGAGATCAGCGAGCCACCGTCGGCCGGCAGCCGGGCAAGCTGGTCCGCCGCGGCGGGAATGCGCAGCAGCCGCAGGTAACCCCAGGCCCCTGGGAAGAACAGCACTCCGGCCATGATGACGGCCAGGACCATCCCGATCCGATGACGCATGTATGAGCCTCCGTTCTGCCACACCTGCCGGTAGCTCCCGATTCAAAGCGGAATCTGGCCCCGTGGCGTTACACCCGCGTGGCGGCGCGAGGGCTCGACGGCCAGGTTGCCGCCTGCCTACGGCACGATCACGACGGGGACCGGCGAGTGGCGGGCCAGGCTGACCGCGACCGACCCGACCATGCGGTGAGCGGCATGGGACGAACTCCCGACCACGATCGCCATGGTCTGGCCGGGGTGGGCATCGCGAATGCCGGTGGCCACGGCGATCAGCTCGTCCGCGACGATCCCCTGGCGCCGCTCGAACCCCCAGGCCAGCTCGCGGTCGCCCAGCTCGCCGGCCGCCTGGGCGCGAAGTTCGGGCGCGAGCTCGTCGAAGCTGGCCTCCATTTCGGCGATGGCGCCAGACGACATCATGACGGTGGTCGACAGGTGAGCCACCCACACGACTTCGATGCGGCCGGTTCGGCCCTGCAGCAAGCGGACCGCCGCATCAAGCGCCCGGCTCGCAGGAGGAGAACCGTCATAGCCGACGACGATGTGCAAGAACCCCGCGGATGGTGCGGCAGTAGTCACGGTAGTCAGCCTAGTCCGCAGAGATCCCGGAGGTGAAGGCCTGGCGGCACGAGCCAGATCATGTTCGGCGGCGGCTACCAGACCTGGTGGGCTACCTCCGCCACCAGTTCGAGCTTGCGTTGCTGGGTGTCCTCGCTGATGAGGTTTCCGCCGATCGACACCGGCGAGAACCCGCACTGGGTGGACAGCGCGAGCCGCTCGCGGCCGACGTAGCGCGCCGCCTCGTCGATGCGGGCGATGAGCTGGCCGGGCGACTCCATCTCGGAGAGCTTGCTCGACACCAGGCCGAGCACGACCACCTTGTCGTCGGGCACGTTGGCCAGCGGCTCGAAGGAACCCGACCGCTCGTCGTCGTACTCCAGCAGGAACACGTCGAAGTTGTCCGCACGGCTGAACACCTTGTCCGCGGTGAACTCGTAGCCGCCGGTCGCGATCCACGTACTCTTGTTGTTCCCCTTGCATATGTGCAGGCCGAACGTGACTCCGGGCACGTCGGCCACGGAGTTGATGATGTCAACGCCCTCGGTGAGCGTGCGTTCGGTATCCATGCCCAGGCCCTCGCGAAGCGAGCGGTTCTCCGGGTCCACCAGGGTGCCGAGGTCGGGCGAGTCGATCTGGATGTAGGTGCAGCCGAGCCTGGCCAGTTCGGCCGCCTCGGCGCGGATGATATCGGCGGCGTCGGCGAACATCTCGAACGGGTCGGAGTAGGCCGGGCGGGAATGTTCCGGTGACCACGTGCTGTAGATGACCAGCGGGCTGGGCATCGTGATCTTCACCGGGACGCGGGCCCGGCCGCGCGCGTAGCTGAACTCCTCGATGGTCATCATCGGCCCCTTGGGCCGGATCCGGCCGGTGACGGTCACCGGAGGCTGCCACTGCCAGTCCTGCGCGGGATCCGCGGCGTGGAAGCGTATCGTCGCTCCGGGCATGTCGGCGAGCCCTTCCATGTCCCCGAGCAGGTGATCGAGGAAGGAGAACCGGCGCAATTCGCCGTCGTTGACGACGTCGAGACCGCAGCCCTCCTGCATGGCGATCGCCTGGTCGACCGCGCGGTCCTCGATCCGCTTGAATTCCCCGTTGCTTATCCGGCCCGCCGCCAGCGCGGCCCGCGCCTCCGAGAGGTAACGCGGGCGCAGCAGCGAGCCGATCACGTCGGCGTGGTACGGCACCGTCATCCTCCTGTCGTGCTCGGGAACTCTAGCTACCGGACTACACGCGGCGGGGTCGGCGGGAAAGGGCATCCGGGCGCGGACTCGGCGGCCTTGGCGATGGCCACAATCCCCACGGCGCGGCACCTCGTGCCGGGCACAATTGCGTCAGGGCTGCATGGCCGTCGGCGGCACGCCGCGGCAGAACGGCGAACTGGGCTGACCGGCCACTGTGTCGGCGCGCAAAGCGCGGCTGGGGGCAGTTCACCTCGGTCCGTTCGGCCGGAATTTTATCTTCACCGGGTCCACCGGGACCCCCGCCGAACCCCTAGGGTCTCCTTCGGCCGCCAGAGCAGGAGCAGGAGCAGGAGCGCGGCTCAGTCGGGGAGTTCGATCGGCGCGATGCCGGCAAACACGTCCCCCGGTCCCGGGTTGTCCTGGCGGGTCGTGCCGCCGAGGTGGTGCATGATGCCCCAGACCGCGTTCAGCGAGGTCTGCACCGCGCCCTCGACCCAGGCGGGGGTCCAGGAGACGTCGTCCCCGGCGATGAAGATGCCCCGCTGTTCCGGCGGCAGATGATCCTGCATGAAATGGGCGTACATGCGCTGGTTGTACCGGTAGTGCCCGGGCAGCGCTCCCTTGAACGCGCCCAGGAAGTGCCGGTCGGCCTCCCAGGACACGGTGATCGGGTCGCCGATGATGTGGCTGGCGATGTCGACATCGGGATAGATCTTGCGCAGGGCGTTGAGCGAGAGCTGGACCCGGCGCTCGACCGGCTCGGGCAGCATCTTCAGCGCGTCGCTCATCCAGGAGTACGTCAGGCAGATCACGCCCGGCTGGCCCTCGCCGTTGTCGAACAGGTAGGTTCCGCGGGTCAGCCGGTCGGTCAGCGTCATGCTCATGACGTCGCGGCCGGTGCGCGGGTCCTTGTCCTTCCAGAACGGCCGGTCGACCATCACGAAGGTCTTCGAGGACTGCATGTAGCGGGTGCGGTCCAGGGCCGTCCACAGCTTCGGGGAGAACAGCGCCTCCTCGCACTCGATCTGCGTGGTGAGCAGCCAGCTCTGGCAGGTCACCAGCACCGCCGGGTACCGGCGGGTGGCACCCCAGGCGTCGGTGACCGCGAGCAGGCCGTCGCCGTCGCGCGCGATCCGCGCGACGGCGGGCCTGGGTGCGCCGGAGTGCAGCGAGGCCAGCGAGGTTCCGGCCGGCCAGTGGGCGGGCCTGGGGGCGGGACAGCGCCAGATCCCGCGGGGCACCTGCTCGGCACCGCCGACGATCAGGCGCTGATCCGTGTCGCAGTTGGTCATCACGACCCGGAAGATCTCCAGCATGGAGTTCGGATAGTCCGAGTCCCAGCCGCCGGTGCCGAAGCCGACCTGGCCAAAGACCTCGCGGTGATGGAACGAGAGCTTCGAGAAAGCCTGGGAGCTCGCGACGAAGTCGTAGAACGTGCGGTCGTCCCAGCGGGGCACGAGGTCGTTCCACAACGACTTCAGCGTGGTGACGTCGCGCGCCCGGATCGCGTTCTGGATGTCGGTGAAGCGCACCTCCTCCAGCGCCTGCGCCCATGCGTCGGCGACCTCGGTGAACATCGGGGGCAGGTCACCGAGCGTGCCCGCGTAATGGGTGACGCCCTCCAGGTCGACCACCGTGCTGCCGGCTGCCTCGGTCAGCGGGTTGGGGAACGGGAGTGTGCGCAGGCCCAGTTGGTCCACGTAGTGGTAGAAGGAGGTGGACGATTCCGGGAACCGCATCCCGCCGAGTTCGGCGACCACGCCCTCGGCTCCCTCGAACGCCTGCGAACGCAGCCGCCCGCCCATCTGCGAGGCCTCGTAGACCACCGGCTTGACACCGAGCTTCATCAGCTCGTACGCGGCGACCAGGCCGGAGATGCCGGCGCCGATGACGGCGACCTCCTCGCCGTGCCGTTCGGCCGGGACCGAGCCGAGGCCGGCCGGGTGGGTGATCCAGTCGTCGAACGCGAACGGGAAGTCCGGGCCGAAGATCGTGACCGGACGGCCTTCGTGACCGCCGGGTGCGTTCGCCATCAGAGCCCCTAACCGTGGATGCCTGCTACGCCGGAGGATACGCAGGGCCGCGCCGCGCGTTCAACGCACGTCCCGGCCGGAGCAGGTGCCGGTTCAGAGCGCGGTGCCGGTCAGGCCCGGCTGCCCGCGGCCGGCCTGGGTCGCCTCCACCGACCAGCAGGCCTGGAGCAGCGCCTGGGTGAACAGCTGTGGCCTGGCCACGCACACCGCGTGATCGGCGTCCACCTCGTGGACCGAGGCGCCGGGAATCGCCTGGGCCAGCCGCAGCTGGCGGCTGGCCGGGACGATGCGATCCCGGGTCGTGACCACCACCGCGGCGGGGACATCGACCTGGCCGATCCAGCTGTGCGAGGTGAACTCGCAGACGGCCTGGACGGCCGAGATGGCGGTGACCAGGGTGGTCCGCCTCAGCTGGGCCCGGGCCTGCCTGGCCGTGGCCGGGTCGTCGACGGGGCCCATCAGGGCTATGCCGAAAAGCTCGGCGCTCATCGGCTGCAGGAATGGGTTCCACCGGATGGCGGCGGCCGCCGTCGGCAGCGCCAGGGCGGCCAGCTTCTCCGCCGGTGAGCCCAGGACGCTGCGGGCGGTGGCGCACAGCACCAGGCCCGATAGCAGCGACGGATGCCGCCGGTACAGCAGCTGGGCGACCATGCCGCCCATCGAGTAGCCCACCGCGATGAACCGGCCGATGCCCAGGACCTGCGCCAGCGCGGCGACATCGTCGGCGCAGTCCTCGAGCCGGAACCGTGACCCGACGCTTATCCCGTCGCCGTGGCCGCGCAGGTCGATGGCGACGACGCGGAAGTGCCGCGAGAGCGGCGCGAAGATCTTCCCCCAGTTCAGTTCGGCCGTGAAGGTTACGCCGTGGATGAGCATGAGCGTCTCGGCGCCCCGCGGGCCGGTACACTCCCATACCCGCGTGACGCCGCGGCCAGGCAGTTCCACCAGGCGCGTACGCGGAGTCGCGGCCTTCGCCGTTGCCTGCCGCACGGCCTCACTCCCTGCGATGCCAGTCGACGGGAGCCGGCGACGGCACCCGGCCGACGATCCACCACTGCATCTGGACCGTCCGTACCGGATGCGCGCAGCGCGACAGGGACCGAAGGCCCGGATACCTTATGGTTCTACCCGTGCTGGTGGTGAGTATGCTCGCGGACTGACGCGGCGCGCAAGCGCGACGGCTGTCAACGCGACGGGAAAACCGGCACCGCCTGCCCCCGGTGATTGAGGATGCTGCAGCGCCGCCTGTGACTGGTGTCCGGGGCCTTCTGGGGGGCTACGCTGGCGTGCGGCCGGGGCTACGCCGGCGTGCGGCCGGGGCTACGCCGGCGTGCGGCCGGGGCTACGCCGGCGTGCGGCCGGTCATGACGTAGCCGCTGCCGAAGGCCATCTCCCGCACCCGGACGTCCTCGACCAGCCGCTCCAAGTGCCGCCATGGCCGGTCGAATCCGCCGAAGCTCCGCACGTAGGGGGCGTGCAGCACGCCAACCATGGAGTTCAGGGCCACCATTACCGGCGCGGCCCACTTGCCGCCGCCGGCGACCACCCATGCTCCGGGTCGCAGCGTCGTCATGACGTTCCGCAGGGCCTCCGGGGACTGCAGGATGTCGTGAACGGCGCAGAAGAGAGCGGCGTCGGCGGTGAGCCCGACCTGGGCTTCCTCGGCCAGCGCCTCGACGACCGTGACGTTGGCCCATCCCTCGCTCGCGATGTGCTCACGGGCTACCGCCGCCATCTCCGGCGCCTCCTCGATGCCGACGACGCCTCCCTGCGGGCCCACCTTGTCCCGCAGCAGGCCGCAGCACAGGCCGGTCCCGCAGCCCACGTCGAGGACCACTTGCCCGGTGCGGAGGGGGAGCGCCTCGACCACCGCACGCCGGTATGGCTGGAATGCGGCGGTGTCACGCTCGTAGGAGCGAGCGTGCTCACCGTAGGCCGGCGGCCGTGGCGGCGCGGATGTACGTGTCGTGCTCATGGCTCGGCACCCGCCTTCGGTGGAACGACATCGTCCGAAGTGTCCACGGTAACCGCGCCCCACCGCGCCCGGGTAAACGGGGTGTGTGCGCTACGTTACAGGCTGCCTCGCACGCCTCAGGAGCACGCCTAGCGCACTGTGAGCGTGCCCTTAAACCCTCAACAACGAGCCCGTGTTCGCGAGCTTACGTCACTTCGGCACCGCCCGTACCAGCCCTAACGGTCCCGTGCCAGGCTCTAACGACGTGGATGCCACATCCACGTCGTTCCAGCGACATGGCTGGGACATCCACGCCTTATGAAGGAGGGCGGCGGGCGGCGGGCACGTAACACCAGTCACGGCAGTGTGCCGGGAGCGCAGGAACGCGGCTGTGCCGGGCGGGTGCGGGCGCGGGCGCGGGTGGCTGGGGACCGGGCGGGCGGGTGCGGGCGCGGGTGGCTGGGGACGGGGCGGGCGGGTGCGGGTGGCGGATGCGGGAGCGGGCGGGCGGATGTCGTGTGGCAGGGGGGTGTCGTGTAGCAGGATGAGGGCATGCTGGTCGTTCATGTTCATGTGCGGGTCCGGCCGGGGCAGGTCGAGGAGTTCATCGCCGCGACGCTGGGCAACGCGCGGGCGTCGCTGGCCGAGCCGGGCGCGCTGCGCTTCGACGTCATCCAGGATGAGGCCGATCCGGCGCACGTGGTGCTGGTCGAGGTCTACCGGGACGCGGACGCCTCGGCGGCGCACAAGCTGACGCCGCACTATGCGACCTGGCGTGACGCGGTCGCCGAGATGATGGCCGAGCCGCGGGCATCGACCCGGTTCTCCGCGGTGTTCCCGTCGGACCGCGCGGGCTGGGTGAGCGGCGCGCCATGACGGCGGCGGGGTTCGAGTTCGCCACCGCAGGCCGCATCGTAGCCGGAGCCGGGCGGGCCGCCGAACTGCCGGACGTACTGGCCGGACTCGGATCGCGCGTGCTGGTGTGCACGGGGGCGAACCCGGCGCGTCATGCGGGCCTGCTGGCCGGGCTGGGGCGGCCGGCCGCGGCGTTTCCGGTGGCCGGCGAGCCGACGGTCGAACTGGCGCGTGCCGCGGTCGCGGTCGCGCGTGAGCACGGCGCCGACGTCGTCGCCGCGATCGGCGGCGGCAGCGTGATGGACCTCGGCAAGGCGGTCGCCGCGCTGCTGGCCAACGGCGGTGACCCGCTCGACTACCTGGAGGTGGTCGGGTCCGGGCAGAAGATCACCCAGCCTGCCGTGCCCTGCGTCGCGGTGCCCACCACGGCAGGCACCGGGGCGGAGGTGACCGCGAACGCGGTGCTGGCCGTACCGGAGCACCGGCTCAAGGCGAGCCTGCGCAGCCCGCTGATGATCCCGCGGGTAGCACTCGTCGATCCGGTCCTCGCCCTGTCCTGTCCGCCGCCGGTCACGGCGGCCAGCGGCCTGGACGCGCTGACCCAGTGCCTGGAGCCGTTCGTCTCGGTCCGGGCCACCCCGCTGACCGATGGGCTGGCCCGCGAGGGGCTGCGCCGCGCGGCGACCGGCCTGCGCGCCGCCCACGCCGACGGCGGCGACCTGGCGGCCCGGACGGACATGGCCATCTGCGCGCTGCTGGGCGGCATGGCACTGGCCAACGCCAAGCTGGGGGCGGTACACGGGCTGGCCGGAGTGATCGGCGGGACCGCGGACGTGCCGCACGGCATGGCCTGCGCCGCGCTGCTGGGCCCGGTCATCGAGGCCAACGTGCGGACCCTGCAGTCCGGCGCGCCCGGCTCCCCCGTCCTGGACCGGTACGCCGAGGTGGCCCGGCTGCTGACCGGGGACGCCGGCGCATCCATCCAGGACGGCCTGGCCTGGATCCGCGAGACCCTCACCCTGCTCGGCGTATCCGGGCTGGCCGGGTTCGGCCTCGGGCGCGAAGACGCCGATGACATCGCGGCCAAGGCCCTGACCTCGAGCAGCATGCAGGGCAACCCTGTCGCGCTGAGCCAGGGCCAGCTGAAGGCCGTCCTGCTGGAGGCGCTGTGATCAGCCGCCGGGTGCTCGCCGTCGTGTCCGGCCTGCTGATCCTGCTCCCCGCGGCCTGCACGGGGGCTCCGTCCGCGCCCAGGCCCGCGACCTCGGCGAGCCGGCCCCTCGCCTCGGCCAGCCAGGGTCAGGCGGGACTGGCCGGGACGCGACGTCACGCTGGCGAGGCCGCGGGCACGGTCACGCTGGCCTTCGCCGGGGACGTGAACTTCGCCGGGCGCACGGCACGGCTGCTGAGCGACCCGGCCACCGCGTTCGGCCCGATCACGGCGGTGCTCAAGTCGGCTGACTTCGCCGCGGTGAACCTGGAGACCGCGGTCACCAGCCGCGGCGCGCCGCAGCCCAAGACCTTTCATTTCCGCGCCGCGCCGGCCGCTTTCACCGCGTTGCGCGACGCCGGCATCGACCTGGTCACGATGGCCAACAACCACGTCCTTGACTACGGGCCAGTCGGCCTGGCCGACACGCTGGCCGCGGCCGGGGCCGCCCGGTTCCCCTACGTGGGGATCGGGACCAGTGCCGCCGCGGCCTGGGCGCCGTACCTGACCACGATCAAGGGCGTGCGGATCGCGGTGATCGGCGTCTCCCAGGTGACCGAGCTCGCCTCCTCCTGGGTGGCGACGCCCAGCCGTCCCGGCGAGGCCAACGCGATCGACCTGCGCCGTACCCTGGCGGCCGTCCGGTCGGCCAAACGGCTGGCCAGCATCGTGATCGTGTTCATGCACTGGGGCACCGAAGGCCAGGCCTGCCCGGACCAGGCTCAGCTGTCCCTGGCACGCCGGCTCGCGGCCGCCGGGGCCAGTATCATCGTCGGCGCGCACGCGCACATGCTGCAGGGGTCCGGCTGGCTCGGCCGTACCTTCGTCGCGTACGGCCTGGGCAATTTCCTATGGTGGGAGCGTTCCTACAGCACGGCCACCGGCGTCCTGGAACTCACCGTGCACCCGCGCGCGCCGCTGACCGCGCGGTTCATGCCCGCGGTCGTCTCCGGCACCGGCCGGCCCGTTCCCGACCGCGGCGCCGCGGCGCGGCGGGCCGCCGCGCACTACGCCGGCCTGCGCGCGTGCGCCGGGCTGGCCGCGCGACCGTCCTGACCGCGGGCCGGCGGCCGCACCGGCCAGAACAGGAACACGCCGGCGGGCCCGGCCAGTTGCCGGAACGGCAGCGAGCCGAACATGGCCGCCAGCCGAGCCCAGCCACCGCCGTCCCGCTCCTCGTGGTCCTCATGGTCGATCGGGTCGCGCAGGTGATCCGGATGCGTCAGCATGGCAGGCTCCCGTCGGTAGCTGATCGCTTCACTGTCGGCCCGCGACCCTCCCGGGCACATGCGTGCCAGTACTTAGTGCGCCACCGGACTTTGCCGTGGACGGCGGACGCCCGGGCGCGGGAATATGGCCGCATGTCTGAAGTGGCCCCTGGCCTGGGCATCCTGGCCGGGCGCGACCGGGAGCTCGGCACGCTGCGGCGGTGGCTGGCCGAGGCGCTGGCCGGTCACGGGCGGCTGGTCGTGCTGACCGGGCCGCCGGGGATCGGCAAGACGCGGCTGGCCGAGGAGGTGGCCGACGGCGCGCGGCGGGCCGGGCAGCGGGTGCTGCGGGGCCGGGCCGTCGAAGACCCGGGCGCACCGCCGTTGTGGCCGTGGCGGCGGATACTCGACGCCGTCGAGGGCGCCGGCGAAGGAGACGGGCTGACCGCGGATCCTGGCGGCGCCCGGGCCGATGACCTGGCCGCGGCCAGGTTCCGCGCGGCCGCCGCGGCGGCCGACTCGCTGACCGCCGCGGCGCGGGCGGACGGTCTGCTCATCGTGCTCGAGGACCTGCACTGGGCCGACCACGCCTCGTTGTTCCTGCTGCGGGAGCTCACGGCCGAACTGCCCGCCTCCCGGCTGCTGGTGCTGGCCACCTGCCGGGACACCGCCGGTGATCCCTGGCGGACCGCGCTGGGCGACCTGAGCCGACTGCCCGGCCTGCAGGTGATGCGGCTCCCCCCGCTCGGCGAGGCGGCCGTGGACGAGATCCTGAAGACGGCCGGCCTGGCCGCGGATCCGGATCTAGCGCGATTCGTGCACGCCAGGTCGGAGGGCAACCCGCTGTACGTGGCGACGCTGGCCCGGGTGCTGGCGGCACGCCCCGAGGCCGCGCCCGACGCCGACGCGGTGGCGCGCGTCGCGGGGGCCAGCGCGGAGATCAGCCACCTGGTCTCGTCGCTGACGGCCGGCCTGGACCGGGGCGCACGGGATCTGCTAGCGGCCGCGAGCGTGCTGGGCACGGAGTTCGGCGCCGAGCTGGCCGCCGCGGTCGGCTGCGGCGGTCAGGATGTGCTGGCGGCATTGGCGGCCGCGGAGGCCCGCGGGCTGGTCACCGGGCCGGCGAGCCGCCTGGGCGGCTGGCGGTTCAGCCACGCCCTGATCCGCGACGGCATCTACGCCGACCTCGGCGAAGACCAGCGGGTCGCGCTGCACGGCCGCGCCGCCGCGGCCCTCGGTCCGCTGGCCCGGCAGGCTCCCGAACGAGGCG
>Ga0306920_100012927_pt1 | contig 11352 bp, 8 predicted proteins | sample flu12Cox44000170_FD_204666 | JGI IMG/M metagenome (GOLD analysis project Ga0306920, IMG submission 204666) | Lab enrichment of tropical soil microbial communities from Luquillo Experimental Forest, Puerto Rico - flux4day.12C.oxic.44.000.170 (v2)... | ecosystem: Environmental > Terrestrial >...
GGAAGAACCTCGCCGTCAGCCCGGCGATCTGGCGCCGCATGTTCGCGGCGATACCCGATCCGCACTTCGGCTTGAATTATGATCCTTCGCACATGATCTGGCAGCAGATGGATGAGGTTCGCCCGATCCACGAATTCCGGTCCAGGCTGCATCACATCCATGCGAAGGACGCACGCCTCGACAGGGAGCGCCTGGACGATGTGGGCATCCTTGCTGTTCCGCTCGAGTACCATACGCCGAAGCTGCCTGGCCTCGGCGGAGTGCGCTGGGGCGCCTTCTTCGCGGCATTGACCGACGCCGGGTACCGCGGCCCGGTGTGCGTCGAGGTCGAAGACCGCGCCTACGAGGGCAGCCTCGAGGATCGCAAACAGGCGCTGCGCCAGTCGGCGACCTACCTCCGGCAGTTCATCGCCAGGGAACGCTGAGGGAGATGCACATGTCGGACCCCATTCGCGTCCCGATACGCGTCGGCATCGTCGGCGCCGGGTTTATCGGTCCGGTGCACATCGAATCCCTGCGGCGGCTGGGCTACGTCGAGGTCGTGGCCGTGGCCGCCAGCACCCAGGCCTCGGCGGAACGCAAGGCCGCCGCGCTTTCCGTGCCCAGGGCGTACGCCGACTATCGCGACCTCGTCCGCGATGCCCAAATCGACGTCGTACACATCGCTGCGAGCAACGTGCATCACTACCCGGCGGCGCGCGCGGCGCTCCTGGCCGGCAAGCATGTCGTCTGCGAGAAGCCGCTGGCGATGACCAGCGCCGAGTCCGCCGAGCTCGTCCGCCTCGCGGAGGCAAGCGGGCTCGTCAACGCCGTGACCTTCAACGTGCGCTTCTATCCTGTGCTGCAGCATGCCCGCGCCCTCATCCGGCGCGGGGAGCTCGGATCCGTTTTCCTCGTGCACGGTGGGTACCGGCAGGACTGGCTCCTCCTGCCGACCGATTATAACTGGCGGGTGGACGCGGCCGAAGGCGGGGCATTGCGCGCCATCGGCGATATCGGCTCGCATTGGCTGGACTTGGCGCAGTTTCTGACCGGCCTGCCCGTCCGGGGCGTGCTGGCCGACCTGATCACCGCCATCCCCGTCCGCTACAAGCCGGCGCGGGCCGTAGAAACATTCGCCACCGCAGAGGTCGCCCGCGTCCCCCAGCCGGTGGAAACCGAGGACGCCGCAGGCGTGCTGCTGCGATTCGGCGACACCGCCCGCGGCATGATGATGGTCTCTCAGATCAGTGCCGGCAGAAAGAATCAGCTGGTGCTCGAGGTGAACGGCGACCGGGGTTCGCTCGCCTGGGACGGCGAGCATCCCAACGAATTGTGGATCGGCCACCGCGACCGACCGAACGAGGTCCTGATCAAGGATCCGGCGCTCCTAGACATGACCGCTCGACCTTATGCGCGGTATCCCGCAGGACACGCCGAGGGATTCGCCGACAGTCACACGGCGATCAACCGGACGATCTATGAGTATCTCCTCGCCGGCGGCCGCCGCACGGGCCGGCCGCCCGATTTCCCTACGTTCCTGGACGGTCACCGGGAAAACATCATCGCCGACTGCATCCTCCAGAGCGCTCGCGAGGGCCGGTGGGTGGAGGTCCCGCAGACTTAACGCGGCGCCCATGCCCGCACCTGCGCGACGGCCTCGGCCCATGACCTGCGCTGGGCGCGGCGAGCCGCCTCGGAGATGCGCGGCAGAAACCGCGCCCGCGGCCGCCAGGCTGCTTCCACGACCTCGGGCGGCCACCAACCGCATGCAACTCCGGCCATGGCTCCCACGCCGAAGGCCGTGGCCTCCTCCATCGTCGCTACCTCCACCGGGATCCCCAGCACATCGGCCTGGATTTGCATGAGCGCATCGTTCTGCGAAGGACCGCCGTCGACCCGAATGAGCTCCAGACGCACGCCGGCGTCCTTCGCCATCGCGTCCATGACGTCATCGACCTGGTGCGCAATGCCTTCAAGCGTTGCGCGGACGAGGTGGGCGCGGGTGGTCGCCAGGGTAAGCCCGAAGACGGCGCCGCGGGCCCGCGGATCCCAGTAAGGCGCGGCCAAACCGGCCAGTGACGGGACGACGACCACGCCCCCGCTGTCCGGCACGGCGGACGCGAGCTCCGTGCTCGATTGCACCGAGGGCAACAGGGCCAGGCGGTCGGCCAGCCACTGCACCGCTGCCCCAGCGACGAAAACGCCCCCATCCAAAGCGTACTCTATGTGTCCGGCCCGCCCCCATGCCACCGTCGTCAGGAGTCCGTGCTGCGATGGGACCGCTGTGGTGCCGGCGTGCATCAGCGCGAACGCGCCGGTCCCATAGGTCACCTTCGCCATGCCGGGTCGGTGGCAGCCGTGGCCGAACAACGCGGCCTGCTGATCCACGGCCAGCGCCAGCACCGGCACGCGCCGCGCCGCGCCCGGATCGTCCATCGCCAGATCGACACCGGGCCCGATCGATGGCGAGAGCGCCGGCAATAGGGTGCGTGGGATCTTGAACAGGTCCAGCAACCACGGGTCCCATTCCAGCGTGTGGATGTTCATCAGGAGGGTGCGCGAAGCCGTGGAGACGTCCGTGACGTGGATGGCGCCTCCGGAGAGCTTCCAGAGCAGCCACGTGTCCGTTGTTCCTGCCAGCAACTCACCGTGCTCCGCGCGGGCCTGTCCCGCCTCGATGTCGTCGAGGATCCAACGGATCTTCGTCGCCGAGAAATAAGGATCGAGCCGCAGGCCCGTCCGCCGGCGTACCTCCGGTTCGCAGCCCTGGGCGGCAAGAACCGCGCACATCTCCGTCGTCCGGCGATCTTGCCACACAATTGCCGGGCGGACCGGCATCCCCGTCGCCCGCTCCCACACCACCACGGTTTCTCCCTGATTGGCCAAGCCAAGGCCTGAGAGATCTTCGGGCCGGAGGTGGACCTGAGCCAAGCAGGTGGAGATGGCGCGCCGTGTCACTTCAACAATCTCCAAAGGATCTTGCTCTACCCAGCCGCTGTGGGGATACTGCTGCCGGAGGTGCACCGCGGCCTGTGCCCGGATCTGGAGATCTTCGTCGAGGACAAGCGCCTTGGTCCGCGTGGTGCCGTGATCGACCGCCAGCAACGCGCCCATGTGGCCTCCCTCTACATCTTGCGGCCCTACTCTCCGGGAACGGCGGATGATCTGAGGGTAAAATCGGGGCCGCGCCGCTTTCCGCGTATGGAGACCTCGACCTGGCCGCGGTGCTCAACTGTTGGCACCGAGATCCTGACCATGGTGGCTCGATGCGGCACGACCCAGGGGCGCCACGCCCACGCGATCCGCTGTCCCGCGGCGCGAATCGCGATGACGGCGTTCCGGCGGGGGGCAACGGAGCGTGCCAGGAGCGGCACGGCCTCACCGGAAGTCAGGACGAGCCTGTGCGGGACGACCGACGCGGCGGCCGGCCCGCAGACGACGCGCACCTGGGGCTCTTCCGGGAGCCGCCCGGCCAGATACCGTGACACCGCCTCGGCGGCGCGCGCTCCTTCATATTCCGCCACGTCCGCGGACTCCGCGCCGTGGAGGACGTTCCCGCAGGCGAATACCCCGGCCGCGGACGTCTGGTAGTGTTGGGTGATTGCGGGTCCGATCGTCTCTGGTGCCATCTCGATTCCGGCCTCGAGCGCGAGGGTGCTTTCAGGGACGAATCGTCCCGAGAAGACCACGGTGTCGCACGGGATATGTGTGATCTGAGCGCGTCCCGGCGCCGATGGCGCGACGTCGATCCCAACAACACGCCGGCGGCCGAGAATCCGGAGAACGCGATGGCCCAGCAGCAGTGGAACGCCGAATACCGCGACCGAGTACAAGTAGTTCACCCGAAAGCCCAGCAGGTAGGGCAGTTCGTCGACGATCGCGGCCACCCGGGCGCCGGCCACCTGCAAAAGCCGGACCGCCATCAACCCCACGTCCTCGGACCCGACGACAACAACCCGTTTTCCGGGAAGCTCGCGCATCAGCGTGAGCAATCGATGGACCACCGCCGTGTTGAAGATGCCGGCCGGCCGGGATCCCGCCGCAGCCCGGTACGGCCAGGGGGCCTCCCGGCACCCCGTGGCCAAGACGACCGCCCGGCATCGGTAGCGTTCCAAGCCCTGGGGGCTCACCGCGAGCACCTCCCGCGAAGCGATCTTCAGTGCCGTGCACTGCAGGCGAATCTCGGCACCGGCCCTGGTCGCGTCCGCGACAAGGTGTTCCGCGTATCTGCGGCCCGACAAAGGTATCATATGCCGGCGCAGGCCGAAACCACGGTGCTCGCTTTGCGCCGGCAGCCCGCCCGGCAGGTCCTCTCGGTCGAGCACCAGCACCCGGCCAACGCCGCGCGCCGCGAGCTGCGTGGCGGCGGCCAGGCCCGCTGGCCCGGCCCCGACCACCGTGACCGCCACATCCAAGACGCGGGCGTCGCTCACGCCCCCCGGCGCTCCCGGGGTATGATCCGACCGCCGGTGATCTCCGATTCCGGTCCTCGCTTTGTCACCGCGCCGACCGCGGCATTGCCTTCCCGAGAAAGGATGGCGAGAAGAGCTGCGGTGCAGAAGTATCCCTGGCACCGCCCCGCCGTGGCCCATGTCCGCTTTTTCACACCGTCCAGGGTACGCGCGGGCACCGGCCTGTGCAGCGCCTCCACGATTTCCCCTTCGCTGACGGTCTCGCAAAGGCAAACGATGCGACCGTAACGAGGTGCCCCGCTCACCTTTGCGCCATCAAGGCACGGCCGGAGGTGCCCCGGGCGCCAGGACGGCGCCGGCCGATCGGGTCGATACGCGGCGTTCGGCCGCAGGGCCAGACCGGCCTCCTGCACCCGATAGACCACATCTTCCGCGATCGCCGGTGAGGAAGTGAGCCCCGTGGACCGAATTCCGGAGATGAGAACGATGCGCCGCACGGGGTCGACTTCCAGCCGGTAGTCGGCAAGGTCTCCCACGGCCCGCAAGCCGGCGTAGGTGCTGACGATAGGCTCCGCCGCGAGATCCGGCAGCATCCGGCCTCCGGCGTCCAGAAGCATCCTAAGGCCATCTTGCGTCACCGCGAGATCCGTCTTGTCCGTCCCGTCCTCGGCGGTGGGCCCCAAGAGAACGTTGCCGAACACGGTTGGCGCAATGAGCACCCCCTTGCTGATCCTGGTGGGGAGGGGAAGCAAGATGTGGTGGACGAGGCGCCTGGCGGTCTTGTCGAAGACGATGAACTCGCCTTTGCGCGGACTGACGCGCACCTCGCGGCGCCCCAACATGTGTGCGACCTCGTCGCTTCCGAGACCTGCGGCATCGATCAGCCATCGAGTCTGGAGGCGGCGCGCCGCCGTCTTGACGATATGCCCGGCCGGCCCGCGATCGATGGCCCGCACCTCCTCGCCGAGGAAGAATTGAACCCCGTTGAGCGCAGCCACCTCGGCCTGGGCAATGGCCGCGCCAAAGGGGTCGATGAGGCTTTCGCCCGGCACTGACAGCGCTCCGCAGGCGGCCGGAGAGAGGTGCGGTTCCAGGCGCAATGTCTCCTCGCGGGACAGGACGTCCAGGCCTGTCACGCCATTCTGTAAGCCGTTCGCCCGAAGCCCGTCCAACGCCGTAACCTGCTCAGGGCTGGCCGCTACGAGGAGCGCGCCGATTCGCTCATAGGCGAGGTGCAGCGCCGGCGCAAGCTCGGCCCACAGCACGCTGCCACGCGCCACAAGCCGAGCCTCAGCGGTGCCAGGCTTCGCGTCGAAGCCTGTGTGCACGATGGCGCTGTTAGCCTTGCTCGTCCCTTCGCCAACGTCCACTTCACGGTCGATGACGCCGGTGCGTAGGGCGTAGCGGGCGAGTACCCTGGCGAGGGCGCACCCCACTACCCCCGCCCCCACGATCAGGACGTCGAAGAGCTCCTCCGTGGAAGCGTCCATGGGGCACACCTCAGAGCCTCCCCCGCCCTGGTCAGAATCCCCGGCTGTAGGGGCGTTCTTACCGATTCACCAAGCATTGTACTGTGGCGCCTCTGGTAAAACCATGCAGTGACCTCGATCATTGACCCAAGGCTGTTGAATGAGGAGTCAATCTGACGGCGCATCGAACGATAGAAGAACAGGTGCTCGGCTTGCGCAAATCGTTTGGTATTGCTAGAGTGATGGCGCCTTCAAAGTCTTATTCATCCTTTCCTGGCGCCTTACCTCAGACGAAGGCTGGCTAAACCGATAGCCGGTGGGTGTTTACCTGTTCACGGCCCCGTAGTAGATATCCGGGGCAGGGTTTCACCGTTTGTGGGGTGAGCGCACCGAGTTTAGATAGACGCGGGAGGGAGGAGCCCGATGTTTACGCTGGAGTATGCGAGAGCATGGTTGGCGCAGAAGCTTGACCGGAACGAGGCCGGCCAGACCGCAACGGAGTATGTCCTGGTCATCCTGGGCGTCGTGCTGTTCCTGGTGTTTGCGGCCTTTGCCTTGAACGGCATCCTGGGCAGTGCGACCAACGCCATCAAGAACTGGGTGACCTCGATCAACACGCCCCCACCCTAGTACGGTCTTGATGCCGCCGGACCGGCGTCAGCCTGCCTCGAGCGCGAGGGGTTCCTTCTCGAACCGGTTGAGCGAGACGCCACCTGACTCGGTCACGCGCACCAAATCTTCCACCCCCATGAGGTACATCTCGCCGATGGCGAGACGCGGCTCGATCGCCAGCACCATGTCCGCCTGCAGCAGGGTCGCTTCCCTGACGAGATCGGGGCGTTCATGGAGGTCCAGGCCTGCGCCGTGCCCGAGAAACGGTCCCCAAAAGTCGAATCCGCAGTCTCGCGCTACCCGGACCGCAAGGGTGACGAGGTCGACCGCGGGAAGGCCGGGCTTGGCCGCCTTGAGCACTTCCCCGAAGATCGTGAGGACCGCCTGGTAGGCGCGCGCCTGCGAGTCGGTGGGCCGGCCGAGCGTCTTGGTCCGGGAGGTATCGATGGCGTAACCTTCGTACTGGGACGTGATGTCCCAATGCACGACGTCTCCAGGTTCGATCCGCTTCCACCCGCGAGGGTGATGGAGCAGAGAGCCGGCGAGGGGAAATCCGGAACAGATGAGGCTTGGGGAGAGGCTGACCATGTCCTCGTACACTGGATCCGCGTTCCGCATGACCGCCTCCGCGACCCGGATGACCTCGAGTTCCGTCGAGGCGCCCCCTCGCAACGCGGACACGACGGCCGCGTGGGCGGCGTCGCCGTTCCGGGCGCCCCGGGACAAGATCTCCAGCTCGAGCGGACTCTTCACCAGGCGCAGTTCCTCGACGATCGTCGACTTTTCCAAGCGCGTGTGCGGCAGACGTTTCGCGAGGTCGAGGTACAGGGGCGCAGGGAAGCGATCCCACGTCTCGATGCCGGCGCGCCGCGCCTTCCAATCTTTCAGCAGCCCCTCGAGGTACGACGCCGACAGCCCAACCTCTTTGCTTGCGGCGAACCCGCCGGTGACGACCTTGTCCGCAAACACCTCTTTGCTGGGCGTCAACCCCGGATCGCACAACAGCACGCCTTCGCCTTCCTTAGACAACACGAAGGCGGCCCCCTCGAACAGATAGGTCTCGGTGGCGCCGAGCGACACCCACCCCGCCCGATCCGGGAAGTAGTCCGTCAGGTACCGCAGGCTTCCGCGGACTTTATTGTCGCCGTAAACGATGAGAGCGTCATAGGACTTCTCCCGCATCGCCGCCCGAACGCGGGCCAGGCGCCGGCTGATCTCTTGCTGCATGAGGCTGTGCGGCAGCGGCACGGACTCACCTCCCGGCCCGGCGGTCGGTCCCCTCGAGCGCGATGCCGCCGAGCGCGCTTTTCGACTACGCCAACAGTTTGACGGCCCGTCCGCTTAAGGACGGATCGCCACCTTGAACACCTCCTCCCGTCGATCGCGGAAGACCTCATAGGCGGCGCTGATCTCGTCGAGATGGAACGAGTGCGTCACGAGCGGCGATAGGTCGAACTTGCCGTGGGCGATCATGTGCATCAGCCGGCGGGCGCGGTCCTTGCCGCCGGGCGATGTCGTCGTGATGATCTTCTTCTCCCCGATGCCGCCCATGAAGGCGCCCGCATCGAGCGGAAGCGTCAAGGTGCCGCGCATCCCGTAGTTCCCGATGCTGGACAGCACGCCCGCCGGACGAGTAAGCCGGAGTGCGGTGAGAAACGTGTCGGGCGTGCCCACCGCCTCGACCGCGACGTCGGCCATCCATCCGCCGGTCAGACACCGCACCTCCTCGACGACGTCGACCTCCCGTGCGTTCAGGGCTGCATCGGCGCCCATGCGCCGGGACATCTCCAGCCGCCACGCCAGGACATCGACGGCGATGACGTACCCGGCGCCACGGAGCCGGGCGGCGACCGTCGCGGCGAGCCCGACCGGGCCCTGGCCGACGATGGCCACCGTGTCCCCCATGCGCAGCTCAGACGCTTCGATGCCGGCGAACCCGGTGGACCCGCCGCAGGTCATGACGACGGCCTGTTCGTCCGTCACCTCCTCGGGGATGGGAGCGAGATTCGCCTGCGCGTACGGCACCGCGACGTACTCCGCGTGCGCGCCGTCCCGAAGCATCGCGAAGTGGAATGCGGCAATCGTCCCGTCGGTGTGGCAGCCCCGGCCGTTGGGGTTGCCCAGGCATTCATAGCACTGGCCGCAGGGCGTATCGCCCGGCACGTAGACACGCTGGCCGACCTCATACCCCGCGACTCCAGGGCCAAGGACCACGATCTCGCCGATCATCTCGTGCCCGAGCACGGTGCCGGGACGGCCGGGGAGCCGCCCATCGATGATCTTCAGATCGGTGGCGCAGATGGACGCGAGCCGCATGCGCACAAGCGCCTCGCCGTGGCCGATCGTGGGGATGGGGAGACGCCGCAGTTCGGCCCGGTTGTCGCCGACGAAGACATATCCTCTCATCGTGCCCGTCATCACGGTAGCCATGGCTCCCGTCACACTCCCACTCCGATGTATCGCTGCTGGATATCTCGGCGCTGCTCCAACTCGCGCGGCGCGCCGGCGAACACCACGCGGCCCTTGGCCATCACGTAGACGTGGTCCGCGATGGCCAAGGCGATCGGCAGCTCGTGCACCACGATGAGGATCCCAAGCCCGGCGGACCGGCGCAAGTCCTGCACCACCCGGAGCACGATGTCGACGTAGAGCGGCGCCAGACCCTCCGTCGGTTCGTCCATCAACAGGCATTCCGGCTCCGTGCGCAGGGCCCGAGCGATCGCGAGCATCGATTGCTCGCCACCGGACAGGTGGACCGCCCGCTGGTTCAACCGCTCTCCGAGTCGCGGAAAGATCTCGAAGAGGCGAGGCAACGTCCAGGTCTCGGCCCGCCGCCGTGCGGCCGCGGCGGCGAGGTGCTCGCGGACGGTCAGCGAGCCGAAGACCCGCCGGCCCTGGGGGACGAGGCCAATGCCCCGCCGCGCGATCTCGTGCGTCGGCAGCCGGGTCACTTCCTCGCCACGGAATCTCACGGTCCCGCGGCGGGGCGGGGTGAGGCCGACGATCGACCGGATCGTCGTCGTTTTGCCCGCGCCGTTTCGCCCCATCAGTACCGCGATCTGTCCGGGCGCCACCTCGAGCGACACTCCCTGGATGATATAGCTGTCGCCGTAGTAGGTGTGAATGTCGGCCACGGAGAGCACGCCCGTCCCCCGCTGGTCAGTCCTGCGCCGTGATCGTCGCCTGGCCGGCGGGCTGGGCGGCGGCGCCGGCGCCGAAATAGAGGTCCTGCACCCGCAAGTCGCCGCGCACGTCGCTCGGCGGCCCGTCCATGATGATGTCGCCCTGATGCAGGACCAGCACCCGTTCGACGAATTCGAAGATCACCTCAAGGTGGTGCTCCACGACGAGCACGGTGAGGCCGCCGGGGAGGGAAGCCAGGAGGCGGCGCATCTCCGCGATCTCCGCCTGGGACAGCCCGGCCGTCGGCTCGTCGAGCAGCAACAGGGCGGGCTCGGGCGCAAGCGCGAGCGCGATCTCGAGCTGGCGCTGGTGCCCATAAGAGAGGTGCCGGACTTCGACGTCCCGGTACGGCTGGAGGCCGACGACCTCGAGCAGTTCCCGGGACCGCGCTTCGACGTCGCCGTGGGCACGAAGCGGACGCCATAAGCAAAGCCGGTACCGGCGGAACGTCGACCCGAGAAGCGCAACTTCCATATTTTCCTGCACGGTAAGACGGGGGTACAGGAGCGTAACCTGAAAAGTGCGGGAAAGCCCGAGCCGCGCCCGCCGGCTCGGGGCGGCTTTGGTGACATCGGTCCCAAACAGGACGATGCGCCCTGCCGTCGGCCGTTCGATCCCGCTGATCACGTGGAACAGCGTCGTCTTCCCGGCGCCGTTTAGCCCGATGATCCCTACGCGTTCGCCTGCCTCCACCGTGCAATCAATCGCCGTCAGAACGCGCAGGTCGCCAAACGATTTGCGAACCCCGGCAAGTTCGAGCGCCGGGCCGGGCAGGTGTCCGTGAAACGCGCGGCGGCTCAGCAGCGCCCCCGCAGGCCGGCCGTCTCCTGGAGACGCGGCGGCGGACGGGGAGACCAGTGCGCCGGCGGCCGCCTCCGTCAGGGGCTTCGGCTCATCGACCCGTTTCACGGGGCGAAGGCGTGCTGCCAGCGTCCCGAGCCCGCTGACAACGCCGTTCGGCAGGTATACTGTGACGAGGATGTAGATCACGCCCAGAATGATCGGCCAGTAGTTGACCCACAGGGTGCTGAGCTCGTACTTCAAAGCCGTGATGACCACGGCGCCGGCGATCGGACCGGCGATCGTTCCCGCGCCCCCGAGGATGACCATCAACATGGCGGTGAACGACTGGTCGATGGAGAGGTCGCTGGGGCTGGCGATACCGTTGTAGGCGGCGTTCAGGATGCCCGCCACTGCCGCGGCGGTACCGGCGAGGACGAAGGCGAGATACTTGTGGCTGTACGTCCCGTAGCCCAGCGTCTCCGACCGAATCTCTCGCTCCCGGATTCCGCGCAGCGTCAGCCCAAACGGCGAGATGATGACGAAGTACATGCCGACGGCGACCGCAGCGAAGACGGCAAGCGTGAAGTAGTAAAAGTTCGCATCACTGTAGAACCAGTCGCCCGGCCGGCCTCCGGCGAGCTCGAGCCCGTTCGCCCCGCCGGTGAACGTGCCCCAGCGGTAATCCGCGCCCCAGAGCACTTGCCCCATCGCCACCGTGACGAGGAGGAAGTAGAGCCCCCGCAGGCGCACAGCGATCAGGCCCATCACCGCAGCCCCCGCCGTGCCGAGGGCAACGGCCGCGGCAGCCGCCGGCCACCAGGCCATGCCGTCCTTGACCGTGAGGATCCCGAGGCCGTAAGAGCCGAGGCCAAAAAATGCGGCCTGCCCGAGCGAGTCGAGCCCGGTGTAGC
>Ga0306920_100012930_pt1 | contig 11349 bp, 8 predicted proteins | sample flu12Cox44000170_FD_204666 | JGI IMG/M metagenome (GOLD analysis project Ga0306920, IMG submission 204666) | Lab enrichment of tropical soil microbial communities from Luquillo Experimental Forest, Puerto Rico - flux4day.12C.oxic.44.000.170 (v2)... | ecosystem: Environmental > Terrestrial >...
ATCCATGCTTAGGAAGCGATCCGATGAACCCGGTCCATATTTCCGCTCGAACTGATCCCGTAAATTTGGATTTTTACGAACTGCATCGATTGCGCCTGCTGGAATACGGACTGGCGCCTGCGGTGCCGTCGCCGCTGGCGGTTGTGGAGCAGTCTGTGTTGCAACAGGAGGGTTTTGTGATTGTCCTTCAACGTGTGACTGGATACGATCAAATGTGCCCTGGTTTTTTTCGCTGAGAAGGCTGCTTGGTGCAAATTGCGACTTCATACCTTCGCTTTTCTTTTGGGCCGTTGCTTGCATCGCCCCATCAAGCCAATCAATCGCGCCTTTGATGGCGCCTCGCATTTCGGGGCCTGATTTTGCAGACTGTAATTGTGCCAAAGAGTGATTGACTTCCGACACTGAACCGCCTCCGATGCGAGCGGCATTCGTCATTTCCTGACCTAATTTTTGAGCCAAACTGTCATATTCAGCGCGGTCGGATTGATACTGCTTGTTCCAAGCGGAGGCCACCGTGCCGGCGCCGACGTTATAAATACCGCCAATGGGGCCGCCCACATCCGACATCGCAACCTTGGGAATAAGATTCCATAAGTTTTCCGCGTGCGTGAGTGCCTGATTATAGTTTTTCACTACTTGCGCGTCCTTGCCAGCGGCAAAACTTTTGGCTGTTGCCAATCGCGTTTGATAATCTTGTGCCCCGGTAAAATTCTGATCATAGCGCGAAGCAAGCGGAATCAGCTTTTGCAGATTTCGACCGCTCGCCGGCACGCGTCCCTCGGTAATATCTTGGACTGCTTTTGCGGTGATTGGATCTTCTTTTTGCAGCGCAGCCATGAATGCCTCGTCCTTGCCTTGTTCGTTGTATTCAGGCTGCACACGAGAGATCTCCGATGTTCCGCCTTGAACGGCCCCTGTAGCCGGCGTGATTTGGGTTGAACCAGGACTGCGAAAACCAAATATCTTTCGTCCGGTATAAAGATCGGTGCCCATATCCACAATTTGCGGCGCTTCCGCCAGCCGCATTTGGCGTTCGCGGTAGGCATTCGCAATGGCGTCCTGCTGTGCTTTGTAAAGCGTCTGTTGCCGTGCAAGATCGGCCTGCGCCCCAGCCTGGTAGCCTTCCAATGCTCGTCCCATGCGATTGAATGGCGTTGCAGCAAGCAATCCCATGCCGAGCCCGATCATGGATTGTGCACCAATGCCGCCAAGACCAGGAGCCTGCGGCATCGCTGGCGCTGCCGGAGCTGCTGGTCCCGGTTGCATCGGCGCAGGCGTAAACGCAGGCGCACCAACGCCGCCGCTTATCGGCGCAGCATCCGGCGCATTGCCGGAGGCATCGGCATAAGCATCCTGCGGCGCGGGCGCAAATCCGCCTTGCGGCGTCGGCCCAAGATAGCCACCCTGACCCGCCCAGCCGCCAGGAGCCTGATTGCCAAGCCCCTGGTAGTTTTCCATTTGCCAGATGTCGTAAGGGGAAAACAACGCCATGGCCTCACCTCTAGAGGAAATAGCCCAGCCCCGCACCGCCGAGCGCGCCGACGCCTGTGCCAACCGGCCCGAATGAAGAACCTAATCCGCCGCCGACAAGCGCGCCGCCAAGTAATCGTTGCAACGTGGGCGCCTGCTGCGGTGTTTGTGCCGTGACTTGCGTGCCGCCGAGTTGTCCCGCGCCGGCCAGGATCGCGGCCTCGCGCTCGAGTTGCTGCCACGGATAGGCTTGCTGCGCGTTGTATTGGGCAATCTGCGCATTCAAGTCGTTTTGCGCGCGCTGGCCTAGTATATCGCCAGCCGCCAGTTCCGTTTGCATCGGCGCCAACGATGCCTGATAAAATCCCGGCTCCGCTTGCGCCCATTGACCGGCTTGTTGCAAGCCTTGATTATAAAGACCCGCTTGCTGTTGATAGGTTTGTGCCAATCCCCCCGTCGCCTGCTCGGCAAGTTGCTGTCGCGCCATGTAATCCTGTGCCAATGTCGGGGCGATTGCTCGAGCTATTCCCGCGGTGTAATCGCCCGAGCCGTAGCGCCCCGCGCCGCTCATGGCGGATTGAACTTGGTTCATTTGCTGGTCGATCACGTCTTGCAGATAAGGATTTTGTGTTCCGATATTCTGATTGTAGATCTGCTGATATTGATTACCGGCTTGCCCTAATCCACTGATCGACTGTTGAATCCCCGGCGTGATACCCTGCTGATTAATGACGTAATCACCAAGGTTTTGCGCATCGGCAATGCCTGGAACGCCGGCTTGTGAATAATAACTTCCCATATTGAGCAAGTTACCAAGGCCGGCTTGTGCATAGGGATCAAGCGCCGCCTGCGTCGGGCCAGTATAAGGCGTGTAGCCCTGATTTTGCGCTCGCATGACGTCCGCGGTTTGATACATGCCGGACAGATACGGCTGTACGCCCGACCACGGATCGCGTGTCTGCGTCTGCGTGACAACCGGTGATGTTGCTCCGCTGCTCATAATTTGCGCTCCATCACGTAATGCGTGATCCGGTAGCCTTTCGGCTTCAACAACCGCGCCCACCCGGGCCGACAAATCGGCCTGATCTCGACGCAACCCCGATCACGCAGATACTGCTCCATTTCAGGGAGCAGATATTGCCATTGCTTCATGCCCTTGCCTGTCAACCAAACGATCTCGCCGATGGTATCGGTGCCACGCTGCACAAAACGCAAACCGACGAGTGCATGAGCCTTGCTGCCATCCCACACCAGGGCAACCTGCACCTCGCGCTGCTTGATCGCCGCCTCTAATTGCTCGATCGGCTCCTTCGAGCGCTTTGAAATGTTATCTAAGAACGGCCACCATAACGGAAACAATCTTGTCAGATCCTCGAATTGAAGCGGCATGAAATGCATCCCCGTCTCCACGAGGACAAGTCACAGCTTGATCATGACGTTGAGGAACAACGTCGGCTGCATCGTATTGTGCGCCGTGCCGCTACCTGTGTTCGCTATCGTAACCCCGGTCACGGCACCGTTAACGGTATTTGAAAATCCATAATAGGTATACACATTGTAGGTCGATCCAGGATCGACCGTAGTGGAAGCAAATCCTATGCAATAATTCGAACCGGTCGTATGGGAATGCCCCGGATCGCTCAGCGCGTGGCCATGGGCCGCGAGTTCTGCCGTGGTCAATGCATGATTTTCCTCACCGACATATTGGCCAAGCACGCGGTTGGCTAGGCCCGCGCCCGCACCATATCCGGCTAGCGCTCGACCCAAAGCGCGTGGCAGCTTGATGGTCTTGTTTGCCGACCAATCGGCCGCCGCCGATCCGCCGCGGCCGCCGGAAACCGGACACCAGGCGTCGATCACGTTGTTCCACAGCAATGTGAATAGCGCCTGACAATCGGCGTTGGCGCGGGTCGTGCCGCCCGAGCTCGCCGACCCGATGGTACCGTCGTTCATCAGCACCCAGCCGGCATCCGCAACGTTCTTGAGGCTCAATTTCACATCGCCGGTGCTGAACATGGTCGCGCTGGCGTTGACGCCCTGAATGTGACTAGCGTCGACCCACTGCGCGATCTGTCCTGCGACCGGCGTGCCGCTGCTGATTACGTTGCCGGTGCCTGGGCCAGCGGGGCCGGTAGGACCTATGGGGCCTTGCGGACCGGGAGCGCCATCGCGGCCGGGAGCGCCGCGGCCGCCATACTCTGTAATGATGACGATCCCGCCGCTGCCGTGGCCGCCGGTCGATCCTTGCCCGCTATTGTTCGTGCTGCCGCCGCCGCCGCCCGAGCCATAGCTCGTTGCATCGCCGCCGTTGACCGCAAGACCTCCGTTGGCCACGCCGCCAACGCCGCCGCCGCCGAATACGCTGCTACCGCCATTTGCGGCCCAAGCAACCACGTTGGCTACGTTGGTGGCAAAATTGTAAAGCCCCCCCGTACCTGGGGCGCCTCCAGCAGCGACATCGCCAGTATCGGGAGGCGCACCAGGGCCGCCGACAGTATTGGCGCCGCCACCATAGCCGCCGCCCGCGGAACAGAGTGAGCCGACCGAACTGGCACCGCCGGATGTGCCGTCACCATAAGGAGTACCCAGCCCAGCAGTTCCAACGGTTACAACCTGCGAGGCACCAATCTGTGCCGCCGTGGCGGTCGTGCGGCTATAACCACCGCTGCCCCCGCCTCCCCCCATGAGAAAGGTCGTCGCATTGCCGCTCGGAGTGCCGCCGCCGGCCCCGCCGCCGCCGATGCACTCGATAACGCAACTCTCCATCAACGGATCTGGAACGAACGTATAAGAGCCGGACGAGCTGAAAACCTGCGTTTGGATGATTAGTCCGCCGCCGCCGGTGACCAGATTGAAAAAAAACGAGCGCGAGTACAAGAAAACCCAGTTAGTGCCGTTCCAAAGAAAATCCGTGTAGCTATTTTCGGCGAGCTCGCCGCCGAGAAGATTTTTGCCTTTATCGTCCTTGATGAGAAAGTCGCCCAGGCCATCCATGTTCAAGGTGGCGCTGCCGGTATTCGTCAGACTGGCGCCAACCTTAAGTTTGACGACCAGCATTGCCGGCATGGCCGTGTAACTGACACCGGATATGAATGCGTGCGCATTAGGCGAGCCGGTGGTGACAATGGAGCCGTTGAGCAAATTGCGGTTCTTGGCATGCGCCGCCATCTGGCTGCGCGAACTATTGTTGACCGAAGCGCGTGGCTGACCCTCGGCCCAATTGATCGCGCTGTCGGCATTGGCGTTATCGGCCGCAGTTACCGACCAACTTTGATAATCTTCGCCTGCCATTTATTTTCCCCGATTGTCGACCCAGCCCTTGGTGACGATCCATAAACCAACAGTGCCGGTTCCAGTCACCGCAAAAGCGCTTTTGGTTTGAATCTGCCGCGCGGTATTGGTACGAATTTTCAAATCCGCTGCTGCTACGCCACCGCCAGCATAGGCCCATAAATTGCTTTGGAATTGCGTGTTATCAGGAGAATATATTTCAAGGTTTAGAGGATTCGTTACATCTGGAATAGCATTCACAGTGATAAAAGCATCAGTCTGAATGCCAGAAGGCACGGACGCCAGTGTCACCAGAGTTGCCGCAACTGCAATGCTACCACCCAATGCTGGGGCGCCAACATCATAACCTGGTGTGGTTATCAAAAATTGATCCCCAACTTGACTGAAACTCATGAAGTTGGAAGCAGCAATCGTCTTAATCGACCCGATGCGCCGTTTCACGGTGTAGCTCGCCGGCATAGTTGGTGCGCTTGCCGATAACGACATCAACACGTCGACAACGCCCGTATCGGTGCGCTCGATCAGATAAATATGATACCAAGTATTCGCCGCGACCGTCCCAGTATCGAGCGCGCCGTTTCCCGAGCCAACGGCCCACGCCGATCTCGTCTTGGTATAGGCCGATGTCAGCGTCATCAGCGTCGTATTATCATCAGACGTAGCAGCGCCAACAGCAATGCCGAATGTCGTCGTACTGACGTAGCTCAACGTCAGACCGCCGAGGTAGTTATAAAGCCCGATGCCTTGAATGCTGCTCGCGCTCGTCCACTGAGCGATCTGGCCCAGCGTCGGCGTGCCAACGGCCGTAACGCCGCCGCCGCCGCCGGGCGGGGCTGCCCAAGTCCCATCCGCGCGCAAAAAATTCGCCGTGCCACCACCAGAGCTAGGCGCAACTCCTTTCAGCGAGCTTGTGAACACGTCGAGCATTGCCGTGGTTTGCGTACCGGTTAGATCAATCGGCGCCACCGCGCTGCCGGCATTGTTTCCTTTGATCGTGTTGGCCGCCATGTTCGCCATCTTGGCATTCGTAACAGCGCCATTGGCGATAGTCGCGGTGATTGCCGTAGCTCCAGAACCTGTGACGTCACCGGATAACGTGATCGTCTGGTTGGCGGTCAGATAGCCTTGCGCGACGGCCGCCGTGACCAACCCTTTCGCGTTGACGGTGATGCCCTGAAACGTGCCGACGTTACTGTTGACGGTCGCCAGCGTCGTTGCCAGCGATCCGGCCGTGGTTGTGACATCGCCAGTGAGTGCTGGGAACCGCGCTGCAGCGAGCGTGCCTGTCCAGCCAAGCGTGAGCGTCTGCGCCGCAATCGAGCCCGTTACATTCGTATCATTGGCAACGGCTTGAACGACGTTTGCGTTGAGCCTTGCCGCTGCAAGCGTGCCGGTCCAACCCGCTGTAATCGAGGATGCCTGCAACAGCGCAGTTGCCGGTGTGCCACCGAGCGTCAATGTGATGTTGGTATCGTTGGCGGCGGTTAATGGCGATGGATTGACCGGAGGGCCGCCGCCGCCACCCCCGGCGGCAGACCCGCCAAAAGCGACCACATCCCAATTGGCCGATTTCGTACCGGGCTGCAACAGCACATGGCAACCGTATGCAGTCGTACCTGCGGCTGCGCCGTCCTTCGATCCGACTGCCGCCGAGCAATAGACAGGTGGCGTCGCGAATAGTCCAACTTGCTGGTACCAGGAGAGGTTACCGCTGCCGCTCACCGAATTAGTGACGCGAATTATCGCCCCGGAAACCACCAGCAGCGGCGTTATATCGTTCCAGAACAATCCCGCAGTGTTGGGCGTGACGGTGAAGGTGTCTTTGGTAACACCATTGACCGACAGCGTGACCGCGCACTGCTTGCCGGGATTAAGAACGTCCATCCCGTACTGATTGATCCAGCCCGCAGTGTTGACCGTCCATTCGTTGTAGACGACATGATTGGCGGGATTGCCCGATGTCGTCGGCGTCCATATCGGTAGCAGGTCTTCTTCGGCCCCGGTCGGCTGCGGTGCCGGCCGATCGGTCGTATCGTTGACGGCGACCATCGTCCAATCGCCGTCGCGGGTGAGATCCTGCCGCAGGAACGCTTGCCCCGCTCCCGTGTACGGCACCCAGCGCATATAGACTTCGTCAAGATCCGCCCAAGTTGCGTTATATCTGCCGAAGTGCCGACCATTGACCGGCGCGTCGCTCAGATAAGGCGGCACGGCGCCATTGACGCCGGTAATTCCTAGCGCATTTCTTGCAACGTACGGGTCACGCGCACTATCGAACGCAATTCGAAACGGCGCCGGTGGCAGCTTGGGGAAACTATAGGCATCGCTCATATTTCATCTATGCTTCGCATCATGCCGTGCCATCCGGCTGTACCTCGACCTGGACGCCCTGCGCGTGTGTCCACACCTCAGCGCGCGGATTGGTCACGCGAAAGCGATGCAGGCGAGATGACGTCAACACCGACGCCGAGCCCGTAATCTCGAGCGGGAAATCTATTCCCCATACTATGGGATCTTGCAGCCGTTCGCGGATCGCAACCTTGATCAAGCTACCGGGCGCGTCGGTCAACGGATAGACATCGGACACAAAGGCGCGTTGCCCCGGCACCAGATGCGTCTCGCTGGTTTCCATTGTCGCCGGCAGATTGGGCCCATTGAGTTCGCACAGCCGTCCCTGCTCGTCAAAGGCGCAAACGAATGGTCGGCCGCCAAGATAAAACAGACTGTCAAGAGGATGCGCGGTCGAATCGAGCAGATCATCACCCGGCTCGCCGGGATCGGTTGTGTCAAGATCGTATGGCGTCGTGGCTAGCTGCGCCCAGGCATAGGCGTAAACCGTTCCCGTGCTCCAACGCCCATTGCTCCAGTTATAAATCAATATCCGGTCGTAAAGTTGGGCCGCGGAATTTGAATGAAACGCCCACACGACATAAGGTTTGTTCGAAATCGCGACCTGTACAAGAGCACGCCGTCCGATATCGGAATTCGCAAGGAACCATTCGTTTACTTTATCTTGCCCGATTGGCACGACGCCCTGGCCGGTAATGGAATAAAAGCCGTCTTCGGCGAGGAAATAGAGCACATTGCCCACGGTGATGGCCGCATACGGCGAAATACAACCTTTATCCCTTAGCACACGGCTGAAATTGAAAACGTAAGTCGTATCGCCCGGCAAGAATTGCATGGTTCGAATAGCGCGATCCTGCACGGCGTAACCGATCTCGCCGCCTTGAACGCTGGTCACCGGGCCACCATCCGGGAATTCCTGTACGTCGCTTAGATTAATGCCCGGCGTCCAGCTGGTACTGTCATTGATGGCGCTCCATGCGATCTTGCGCCGATTTGATACCAATCCCGCCAGCACGACAAAATCGCCGATTTGCGCCACCGTCCGCGCCAATGGCGGCGAACCACCGAGATTTGCAAACGCAGTTCCACTATCGACATTTATTGTCTGAGGTTCGTTCGCCGACTGAACCGCGATGAGATTCTGGCCAAATTGGGCGAACGACCACAGCTCATTGATGTCCACATTATAAGGGCCGCCGGTCGTGCGGCTGACGTTGACCCAGCCGGTGCTGTTGGTCCACGAGTAAAGCTTGGTTTGCGTGCCGGCAAAAACCATCCAGGTTCCGTCTAGCTTGCGCGCCGATGTCAATCCCCGTATCGGCGCATCCGGGATCGGCGCAGAAAACGGCAGCAATCCAGGGATCGGTTTATACGAATTGATGCCCGCAAACACATTGTCAGCCACGTTGGCAAATTGACTATCGAGCGTCGCGATATCCGGACGCCATTCCGCGAATGGCACGCTTGCTCTAGGCATCAGTAGTACGCCTTCATTTGGCCTGTGCGCTCCCGGCCATCGGTTTCGCGCCGTAGGTATTCGACTTCTTGCACCTCGCGCGCCTCGGCCGCTTGCGATTGCTGCATATCGCGGATCGGATAGGCAAACAGCCGCTTGAGCGCCGAGTAACGGATCAAATTCCTGGCGGCATTCGTCCAAGGATTGGAATCGTTGGCGTTGACCAATGGCGTGATGCGATAATGTCCGAACACCCTGACCGGATAGGCCCTATCCGGCATGGGAAACAGCCGCATTTCGTTGCCATGGATCGACCAGTTAAACGGCTGCCCGCTCGTGGGCGCCGAATAGTCGATTTCCATATCGTCCGGCGTCCTGCGCTCAAGTGTGAACCAAGTATTGCCGACTTGGCTACGCACCATATCGATCTTCATGAATTCCTGGATCGGTGGCTGAGCCGCGACAATATATGTGTCTTGGTTTGAGACAGTCGTGAACTTGTAGATTTCGGTTTCGTTGAAGTAGAATCGCTCGCTGTCGTGATCGGCAATGGCGTCGAGGATGGCTTGAGCGATTTCGGGGCCGAGATTGGATCGTCGCAGATCGTTTGCGACTTGGAGTTGGATATCGCCGTAGGTGGGCATGACTTGTCCTCGAGAAAGTCAGGTGGCATTCGCGCCACCTGATCCAGAAACCAATCTAACGTTCGCATTATTGACCAACCGGATTTGCCCATTCCAGAACGAAATCGGCATTTCCGGCCGTGGGCGCAGCCGCCGCGAACGTGCCTTGAATCCAGATGTCAGTATCGGCGGCCAACGGCCCCGCCGCTGCGGCGAGGATAGTCTGCGTGTTGATGCCTACTGCACCGATCGCCGCCGCCGCCACAACCTGCGCCCCACCGGATGCCGTGCCGACTTGGATATTGTTGGTGGTGCTGCTGTTGAACGCTGTTCCGGTAACAGTATAGCACCGCAACAGGACTGAGTTGATTGGGATCGTGCCGATCTTGCGTGCTGCACCGCCGCCGAAGTTGGTGAAGGTGAGGTTGACGCAGAATCGACTTTCTCTCGAGGGATAGTCGCGGGCAGACGTGCCCAAGGTTCCAGTTGCCATGTGAGTTACTCCTTTTGCCCGAAGGGGCCTTTGCCGAAGCTTTTGGAGTTGCAGAAACTACGCGACAGGTGCCGAGTAGGATGTCACCACGATGGTCGAGAAGTCGGTCGCATTCCAGACCAGTTTTTTTAAGCCGTAGATCGACCAAGCGGACACCTCAAGGCGCCGCTTATGGTCGTACAATTCTTCATTCCATCTATAACGGCTTTCGCCGCTATTCTGACCGAAGGCAATAGCCGCCGCTTGCGCGCCGAGAAACACTGCTCGGCGCGTATTGGTTTGGGCCGCCGCCGTGGTGGAATGCACTCCGTTGGGGACTTGTTCACTCTCACGCAGGATCACATTGTTGTACATGCCCAATGCACCAGTGAAGATCGGGTTATTGCTGATCTCACCGCCTTGCATCGCCGCCTTCTGGATGTCCAGCCATTGACCTGTGGACGTCGTGGTGCGGATCGATGTCACTTGCGTCGGATGCAGATACATTACGTAGTGCTCGCCGCCTTCGATCCGAATCGGCCGGATCTTGGGCAAGCCGGTTGAGCCGCCGGTCTTGGCAATTTCAACACAGCTATCAATCGCCGACAATGTCAGCGTCGCGGTGGTAGCCGCGTTGACGGCCTCGTCGGTGGTCAACGAGGTGCCCATCCGCAAGATGCGTCCCGTGGATGGTGCAGCCACGGCATTGAGCCCGGTGTACTTCGTCGAGGATGGTGCAGTGCCGCCGGACAAGGCGGTATTGCCGCAGACCTGATTGAAGAACGCGACCGAGATGCGTCGCGCCCACCAGTCTACCAACCCGTCCTTAGCCTCCTCGCGTAGGTCAAACGCGACTCTTTGACTGTCTATGGTGTTCTCCGACCTCACGCCAACTACGTGGCCCAGCTCGTTCACGAGTATGTTGTCGGCGTAAGTCGTGAGGCTTTCACCATTACCTTCGGCGATCTCGTTTTCGGTAAAACCATCACCGGAGAGTTGCATGCGCAACCCGATGGTGATGCGGTCGCCGGGGCCTTTTTTCGCCTCGGTCTTCTCTTGAATGACGGAATTGCTGTTCTGGCCGATGAGCGCGTACACCTCGGTCGCTTTGACCGCTTCGTGCGCCAACTCACGAGCCCACAGCTTGACCGTCAAGGCGTCATTAACGCCGTATGACGTGCTAGCCATAGCTCATGGCTCCCTTGCAAAGTTGATGAAAAGGGTTTGCGCTCCATTGCAGGAGCAGGCGCGCACGAGACGCTCGTGGCCAACGAACAGGCGTTAACGGTGCCTGAGCCGAACGGGTTTATACGGTACCCGAAACCGAACGGGCTTGACGGCGCCCGAGCCGACGCGCTACACGATACATCTTACGGGAAACTCGTCCTTGGGCCGCAGCAATGCGGCCTTTCTTTTCAACCGCCCTTGAGTTTGCGATACTTCGCCGGATTTTTTGTTTTGAAAGCTTCGAGCTCGCGGTCGTTCATTCTGAGCAAATTTTCTACCGTCATTTCGGGATTGACCGCTGCCCGTCCGCCGACACCCGTAAGCGAGCGCGAAGCCTGCTGACCAGCCTCGATAACATTGAGTCGCTGCGCCGGGTTAGGCGGCGGTGCTGGCGGTGCTGCATTTGCGCGGTAACCACGCGCCTGCGCGTTTCTATAAGCCATATCTGCGGGGTTACGTCG
>Ga0306920_100012933_pt1 | contig 11349 bp, 5 predicted proteins | sample flu12Cox44000170_FD_204666 | JGI IMG/M metagenome (GOLD analysis project Ga0306920, IMG submission 204666) | Lab enrichment of tropical soil microbial communities from Luquillo Experimental Forest, Puerto Rico - flux4day.12C.oxic.44.000.170 (v2)... | ecosystem: Environmental > Terrestrial >...
CGGCGGCAATCTCGCGCGTGGTCGTAGCCGCGTAGCCCTTCTCCCAAAACAGCGCCGCGGCCGTGTCCAGCACGCGCTCCGGCGTCGATCGCAGAGCCGGACCCGGCGCGTCGACAGCCGGCGAAAAGGTGCGGTTGAGATTCATCGAAACCGGGCGCGTCCCAATTAAAAACGAAACAACTATTATGTCCCTTTCCGCAATCCGATCCTAGCTATAACCACTCGAGACCTCCGAAAAGGCGCGAGGGCCTGTCGTTAGCTTTGGTCCAGGCATAGAATTCTACCGATCGACAGGTCCGTTCGCTCGCCACGGAAGGGCTTGACAGCGCGCGTCTACTCGCACGCGTCAGACGGGGGGTAGCGCGACGAGACCGGAGTCCGCAAAATCGCGGCTTGGTCGATGCTCGATTCGAAACCCTTAGGCAATTGAACGGTGCTGTTGAGGTGCAGATCGTGATGGCCAGGTTGGGTCCGTACGTGGCGAAGTAGTTATCGAGATCTTGTGTCGGCACTCGATGTGGCCAAAAGCTCCGCCGAAAGTGCCGCCACAACTTCAAAATCATGCGTAGCCATCAGACTTCGCTCGGCGTGCAGCACGACCTGGGGCATGACTTGGTTCTTAAGGTCGATTGGGCGCGGAGGCAATTTGAAAACGTCGATCTCGGTGAGCTGGATCTGAATCGCTTCAACCGCCCCTCGGGTCCTGTCATTCCGAAATGCGCCGTCCTCCCGATTTCAATCCTGCCGACCGGTGTTCGAACGGATCGATGACCTTCTGGGTTCCCCCGGGGCCGCTCGATTTATGAAGCCATGCTGCTCGAGGTGGACAAGTGCTTATCGAACCACTTCCAATTCGCTACCCTCTTCAAAATCAAAATACGGTGGTGGTGGAGCCAGTGCTTTTCCTCCCGCTCACGGATACAGCCAATCAATTTGGATCGAGTACGCTGGTCCCGATCCAATTGGCGGTCGCGGGAGGCGGAGACTTCAATTGCTTTGGCCAGTCCAGCGGGAAGTCGGATCTCCAGCATCTAGTAAGCCAGTACAACTCCACGTACGACCGAGCTCTAACGCGGCCGTCGCACTATCGGTTCGGTGACCCGTTCTTCGACACCGACTTCGGTCTGAGCAAGAAGTTCACATACAAAGAGCGCGCCAGACTCACGGTCGCCGGCGAAGCGTTCAACGCGTTCAACATCGCCAACCTGCAATTGGCCGGGTACATTTTCCTGCTGGGCACGCCGACATTTGGCCAGGCTACTATGCGCATCATTCAAACGTTTGGCTCGGGCGGGCCGCGCGCGTTCCAGGTGCTGCCGCAAATCAGCTTCTAAGCCAGGCGGGACAATCTTAACAAGTTCGCCGCGGCAAAGACCTTGACAACGGCACAGGCGCGCCATAAAATCCTACCGATCGACAGGTTTGGGTGGACGCTCGCTGCCACCCGGGTTTACCTGCGGGAGGGGTGAAATACATGATTACTCGGGGGATACGCCTCATTTCCGCGACGAACCGCGCCGCGTTCGTTGCACGTGCCTTGTTCGGTTTTCTGCTGCTCGGCCTGCTGGCTTCCGTTGCTGCGGCGCAGAGCACCATTTCCGGGGTGGTCAAAGACCCCTCCGGCGCGGTGATCGCCAACGCGACCGTCGAGGCTTCGAGCGATGTGCTCATCGAGCGCACCCGTAGTGTCACAACCAACGCTGAGGGCCGATACGCGATCGTGGACCTGCGGCCCGGCACGTACGTAGTGACCGTTAGCTTGGCCGGCTTCGCATCGGTCAAGCAAACCATCGTGGTGCCCGCGAATGTGGCGGTGCCGGTCGACGCTGAACTGAAAGTCGGCACGGTGGGCGAGACGGTGAATGTCGAGGCTCGTGTTGCCACCGTCGACGTGGAGAACACCGCGCATCCCGAAACTTTGACGCGCTCCGACATGGACAGTCTTCCCACTGGACGCTACATGCAATCTATCGCCTCCTACGTGCCGGGCGCGCACTTGAACCTGCCCGACATCGGCGGCTCGCAGCAGATCGAGCAGAACTACATTTCGCTGCACGGCAACTCGCCGACCCAAGACGTGTACATGTACGATGGCATGCTCATCAACACCACGTACCTCGATGGCGCGATCCAGCAGTATGTCGATAACGAGACGGTCGCGGAAACCACCTATCAAAACAGCAACAACACCTTGGAAGCGTCCGGCGGCGGTATGTTTACGAATATTGTTCCCAAGGAGGGTGGAAACCAGTTCCATGGGGATTTCTTCGGCGGCGGAAGCGGAGGCAGCAATTTCTGGCAGGGAAATAACCTGGACACGCAAACGGGTCTTCGCGGCCTGGGCGCACAGGTCAAAACCGTCAAAATCGAAGATTTCGACGGCTCCTTCGGCGGCCCCATCCAGCGTGACAAGCTGTGGTTCCTGATTACCGGTCGCCGGCAAGTGACTTTTACACAGGCTGGAGCCACCCAGTATCCCGACGGGCGGCCTGGAATCCAGCAGGGCTTCATCACCAGCGGTTCGGGACGTCTCACCTACCAGTTGAACCCGAAGAACAAATTCAGCGCGTTCTGGATGCGCTACTGGAAGACCAAACCCGTGGAGATCCTCGATGGCGGTCAGGAAGGGTACGTTCCGGCGGACCCTTCAGTAGCTTCGACGTTCCGGCACAACGATCCCTACTACATCGCGCAGGGCAAATGGACCGGCACTCTCACACCGAAGCTGATTACCGAAGTCGGATTCACCATCAGCCAGCTCAACTACGTGGACATCTACCAGACGGGTATCAACCAGGTGCCCTTCACACAGCAATGGTACGCCCTGACCACCGCCCGCGATCAAGGCACGCTGCATCGTTACTTTGCCGGTCGGAGCAATCAGTACTTCCAGACTCGCCGCACCTTCTTCACCGCCAACTCCACCTATGTAACCGGGTCTCATCAGTTCCGTTTCGGCTCGCAGTATAGCTACGGTCCGTATCATGTGAGCATCACGGAGAATGGCGATGGGTACATGGTCTTCACCAAGGGCCAACCCACGAACTTCGTTGCTCTGAACACGCCCTATTTTCAGTGGCCGCACTTGAACGCGGACCTCGGGCTGTACGCCATGGATACCTGGCACTTCGGGCGCTTCGCGCTCACCGCCGGCGTGCGGTTCGAATACCTGTCGGGTGAGATTGAAACCGAAGCCGCCCCGGCCGGCCGCTTCGTCGGGGCGCGCACGGTCCCCGAAACCACCTGCGATACCGTCAAGGGAATGGGCTGTTGGAAGAACTGGACGCCCCGAATCGGGTTGGTCTATGACGTGTTCGGGAGCCACAAGACCGCGTTGAAGGCTGGATTCGGCAAGTTTAACGACCAGTACAGCACGGGGTTCACCAACAACTTCAATCCGATGGCCGGTCAAAGCATGATGCTGTCCTGGACAGCCGCCGGCGCGAATCTGCCGCAGTGCACTCCCGTCACCTTTGCCGGTCTGCCGGCACCAAACCCCGGTTGTTTTCCCACGGGTGGCTTCGCCGGGGCGGGCGCCCTTCCGGGCGTGGGCGCCGGCACGCTGGCGCCTAGCTCCAATCCGGCATTCGGCGCTGTGCCCGCGTTCAATGGCGTTAGCCTCGACCCCAATTGGCACCGCAGCTACAACTTCCAGTACAACGCCGGGATCCAACAGCAGTTGGCCAACGGGGTCACACTGAATTTCAATTGGTACCGGCGGTCGCAGTACCAGCAGACTCAGATCACGAATCTCGCGACGCCTTTCTCGGCGTGGCAAACGACCACCATTACCAATCCGCTTGATGGCACACAAATCCCGTTCTATTACTTGTCGGCGACGCCCACCGTTCAAGCCGCGTTTCAGAGTAACGCGCCGCAAAGCCTAGTCAAGAACGTCTACACCGGGTTTGAAACCTCGGTCGTAGCCCGCCTCCCGAGAAACACCTTCATGCTGTTCGGCTGGACCATCGACCGGGACCTTGACCGCTCTTGCGCCATGACCGCCACTGGCGCCGGCGGAAGCGCCACGAGCATTAGCGGCAACCGGCTGAACGACCCGAACACGCTGCGGTTCTGCGACGACTTCGGCGACCTGTACCAAAACTTCGGCGCGGTCCCGAATCTACCCTGGCAGAACGAATTCAAAGCGTCGGCCGCGGTTCCCATCCGTTGGGGTTTTATCGGCAGCATCTCCTTCTACAGCAACCGCTATCAGGGGAGCTTTGCGTCAATTGGCGGCCAGACGGTCAACAACGGTTATCTCGCGCGTACCTGGACGCTCAACTCGACCTCGAAATATCCGGCCAATTGCGTTGGTTGCACACCTGGCGCGCCAGTCTTCCCCAACATTACTGTCCCCCCCGGGAAGAACTTTGGGGAGGGTCCCGAGTCCATCAACCTGGTGGCGCCGGGTCAAGTGCTCTCGCCGCGGCTGAATCAACTGGACATAGGCATCAAGAAACGGTTTACGTTCAAAGAGCGGCTGACCATCGAACCCGAAGTCCAGGCGTTTAACGTCCTGAATAACAACGCAGCGGTTAACGAAGCGACCAGCCTCGCCGGCGACGCGGCTCCGTACCTTCCGAAGTCCGCCTGCACCAGCGCGGCGGGCCCGACGTGCGGCCTCGGTGGAACTGTAGTCACCATTACCAACCCGCGGCTGCTGCGCGTGGCCTTGCTGGTCCGGTTCTGAGTTCTTAGCGGCGGCCGCTCTGCAACTGATCCAGCCGCGCGCGCGCTTCATCCCGCGTAACCGGATCGGATGCCGCCGCCTTCTGCAAATACGGCAGCGCGGCCGCTGTGTCCCCGGAATCCGCCAGCGCCTCACCGAGGTGTAGTTGGGCGCGCGCGAATTCGGGCCGCAGCCGCAGCGCTTCCCGATACTGTTCGATGGCGCGCGGGAACTGGCCGCGCGCCGCCAGCACTGTGCCCAGCAGTTCGTGGGCTTCTGCGAAGTTCGCATCCGCGCCCAGCGCCTGTTCGAGTTGTTGGCCGGCTTCCTCTAGATGCTGCTCCCGTGCGAGCGCCACCGCGTAGTCGTAACGCACCGGCGCATTGCTGGTCTTGAACCGGAGGGCTGCCTCGAAATGGTAGCGCGCTTCGTCAAATCGATTCGTTGACGCCAGCAAGTTCGCGAGATTGGCGTACGCCTCCGGGTACCTGGGCTCGAGCCGCAGGGCCTCCCGCAACGCCGGTTCGGCCCTCTGCCAGTCTCGTGTCCGGACCCAAATCGCGCCTAAGCTGTTGTGAGCTTCCGGCAGTTCGGGATCCCGCTGCAGCGCGTTCTGAAACGCCGCGATCGCTTCCGTGGTTCTGCCCTGTTCGAAGTACGTCGTGCCCAACAGTTGCCAGCTGGCGGCGTCCTCCGGCGCCTGGTCGAAAGCGCGCTTCAGCACGTCGACCGCCCGGGCCCTCTGCCCCAACGACATCAAGCACACCGCCAGGTTCTCGAGCGCCGCCAAATTCCTGGGCTCGCGCCGGAGCGCGTCCTCATAGAGTGGCGCCGCTCGGTTCCATTCGGCGCGGTCCCGCAGCGCGTTCGCCAATGCCAGGTAGTAGTCTGCCTGCTGCGGCTGGTATTTCTCCAGGGCCGCCGCGAGTCGCGGAATGCCCTCCGCCAGGTTGCTGCCCTGTCGCACCTGAGCCACCGCCAGATACAGCTCGTCCTCGAACTTCGGCAACGCTTGCGGATAGTACAAGACCACCGGGCCGCGATACGGACTGGCATCTGCCGATTGCTCTGCCAGCGGCGCCAGCAAGTCGAGCGTCGGAAGGCGCCGTTGAATGTAGTGATCGGTCATCACCACGTGCACTACGTCCTCGGTCCGCCGCTTCGGCATGTGGCAGTCGGTGCAGTCGATGGACGCGGTATGCTTGCCTCCCGCCACGAGCCGGTCCAAAGCAGCGCCATGGCATTGCCGGCATACCTCCGTGTAGCGCTGCGCAGTCGCCGTACCCGCTGTGTGCGGATCGTGGCAGGTAGTGCAAAGCAGCGCGCCCTTGCTCTTCTCGAAGCACTGCGACTGCCGCAGCCGGTAGGCCGCGCCGGCGATCTCGAAGCGGTCGTCGCCGCGTGCCTTGTCGAAATGCAGCGCAAATTCTCCCAGCGGCTCGCCGGGACGATACGAGAACGGCGGTCGCTCGAATCGCACGATCGAGTTCGGCAACGGAAGGCTTGTGGTTTCAAGGTGGCACTGTAAGCAGACCTCCATCCGCCGTTCAGGAGTCAGATGCGCAGGGTTCACGATCGCAGCCCGAATGGCTCGCCGCTCGGCTTGCGGGCTGCGCGCCTCCCGCACGTGTCTCTCGCCGGGGCCATGGCATCGCTGGCAATCAATTGCCTCGGGCAGTCTGGAAAAAACCGGATCGACTCCCCGCTCGCCGCTCGGAATTTCCGGGTATGCGTTGTGGCAAAACAGGCAATCGTAGCCGATGACCCGCCGAAAGCCCTGATGGTCAGGGCGGTCGTAGCCGGGGTTCATCGCCCAGTAGCCGCCGCGCTCCGCATACCAGGCCAGAGGCAGCTCAATAAGCGTATTCCGGCTAGTTCGGTGCAGGTAGGTCCGCGAGTGGTTACCGGAGCCGACTACGTAATCCACCTCTTTCTCCAATTCGTTGGTCCGCTTTCCATCGAAGCCTACTTGGTAACGAAGCTGAAAGTATCGGTCGCCGCGCCGGATCATCTGAAAATACGTGTCCGAGGGCTGGTGGTAGTACGTATTCCGGTTGCTGTAGTCTTCGATCTGATTCTGGGGCGTGGGCCGGTAAAAAGAACGTCCCATGCCGGTGCGGCGATAATTTTCCCAAACGCTGGGGTGGCAGCTTGCGCAGACGGCGGGATCCACATAGCCCGCGGCTTCGGAGAGAGCCAATGAGGCCTCCGGTCCCATCGCGAGCACGAGCCATGCGCACCAGCGGCAGCGTCGCATGCCCGATTCTAACAATTCATAGCGATGGAGATTCCGCTGGTGGTGGGGACGATCTGTCGTCCGGAGCCGATCCCGGCGTCGGGCCCTTTTCTGCGAGGCCGACAGTTGGGAGCCCACTTTCGGTCGTGATGTTCTACAGGCGGCGGATTGATCCTTTCTGGCACCCAGAAAGCGAGTGACCGCTTGATGCGACGGGCGGGAATTCGACCAGATCCGCAACGACCCAACGAAGATCCTGTGCGAGCGCGGTTAGTGAACAAATCCAGCCGAGTAGCGATGGTGGAGCCGACGGTGAGCGGCTGGGGGGGCACCTTTAGACCAGGGGTCTCGCGAGGCACGGCCCGGAGCGGCGAGCCGAGAGTACGCTCAAGACCCCGTTCTCCGAGTCCGCCGCGATACACTGGTTGCTTCCTTATGAAACTCCAAAGCCATACCATCACCCAGGGGAGCGACCGGGCTGGAGCCCGAGCGATGCTGAAGGCCATCGGGTTTACCGATGAAGACTTGAAAAAGCCGATCATCGGCGTAGCCAACACCTGGATCGAGACGATGCCGTGTAACTACAACTTGCGCGAATTGGCCGTTAAGGTGAAGGAAGGCATCCGGGCGGCGGGCGGCACGCCGATGGAATTCAACACCATCGCCATCAGCGACGGCATCACCATGGGCACCGAGGGCATGAAGGCGTCCCTGGTCAGCCGCGAGGTGATCGCCGATTCCATCGAACTCATGGTGCGGGGGCACATGTTCGACGGCATTATAGCCCTGGTCGCCTGCGACAAAACGATCCCGGGCGCCGCCATGGCGTTGCTGCGTCTCAATATTCCGGGCGTCCTGCTCTACGGCGGAACCATCCTGCCGGGCCGCTACCAAGACCGCGATATCTCCATCATGGAGGTATTCGAGGCCATGGGTGCGCACGATGCCGGCCGCATCACCGACGAGGAGCTATTGGAAATTGAAAATCACGCCTGTCCTGGCGCAGGCGCCTGCGGCGGCCAGTACACCGCGAACACCATGGCCACGGTGATGGAGCTGATCGGGTTGTCGCCGATGGGCACCGCCGCTGTGCCCCAAGTCGACAAGCGCAAGGAGGCCGTGGCCTATCGCTGCGGCCAGATCATTCTGGATGCCGTTCGCAGCGAGCGGCGCGCCAGAGAAATCTGCACCCGCCATGCCTTCGAGAACGCCATCGCCGGAGTGGCCGCGACCGGCGGCTCGACCAACGCCGTACTGCATCTGCTCGCCATGGCGCGGGAAGCCGAACTGTCGCTCACCATCGACGATTTCAATGCCGTCTGCGCCCGGACACCGATTCTGGTGGACCTCAAGCCGGGCGGGCGTTTCATGGCGGTGGATGTGGACAAGGCCGGCGGAATCGGCGTGATTGCCAAGCGCCTGGTCGAAGGCAAGTTCGCGGATGGCGCGGCGCTCACCGTGACGGGTCGCACCTTCGCCCAGGAGGCGGCTGATGCCCGCGAGACACCAGGCCAGCAGGTAGTCCGTCCCTTGAAGCAGGCCCTCAAACCGCGCGGCGGGATGGCGATCCTGCGCGGCAGCCTGGCCCCCGACGGTTGTGTCATCAAATTGGCCGGACACGACCGAACCGTGCACCACGGCCCGGCGCGCGTCTTCGAGCGGGAAGAAGAGGCCCAGCAAGGCGTGAAGGATGGCACGGTGAAAGCCGGCGATGTGGTCGTGATCCGCTATGAAGGACCGCGCGGCGGGCCGGGGATGCGCGAGATGCTGCAAGTAACCGGCGCCATTGTGGGCGCCGGCCTCTCTGATAGCGTGGCCCTGGTAACGGACGGCCGCTTCAGCGGCGCGACGCACGGGTTCATGGTTGCCCACGTGACGCCCGAAGCCTATGACGGCGGGCCGATTGCCGCCGTTAGAGAGGGCGACTCGATCACCATCGACGCCAACGCCGGGGTAATCAACCTCGACGTCGCATCGGCCGAGTTGAAGCGGCGCCTGGCCGCCTGGAAACCCCCGGCCCCTCGCTACACGAGCGGCGTCTTCGCCAAGTACTGCGCGCTGGTCTCGTCGGCATCAGAGGGTGCGGTGACGTCTAAAGTGAACGTGGCACTGCAGCAACCGGCCGTGACCGCGGACGTATGAAGCGGATTGCGGTGATCGGCGCCGGCAACATGGGCTCGGCGCTCCTTGGCGGGATACTCAAGGTCGGCGTCGCCGATCGCGATCATTTGATTGCGACCGTTCGCACTCCGGAACGGGCCGAGGAACTAGCCGCCAAATATGACATCCCCGTCACGGCCGGCGGCAATCCCCAAGCCGTGGCCCGGGCCGACATCGTCGTGCTCGCCGTCAAGCCGGGCACGCTCCCGAAGGTGCTTGAGGAGATCCGCGAGACCTTGCGGGGGTCGCAGATCTTGCTCTCGCTGGCGGCAGCCGTACCCATCTCTCTGATCGAGAAGCTGACCGATCGGAGCATGCCGGTCTTCCGCGCCATGCCGAATATCCCCGTGGTGGTCGAGGAGGGCGCCACGGCGGTTTCGGCGAACACGCATTGCACCGCCGAGCAGCGAGCGCTGATCGAGAGCATCTTCCGCGCCGTGGGAGTGGTGGTGTTTGTCGAAGAGGAGCTGATGCATGCCGTGACCGCGCTCTCGGGCAGCGGCCCGGCGTATGTTTACATGGTGATCGAGGCTTTGATCGCCGGCGGTCTGAAGATGGGGTTGTCGCGCGAGGTCTCTACGCGCCTGGCTGAGCAGACAGTGCTCGGCGCGGCCAAACTCGTGCGCGAAACCATGCTGCATCCGGCCATCCTCCGCGACCAGGTGATCACCCCCGGCGGTGTGACGATTTCCGCGATCCACGAACTCGAAAAGCACGGTTTGCGCTCGATGCTCATCAGCGCCATCGAAACCGCCACCCATCATTCCGAGGGCCGCACCCGCGCACTCTTGGCGAAATTCGGCGATTCCTAATCCGTGCGTTTCCTTACCGTCTGGGACGGTGCTCCGGCCCGGATCCCGAATCGGGGATTTCCCGCTGGTGTGCCCTATGCCACTCTGACATAATCCCTTGTCTACGTTTTATCCACAGGTTTTGCACTAGGTAGGCCCTTGATCTATCTCATTCTAAACGCAGATAAACCTGTGGAAAAAATCTGTTGCGGCTGGTTTTTTCATGACGCAGCGACTCGAGGGACTGCTATATATTCTCTTAACTTCCCCCGAGGAAGGGTTTTCCAAAACGGACAAGCAGTCAGGCCGGGTGCAGTCTTCCCCGGTTCCACCGCTCGTTGATGGATGTACCGGGCGGACCTGCGCGGGCCCCGTGCCCTGACAGCCCAGCAAATGGACGATAATGCCATGAGGGCTTCTCGGCAGGCTCAACGCAAATAATCCCGGATGGGTCCGTAATGGCAAACCGCAAAACACCCCGTTCCTCCAGGCCGGCCGGCACGGCGCTAGTACGTGTGGCGGGGAACTCGAATCCCGCCCTGCCTCGGATCGGGAAGTATGAGATGACCGCCGAGATCGGCCACGGCACCCGGATCAAGGCGTTCCAGGCTTTCGACCCTGCCATGGGGCGGCCCGTCACCCTGAAAATATTGACCGACGTGGCCGACACCAAAATGGCCGAGCGGTTTCGCCGGGACGTTTCCGGCGTCGCCAATGCCGGCACAGGCAGCCTGGTCGCCGTCTACGAGCTCGGCGAACATGTCGGTCTGCCATTCGCTACGTTCCAATACCTGGGAGACGAGACTCTAAGGCTCGCGATTGATTCCCGAAGGCCCCTCACGTTATTCCAGAAGGTGCTCGCGATGTGGCAGATTGCCGAGGGCCTCCAGGCTGCCTACAGTGCGGGTCTGGGTTATGTCGGTCTCCGGCCTTCGGGAGTGGTCCTGGCCGAACGAGTCGCGAAAATACAGGACTTCGGCGTGGTGCGCCTGGCTGGTGACGGACAGGATGAAGAGGCCTTCTATCGCGCGCCCGAGCAGTTAGCCGGACAATTCCCGCCCGACTCGCTCTGTGACATTTTCGCGTTCGGAGTGGTGTATTACGAATTTTTGATGGGGAGTCGCCCTTTTTCTACCGAACGTGGGGTCCCGAACGAGACGGGCTCCTCGCGGAACCAGCGGCCCTCGATCCGGGAACGGCTGCCGGAGTGTCCGGAAGCACTCGAGCGGCTCGTGTATCGCGCCCTTGAGACGGACCGGGAACTGAGATACCAAACCTGGGACGACATCCAGTATGACGCCGATCCGATTCTCCGCGATTTGAAGCGCAGTTATACTGCGGGTTTGCTCGCGGATGTGGCTCGCCTGATGGAAGCCCAAGACCTGGACTCGGCCCAAAGCCTGGTGCGTGAGATCTTGGAACTAGACCCGGACAATCCAAACGCCTACCGGTTACGCACCGAGCTTCGCGGCAGAATCGATCGCCGGGCG
>Ga0306920_100012934_pt1 | contig 11349 bp, 14 predicted proteins | sample flu12Cox44000170_FD_204666 | JGI IMG/M metagenome (GOLD analysis project Ga0306920, IMG submission 204666) | Lab enrichment of tropical soil microbial communities from Luquillo Experimental Forest, Puerto Rico - flux4day.12C.oxic.44.000.170 (v2)... | ecosystem: Environmental > Terrestrial >...
TTTGGCCATGGCGACGAGTTTTCCCACGAACTCGTCGTGGATCGTCTCCTGCAACAGCAGGCGGGAGCCGGCAATGCAGGTCTGGCCGGTGGCGGCGAAGATGCCTGAGATGGCGCCGCTCACCGCGTCGTCGAGGATGCAGTCGTCAAACACGATGTTTGGCGATTTGCCGCCGAGCTCCAGCGACACCTTCTTGAAGGTCTTCGCCGCCAGCTCATTGACGCGCGCGCCGGTGGCGGTTCCACCGGTGAAGGCGACCTTGGCGACCTTGGGGTTGGTCACCAGCGGCTCGCCCGCCACCGCGCCGTAGCCGGTGACGACGTTGATCACGCCCGGCGGCACCTCGGCGGGCTCGATCACGAGCTTGATGAATTCCAACAGCGACGCGGAGGTGAACTCGGAGGGCTTTATCACCACTGTGCAGCCCGCCGCCAGCGCCGGTGCCAGCTTCCAGCCCACCAGCATGAGAGGCGAGTTCCACGGCGTGATGAAAGCACACACGCCGACCGGCTCTTTCAACGTGTAGGTGAAGTGATCGGGGCGGTCCGAAGGCACCACGGCGCCGCAGATTTTGTCGGCGAGACCGCCAAAGTAATAGAACCACTCGGGCAAATACTTGGTCTGCGCGTGCATCTCCGACATGAGCTTGCCGTTGTCGCGCACCTCGATTTGGGCCAGGTGCTCGGCATGCTTCTCGATCAGCGCGCCGATGCGGCGCAGCAACTTGCCGCGCGCCGTCTGCGACATGGCCGGCCAGGGGCCGGTGTCGAAGGCGCGCCAGGCCGCCGCGCAGGCGCGCTCGACATCCTTGCCGTCGCATTCGGGGATCAGCGCCCAGGGTTCGCCCCGGTAGGGATCGAAGGTCTCAAACGTCCTACCCGACGCCGAGTTGCACCACTTGCCGTCGATGTAGGTCTGATATTCGTTGAGCTTGGTGGCACGTTCCTGCATGGGATACCTCGCAAGGTCAGGCGGTGCGCCAGCGCGCACGAGACGTGCACAAAGGCTAGAATCCCCGGCTCGGCGCATCAAGCGTGGACCCGCGTCCCGCCTTGCGGGAGAGCCCGGCGTGAGCCAAACTGACGTTTACGTAAGGAGGGGCGAGGTCCGGAACGGTCGGAGAACAACAAGGCAACACGGAGGAGTAGGCAGTGACCAATTCCAGCACGCTCAAGGTGCGCGTTGACCGCGACAAATGCCAGGGTCACAACCGCTGCAAGGCGCTAGCGCCGGAGTTGTTCGAGCTCGACGAGTACGGCAACGCGCGCGAGAAGGGCGACGGCACCGTGCCCCAGGGGTTGGAGGAGAAGGCCTATCTTGCCAAGTCCAACTGCCCGGAGTTCGCCGTGGAAGTCATCGAGACAAAGGGGTGAGCCCATGACCGAGCGTCCGCCTGTGAAGGACTGGGCCACCGATTTCGACCACCTCGATCCTGCTTGGGTCAACGATCCGTTCCCCATCTGGGACGAGATGCGCAAGCGATGCCCAATTGCCCACACGGACCGATTCATGGGCGTCTATTTTCCTTCGCGCTATGTCGACGTGCGCGCCGTCGCCTACGATACCGAGCATTTCTCCTCGCGCCGCGTCGTCGTGCGTGAGACGCCCCCGCCGCGTATTCCCTCGCCGCCGATCACCTCCGATCCGCCCGAGCATCGCCCGGCGCGGATGGTGCTGCTGCCGCCCTTCACGCCGGACGCCATGAAGAAGCTGGAGCCGCGGGCGCGCGCGCTCGCGCACGAGCTGATCGACAAATTCATCGCCCGCGGCAGCGCCGACGCGGCGGTCGAGTACGCGCAGGAGATCCCGGTGCGCCTCATCGCCCACATGTTGGGGTTGCCCGAGTCGGACGGCGACCTCTATCGCAAGTGGATCAAGATGATCCTTGAGGACGGCATCACCGACGTCAACATCGCGGTAGAGGCTGTCGGCGAGATGACGCATTACTTCAAGGGCTACGTGCACGAGCGCGCGGAGAAGCCGGGCGACGACCTGATCAGCTATCTGCTCAGGGCCAGGTCCGGCGGCCAGCCGCTGGCGTCCGAGAACGTGATCGGCTCGCTGCGGCTTCTGCTGATCGCCGGCATCGACACCACCTGGAGCGGCATCGGTTCGTGCATTTGGCATCTGGCGACGCACCCGGAGGATCGCCGCCGTCTCGCCAGCGAGCCGCAATTGATGCCGATCGCCATCGAGGAGTTCCTGCGCGCCTACGCGCCCGTGACCATGGCGCGCGAGGTGGTGAAGGACACGCAAATCAACGGCTGCACGTTCAAAGCCGGTCAGATGGTGCTCTTGTCATTCCCCGCTGCCAACCGTGATCCGGAGATGTTCCCGGATGCCGACAAAGTGATCATCGACCGCAAGGAGAACCGGCATGCGGCCTTCGGCCTCGGCATCCATCGCTGCGTCGGCTCGAACCTGGCGCGCATGGAGATGACCGTGGCGGTGGAGGAGTTGTTAAAGCGCATTCCGGAGTTCACTCTCGCCGGCAAGGTGTCCTGGTCGGAGGGCACCGTGCGCGGACCCCGCCAACTGCCGATCAAATTCTGACGATGAGGGGGTGAGCATGAACCAACGTCCTCCCGTGACAGACTGGACCACCGATTTCGACCATCTGGATCCCATCTGGGTCGAAGATCCGTTTCCGATCTGGGACGAGCTGCGGCAGAAGTGCCCCATCGCCCACACCGAGCGCTTCAACGGCGTGTACCTGCCGACACGCTATGAGGATGTGCGCGCGATTGCCTACGATCCGGAGCATTTTTCCTCGCGCAAGGTGATCGTGCGCGAGATGCCGCCGCCCAACAACAATGGCGCGCCGCCGATCACCTCCGATCCGCCGCGGCACCGGCTGGCCCGCATGGCGCTGCTGCCACCCTTCACGCCGCAGGCCATCGACAAGCTCATTCCCCGGACGCGCCAGATCTGCAACGAACTGATCGACGGCTTTGCCGGGAAGATGGGTTGCGACGCGGCGGTCGACTACGCCCAGCATGTCCCCGTGAAGATCATTGCCCACATGCTGGGCATTCCCGAGAGCGATGGAGATCGGTTCCGCGGCTGGATCAAGGCCGTGCTCGAGGACGGTATTACCGATGAAGCGGCGATGCTGCGCGGTTTCAACGAGATCCGCGCCTATTTCACGGCGCATCTCATTGAGCGCCGCCAGAAGCCCGGCGACGACCTCATCAGCTATCTCACGCTCCAGCGCTATCCCGATGGCCGCCAGTTCACCGACAACCACGTGCTCGGCAGCGTTCAGCTGCTGCTTGTGGCCGGCATCGACACCACCTGGAGCGGCATCGGCGCGTGCCTGTGGCACCTGGCCGCGACGCCGCAGGACCGCCAGCGCTTGGTGCGCGAGCCAGCGCTTATGGCGACCGCCATCGAGGAATTTCTGCGCGCCTATGCGCCCGTGACCATGGCGCGCGAGGTGGCGAAGGAGACGCAAATCAACGGCTGCAACTTCAAGGTCGGCGAGATGGTATTGCTGTCGTTTCCTGCGGCCAATCGCGATCCCGAGATGTTCCCCGACGCCGACAAGGTAATCATCGATCGCAAGGAGAACCGGCATGCGGCCTTCGGCCTCGGCATCCATCGCTGCGTCGGCTCGAACCTGGCGCGCATGGAAATGACCGTGGCTGTCGAGGAGTTCCTCAAGCGCATCCCCGAGTTCAGCCTGGCCGGTAAAGTGACCTGGTCGGAGGGCTCGGTGCGTGGACCACGCAGGTTGCCACTGCGGTTTTCGTGAAGTGCGCCCGGGCTCACCCCTCCTTGAGCCCGGGCTCACCTCTTCTTTAACGCCTCCTCGCGACCCTGCCTGCTGCTGGGCTGCGGAACGACGAGGAGTCGAACACGCTGCGTGTCGAGGTCCGTCTCCATCGGGCCCTGCAGAAGGCGGGCAACGGACGACAGCGCCGAAGCCAGCGGCAAAGCCCATCATGATGGTGAACAGGCTTCTCGGGCCAGCGCTGTGCTAGCACACCGCACCAATCCGTCGGCGAACACCAGGGCAAAACCGATCCTGCTCATATCCACCTCTTCTTTGCTTCTTTAGGGCTTGCTCTACTCGCCGCGCATGCGGATGGAATCGAGCGCGCGGTCGACGATTTCGGTCCGGTCCTGACCCCAGTAGAGCTTGGCGGCGTCGACGAAGGTGGGCGATCCGAACACGCCAAGCCTCCTTTCCCGCAGGCGCGGGCCGGAAAAGTAGGCCCAAGCCGATGCGATTAATAGCAGTCGAGATCGAGCACAGCTCGCTCCGCGGTATGCGTGTGAAGCACTAAGCATGACTGAGCATGACAAAAAATCGAAGCCGTTGGGCGGCCTCCTACCTCTGATGCACTACTTGCTGACGGGCTGCTGCGTCGGTGCCGAGCTGTTTCCAGTCGTCCCACTTCGATCGCCGATCCACTGCCACTCAGGCGCGGCCTTCAGGCTGTCCTTGGTCGCGTTGAGGGTAACAGTGGTCTTGTTGTTGCTGTCCTGCGCGATGCGAAGCGCTTTGAAATCGACCGCGACTTCGCGCTCGCCCATGCTCAGAAACCCGCCGACACCGATCACCACGGCAGCTACCTTCCCATCCTTGCTGAGAATGATCTCGTTGATTTTGCCGATCGACTCGTTGGCATCGTTCTGAACCGTGGTGCCGATCAACTTGCTCGCCCGCAGTTCATTGCCGTGCTGGGTGTACCACTGGTGCCCTCCCGAAGTTGGGTTCACCGCAAGCGCACTGGGCGTTGAACCAGGCATCCCGCTCTGCTGTGCAAGTGCCATGTGTGCAAGGCCATGTGTGCAAGTGCAAGCGTCATGGGAGCGGTGGCGAACGCTAGCGACAGGGCCATCGCACTAACGCGACCTTTCAACGATCATCCTCCACGTCAATTCGCTCTCGACGCAAAGCGTGCGCCAGGAGTGGCCATTGAACGTTGCGCGTCTGACGTATGTTCCGATAGCTGCCGAAAAATAGGCTGCGAAAGCGCGGAACCGTACTAACAGTTCTTCGTTCAAATTCAGGGATGCAAGGTTTGTTGAGCGTCGAGCGACGCGTTAGCAAATGTCAAAAGATCAGATCGAGCGGAGGCTGGCTCGCTTTGGTGGCGCCCAGTGCCTTTGGATGAGATCGATATGGTGATTGACAGCGCGCGTCGCATAGTCGGACCCCGTCTGCACGGCGGCAGCGCTCGGAGCGAGTTCGGGGCCGCTGATCCATAGGGCGGAACAGCAGACCATCCATCGTCGTTGCCCAACGACAACAACGCGAAGGGATGTGTCATGAGCAACCGTCACAGCGTGCAAAAGCACTCGCTCCTACCTCATCGAGAGTCTGATGACCTGCGCGATTGGGGAATTATCGGCATCGTGGTGATCACGAGCTCGCTGCTCGTTTGGGGATCCGTTGTAGCCCTGCAGGCGGGTGCTTGAGACGCCGGTCCCATTCCAATCGTCGCACGCGCTTGCATGCCTGCGCTTCTGACAAAGAATCGCCTCCTCCTGGCGTTGCCGGGCCGTGAGCTTGATCGTCTCCATCTGGTCCTCGAACAAGTGCATTGTGAGCGCGCAGACATCCTCGTTGATGCTGAGAGTACCCACGAACACGTCTACTTCCCCGACAACGGCGTGATCTCAATCGTCGTCGTCTACCCCGACGGCAGCGTTATCGAGACAGCCACCATCGGCCGCGAAGGTACCACCGGCTTCCAAGCGGTTTTCGGCGCCAAGATGTCGTCCGCACGATTTCTCGTGCAGCTTCCGGGCACCGCAGCGCGCATTTCGCGCATTGCCTTCGCACGGGCCATGGAAGAGCTGCCGTCGTTCAGAGCCTTGATGTTTGCGCATGTGCATGCGTTCTTGGAGCAAGTGCTGGTCACCGCCGCGTGCAATGGAGCCCATAGCGTCAACCAGCGGCTCGCCCGATGGCTATTGATGATGCGCGACCGTCACGATGAGGACGCGTTGCCGATCAAGCAGGACCTGCTCGCGGAAATGCTGGGTGTGCACAGGCCGACGGTGACCAATGCGGTGCAGGCACTTCACCGTGCCAGGTTGATCGAGGTAGGCCGCAAGCGCGTCGTCATTCTCGATCGCGACGGTCTCATCAAGGTATCGTGCGAGTGCTATCAGCTGGTCCGCCTGCGCATCGCTCAGCATTTACCGCAGACCTACGTGGACTAGGCAATTGCCGACAAGGCCGCATGTACTGCGCTAGTCCCCTGCGATTGGCTCGAGGGGACAGGTACGATGAGCCCGCGCTCATCATTGCCGCGAGCCATAGCGGCCGGGCGCCCTTTTGTGCGTGCTGCTTTGCAGCAATGCGCCGGCTTGGCGATAGCATCGCCAGAACCGCTTGGCTCGTGCGGGAACTCCGCTCGAACGCGCACGTTCGAGGCGCATGCAGACGGATACCCTCGAGTTGTTGGGGGACGCGCTCCGTCGTGAGCTCCCCCTGGAGGACACGAAGCAATCAAAGCAGCTTCGTCGCCTGATTGTGCAGCTTGAGCGTCGGGAGCGTGAGCTTGATCGCCAGCGTAAGGATCCTCGAAAGCCACAGGACTGGTGAAGGCCCGCGGAGCTGTCGCCATATGAACCCGTTCCGACACTATTCTTTGGGGGGATAGAGATTCACCTGATAATACCAAGCTACGGGTAGGGACCACGGGCAATTCTCGCAGATGCGCAGGCGCGGCGCAGCGCCTAGAGAGCGACAACATAGCGCCTGGGGGAATGTTGGCGCTAACCCACGTTCGTGCCATTTGCAGCCAGAAGCACGAGCCCTAGCGTTCTGCAAACAACGATGGAACCACCAGCGTCGCAACCGGCTATACGATATCCCCGAGGATCCCCGCGCGCTCTGCATGGGCAGAATGGTTCAGAGCCACTGGGTCCATGCTGATCTTGGCGACACCAATACTATCCGCGAGTAACACCCTTTGCGCCGTTCGCTGTAATGTCTTCTGCCCGAACCATTGCCGATGTGGAGGGGAGCACAAAAAGGCAGCCGCCGGCGTCTCAACCAGCATCGGGGTGCCGGAGAGGCGCCGAGCGGCTCGTTCGCACGGGAGACCTCAAGTGCGAACGAGGCTACTCTTCCGCCCGAAGATGTCGACACTGCGACCAGCTCCCACGTCCTCAACGTCACCGAACTCGAGCTGCCAACGATAACCGCCCAACCTGGGCAACCGGCACCCGAACGGTCCGGCCACCGCTTCATCAACCCTCAATATCAACCCTCAATAGCGTCGATCACCCTCTCTAAAGGCAGATCGACCGTCAGCGCGCCGGCACTACGAGAGGAGCATCGCCGCGGGCGTCATGGCGCGTGCGGGGAGCACGCGCCAGCTGTCATGTTCACGCACGGGGCACCCGCCGGGCAACGCATCATCCGCGATCAAAGGTGACATCCCTGCCACCGCAACCGCACCCACCAGCGGCTCTTTCACGACGCAGCACACCGCGTGTCACCACACACCGAGCGTGCCAGAAATGTACAAAACGTAGAGGCTCGCCAGCACTGCGATCAGCATTCCGATCAGAATCGCAAAGGTACTGTCTTCCGGCTCTCGTGAGTTGTCTTCGGTTGACATCTAACTTCCTTCTATCGCGGGTCCTCACCCCTAAGTCACGGTGGTGCGCTCCCGTCTAGAAACCAAACCGCCGGTCACTTCGATCGATCCACGTTCTCGCACAGTCGTCGTCTGGTGCAGGCAACAAGCATTCTAGGAGAAGTTCGAAACCGCGCGCGAGCGCAGCTCACGTCTTAGCATGCAGATCGGCAGACGAGGAGCGCGTCGGCAATCCTCGCGTATCGACTATTCTCATCTGGGAGGAAGCGCACCGGGCCATGGCAGTTGACGACATCCGATAGAAGGCCATTCCATTTCCAAGTTTGGCCGACCTGCACTCGTACAAGTAGGGCGCTTCCCAAAGCGCGTATAGTTCGGTTCCTGTCGGATGGGGCGGCCTGGGGAGCGAAGTGCTTGCCTGGCTCACGGCTCCCATCGAGCAGCGCAACGCATTTTAAGCCCGCCGACTCTCTCAGTTTCTTGCCTTCGCGACGCCCATCCCGTATTGGGATAACCCTCGGGCCCGCCGCGCGGGCGCCGAGCGGCACTTAGGACCATGCACTGGAGCACCGGAAGGCGACAAATCAGCGAGTGGGCCCGTAGCTCAGCGGTAGAGCATCTGACTTTTAATCAGAGGGTCGGTGGTTCGACCCCACCCGGGCTCACCAATAAAAACAAGGAGTTAGGCGAAAAATATCCAAGCGAAGAAATCGCCCGTGCACACGCCATGCACACAATGCACCTGCGTAAGTCCACGTTTCCTCATGCTTAGCTTGCCAGCGCCCCGCCCCGGCGCCAATGCACTGGCCATGGAAATCGAGATCATCGGCCGGCTATGATGCCGGAGTGACTTACCACCGCAGCGGGGCGCGAGAACAGAACTCTGAACCGCCACAGTGTGGACCGCCAAATGACCGTCGCCGGCATCTCGCTTGCCGGTGACGAGCCATCTGGTGCAAAAGGAGGTGTGTGCGTTGCATCGGTCAGTTGCGTCGAGTGCCACGCCACCGCGCAGCTGGATCATGGGACTCGTACGCCTCTTCACCCGCAATGCCGCTCTAGCTTCGGAACCGGATCTGACGGCGGGGTCGACGCCACCATCGGTGCCAGGATCAGCTCCAGCGCCGACGCCCACTCCGACACCTGGATCGACACCTACTTCGGCTCCAGCGCCGACGCCGGAATTGATGCCTAGACCGGCACCGGAACCGATACCAGATCCGGCACCGTCAGAGGCACTGCCGCCGTTGTATGTGACCTATGATGACGCCGGGGTTGTTGTTGACCTTTCTCATGAGCTCAAGGATCCAGAAGCCGAACGACATCCGAGCGCATATGCAGCCAAATTCCTGCGCCGCTTGGTCGATGATGACGCCCTTGCGGGCCGCTGGGTCTTGGAGAAAATTCTCGAGAAGCTGTACACGACGGAGCTCCGTGCTGCAGGGATCCGGCGGCCGCCCCCGTGGCCCAGCGTCCGTCGCCACCTCAACAAGATACTTCAGGAAGCCGGTAAACGAATGGGTGGACCCATGCCCTTCAAGACCTACAAGTGGATCAACCGAGGGGGACGCCGTCGGAAACTTCTCGCTTACTACATCCCGCTCGTTGAGAAGGCGGCAGAGACGCAGGAGCAGGATCAGGGCGTCGCCAAGGTCGCCTAATCCCCACAGAGCGGCCGCTTCTTTTTCATGCCCTGCCACGCCGCCGCTTGGTTGCGTGCTGCGCGCCTCGCCAGAGCCATTCCGGGTGGTAGCGGGTCACGTAGGCCACCGCGTTGACGGCTTCGGCGCTCGCCTCCTTCCACGACAGCGGCAACACAGTCAGCACGGCTGCGACGGCTGCCTCGTGCGCCTTCTGGTCACTGGCACCGAGTTGGCGCATCTCACGAAAGGCTAGGCATGCCCGGCGCCAGGCCGGCTTGCGATCTTCTGTCGGTGTTGGTGGGCGTTCGATCGTGCGTCCCATTGCGCGAAACCTGTTGATTGTAAGGAACTGGCCTCAAAGTGTGCTCGTTTAGCGGCGAAGGGTATCCACTGTGATCGTGAACTCGATGCGCTCACCCCTCGAGCGCAAGACTGGGCGCTCCGCCTGAGGCGGAGCGCCATTTTGTCTTGGGGGGACGGCCTATTTTTTCCAGCGTGCGGCTGCCGCCTTTTGGGCAATTTCCTTACGGCGCCTTGCGCTGAGTGCTTTCGCGCGCGCCCTACCACCCCGCTGTCCCAAGCTCTGTGCGGCCTTGTTCTTGCCGTCGTGGGCGGGGAAACTTTTAGGCTAAGCTCCGATTGAGGGATCTGCGCATGCGCAAGACTATTTTGGCGTTGGCCACTGCTGGCGCACTTGCCGGGACGGCGCTGCCGGCCCTGGCTTGGGATCGCGACGACGATGACGGGTATTACCGGCATCGGTATTACCACGACTACAATTACAACTATCGCCCCTACTACCGGCGCTACGACTACGACGACAATTGGCGGCACCACCAAGGCTTTCGTAATTGGTGGTGGAAGCATCACCACTACGACATCGATCGGCCGTGGATCCGGAAATACCGGTACTACTGATCAGCGCCGCCGGGAACCTGTCTGGCGGTGGGTCGAGGACGGCTACCGCGTCATCGCCCGCCGACCGCGCTCCGAGATCTGGAATGAAAGCGTGGAACCCGAGCGCGCCGATGAAATTGAGGCGTTAACTGAGGGCCTGATGCAGCCCGACCGCTGGTTAGGTCGCGAACGCTCGGAACTTCTCCGGTTCCACTCAACTGCGCGTGAAGCCGCGAGTGATCATTGAACGTCACTTAGCGGCTCGCCTTCGGGTTCCACGCGGTAGCAGCTCACGGAACTTCTGGGTTTGGGTGCACGAAATAAAAAAGTCCCGGTGCGAAACACCAGGGCGAAGGTTTAAGAGCCAGCCCGCTTTCGCTTGAACGGGATCACATTGTCCCGCTTCAGCGCTTGCCACCGGCGCCGCGCCAAGGCGGAGCCGGCTTTCGAGGCGGCTGATTTGCGGCGTCTCTTGCGCCGTTTCGGCGCTGCTCTATTCCGCCGGCGCTTACGGGCTCGTTTGAGAAGTTTGCCGATCATCGACTTGAGCCGGTCGACGAACAGACTTAGTTTAGTGTCGGCGATCATGGCCGGGTCCTCCGCTATGAGGCCAAAGTGTCCGGCGCAGGTGTTGTGAGCACCGCGCCGGACGATCGCCCGAAGGCGACCCTTCCAAACATCATTGGGGGGATTTGCGATCGCTTTGCGTTATCCGCCCAGCACCACGTGGAGGTGGATCGCATCGCTGGGCAACCGCCCCCTCCAGGGCGGCTTCGCTTGTTAGCTTGAGATCAGTGCTCCCACCCCGCAGAACGCCGCCCCCAAGGCCGTGAAGGCCGCCAACTCATAATCTCGCATGGCGAGATTGCACAGGGTGAAGAGGACGTTGATTGCGGTGAGGACGAGCATGTACGTCATGGGAGGCACCTCATGAGCTAACGATCATCGCGCGGATGATCCTTCCGTGGTCCGCGCTTAATGAATTCATCAATTCAAAGTTGGCTTATTGGTTGTAACTTTCACTGCTCGGGGTGAAGCAGCAGTGTAGGATCACGGCTAAGCCGGTCTTGCGCATTTGGCAATGACGAAGTTCTTTAGCCTGGGGCCAGGCGCGGTCGTCTAGCATTTCGCTCGTCGAAAAATCTGGTCTCAAAAGGCTAGGCTGTGGCGGCGCGGACATTTACTTCTGGTCACCGTTGGAGTTGTCTAGCGTCCATCGGGGCACGCAGCGCGATCCAGCCGAT
>Ga0306920_100012936_pt1 | contig 11346 bp, 10 predicted proteins | sample flu12Cox44000170_FD_204666 | JGI IMG/M metagenome (GOLD analysis project Ga0306920, IMG submission 204666) | Lab enrichment of tropical soil microbial communities from Luquillo Experimental Forest, Puerto Rico - flux4day.12C.oxic.44.000.170 (v2)... | ecosystem: Environmental > Terrestrial >...
CGAGCCGTCGACGGTGAGAGGCGTGCCGGAGCGAATCGACCGGGCCGTCTCGAACCTGCTCGACAACGCGCGCAAGTGGAGCCCCGACGGCGAGCCTGTCGACGTCGCCGTGCACGACGGGCTCGTGGAGGTTCGAGACCGTGGCCCCGGGATCGACGATGCGCACCGGCCGCTTGTCTTCAATCGCTTCTACCGCTCGCCCGAAGCCCGAGGGATGCCCGGCGCAGGCCTCGGCCTCGCGATCGTGAAGCAGATCACCGACGCCCACGGCGGCGTGGTCAGCATCGACCGGGCGCCGGGCGGGGGCGCGATCCTGCGGCTGCAGCTTTCACCGAGTCGTTAGAGCGCGTTTAGACCCGTTTTAGAGACCGTCGCTTACCTGGCATCGGTGTCGGGTAACGGGCTCCTTCTGGTCGCAAGCACAGCGGCGGTCGCAGGTCTCCTCGCGGGCTGCGGGAGCTCGAACCCACGGTCAGTGGCGAGCCTGACGACCACGTCGCCCGTGGCGAGCACCAGCGGCACGAAGGCGCCACGACCTAGCGAGGGCGCGTTCGCGAGCTGCATGACGTCGCACGGCTTTGCCGCATCGGTCGGCCACGGGAGCGGGCAGATCCAGATCGCCGGCGTCAACATCGCGGGAAACGACCCCGGGTCGCCGCAGTTCCGCTCGGCGATGCAGGCCTGCCAGACCTACCTGCCCGGGGGCGGGCCGCCGGAGATGACGCCGGCACAGCAGGCGATCTGGCGAGCGGGCCTCGCCCGGTTCTCAGCGTGCGTGCGGCGCAAGGGCGTGCAGAGCTTCCCCGGCCCGGACAGCGACGGCCGGTTGCCGCTCGGCACCCTCGGCCAGAGCTTCTTCCAGTCCCCCGCGTTCCAGCGCGCGTACGCAACGTGCAAGTCGCTCCTGCCCTCGGGGCCCGGTCTCCCACGCATCGCGCTGCCATGAGAACGAGTCCGGTCATCCACGCGCCACCTGCGCTTCTCGTCGCCGTCGTCGCTGTACTCGCAGCCGGCTGCGGCGGGTCGCACCCACCCGGCGTCGCGAGCCTCGGCGCGCCCGCCACGACTACGACGAACCCCCCGGGCGGCTCGTCGACGGCGACCGGCCCGCTCGGCGGGAAGGCGGCGATTGGACGGTTCGTACTGAACGGAGGCGACGCGAAGAAGTTCGCCGCCTGCATGCGTGCGCACGGCGTCCCCAACTTCCCCGACCCGAACAGTCAGGGCGCGATCGACATCTCGCCGAGCGCGGGGCTCGACCCCGGCTCGGCGGCGTTCCGGTCCGCCCAGGGGCACTGCAGCGCACTCCTTCCCAACGGCGGCAGGCCGTCGCCGCAGCAGGAGGCGAGGATGCGGGCGGGCGCGCTCGCGTTCTCTGCTTGCATGCGCAAGCACGGAGTGGCGAACTTCCCCGATCCGACGTTCCTGGACGGCGGGGCGCAGATCAGGATCACCGGCGGCTCCGGTGGCAACCTCGATCCACGGTCACCCGTCTTCCAGGCCGCGCAGCGGGCCTGCCGCGGCAAGCTCGTCGGCGCGGTAGGCGGCCAGAAGTGACCCAGCGGACGCGCATCACCCGCCGGCTGGTGGTGGTCGCGCTCGTCGTGTTCGCGCTCGGTCTCGCAGCGGCCGCCGCGATCGCGCTCTTCGGCAGCACCACGCCGTCCAGCGCCGCCGGCATCGACAACGGCTCGCCGACCACGCTCATGCAAGTCGCCCGACGCGACCTCTCGTCGCAGACCGAGGTGAGCGCGACCCTCGGCTACGCCGATCCCGCCACAATCGTCCAGCCGTCCGGCATCGCTCCCTCGGCGGTCGAGCAGGCGCAGGGGGCCGCAACGACGAGCGCCGGGCAGCTGGCCTCGGCCCGCGCAGCGCTGACCGCCGACTCGGCGACGTTGGCGAGTGCGACCGCCCTTCTCGCCGCCGATCGGCAGAAGCTCTCCGTCGACTGCGCCGGTGACCAGGCGGGACAGAGCCCGTCCGCCGCCTCGCCCCAGGGAGCGAGCGGTGCAGATGCCCCGTCCAGCGGTTCGGGTGGGTCGGGCGGGTCGGGCGCGTGTGCGACGGATGCACAGTCGGTCTCGAGCGATCAGCAGGCTCTCACGCAGGCCGCGGCAAAGGTCTCAACCGACCGTCAGGCCGTAGCGTCGTCGACTGCCGCACTCGCAAGCGCGCGGGCGGCGGTGATCAGCGCGAAGGCGTCGGCCACCTCATACGGGCCCAGCTCGACCTACACGCTGCTGCCCGCCGTCGGCGCAATCGTGCGGCGCGACGGCGTCCTGTACGAGATCAGCGGCGAGCCTGTCGTGCTCCTCTACGGCCCGGTCGCGCCCTGGCGCGCCTTCGAGCCGGGGATGTCGCCGGGCCGCGACGTCGCCGAGCTCAACCGCAACCTCAAAGCGCTCGGCTTCGGAACCTCGCTCGGCGACGCTTACAGCGCCTCGACCGTCGCCGCGGTCAAGCGCTTCCAGGCCGCGCACGGCCTTTCCCCGACGGGCTCCCTCCTCCTCGGATCGCTTGTCTTCGCTCCCGGAGCGGTGCGCGTGACGGCAGTAACGCCCACGGTCGGGGCGGCCGTCCAGCCGGGGCCCGTGCTCACGACGACGTCGACGGCCCGTGAGGTCACGATCGCGCTCGACGCCGGCCAGCAGGCCGACGTCGCCGTCGGCGACCCCGTCGCCATCACGTTGCCCGACAACAGCACGACGCCAGGACGCGTGACCTACGTCGGCACGGTGGCGACGACGCCGCCGAGCTCGGACCAGGGTGGCGGCGGTGGCGGAGGCGGAGCGTCGAGCTCGCCCACGATCGAGGTCGACGTCACGCCAATGGATCCCGCCGCGACGGGCCGGCTCGATCAGGCGCCCGTGAACGTCTCGATCACGACCGGGCAAGTGCGCAATGCGCTCGTCGTCCCGGTCAACGCCCTGCTCGCGCTCTCGTCGGGCGGGTACGCCGTCGAGGTCGTCGGGACCGGGGGCGTCCACCATCTGGTCGCCGTCCACACGGGGCTCTTCGATGACGCCGACGGCTACGTCCAGGTGACGGGGGGCGGGCTTGCCGTCGGCCAGCGCGTGGTGGTGCCGTCCGAATGAGCGCCGCGCAGCCCGTCCTCGAGCTCGAGCGCGTCACGAAGACGTACGGAGCCGGGCCGGCAGTGACCGCGCTCGACGGCGTCAGCTTCGGAGTCGCCAGCGGTGAGCTGCTCGCCATCGTCGGTCCCTCCGGGTCCGGCAAGTCGACGCTGCTGCACCTGATGGGGACCCTCGACCGGCCCACCTCGGGATCGGTGCGCGTAACCGGTCTCGAGGTCGACTCGATGTCGGACCGTGAGCTCGCCGGACTGCGGGCGACGCGGATCGGCTTCGTCTTCCAGCAGTTCTTCCTCGCCGAGCACACGACCGCGCTCGAGAACGTCGCCGACGGCCTCCTCTACGCCGGCGTCGCGGTCGAGGAGCGGCGCGAGCAGGCGGCCGAGGTGCTCGCCGCGGTGGGGCTCGGCGAGCGCCTCGGCGCGCGGCCGACGCAACTATCGGGCGGCGAGCGGCAGCGAGTTGCGATCGCCCGCGCGCTCGTGGGCCGTCCTGCGATCGTGCTCGCCGACGAGCCGACGGGGAATCTCGACAGCGCGACGGGCGCGTCGATTCTCGAGCTGCTCGAGGACTTGCACGCGAGCGGCGCGACGATCGCCGTCATCACTCACGACCGCGACCTCGCTTCCAGGCTTCCGCGTCGGGTCGAAATGCTCGATGGGCGCATCGTCGGCGACACGGGGGAGGCGCGATGACGAGAGCACCCACCGTCATCCCGGCCGTCCTGGCCGCCACCGCCCTGCTCGGTCCCGGATCGGCGCGTGCCACCTCGGCAGATGGAACGTGCCCGATCTACAACCCGCCGAGCACGCTCGTGCTCGCTGCCGGGACGCCGCAGAGCGCGCCCCTCGGGACGCCGTTTCAGTCGGGCTTCCGCGTCGCCCTCGCTGCGACGAACGGCTGCCCGATCACCACCCCACTCGCCGGGGTTGCGGTGACCTTCACCGCACCTGCCTCGGGGCCGAGCGGAGTGTTCTCCTCCAGCGGCACGAACGCCGCTCTCGTCGGCACCGACCAGAGCGGTACTGCGACTGCACCGCCGTTCACTGCGAACACGCTTCCCGGCGGTTACCTGCTCGTCGCTTCGTCGCCGATCGGCTCGGTGGTCTTCTCGGTCGTCAACACTCCAAACGGGGTGCCGGCGACGATCACCGCACTCGCTCCGAAGAGCCAGTCCGCCATCTCCGGCGCGCATTTCGCCAAACCGCTGCGCGTACTGGTGGTCGATTCGACCGGCAAGCCCGTCGCCGGCACGGGCGTCAGCTTCTCGCTCGGCAGCGGGGCTTCGTTCGACGGCGGCGGTCCGCAGGTCGCCGCGACGACCGACGCCTCCGGCATCGCGACCTCGCCGTCGATCGTCGCGGGTCAGGTCGCCGGCACATTCACCGCAGTCGCGACGGTGACGGGAGTTACGGCGCCGGCACGGTTCGCGCTCGACGATCTCGCCGCCGGGCCTCCCCACCTCTCGCGTGTCCGCGGCAACTCGCAGGCGGCGGTCGTCGGCGCTCACTACCGTCACCTGCTCGAGGTCCGGGTCCGGAACGCGGCGGGCCACCCCGTGGCCGGCGCCACGGTCACGTTCTCGCTCGGCGCTGCCGGCGGTGGAACGGGATCGACCGCCGGCGCAAGCTTCGCCGGTGGTGCCGATCAGGCAACCGCGACGACGAACGCGAAAGGGATCGCGTCGTCGCCGCGTCTGACCGCGAACACAACCGCGGGATCGTTCGCCGCAACGGCGGCGCTGACGGGCGGCGGAACGGTCGTGTTCTCGCTCCGGAACCGCGCCGCCCCGCCTGCAGTCGTCACCGCGGGCGTCGGCGCCGGTGAATCGGCGACGGCCGGATCTCCGTTTCCCGTTCGGCTCGCCGTGACGGTCACCGACGAGAACGGAAACCCGGTCGGCGGAGTCGCCGTGACGTTCTTGGCGCCGCAGGACGGCGCGAGCGGCCGCTTCCACGGACGGCGCCGCACCGTCCGGGTGCGGACGGACACCAGAGGGATCGCGGTGGCGCCGGCATTCACGGCGAACGACACTCCGGGCGGCTACGTGGTGCGCGCTGTCGCGGCGCGGCACTCCGCAGCGTTTGCACTCGTCAACGAGCCCCGCAGCCGATGAGTGAGCCGGCCGAGCTCGCGTCGCATCGCCTGCGCGCAGCCGACCTCACGCGAGTCGCGAGCATCGGACTGCGCACCCGTCGCCTACGCGCCGCCCTGTCGGCGATCGGAATCGCGATTGGTGTCGCGGCGATCGTCGCAGTGCTCGGTTTGTCGTCGTCGTCGCAGGCAGGGCTGCTGAGCGAGATCGATCGCCTCGGCACGAACCTCCTCACCGTGACCAACGGCCAGACGCTCTTCGGCAGCACCGCTGAGCTGCCGCTCGCCGCACCGGGAATGATCCGGCGGATCGGCCCGGTAACCGGCGTTGCCGACACGGGCTCGACCTCGGCAAACGTCTACCGCAGTCCTCTGATCCCCTCGGTCAACACGAATGGGCTGTCGGTTCAGGCCGCGACCCTGACGCTCCTGCCGATCGTTGGGGCCACGGTCACCCACGGCAGCTACCTCAACGCCGCTACTTCGACCGAGCCCGTCTGCGTGCTCGGCTACCAAGCGGCCCAACTCCTCGGCATCGATCGCGTGTACCCCGGCGAACGCGTGTGGCTCGGCGGGATGTGGTTCTACGTCACGGGAATCCTGACGTCGGCGACGCTCGCCCCCGAGATCGACAACTCGGTGCTCGTCGGTTTCATGGCCGCGAAGAAGTACCTCGGCTTCGACGGCCACCCGACCACCGTCTACGTACGCTCGGTGACGAGCCAGACGGCAGCGGTGCAGTCTGTCCTCGCCGCCACCGCCAATCCGGAGGCGCCGAACGAGGTGGACGTCAGCCAGCCGTCGGCGGCACTCGTCGCCCGGGCCGATGCGCAGGGCGCGCTGAATGGGCTCTTCCTGGGACTCGGCGCCGTCTCACTACTCGTCGGCGCGGTAGGCGTCGCGAACATCATGATCATCTCGGTGCTCGAGCGACGCTCCGAGATTGGCCTTCGCCGAGCGCTCGGAGCGACGAAGGGTCACATCCGGGTGCAGTTCCTGAGCGAGGCGATCCTGCTCGCACTGCTCGGCGGCGCGGTCGGTGTCGCAGCGGGCGCGCTCGCGACGACGATCTACGCCCACACCAAGCACTGGGCGACGGTCGTGCCGACGATCGCGTGGGTCGGCGGGCTGGGAGCGGCGTTCGCGATCGGCGCCGTCGCCGGCCTCCTTCCGGCGATTCGCGCGGCACGACTCTCACCGACCGACGCACTGCGGACGGTTTAGAGGTACGTCGCCGACAGCGCGTCAGCCGCCGGCGTTCGCGAGCGCCTCTCTGACCTTCGCCACCGTCAGCCCGCCGTGCGACGCCGGAATGCACCCCGTGACGACGTGCAGAACCGAAGGTGAGTGGACGTCGATGCCGTGCGCCTGCACCATCTCGACGCTCAGACCACTTTGGGCGTTCGGATCGGGGAAGTCGGGCACACCGTGGCTGCGCATGCACCTGGCAAACGACAGCTCGTCCGCCAGCTGGGTGCGCGTCTGCTGAGCCGGTTCCGCCGAGCCGCCGTTGTTCGGGAGCAGGTGACTGCATGCATCCATCGCCGTCCCGAACGCCGGATTGCCGGTCCCGAGCTGATGAATGGTCAGCTTGAGGTTCCCTCCGGCAAGACGCTGCGGGTCGGGGAAGCGCGGAACGCCGTGCGAGCGCATGCAGCCGGAGAAGGCGACCAGTCCGCTCTGTGTCGCGGTGGTGGTCGTGGAGGACGCGACCCGTGCAACGCTCGGAGAGCCGCCTCCCCCGCCGCAGCCGCCCGCGAGCAGCGAGAGGCCGGCGGCCGTGATCACCGCGCTGAGCACATAGGTCCGACGAGAACGAGCCATGTTCGGGTCCTTTCAGTCGAGAGCGTGGAACGCCACGCCGATCACAAGGCCGCCGCCGGGTCGGACGTGCGCGGTCAGCGTCGCGTCGTGTGCGTCGGCGATCGCGAGCACGATGGCGAGGCCGAGCCCGACGCCCTCCCCAACGTTCGTCGGATCGGATGCGAGCCGTTGGAACGGCTGGAAGAGCCGCTGAAGCTCTGTTGGCGGAACCGGCGGGCCGGTGTTGGCGACGATGAGGACGGCGCGCCCAGACTCGGTGCGGGTTGCGACCTCGACGCGGCCGCAGACCAGGTTGTGGCGGATCGCGTTCGAGACGAGGTTGGCGGCGAGCCGCCCGACCAGGTCCGGGTCGCCGATCGTCCAGGCCGGTTCGAGCTGAAGGACGTGCTCGAGCCCGCCGCAGGTGTGAGCGTCGAGCGCAGCGGCCGCGGTCGCCCCGAGGTCGACCGCCTCGCGACGCTGCGGCCCATCCTGGCTCCGAGCCAGTGTGAGACACGACTCGACCAGCCGCTCCTGTCGCCTGCAGGCGCCGAGGACGTCCTCGCCGATCTCCCGCCAGGTGGCCACATCCGCATTCGGGTCGGCGAGCGCGAGCTCGAGGAGAGCACGTTGCGTCGCGAGCGGGTTTCGCAGCTCGTGCGCGGCGTAGGCGAGGAACCGCTGCTGCCCTCCAGCCATGTCGGGCGGGGCCGAGACCGCAAGCCTCATGGGCTCGACGGTAGAGAGCCGTTCGATCCACCGCGTCGCGCCCGGGCGCCGACTTTCACGTGCAGCCCTGCGGTGAGTTGCCCCGGGGCGTCACTCTCCGGAGTGAGACCGAAGATCCATTGCCGGTGCGAGGCGAAGGGTGCACAGAGCGACCACAATGGAGCCGTGCACTCCGTGGACATGGGGCGGCTGGCTATGGAGACCAGGCGTGCGTTCTCCGGGCGCGCCGCACACATCGCTCCGATCGTCGCTCTCGGATTGGTCGCGACCTACGAGGCGACTCTTCCCGCGTCCAACGGGGGAAGCATCTCAACGAGGACGGCGATCGTCTTGAGCGTCCTCGCGGTGGTGCCTCTGATGATGGGGCGGCGGTGGCCGACGTTCGCGACTGCCGCGGCCGCCCTGCTCACTGTCCTGGGCCTTCGCGGGCAATATGCCCCGCTCGCCGCGGGAAGCTTCTGCGTCTTCCTCTTCCTCCTCGCGCAACTCGTTGCCCGCCGCAGCCTTCTCTTCGCCGCACCGCTGCTCGTTCCGCTCATCGTTGTTGTGGGGCGACGGCTCGCCGGCCCCCACAATGCCCTCGGGAGCGTCGCTCCTCTACTCTTCATCGCCGCGGCGCTCGTCGTGGGCGAGTCAATGCGCAGACGCAGGGTCGCAGTCGCGGCGCTTGACGCGACCCAGGAGGCGATGACGGAGAGCATCCGCGCAAGGACTGCGATGGAAGAGCGCGCTCGCATTGCCCGAGAGCTTCATGACATCGTGGCCCATCACCTGTCGGTGATCGCCGTCGAGAGCGAGGCTGCACGACTGACCTCGCCCAAGCTCTCCGAGGACGCCGGCGATCGCCTCGAGGCGATCGCCTCCACCGCCCGGGAGGCGCTCACCGAGACCCGTCGCCTGCTCGGAGTCCTCCGAGAGGACACTGACGGGCAGGCCGACCGGGCGCCACAGCCCGGGCTCGGCGAGCTCGACGACTTGATCAAGAAGGCACAAGCGGCCGGGACACCGATCCGTCTCACGCAGGAAGGGGAGCTCGCCGGGCTGCCGCGCAGTGTCGACCTCGCCGCGTTCCGGATCGTCCAGGAGGCATTGACGAATGCGCGACGCCATGCCTCGGGCGCGAACGTCGACGTCGAGGTGTCCTACCGGAACCACAACCTTCACCTCAACGTCAGGGACTTCGGCCCAGGCACGATCGACGGCGAACCGGTCGCAGGACACGGGCTCATGGGGATGCGCGAACGGGCGACACTCGCGGGGGGCACCTTCTCGGCGGGGCCGGCTCGAGGAGGTGGCTTCGAGGTGGACGTCACGCTCCCCGTCACCGAGCCCGCACCATGATCCGCGCACTCGTCGCCGACGACCAGCAAGCGGTGCGCGCGGGCTTCGCCGCGCTGCTCGAAACCCAGGCGGACATCACCGTCGTCGCAACTGCGTCGGACGGCGCCGAGGCCGTGCAGCTGAGTGAGGAGCACCAGCCGGACGTGGTGCTGATGGACATCCGGATGCCGGTCCTGGACGGCATCGCCGCGACAGCGCAGATCTGTCGCTCCGCAGCCGACGCCGGGCCCCGTGTTCTCGTCCTCACGACTTTCGACCTCGACGAATACGTCTACGACGCTCTCCAGGCCGGCGCCAGCGGATTCCTGCTGAAGGACGCCCCTCCGGAGAAGTTGTTCGAAGCGGCGCGCGTTGTCGCCGCCGGTGAGGCACTCCTGGCGCCCGCGGTGACACGACGACTGATCTCCGAGTTTGCCCGCCTCCGCCCACCGCAACGCACCCGCCCCGACGACCTCGATGCTCTCACCCGCCGCGAGATCGAGATTCTCGGCCTGGTTGCAGCCGGGCTGTCGAACCACGAGATCGCAGATCGCCTCGTGCTGAGCAACGAGACGGTCAAGACACACGTCAGTCACATCCTGCGCAAGCTCGGGCTCCGCGACCGTGCACAGGCCGTGGTGGCTGCGTACGAATCCGGTCTGGTCTTGCCGGGCGCCTGAGCGTTCCGGCCGCTAGTCGCGCTGGTATTCCCCGTCCCAGTAGTCGAGCTCGGGCAGACGTGTCATCAGCCCGACGCCGCGGAAATAGACCTTCTTCGAGCGCGGATACCACGCGATGTCGTTCGGCTCGCGCGTGCCATAGGCGAGCAGTTTCATCCCGGCGGCGCCCGCGCGGAATGCGTGACCGACGCGCGTGCGCGGCGGGCGCGCAACCACCGAGCCGGCCCGCACCGGATACTCCGCTTCGCCGAGGATGCAGACTCCGTCGCCCTCGAGGACGACGAAGACCTCCTCCTCCGAAGCGTGGCAGTGCACTGGGCAATTGAGCTTGCCCGGCGGGATGTCCGAGTAGTTGAGCCCGGTTTCGACCGAGCCCGCAGCGGCGCCGAGCTCGCGCGAACTGTCCCCGAACTCGCCGCGATCAAGGAGCTCCGGCTCGACGTCCTCGAGCCTCACGACGTTCGCCGGCCGGGCGCCGGGCTCCGGCAGGTCCGGTTCGGGGAGCGCGCCCTCGAGCTCCCATTGGTGCGTCAGGTCGACGTCGAAAAGCGATGGGCCCATGCCGACCTTCTCGATGCGCGGGAACCAGTCGTAACCGCCGGCCCCCGAGCGCCGCCCGTTCCCGTAGGCGAGCACGTCGAGGCCGTCCGGCCCGGCGACGAGTGTGTGCGCCGGCCCGGTTGCAAGGTGGACGAGGCAGGTTCCCGGGCCAACCTCGCAGACGACGTCCTCACCCCGCTCGGTGCGCTGCCAGGACAGGCCCGAGCCGACGAGCACGAAGAAGATCTCCTCGTGATCGCCGTGAGAGTGAAGGGGAGTCGAGCGGCATCCCGGATGGATGCGGATCCGGTTCATGCCGACGCCGACCGTGCCGGCGGGCTCGCCCAGGTACCGCCAGGCGGAGTGGATGCTTCCCTCCTCGTGATCGTGCTCCTCGACCTCGTCCCAGTGGGCGATGTTGGGGTGACTCATGCCAGATAGACGTGCTCGGCCACTAACTGCCGGCGACCGTCTCCGCCGCGTGGTGCCGTTCGACCAGGCTCGCCCTGGACCTGCGACGAAGGCGGCGGCGGTGACGACGGAGCAACTCGATCTGTTCCGGGTGCAACGCTGCGTCGTTGCGCATCAAGGCGGCTGCCCGTCTGACCTTCGCTCGTGTCTGACCTTCCACGACTCTCCCTTCGTGGAGTGCAGTTCGCATGTACTGGGATCGATCCGGAAATGCTAGGCAGACTTTGAGGGGTCGCGCAAACCGAGCCGTCATGTGCGTTCAAGGGCGTGACGATTTGGTGACGGATTCGTCCTTGACCGACCGGTCGCGGCGGCGCCAAGATCGAGGTGGGTGGGCGACCGGCGATGGTCTCGCGCCCGGCGGGCACCTTGGATCGTGGCGACGCGCCGTAGGTGCCGTAGTGCACTGGATGTGGTTCCGTCGAAAGGAGGCGCTCGTGATCATCAAGCAGCCGGACCTGGACCTCGTTCACCGAATCAAGTTCGATCCGAATCCGGCCCTCATGGCGCATGCCCGCCAGCGTGCGGAGAGCGTCCAGAACCGGATCGCCGACCGGATCACCACGTTCGCCGGGTCGATGGCGTTCGTCTACATCCACATCATCTGGTTCGGA
>Ga0306920_100012938_pt1 | contig 11346 bp, 13 predicted proteins | sample flu12Cox44000170_FD_204666 | JGI IMG/M metagenome (GOLD analysis project Ga0306920, IMG submission 204666) | Lab enrichment of tropical soil microbial communities from Luquillo Experimental Forest, Puerto Rico - flux4day.12C.oxic.44.000.170 (v2)... | ecosystem: Environmental > Terrestrial >...
AACCTTCTGTCCTAACCGCTGAAGCGCTAGATTGACGGCTGCTCGGAACGAGTGGGGCCATCGGGCAGGGAGTGTCGGTGGGGCAGAGGTTGCCGCGGCATGGATCTTCCATGTGGGGGGAACCATGCGCAGGGGTTCGTAAGGCGACCGCCGTCCCGCCGCGTAGGCGATGGCGCGAGGATCTATGGGAATGTTGGCGGCACGATCCTTTTCGATCCATGAGCCAACATATGTGCGTCCCCATTTCGAGAGCTTGAGCGGAAGGGTCATGCCATGTTCACGGAAGGCCTGGTGAGCGTAGCTCTCGGCCTCGAGCTCCTTGACGTGGCCCGGTAGCGTGTAGCCAGGACCTGAATTGTGGAGGAAGATGTGCCCGCATTCGTGCGCCAAGATGTAGAGCTGCACGATCTTTCGGCCCTCTGGCGAGTAAATCCCCCCTGTCCCGATATACGCAAGCCCGGCGAGATTCTCGTTGTTGACGGCGTGTGCCGTGACGCCGGCCTCATCTCATCGCTTCTGCGATCCTGAGGCGCATTGCTCGATTGGCCGCGATCTTGGCGCGGATCTCGGCCCCCTTGCTGGTGCCGCGCAACGGCGTCGTGGGCTCACGCAGAACTAGCGACCATGGATGGGGGTATAACCGCAAACTCAAGGACAGAAATTCTGTGCAGCGTCAGATCGGCAGGAATACGGCGGGCTGCTGATCGGTGCTCAGCGCCAGCACCCATAGTGCTGCTGATCGGTGCTCAGCGCCTGCCCTGCGGTTGTTCGGGCATTTTGGACGCTGCAAGCGGAGGTTGAACTGCCGACGAACCTTACGTGTTCCTTACGTTGGCTATCGCAAGAAACCGCCTTTGAGAAACGCCAGCAGAGCCACGCTTCAGGGCTAAGAGCTGGCAACCTCGAGATGCTGGTGTTAACTTGGCTGAGAAAGCACCAGCAGCATCAGACGTTCCCTCTAGCCTATCGACGTGGGTCTGCTGGCCACGGACGGCACGCTCTCCATGCGTGCGTCATAACACCGGTTAATTGCCGGATTCCCGGTCCATCTGCTCGTAGAATGTCTTGGCATCGAACGCCGTAACGCTCGTTGCCACACCCGCAAGCACCGACAGCGCGATGAGGATGTAAGCAATCGTCTTCATGACTGACCTCCTTGCATCTAACAAAAAAATGATACGCCCTTATCCTGCGCGCATCATTGACCCAGATCACGCGGTTCTGCTTCATCCATTACCTGGGCCTCTACCGATCAGGTCGCGTCAAATGCCCCCACCAAGGAGGCTGCAGCACAGGGCCTCGCACCGAGGAAGTAGTGGCAGCGTTCTCCGACCTCAGCCCGACCAAGTTATCTCAGGCCCTGCAGGTCGCGAAGGCACAGGCGGAGCGGAAGGCACTGCGGCCTCACTGAGGTGCAAGATGGCAAATAGCGACGTGCTCATTGGGTGGTTGAAGGAGGCCGGTGCCCACGCGTTCGAATTAGAGGGGTGGGGTAGGCTCCTGGTCGATGTGCTTGTCACTGGCGGAACCGTCGGCGTCCGCGTTCGGAGCAGGAGCGCTGGCCGCAACGAGCAGGCGTTCGATTGCATCACGTGGAGCGAACTTGAGCGCACAGAGACTAAGGCCAACCCGCTCCTTCCGCTGATCGACGAGGTGATCGCCGACATCGGCAAGCGATAGGCGCCTACTTGCCAAATCGATTTCTAGTCCATGGGCGCCGTGGAGGGCCGAAGAGGAAGTGATGTCAGTACGTCAACGCGACAATTCGATTTGTGGAACACAATAGCCAGGCTGCCAACGTAGGCGGCCCACTCCGGCTTGTCGAAGCCCCACATGCAGGTCAGCATAACGCCCAAGACGACGAACCAAGTCGTACGGGTGTAGCCTCCAAAACTCATTGATTCTTACTTCCCCCAGCTTTCAGGTTAACTTTCGAACAGACGCCATCGCTCCCGATTTGCCTCACGCCAGGCTTGCGTCTTGACCTTGCGCCAGTCTCGGCATTCCCCCGAACGGTAGGGTGCATCGCGGCGCTTGCTCACTATCCCCTCGAGGCCCCGCTCCTCGGCTTCCCGCAAGAGTGCCGGGCCGTCTTCGAATGGTTCGGACAGTGAGACAGCGGGGCAACCGAAGCGCTCGAGGAGGACCCGCAGGCGCGCCTGGCGTTTCATCAGAGCCTGCGGACGAAGATCACGGCCGTTGAGCGCAAGTAGGTCGAATGCCCAAAGGTGGATAGCGCCTGGCCGGGCCCCAACGAACGTGCAGCCTCGCGAAATTCGGACTGCCGTCAGCATTGCTGGCCACGACCTCGCCATCAAGCACGGCCGCTTTGGCTGGGAACTCGTGCAGCAGCTGGGCGACGGAAGGGAAACGCTCCGTGAAGTCGTGCCCATTTCGGCTGTAGATGACCACCCGCGAGCCTACCTTGTGGACCTGTACGCGGTAGCCGTCGAATTTCACCTCGTGCACCCAGCCGTCGCCGGCCGGCACTTCCTTGGCGCGAATTGGGCTGCAGGGCGGAATGAAACGGAACGCGGTCACGCCTCAGGATGTAGCGGCATAGACCCCGGGAAGCAAGAAATCGAGCAGCCTTTCTGCCCCCAAAAGCTCGACAAAAACCCCTAGGTAAAGCGGCGAATATAAATCGGGGATGGCACCGATTTCGTCTCGCTCGGTAGGATGCTATCCGCGGTGCGTAGCATCGGAGTTACTCGGATGATTAAGCTACTCACCATTGCAGCGTTGGCCGCAGCTCTTGCAGCTCCGGCCTTCGCAAAAACTGTACGCTCAAAAGCGCATGGTGGAGTCATCGGAGCCGGGCCGAGACAGGATGGACCCGTTCTTCCCGGCACATCAACCGTTCCCGGTCCGGTTTTCCCGAGCATGGCCCAGAAGTCGCTCTCCAGCCCGAGTGGCCACTAATCTTTAGATAGGGCCATCTTGGCGACGCATCCGCAGCCTAACGCCCCGGATGCAAGTATATGCGTCGCCGGGGCGTCATTGTTTCTGGTTTCTGGCCTGGGTGAATTGCGGCATCATTGGGCGCCATGGCCGTCGAACGCCCACCAACGCCGACCGAAGATCGCCCTCCCGGCGTGGCGCCGCGCATGCCTGGCTTACCGCGAGATACGCGAAGCGGGTGGCAGCGATCAGCAAGCACATGAGGCCGCGGTTGAAGCGGTGCTACAGGTTTTGCCACTGCTGTCTCAGAAAGAGGCCAGCGCCGAAGCGGTGAACGCCATCGCCTATGCCACCAAGTATCACTCGGATTGGTTCTGGAAGGGCGCGCAGCACGTAAGGAAGTGGAGAACGGCGCACTAGGCCGTGTACTCAAATTCAGGGCCACCAGACCGGTCCGCCCTCGACTTCGGCGAAGGCCGAAGTGCCCCGATAAGCAGACCAGCGACGTGGATTAAGCGCGCCACACGGTTCATTCGATCATGTCATCGAGCGAGCGCTTGGCGGGATCGTGAGGCCGAGCATCTTGGCTACGTTGGTCTAGGTCATTCAATTACTTCGTCTGCAATAGCGAGCAGACTGGGTGGAATGTCGATTTTTAGCGTCTTTGCCGTCTTCAGATTGATCACTAACTCAAACGTTGTCGGTGTTTCCACGGGTAGATCACCTGGTTTTGCGCCATTGAGAATCCGATTTGCAAAATCCGCTGCACGGCGCCAGTTGCCCTTCGCAGCCCTCCCATAGCTCATGAGGCCACCGACATCCGCCATGGCACGGGCGTTAAAAATCGCCGGTAGCCCCGCCGTCAATAACCGAGCCGCAATATCGTGTCGCTCATTATACATCAACCCGGAGGGGGTTTCGGCAAGTGCCTCGACCTTCGCGTTGATCAACTTCTGGAAGGCGCCCTCGAAATCGTCGCGCGTGCGAACCTCAACTTGAACAAGTGTGATTCCAAGCGTAGCTGCAGCGGCCTCGTAGTGCGGCCGTTGGATCGCACTCGCCGGGCTATCCTTGGTAGTGACAATGAGGCCAACTCGACGCAGGCTCGGCCGCATTTGCCTCAGAAGTTCCAGCTGTTTCCCAGGCAGGCTTTCCAACGTGAAGAGGATGCCAGTCACGTTGCCATTCGGTTTGGCGAAACTTTCTATCAAACCCTGGTCAATGGGATCGAACAGCTCTAGCTCGACAATGGGGATAGTTGCAGTCAGCTCTTTGCTTACCGGCGCGGCGGCCGCTGTGATGATCACATCAGGGTTGAGGTGGATCAATTCTTTCGCAAGCGCGGGCAATCGGCTCCTATTGCCATTCGCAGATCGAACTTCTACTCGGATGTTCTGGCCCTCAATGCGCCCATGCTCCCGCAAGTCCTGCAAGAAGGGGCCAATATCGTAATCATTGCTTGTGAGGACAGCAATCAGGGGCCGCTTGTCCGCCTGCTGCGCACGTACGACGAGGGGGCACACCAGCGCACCGCAGAGGAACGTGATGAAGTCCCGCCGCCTCATTTGACCCCCCTGCAGCCGAGGATACGTCGCGAGACTCCAGTTCTCAGCGCACACCGCATTGGTTTGCTGCCGCTTTGCCGCGAGCTGCAGTGACGGGGACTGGGATCGCCCTCATAGTCCTTTTGCCAAACTCATCGCCCTTTTACCAAAATCATCATTGAGCTAGGTCATTCCGGGGATACGATCACGCAACATTTACCGCAGAACCAGTACGGGGATGGTGTGGGCGATGCCGTGAAGACACGAGCTCTCAGCCCTCATTGCATGGGATTGCTGCATCGCAATGAGCCAAGACGCGCGATGTCGGTTGTGGTCATAACCGGTAAGTTTCTCACGGAGCGCGACATTTCCGTTCTACCCCCTGCAAGAGACGTGGACCGAGCATCGCTTCGGGCAATTGAGTACACTACCGTTAGCTCGAGCTTGCCCTAGCCCTTGCCGCCGGCGATCTTGCCGGTGGGCCAGCGGACGGCTTCGTAAGCCGAGATCGCGCGCTCAATGGCTGGAGCTCGCGCTCTTCGTCCGAACCCGCGACGCATCCCTCGAGATCATCGGCGCGCTTCACCAGCATGGCGTGGATTAAGGGTATGGCCTTGCTCGCGGAGCATGGTGATCCGCATTACCCCTGTTCCGAGTGCGGGACCATAGTTCCTGGATCCGACGTAGTGCGTGGAGCCCCGCCACAAGCCAGCGCATAAGGCAACACGGATTTCTCGACGCCATCAAAAATGGAACGCGGCCTCGAAATTCGATGACCTATCAAGTTTCTTCACTCGGGCGGAGGTGTCGCCCACCGCAGCCCATCCAAAATCTTCCGTCCAGGTTAGATATGCGCCTATACTGAAGAAGAAATGCGAGAAGGAGGGTGCGGGCCCTTGCAGTGTCCTGGGTGCGGCGTCGAGGTAGTCGAAGGCAGCAAGTTTTGCGGCAAGTGTGGCGTTGCCCTACCGCGCGCCTGTCCAAAGTGTGGACATGGTGTACCACCCGAGGACGGCTTCTGTTCCGAGTGCGGCACCAGGGTTCCGGCTAGAACAATCGCGTCAAGACCGCCCATAGCAGCGAGCCCGAGTCCAGCGAGTGAGACGGGATCTGCCGCGGAACGCCGTCAACTGACCATCATGTTCTGCGACCTCGTCGGCTCGACGGCGCTCTCGATCCGGCTCGACCCCGAGGACATGCGCGAGCTCGTCCGTGCGTACCAGCGCTGCTGCGCCGATGTCATCACAAGAGCGGGAGGCTTCATCGCCAGGTACATGGGTGACGGGATACTGGCCTATTTCGGCTATCCCCAGGCCCACGAGCATGACGCCGAACGGGCGGTCCGTGCCGGGCTTTCACTGCTCGAGGCGGTGCCGAGGGTCAATACCGCCACCGGTGGTCCCTTGCAGGTGCGCATCGGCATCGCCACGGGGCTTGTCGTGGTCGGTGACCTCATCGGTGAAGGATTTGCCCAGGAGCGGCCGGCGGTCGGCGAGACACCGAATCTTGCTGCCCGGTTGCAAGCGTTGGCCGAGCCGGGCACGGTGGTAATCTCATCGAGCACACGCAACCTGACCGGCGGCCTTTTCGACTACCGCGATCTCGGGCAACACAGTCTCAAAGGCTTTTCCGAGCCGGTGCACGTGCGTCAGGTACTCGGGTTGAGCAAGGTCGAGAGCCGGTTTGAGGCCCAGCATCAGTCGGGGACGTCGCCGCTGCTTGGAAGGGACGAGGAGCTTAACCAACTGTTGCGGCGGTGGGACGAGGCCAAGCGCGGCGAGGGCCGCGTCGTGCTCCTATCCGGCGAGCCCGGCATCGGCAAGTCGCGCATAGCACGGGCCTTGCGCGACCGGCTGAGGTCGGATCCATGCACCCAGCTCGGCTACTTCTGCTCCCCTCACCATCAGAGCAGCGCCCTCTATCCCCATATTGCGCAACTCAACCGCGCGGCCGGCATCGAGCGAGACGACAGCGTCGACGTCAAACTCGATAAGCTGCAATTCTTGGTAGCGCAGTCGAGCGGTAACGGGTCCAAGGAGATGCCGCTGTTGGCGGCGCTGCTCTCAATCCACGGGGACAAACGCTACCCGCTGCCGGAGATGACGCCACTGGGCCGCAAGGAGCGCACGCTCGCTGCGCTACTCTCGCAGCTGAGGGGTCTTTCCGCACGCCAGCCGGTGCTGGCCGTCTACGAGGATCTACACTGGATCGATCCGACATCGCTCGAACTGTTGTCTCTGGCGATCCATCAGATCGGCAACCAGCGCGTGATGCTGGTGGCGACCGCGCGGCCAGAGTTCACGCCGCCCTGGCCGGGTCATCGCCATGTCTCCACTATCTCGTTGAACCGATTCGGCCGCTCTGAATGCGAGGCCCTTATCGCCGACATCACCAAGGACAAGGCGCTGCCTCCCGAAGTGCGCGACCAGATCGTCACCAGAACCGATGGCGTGCCGCTATTCGTCGAGGAGCTGACTAAGACGGTGCTGGAAAGCGGCTTGCTGCGCCATCATGGCGATCACTATGAGCTGACCGGGCCGTTGCCGCCGCTGGCGATCCCGTCAACCTTGCACGCCTCACTGCTGGCACGTCTCGACCGGCTGGCGACGGTGAAGAACATCGCTCAGATCGCCTCCGTGATCGGGAGGGAGTTCTCCTACCCGCTGCTCGCCGCCGCCGCCGTCATTGGGGAGAGGGACCTCAACGCGGCGCTGGCGCAACTCGTTGCGGCGGAGCTGATCTACCAGCGTGGCGTCCCGCCCGACGCCACCTATCAGTTCAAGCACGCGCTCGTCCAAGACGCCGCCTACAGCACGCTGGGGCGCGGTCCTCGTCAGATGTTGCACGCGCGCGTGGCGCAGGCGCTGGAGGACACATCGCCCGAAATTCCCGAGAACCGACCGCAAGTGATCGCCCATCATCTGACCGAAGCTGGGTTCGCCGAGCGCGCCGCCGGCTTTTGGCTACGAGCCGGCGAGCTGTCGCTGCGTCGGTCGTCAGTCAACGAAGCGATAATGCACTTCTCGAGCGGGCTGCGCATGGTCGCGGCCATGGCGGATACGCCGGAGGCCGGCCGACGCGAGCTCGAGATCCGGCTAGGGTTCGGCACGGCCCTCAACATAGCCTACGGCTCGTCCGCTCCCGCCGTTGCAGAGCACTACGATCGTGCGCTCACTCTGGCCCGCCAGTTTGGCTTTGACAAACAGCTGTTCAGGGCCCTGTGGGGAAGCTGGTACGCCAAAGTGACCAAGGGGCAGACCAAAGCGGCTCTCGCCTTGGCCAACGAGCTGGTCGAAGTTGGCAAACAACTCGGCGACGAGGCCTTGATCCTTGAGGCCCACCATTCGCGCTGGGGTACCTGCCACGTTTCCGGGCTGGTGGCTACCACGCTCGCCGACACCGAGCGTGGAATCGCGCTTTATCGCGAGGACCAACACCGACTGCACGCCTACGAGTACGGCGGCCACGACACTGGTGTTTGCGCCCACGCGCACCGCGCGGTGACGCTTTGGATTGCCGGCCTTCCCGAGCAAGCGGTGCGGGCCTCCGAGGCGGCACTCGCGCTCGGTCAACGGCTTGAGCACCCTCCGAGCCTGGCCCACGCGGCCTGGTGGTCGGCGACGCTCAGACAGCTGCTGCGTGAGCCTGAAGCGTGTCGCGAATTGGCCGAGATGGTCATTCGCATCGGCGTGGAACAGGGCAGCAGGATTTTTATGATGTGCCCAATGTTGCTCGGTTGGACGCTATTTCAGGCCGGCAAGGTCGCCGAGGGCCTGGAACGCATGGAAGAAGCGGTCGCATCCAAGCGTCATCGGGAAGCTCGATTTTATTACGATTACGAATTGTTGGTGTTCGCCGAAGCGCTGTTGAAGGCGAGGGAACTTGCCCAGGCCAAGGGGGTCATAGCCGAGGCGCTCGAGTTCATCGCGACGAGCGGTAACCGCCTGTTCGAAGCCGAGGCGCGGCGGCTGGAGGGCGTATGGTTAGCGGAGTCGGGCGGCGGGTTGACGCGCGCGGCCGAGGATTGCCTGCAGGCGGCAATCGCAACGTCCGAACAGCAGGGTGCCTTTTCGTTCGCGCTTCGCGCGGTCACGAGCCTGGTCCAGGCCTGCGATAGCGAAGATCGGCGGCGCGATGCGCTCGGTGTGCTCGCCCGCGTCTACGGGCGTTTCAGCGAAGGGCTCGAAACACCCGACTTGCAAGATGCGCGCGCGCTGCTCCGCAGCACGACGCCGAGCCAAAGACCTGCGTGAAACCCTGGTCTAGGCGGTAACCGATTATCTATATAATCAGACATCATGAAAGGGGAAACTCAGACTTGTCTGTGGGGTGAAAGACAGCGGGCGCACAAACTCGATACGCTGGGTCCGTCACGTGTCGGAAAAGTCCGGGTTCGTGATCGTCAAAGCAATGGGGTGGTCTTTTTCGGATGGTGATCACATCGTGGTCACGCGCGGGGCTCAAACGCGATGAACCAGGAGCTGGAAAAGCTACAGATGGCTGACGATCTGGCAGGTCGTGCTGCTCATCGGGATCGCTGCCGCGATCGTCATTGCCGCTTTATGGAGCTTGGACGTGATGTGATTGGCCAAATGTTTTAGCGACGGTCGACGTGCGGTCTCCCCCATGCTGGGGATGGACTGGACGCGTCTGCGTTGACATATAGCCGAAGTCTTCATGAGATCTCCCACTTGGCCGCGCCCGGTTCGGATCCTGGCGCGGCCTCTCTTTTAATAAATGTTGCGCCGGGGGCGATAAGCCATGACTCGCAAAGCCCATCTTCGCGCGCGCGTACGGCCCAACCGACAGCGAGCTAACGCCAAATGTTTTGGGCTACGCAAACCGGCCGGTAGGGCGAGCCCCATGGTCGCCAAAATCCGCGCGACCTATGCCGATGCTCGGCGCGGCCAATCGAGCGACGACTCGCCGTTACCCGATTGGACGGAGCTGCCGCTCGAACTGCCGCGAGGCAATGATCCATTTGTTTTATGCCGGCGAGGCGCACGGCGGAGGAAGCTGAAGAACAGCGCAAGCGCATCGACAAGTTGACAAAGGATCTATGAATGAACGCTTGGCGCGCAATTATCATCGTCCTCGTCGTGTTAGTCATCGCGAGCGCGATACTCGGCAAGCTCCTCGCATTCACAGTGCTGCAGGTCTACCCTAGCATTGATCCGTTCGAGCTTTACGGGAGGGTCAGCCTCGTCCTGACATGCCTCGCTGTGCTGCTTGGGTTGGTTTTGTTCCGTAGGTAAACCAGTGGCCTCGGGGCAACTCGGGGCCTTTACATTTCGCGGGAGGTTAAGCCATGCCGCTGATGAACGACCAAGTGTTCAAGCGTCTGCGCAATGGGCATGCGAGGTTGGCCAATAGCAACGATCGACTTCTATGGCCCCGACACGAGCCGAGCCACCAAGCTCGGGGTCAGCGTCCAAACCCTCCAGGCACACACCGCCTCGGCCGCTTAATTTGACCCTTGGTCAGCTTTCCCCCAACAAGCGGGTGGAATGCTGCACGGCCGTTGACGGAGAAAGTGTGCCATGAACGGTCCTGAGCATCTGCAACAAAGTACGTGAACAGAAGGCCTTACTCAATGACCTCGTAGGCTCGAGCCGCGGTTCGGAAAAAGAAGAATGCGGCGCCAGGAGGCGCCGCCAAAGGGACAGGAGATAGGAGACGTTCTTCGCGTGAGAGACTACTTCTTCGACTTGTTGATGCTGTCGCCCGGCGCGAGCTCTTTCGCGTTTGATGCGCCAGAGTCTTTCTTGACGTCGCCCGGCGCGAATTGAGATTTCCCAGGCTCAGTCTGAGGGGTCGTCGAAGTAAATGTCTGGTGGCCAGGTGCGCTGCTTGATGCGCCGCCTCTGCCTCCGGCCTGAGCTATGTGTGAGGCGATCGTAGCGGCTAGGAGCGCTGCCGCACATATCGCGATTTTCTTCAGAGTCATGGAACTCCCCCGTTGAAGTTATCGATCTATAGGAGCCCCGCCTCCTACTGATTCGTCAGCGATAGTCGTGCATCTGGCCCGGATTGGGGCAGGAAATTGCACAACGAGCGAGAACTGGGATTATTTGGATCGATGCGTTGGAGGTGTCAGGTTCGTGCAAGCGAAGCTTGAGCGCTGCGGCTCTGTTCAGAATCTGAAGGCCAATCCGCGGCGACCATTAATGTCGCCGATACGTTCGAACGGGACTGCTGCTCCGAATCAACGGTTACCCCCAATTGCGACGAGCAAGCGTCCTTTAGCGGGATATCAACTCCTCGGCGCGTCGGCTGACCCACCGATTTCTGACGCGCTCGCCGCAACCGCACAGTGGGGCCGTCATGTGCCAGAAGCTGAAAATGACGGAGACTGATGATCAGAACGTGTGTGAGGGCGACTAGCCGTCCCGTTACCCCCACCCGTCCCCTCAGGTAACGGGACGCGCCCCTGCTCAACATCGTGACGGAGCCAAGGGGCGTCGTACTCTTCCACAGTTCGCTATGCGCGGCAACGACCTCAATGCTTCTTGTGATCGCCAATCTTTTCCGCATGCAACGCCGCGACGTGCTCGAGCCCCGGCGGCAGTGCAAGAGCCGCCTTTGCGCGCGCGTACAGCTGATATCGGCGCAGCAATTGTTCACACTGACATTGACCCTGCGGTTGCCAGACCACGGGACGATGGGCGATGACCACTCATCGCCAACAAGCTCGACGACGTACGTGACGAAACCCATCGGAACCACCCCCTGCAAAGTGCGACATACACCGTAACATGCTGACATGATTTGTGAGGCGGGCAACGGGAACAAACTGCATTTGATCTTGTTGTGGCAACGGGCACGTAGCGGAGAGGGAACGACATGCTGTTGAAGCACCGCTGCCCACACACGGGCATTTTGAATTTCTTCACTGATATCG
>Ga0306920_100012941_pt1 | contig 11345 bp, 10 predicted proteins | sample flu12Cox44000170_FD_204666 | JGI IMG/M metagenome (GOLD analysis project Ga0306920, IMG submission 204666) | Lab enrichment of tropical soil microbial communities from Luquillo Experimental Forest, Puerto Rico - flux4day.12C.oxic.44.000.170 (v2)... | ecosystem: Environmental > Terrestrial >...
CGAAGCGGACGAGACCGAGATGCTCGGTTGCAAATCCCTCGTCGCTGCGACGAATGCGCACGAGCTGCTGGTCATGGTGATCCTTGCCAATCGGGGCCACAAGAACTCCGCCCGAAGCCAAGCCATCGATCAACGCCGATGGCACCTCCGGGGCTGCGGCGGTCACCAATACGCGCTCATAGGGAGCCTGCTCGGGCCATCCTTTGGTGCCGTCGCCGAATCGGCATACGATATTGCGCAGGCGCAACTCCTCGAAACGTCGCTCGGCATCGCGCAACAGCTCGCGATGCCGCTCGATCGAAAATACGCGGCGGCAAAGGCATGCCAGAACCGCCGTCTGATAACCAGAGCCGGTGCCGATCTCGAAAACCTTGCTCCGCTGACCTAACTCGAGCTGCTCGGTCATCAGCGCCACGACATAGGGCTGGCTGACCGTCTGGCCGTTGCCGATCGGCAAGGCCACATTCTCGTAGGCCTGGTCCCCGAACGATGCGGGGACGAATCTCTCGCGCGGCGTCCGCTCGATCGCTCCGAGCACCCGCGCATCGGCGATCCCGGCGCGGCGCAACTCCATCAAGAGGCGCAATTTCTTCTGGATCAGACCCGCGTCGACTGGAGCGGAGTGACCACCCGTCACCCGAAAACCTTTTTCAGCGAGGCGAGCACGGGCACGTTGGTGAGATTGAGGTAGATCGGGGTGACGGAAACCCGCTTGTCGTTGATCGCAGCCAAATCGGTGCCAGGCTCGGCAATGCCGTCCTCGCGGACGGGCCCGATCCAGTAATAAGGGCGTCCGCGGGGATCAAGCCGCTCGGTCAGATTATCCGCAATCGCGCGCTTGCCTTGGCTGGTGACCGCGATGCCCCGGACCGCGTGCGGCACTTCATCCGGAAAGTTCACATTCATCAAAGTGTGCTCCGGCCAGGGCAACTCGGTCAGCCGTCGGATCACCTCGGGTGCGAAGCGCGCTGCGGTCCGCCAGCATATCTGCTCGCCGTCGATAAAGTGCTGGCTCAGCGCAATTGCCGGGATGTCCAGCAAGGTCGCTTCCATCGCGGCCGCAACCGTTCCCGAATAAGTCAGATCCTCACCGACATTGCCGCCGCCGTTGATCCCCGACAAGACCAGCTCCGGGCGCCGCTCGCGCAGCAAGTGCTTCACCGCCAACATCACACAATCGGTCGGCGTGCCATCGACGGCGTAGCGTTGCGGCGCAATTTCCGACATGCGCAGAGGACGCCGGGTTGTGAGCGAATGGCTGGCGGCGCTCTGCTCCTGCTCGGGCGCAACGACCCAGACATCGGCCGACAGATCGCGAGCGATCTCCTCCAACAGCTTGATGCCGGGCGATGCGATTCCGTCGTCGTTGGTAACGAGAACGCGGGCCTTGGCGAGCTCGATGCGCCTCTCAGCCATTAGGATCTATGGTCTCCTGCCCTCCCACATAGGGCTGCAGTGCCCTGGGCAGCGCCACCGTACCGTTATGGCGCTGAAAGTTTTCGAGGATCGCGATCAAGGTCCGGCCGATCGCCAGGCCGGAGCCGTTGAGCGTGTGCACCGGCACCGTGCCTTTGCCGCCGGAAGCGCGGTAACGCGTCTTCATTCGCTGCGCCTGGAACGCGCCGCAGTTAGAGCAGCTCGAGATTTCGCGGTACGTTCGCTGGCCGGGAAGCCACACCTCGATGTCGTAAGTTTTTTGCGCGGCGAACCCCATATCGCCAGTCGAAAGCAGCACCACGCGATAGGCAAGGCCGAGCCGCTTTAACACCTCCTCGGCACAGGCGGTCATCCTTTCGTGCTCGGCCGCCGAATCTTCCGGCCGAGTGACGGAGACCAGCTCGACTTTTTCGAACTGGTGCTGGCGGATCATGCCGCGGGTGTCCTTCCCCGCCGCGCCGGCCTCCAAGCGGAAGCAAGGAGTCCAAGCGGTGTAGCGCAACGGCAACGCGCTTTCGTCAAGGATCTCCGCAGCCACGAGATTGGTGAGCGGCACCTCGGCGGTCGGGATCAACCAATACCCATCCGTGGTGCGGAACTGGTCCGACGCGAACTTTGGGAGCTGGCTGGTCCCAAACAGCGCTTCATCGCGAACCAGCAGGGGAGGCGACACCTCGGTATATCCGAATTCGGTCGTGTGAAGATCGAGCATGAACTGGCCTAGTGCCCGTTCGAGCCGAGCGAGCGCGCCCCGCAACACGACAAAACGCGAGCCAGAGAGTTTTCCGGCGCCGGCAAAATCCATCATCCCGAGGCATTCGCCGATCGCTTCGTGCGGCAGCGGCGCAAAATCGAATTGAGGCGGCTCGCCGTGACGGCGCAGCACCCGATTCGCGCTCTCGTCCGACCCGTCCGGCACGTCGTCGGCTGGCAGATTCGGCAATTCAGCCAGAACCCCGTCAATTTGGGCGCGCAGCCTGCTTGCCTCGGCGCCCACCTCCGCTTCAGCGTCCTTGTCGTCGGTGCTCTGGCGCAACAACGCTTCGATCGGCTCGCCGCGTTTGCGCGCGGCACCGATGTCCCGGGCGATGCGGTTGCGCCGCGCCTGAGATTCTTGCACGCGGGTCTCGGCGGCCCGCCAAGACCGATCGAGCGCCAGGATCTCTTCGGCGCGAGGCGGGAGGCAACGTCTCACCAGACCGCGGTCAAATTCTTCCGGGTGCTCCCGGATCCATCTCAGGTCGTGCATAGTGCGGTGGCATATAAAGGGCCGAGCGCGGCGCGTCCATCCGGCTCGCGGCTTTGCCTACACTCCCGGCGCGGGTTTGCCTTTACCGGCGAGCTCGGCTTCCTCTTCGGCCTCGCGGCGAGCGCGGGCCTTCTCGACCATCCGGCAGGAGATGATCGAGGCCTCGTAAAGCGCAATCAACGGCAGTGCGAGGCTTGTCTGGCTTACCACGTCGGGCGGGGTCAACACAGCGGCGACGACGAACATGATGACGATCGCGTAACGGCGTTTCCCGGCGAGGCCGGCGGAGGTGACGAGCCCGACCCGCGCCATCAGGGTCAGGAGCACCGGCAATTGAAAGGCGATGCCGAAGCCCAGGAGCAGCGTCATGACCAGCGACAAGTACTCGTTAACCTTGGGATCGAGCACGATAGGCAGATCGCCCGCACCGCCCGGTGATTCAAAGCTGACGAAGAACCGCCAGGCGATCGGCATGACCACGAAATAGGCAAGCGCCGCCCCCATCGAGAACAGCACCGGTGTCGCCAACAGGTATGGATAGAAGGCTCGCCGCTCCTTCTTGTAGAGGCCGGGCGCGACGAATTTCCAAATCTGGGTCGCCACGACCGGAAAGGCTAGGCAGAACCCCGCCCAGAACGAGACCTTGACATAAGTGAAGAAGGCCTCGGTGAGCCCGGTGTAGATCAGACGGCGGTCTGGTTGCCCTTCGAGCGCGACGGCGAGCGGATGCACAAGGAAGCCGTAGATGCGCTCTTTGAACTGATAGCAGATCAAAAACGCGACGAGGATCGCGCCGATCGACCACATCAACCGGTTGCGCAACTCGATCAGATGGTCGAGCAGGGGCATTCTGCCCGCTTCGAGCTCAGCTTCCCGGTCGTCGTCCGTCATGCAGAATTATCAAGTCAGTCGTCATTCCCGCGTATGGGGGAACCCAGAACCGGCGGAGCTTTCATGGCTGTCCTGGGCCCCCGCCTCCGCGGGGGCGACGGGTCGAGCGCCAATTGGCGGCGCCGCCCCCTCTAGAGGCGCGACCGGCTCGGGCTCCGTCACCTGCGCCGCGTGATCAGGGTGGGTTGCAGATTTGGGCGCGGGCGGCGGATCCGCATCAAAGAGCTTCGGCAGTTCAGGCGGCTTCAGGCTCTCGGCGAGGCTGCCGGTCGGATCGATCGTCTGGCGAAACTCCTTGTCGAGATCGATCTCGGTCGCCTTCTTCAACTCCTGCCGCATTTCGTGGAGTTCCGCCTCACGGATCATCTGCTCGAAACTGCTATGAAACTCACGCGACAATGTCCGCGCCTTCCCGATCCAGTAGCCGGCAACCCGCAATGCTTTCGGCAAGTCCTTTGGCCCGATGACGACGAGCGCGACGACCCCGATCAGCATCAACTCCGTCATGCTGAGGTCAAACAGCATCGGCTTCGCACTCCACGGCGCCCTGGTGAAACAAAAGCGGCATTCGCAAAGCGCCGCGATGATGTCAGATGCCATTCATATGGGCAACACCGACCGGTGCGCCACCCCGGGCAGGAACGACCCTGCTCACACCTCCTTCGCGGCTTCGGGCAAGGCGAGCGGGGCGAGGTCGAGCAGACCGGTGCCGCGCAGCTCGTCGAGCGCCGGCAGGTCGTTCAGGCTGTCCAGGCTGAAATGGACGAGAAATTCGCGGGTTGTCACCCACAGGAGTGGGCGGCCGGGACCGGCGCGTCGTCCCTTCGGCCGTACCCAACCGGCTTCCATCAGCGCGTCGATCGTGCCTTTGGCGACAACGACCCCTCGGATCTGTTCGATCTCGGCGCGCGTTACCGGCTGGTAGTAAGCGATTACGGCGAGGGTCTCTACCGCCGCACGGGAAAGCTTATGAGCAACCGTCCGTTCGACGCGTAGCTTTGGAGCGAGATCCGGCGCCGTGCGGAAGGCCCAGCCTCCCGCCAGCCGGACGAGATTGACGCCGTGCCCCGCAAAGCTCTCGGTTAGCTCGCGCAAAAGGGCCGGGATGTCCGCCGCTTCTTCGAGGTGTCGCGACAAAGCTTCTTCGCCCAGCGGCTCGGTTGCAGCAAACAACAGCCCCTCGAGGAGCCGCAACTGCTGCGCCCGCTCGCTCACCCGTCCGTCCTGCCGTCTAGCGCCGACACTGGACTGGCGCTGCGCACATAGATCGGGCCGAACACTCTATCTTGACGCAATTCGATGCGGCCGTTGCGCGCAAGCTCAAGAGTGGCGGCGAAGGTCGACGCGACCGCCGAGCGGCGGAACAGCTCGCCGCGCAGCTCCTTCGGCAAAAAACTCGACAGCTCGCGCCAATTCGGTACACGACCGATGAAACGCGCCAATCGCGCCAACGCATCATCCATCGAATGAAGGAGGGTCGGCTCGATAGTCAGCACCCCGACCTCTGAGCGGCGACGAATCGTGCCATAGGCTTGCAGCAGGGCGTAGAGGCCGATGTCATAAACCGGCACAGGAATAACTGCAGAGCCTTCCGGCATACCGCGAAAAAAGACATCCTGACCAGTCCGTGGCCGCGCCATCAGCCGGGTGCCGGCAATCTGCATGGCCTCCAGCAGCCTCAGGCGGTGCTCGAGCTCGGCCGCCAGCTCGGGGCCGCTCGGCTCGTCATCCTGCGGCGCCTGCGGCAACAAAAGCCGCGACTTCAGATAGGCCAGCCACGCCGCCATGACCAGATAGTCGGCGGCGATGTCGAGCTTCAACGACTGCTGGCGTGAGATGAAAGCGAGATACTGATCGGCAAGCGCGAGGATCGAAATCCGGCCCAGATCGACCTTCCGCTCGCGAGCCAAAGTCAGTAATAAATCGATCGGCCCCTCATAGCCGTCGAGCTCGAGCACGAGCTCTTGTCGCTCGTCGGCATGCGCAAGCTCCTCCCCCCAACCCTCTCTCCGCAATCGGGGAGAGGGAGGGACCCGCGTAGCAGGCGGGTGAGGGGCAGCGAGGCTCATCCGCTATGCCCTGTGATCGCTAGAATCAAATCGTATAACGCCTCCGCCGGCACGCCGACCAGCCAAGCCAGAATATTGAAATTGTGCCCAATTTGCGCCCCGATGTAAGGCACGACAAATAACAGCAATAGTATGATCAAAATACCGTATCGCTCTAATCGCGCCAGCGGAAGCGCCAGCCGGTCCGGCAACAGCCCCACGGCTACCCGTCCGCCGTCGAGGGGCGGCAAGGGAAGCATATTAAAGACGCACAGAACTACATTGATCAAAATCGAGTTAACCAAATTGCTTTCCAGCCACGCCGCTGGTCCTGCCGGAAACAAGACCGAAGTATAAATCAACAATCCTGATAAGACCGCGAGCAGGACGTTCGTGCCGGGTCCGGCGAGCGCGACCCAAACCATGTCGCGTCGCGGTCTGTCGAGCCGGCGGAAATTGACCGGCACCGGCTTCGCGTAGCCGAACAGAAAGGGCGAGCGCAGCAGGATCAGTATCGCCGGCAAGATGACGGTGCCGAACGGGTCGACATGTCTCAGTGGATTGGCCGTGACCCGCCCCGCCTGCCAGGCGGTATCGTCGCCGAAATGGTAGGCGACAAAGCCGTGCGCTGCTTCGTGCAAGGTGACCGCGAAGATGACCGGGAGCACCCAAGTGCTCGCCTCGTAAATCATTGCCGCCGTGCTACCGCCCAGGTTCAACGTTACGTACGCTCCGATATTCGCGCTCCGGCGAGCAGCGCATCGAATTTTACCTCGGCGTCTTCGCGATCGAAGCCGTCGCTCGCCGAGCCGCGGCGAATCGCCTCGCCCGAAGCCAGCCGCTCCGCAGTGCGAGGCGAAATTGGCGGAGCAGCCGCCGCGACTTCCTCCATTTCGGCCGGTTTCCCGTTGCAATGGAGAGCGAGATCACAGCCGGCGGCAAGCGCCCGCCGCGTCCGTTCGCCAAGGCTTCCGCCGAGCGCCCGCATCGACAGATCATCGGAGATCAGCGCGCCGTCGAAACCGATCTCGTCGCGAATGACCTCGGTGACCACGCGTCGCGACAATGTCGCCGGCAGCGCCGGATCGACAGCCGTATATACGATGTGGGCGGTCATCGCCCACGGCATCCCCGCCAACATGCGAAACGGCGCAAAATCGGCCCGCGCCAGCTCTTGATACGGCGTTTCCACCAGCGGACAAGCGTGATGACTGTCGAGCCGGGCCCGGCCGTGCCCGGGTATGTGCTTGATGACCGGCAAAACGGCGCCTTCCAGCAACCCCTCGCATGCGGCTCGACCGAGCCGTGCCACGCGCCCGGGGTCGCCGCCATAAGACCGGTCGCCGATCACCGGGTCGGCTCCGGAAACCAAGAGATCGACCACCGGAAGACAATCGACGGTTATGCCGAGCCGCGCCAGATCGTCCGCGATCAGGCGCGCGGCGAACCGTACCGCTCGCCCCGCCGCCGGGTCAGGCAAAGACGCCAGGCGCCCTGCCGACGGGTAGAGACGCCAATGCGGCGGACGGAGGCGCGCGACGCAGCCGCCCTCCTGGTCGATCAGGACCGGTGCGTCGTCGCGGCCAACGCACTCGCGCAACGAAGCGACGAGTTCGCGAACCTGTTGGGGAGAGCTACAATTGCGCCGGAACAGAATGAAGCCGACCGGATTGGCAGCGACAAAGAAATCGCGCTCGAAGGGGCTGAGATTTCCACCGGCGCAACCCAAGACGATCGCGCTCGGGACCTCACCGCGCAATGATGCACCCGACATTTCGCTGGTTGAGCTCGCGACAGACCCGCTCTGCATCGGCGACGGGACCGCTTAGAACGCGGTAGAATATCCCCTTCTCGCCGAGATCCGCGCGGACCGGTGTTGCGGAAAGGTTGCCGAGCAGGTCGGAATTCGCCCGCTTGATCCGGTTCCATTCCTGGATCGCCTCCTCCTCGCTCCGCACCGAAGCAAATTGCATGCGCGTCACGTTCACCTTTGCCGGCGATGGCTGAACGGCAGCCGGTTTCGCTCCTCCGTTCGATGTTGCCACGGTCTTTACCGGCGGATTTGCGGCCGCGGCCATGGAAGAAGCTGTCGCCGTCGCGGCGGGCGATCCCAGCGGCAGTGACGGCGCTCCGGATTGCGCCGTGGGCGCGCCCGATCCCGCGGGGCGGGGCATTGGCTTCTCGGGCGGAGGCAGCAGGTGCTCCACGGCCGCGCGTTTTTGCGTGTAGATCAGCTTGTCTCGATCGGGGACTTCCATACCGCCCGGTTTCTCCGGTTTTACTTTTGTCGGGCTGGTGTCAGCACGGATCAGCGGGACGGTCTCGATGCTGGAACCACTCGCATGCCGCGTCCCCAGAAGATAGGCATACCACATGCCTCCTGCGAACAGCGCCACGATGAGGAGCGCGCCCAACCCTGCCGCCAAACCGCGCAATCGCGGCCGCGCTTCCCGACTAACGGGTTCGGCGTAGAATTCGGTTCGCTGGTCCGCTGCAACCGATCCAAGCGGATATGACATCCTCACATCTCCTGCGCCGGCTCGACCCCGAATACGGCGAGCCCCGAAGCGATCACAGCCGCAACGCCGCGGACGAGCGCCAGCCGCGCCCGGGTCAATTCCCGATCGGAAGCAAGAATAAAACGTAACGTCGCTTCGTCCTTGCCCTTGTTCCACAGCACATGGAAGTGCGCGGCGACTTCCTGGAGATAGAAGGCGATTCGGTGCGGCTCATGCACCTCGGCGGCGGCTTCGACGAGACGAGGCCAGCCGGCAAGCAGGCGAATCAGAGCGATTTCCGAAGGGTCCGAGAGCCGGTCGAGTTCTGCCTCACTCAACGCCGAATCGGACAAGTCGTCATCGGGAAACTGCTCTGCCGCATGCCGCATCACCGATGACGCGCGAGCGTGGGCGTATTGCACGTAGAAAACCGGATTGTCCTTTGACTGCTCGGTCACCTTGGCGAAATCAAAGTCCAGCGGCTGGTCGTTCCGGCGAGTCAGCATGATGAAGCGAAAGACGTCTCTGCCGACCTCGTCGACGACCTCGCGCAATGTTACAAAGGTCCCGGCCCGCTTTGACATGCGCACCGGCACCCCCTTGTCGAGCATATTGACAAGCTGACAGAGCTTAACGTCGAGGGTCGCAGCGCCATCGGTCACCGCCCGAACCGCGGCCTGCAGCCGTTTGACATAGCCGCCGTGATCGGCCCCCCAGACATTGATCAGGTTTGCAAAACCCCGCTGGAACTTGTCGCGGTGATAGGCGATATCACCGGCGAAATAGGTCCACGAACCGTCCGATTTCTTGAGCGCCCGATCGACGTCGTCACCGAATTGCGTGGCCCGGAACAAGGTTTGCTCGCGCGGTTCCCAGTCGTCGGGGAACTTACCCTTGGGCCGCTCCGGGACCCCGGTATAGATCAGCCCCCGTTGTTCCAACTCGGCAAGACATTCGTCGACCGCGCCTTTTTCGACGAGCTCGCGCTCCGAAACGAACAAATCGTGGTGCACGCCTAGTAATGAGAGATCCGCCTGGATTAACCCCAACATCTCTTTGACGACGAAGTCGCGAACCGGCGCAAGCCACTCCGTTTCGGGTCGGCCGAGCCATCTGCCGCCATCTCGCCGCGCGAGCGCGCGGCCAGTGTCGACCAGGTATTCGCCGGGATAAAACCCCTCGGGAACCGGCCCCACCGCCTCGCCCAGCGCCTCGCGGTAGCGCAGATATGTCGAACGCGCGAGAATATCGACCTGAGCGCCGGAATCGTTGACGTAATACTCGCGTGTCGTGCGGAACCCGGCCTTGGCCAGCAATGATGCGAGGGCGTCTCCAACGACGGCGCCGCGACCGTGAGCGGCTGTCATGGGTCCGGTAGGATTGGCGGAGACGAATTCTATGTTGACCCGCTCACCTCTGCCGATCGCTGAATCGCCGAAGGCCGTGCCGGCGCGCAAGACGGCGCGGAGCTGCGCATGCCAAACCTCGTCGGCCAGCTTGATGTTGATAAACCCCGGCTTCGCCGGCGCGACGGTGAACCCCGGCCCACGGTAGTCCCCGGTCGTCAGCTCGCGCGCGGCGAGGGCGGCGGCGATGCGCTCGGCAAGCGCCATCGGGTTTTGTTTGAGCGGCCCGGCAAGCACCATCGCCGCATTAGTCGACAAGTCGCCGTGCCCAGGATCGCGCGGCGGCTCAACCGCAACCCGGCCGAAATCGAGGCCCTGCCGCAGCGCTCCCTGCGCCGCTAGCTCGTCCAACGTGCTCAGCACGACGCGACGGAAATCGGCGAAAATGTGTGTCATGTCTGTAAAAGGGTGAGTTTAGACCAACTCGGGGAGAGGGACCTCGATTCGGCTTCCTGCTACTTCGTCGACAAGTACAAAGCACCATCATCGCAAGCACGAAGCTGAGCATTGGGGTTAACGAGTCCCATGACATATAAGGTGCCGTCCGGGGAGAGATCGACATTTACTTCATCGCTCGGCTGAACAGTTTCCACCTAGTCATCTCGCGTAAACGCAGGTGCGCTATCTTTTGACGCGGATCATAAGTCATTTGCACTCTTCCTGTCTCCGATTTTGCTCAAAGAAACCTAACAATTATACTGATCACGAGCCAGTCACCATCGTCCCAGGTTGCGAACACCTCGACCTGTTTCATATGGTACTGACGGCCTCGCCACAGGCTCTCAACCGCGAAATTTCGTCGGAACGCCTCGCAGGACTGCGATACGCCGCCCAACGACAGGCCCCGCAGCCGTCTTGAAGGACACGCACTGGCCCCCAAGCCAGCCAATCGCAAATTATTCACACGACTTTTGCGCGGGATCGCGATGGTTCAGCGCGTCGCGATCAGCGCGCGGCGAGACTCAGTTCTCGGATTGTCGCGGTGGCGCCGAGCGACCGGGCGACAGCGTCGAGACGGCGCTGTACGGTTTCGCCGACAAACAAGTTGCTCTCAGACGGCACTTCGAGCACCAGCGTGTTGCCCCTGCGGGTGAGCCGAAGTTCGCGGAGCAGTCCGATCGTGCCCGCACACAAGGTATAGGCTAGACGGAGCGCGAGGCCGAGTGTCCGTGCCTCCTGAGCCGACCTGTCGTCGAGCAAGTATCGGCTGGGATCTTTCACCGGGTCTTCGACCGCGCCGCCGTAACGCGCGTGCAACGCGGTCGCTACAAAGACCCTGTCCGAGTGCGTGCTGCCGGCAAACGGCAAAGTCAGGCTGCGGGCAAATGCTTGTTTGGCCCGGTAGTCGGGATGCTCGCTCCATGCCATATCGCTGAGCCAAGACGCGCCGCGATGGAGCCGCCGGACTGGCTCCGGGAGGTTCGAAAACAGCGGCGCCGTCCATTCCTGTAGCCGATCGCCGTCAAGACGGAACCGGCTCTGGCGACGGCCGACCCCCATATAGGCCGCGATCAGCGGGTCTGCGGCTCGGTCCCCCGGGGGAATGAGACCATGAGCATATCCCTCCCGCAACCCGAGCGCCGAAAAGACGACCCGTTGCGGTTCCCCGATCGTGATCAGCTTGCGCAGTACGAAAGCCGCGAGCGGCACCACCTCGAGCCGCTTGCGCGAGATTGTGGTGATGCGTTCCAGCGATTTGCGGGATTGGCGGCTGATGATGTCGAGGAAGCCTTCGGCCTCCCTGCGCGTGAGCGTGTAGCGGTGGATGATGTGCAGCGGATATTGCCTCTGCTCCATGTGGAGCCTGGCGATGGCG
>Ga0306920_100012942_pt1 | contig 11344 bp, 9 predicted proteins | sample flu12Cox44000170_FD_204666 | JGI IMG/M metagenome (GOLD analysis project Ga0306920, IMG submission 204666) | Lab enrichment of tropical soil microbial communities from Luquillo Experimental Forest, Puerto Rico - flux4day.12C.oxic.44.000.170 (v2)... | ecosystem: Environmental > Terrestrial >...
AGCTTGCCGCATCATTTTGCGGCGTGCAAGGTTTGGTGCTGCCCGTGGCGAACAGGAAATAGTCAGGATTTCCAAACAGCGTGAAGTTCGGATCCCGGGCCCTGTCATGGCTGAGCATGTGCAGCAGGCGCTCCTCGGCATGATCCGCCAGCGCTTGCGCCACGTGGTTGTCCGCTCCGTTGGTTCCGACCGCGGGATCAAAGCCGATCATCTGGCCCGCCTGCTGTTCCAGCGTTCGCGTTGTCGTGTCGGTCTGGCCGGTGGGATTGCCGGTGATGTAGACGGTCGGCGCATCGTCGCTATGCACGCGGAACGATGTCGTGTTGTTGAATTCCGTCGCGTAAACGCGGTGCAGATCGGCGTCGACCTCGCCCTTGGCGCCGACCGGATAAGTGCAAGGCGTTTGCACGCCGTCGCATCCCTGCGGCAAGGCACGCGCGACGTTGCCGGCGAAATGGTCGTTTTCGTCGGCCGTGACCAGGAACAAGGTATTTTCCTTGGTGAAGCCGTGCTTCTGCAGCCGGTCGAAGAACTGGCCGAAGGCCTTCTCATAGGCTTTCAGTTGGAAGACATAGTCGGCTTCGCCCGGGCCGAAGGTTCCGTCATTGGTGGCGTTGGGTGCGCCGGGAAAGTGGTGGTTGTCATGCGCGTCCGCGATGTCGAGATAGACGACGGCTACGCCGGCTTCCAGCATCTGCGCCGCGTAGCCAAGGGTTTGCGACGGAGTCGGGTCGAAGCCCGGGAATCCGTCATTTCCAGTTTCGTCGGCCACGTGATTGCCGTCGAGATCGAGCACGAACGTGTTGCCGTGGTTGATCGCGGGCGCGACATATTTGTTGCCGTACAAGGCAAGGAAATTGTTGTAGCCGCCAGGCTCGTCGTTCAACACGTCGGGCCGCGCCTTCGTGTTCGGATCGCTACAAAGCTTGCTGGTCAGCGCACAGTGAATCGTAATTCCTTCGAAGTCGGCTACGGGAATATTCTGCGTTTTCTGATCCGGCGCGGCGGCGTCCTTATCCGATTCGATCGCCTCGGACGAGCCGACGCCGAACACGGTGCCAATGTCGGTGCCGGGATTATTTTGCGTGTTGGTCACACCGGTATTCTCGAGCTCGATATTGGCGACCGCAAAAGCACCGACGTCGCATCCCTGGCGCGTGAAGGGAACCCAGGGCGCCGGGTGCACCTTCCCGCGGTTGTCGACCATTTGCGGCACGTTCAATGGCGTGGCCGGAGTGCCTTCGTTCACTTGGTCGGTCCAATACGCGAACGAGCTCGTGGTATGCGGATTTCCGTTCGTATCGAAGAAGCCGAAGGAGTTGCCGACGCCCCATCCGAACTTCTCGCCGTAAACCCCTGTTAGCGTCGTGACGAAGTCGACCGCAGTGTGGGAGATCAGCGGCGTGTGGTGATTGGTCAGCAACGTGCCGTTGTCCTCCAAGAAGTGAAGGAGGCTCGGCATCTGCTCCAGGTCCGACGGCACATTCGGATTGTCGCGACGCAGATGCACATTGTCGAATTGCAAATGGACGATCGCTTTGATCTCATGGCCGTTCGCGCCGAGGTGGCAGCCTGCCGCATTGGCCGGTATTGCCGCACTCAGCAGGAGCGCTGTGAGCGCGCCCGCCGAGGATAGAGCAATCCTGTTCATCTGGACTCCCCGCTTATCGTTGGGAATGAAGCGCGCTTCAAGGTGAAAGGTAGTGGCGCGCCAACGTCCGCGACCATAGGCAGCAAATGTTACGGTCGGTCGTCACCACATTTGCAGTTTGGTGAAAGAAAGATGTCGATTGGGCCGTGAGCGAGATAAGCGAAAATGATGTCGGATCATTTTGCCGGGCCTATCAAGCTACCTCCCGGCGCCGAGGTGCTTCGACCTTGGTCGAAAAAATTACTTTCGAACTAAATGGGTTCAGCGGTTGTGACCACCGAATGCAAAACAGGGAGAGCGCTTGCTCTCCCTGTCGTTCGGAATGAGCGGCTCGCGGCTACTTAGTTGCCGTGATCGTCGCCATCGTCCCCAGAGGAGGAGACCACGGTGCCGTTGGTCGGATCGAGGATGAGCGTGCGCACGTCGTCGCGATCCTGGTGATCGAAATCGAACATGCCCATGATCGAGCCGGCGATACGGTCGAACGACGCCTGGCCGGTCGGTGGAGCCGTGGGCCCGTCGATGAAGCCCAGATGCCAGTTCTCCTCTATAAAGCGCAGGATGGAGCTCTGATCGGTCCGCGTATGATCGACAAAGTTGCTCTTCGCGAACGGGGAGATCAGTACAAACGGCAGCCGGGGCCCGTAGCCGCAACGCGCCTCGAACGCACCGCTCGCAGGCGTCGTGCCGCAAAGGCCCTGAACAGTGAGGAAGTCGAAGGAAGTCGCCGACGGGCTCACGACCTCGCCGAACTGATGGTCGTACCAGCCGTCAGAGTCGTCATAGTTGATGATGACCGCGGTCTCCTTCCACTCCGGAGATTTCTGGAGAGTGTTGAGCACATTCACCAGGAAGGTCTGCTCGGTCAACGGATCCGAGTTGCCGGGGTGACCGTCCTCGAAAGCAGGCGCCTTCAGGTACGAGACCGCCGGCAGATTTCCGGCACTGAGCGCGGCAAAGAAGGCGGAAATGTCGTACTGGTGGTTCGCCTGGTCGCTGTGCCCGATCATTTGCACCGATGAGGGCGGCAAGTGATGCGGGTTGATGGTCGAGGCATAGTACATGAACGGCTCGTGGTGCGCCGAGTAGTCGGTGATCGGCGTGTGCACGTCCACGTTGGTGGGATTGCCGTCGGTGGGGTTGGGGACACCGGGATGGCCGGTGTGCGTCGAGGCGCAGACCGCCGGAGTGGCGAGGCTACCATCCGGATTGAACGTGGCCGCAGCGGTCGGCGCGAAGCCCCCCTGGAACCAGCCCCACGTAACGTTCTTCGCGTTCAGAAGGTCGCCGACGTTCTTGCCGGACAGTCGGACTGTCACAGACGTTGTGACCGTTCCGCCCTTGTCTCGCCCACAATCGTCGCCGAGCGGATCTAGGTCGTTCGTGATCGTGCCGACCCCCGTGTTCGGATCAATGAAGAGCGCCTGAGGGATGCTCACAATGACTGGAAGCCCTCCTGTGAACCCGGTCGCATGTGCGGTCTGGCCGGAGATGAGATTGAGGGCCCGCCGGGTCGACGGTCCGTAAACCGAATTGAAGGAGTTGTCATTGATCGCGAAATGCTGGGCATAGTTCCAGAACGCCGTGACGGTGTTGCCGTCGTAGTAGCCCATCACGGTCGATCCGTCCGGCTTGCAGCCAACGCCCTTTCTGCCCGTGCTTTGCACGAACTTGTCCATGTGCCCGGCGTCGGCAGACTTCTGCTCGTCGCCGTAGCCGTGGTCCTGATCGCAGGTGAAGGCTTCAGAGGGGTCGAGCCGGAACGGATTGAACAGGTTCAGGTTGTTGTTGAGCAGGGTGGGAGAGAGGCCGTTAATCGCAGGTGTATTGGGGCGGGCGACGAATTTCGTCTCGCCGGCGGGGTTGGTTGCGTTCGGGTAAGTGCCGAAATAATGGTCGAAGGAGACGTTCTCCTGGAAGATGACGACCAGGTGCTTGATCGGCGTCCGGGTATGGTCTCCGTGATCGTCGGAATCGTCCGCGAGCGCTCCGCCTGCAGCGATCGCGAATGACGCGACCAGGCAGCCGAGCATGAGAGGATATTTCATTGAGCTTCCCCGAGATGATGATGAGTGTGAAACTGACAACCAACGCGTACGCAGTCGCCCGCCGAAACGGCAGGCCACGGCGAGGCGGGGAACCTAAAATTGCTCTGTAACAGTGGTACTACAGGGTCGTGAAACAACGGTGTCGGCGTAGCGCCTGGCATTCGTCATTTGGGCTAATTGGCCCGGCGGCTCGACAATCTGTCACTAATCTCGACAATATGTCGCCTATCATGCGCTGGAAGCGCGGAGCGATGTCATGTAAGTTTCGTAAATGGGGACTACACGGAGGGGTTGCGAATGGTCCCAGGGGAATTCATCGATCACCTCGCCCGCAAGGGGGTGCTGCGTGATGGCCCGGCGGCACCCGCCGGAGCAGCGGTCGCGCGTCGCGGCTTTGCCGCCGACGTGGATTGGCTTGATGCGACCAAGCTGACGCAGTCGAGTTTCGCGGATGAGCTTGCTGCCTTCTACGGCTGCGCCCGCTTGCAGCGCTCCGATCTCGTCGGTGGCCGTTTCGCCGGCGGGCAAATGTCGCCGCGTTTCCTGCGCGAACGACGGCTGTTTCCGTTCGAAAATCAGGCCGGCGCGTTGGTGTTGGCGGTCGCGGCGCCCACAGACGAGGAGGTCGTCCGCGCGGTGGAGCTCGCGCTGCGGGCGCCGGTCGCCCTGACGGTCGCCACCGGTGACGATATCGACGCGGCGCTCGCCAACACGCTGGAGGCGGAAAAGCCCGGCGCAGCCGCGCCGGCCGAGGCGGCGGCTGCAGACGACAATCTCGACGATCTGCGCGACCTTGCGCGCGGAGCCCCGGTGGTGCGGGCGATCGACGAGCTGCTCCGGATCGCCGTCGAGCAGCGCGCCACCGATCTGCACATCGAGCCGTTCGGCAAAGCCCTGCACGTGCGCATTCGCGTCGACGGGCTGTTGCGCAATATTCAGCCGCCGCCGATGAGTATGGCCAAGGGCATGCTCTCGCGCCTCAAGATCATGGCCGGGCTGAACATCACCGAGCGACGGATGCCGCAGGATGGGCGCGCCCGCATCGTGGTGGGCGGTGCCGAGATCGACCTGCGCATCGCGACCATGCCGACCATGCATGGAGAAAGCGGGGTGGTGCGTCTCCTGCGCAAGGGCGCCGGCGTAGTCGCTCTCGACAAGCTCGGCCTCGACGCCCGCGACGAGGCGATCGTGCGCCGCACGCTGCAGGCGCCCTTCGGCATGATCATCGTCACCGGCCCGACCGGGTCGGGCAAGACGACGACGCTCGCGGCCGCGCTCGCGGAGATCAACGAGCCAAGCCGCAAGATTCTCACCATCGAGGACCCGGTCGAATACCAGATACCGGGCATCAATCAGACGCAGATTCACCCCGCCATCGGATTGACCTTCGCGGCCGCCTTGCGCTCGTTCCTGCGCCAGGATCCGGACGTGATCATGGTCGGCGAGATGCGCGATTCCGAGACGGCCCACATCGGGGTCCACGCCGCGCTCACGGGGCATCTGGTGCTCACCACGCTGCACACCAACACTGCCGCCGGCGCGGTGACGCGCCTCATCGACATGGGGGTCGAAAGCTTTCTGCTCGCCTCCTGCATCCGCGCCCTGGTGGGGCAACGCCTGGTTCGCATTCTTTGCGACAGCTGCAAGGAGCCGCATCGGCTCGGCGATGCCGATATCGCCCAGGACGAGCGCTATGGCGCCTTGCAGCTTGCGGCCGGCGACACCGTCTATCGGCCCAAGGGCTGCCAATGGTGCGGCTTCTCCGGCTTTCGTGGGCGGCAGGGCGTGTTCGAGGTCATCGAGGTGACGCCCACAGTCCGTCGCGCGATCGGGCCCAAGACCGATGCAACCGAGCTCGAAGCGGTGGCGCGCCGCGAAGGGATGATTACTATGACGCAGGATGGCGTCGCCAAGTGTCGATCCGGATTGACCACGGTCGACGAAATCTTCCGCGTCGCTGTGAGCCTTTAGCGCAGATCCCGTAAAAAGTGATGAGCGGTTTTGCGAGGTTGAGACGCGCGGATGCAAAAATGGCAAGCCCCCGATCCGTTGATCGGGCTCCGCTCGGGAAGGCGCCATGACGCAATTTGAGTATCGCGCCGTCACGTCTGCGGGCGAGCTGGTCTCGGGCCGGGTCGAGGCGCCCTCGCATGCGGAGGTGATCCGCCGCATCGAGTATCTCGGCCACATGCCGATCGAGGCGCTGCCCGTTGCGCAGGCGCCGTTCGGGCGCGGCCTCGGCCTCGGTGTGAAGGCGCCGCGCTCGCGCGACATCACGATCTTTCTGCGCCAGCTCGCCTTGCTGGCCGAAGCCGGGCTCACACTGGAAGCGGCGCTGCAGACGCTGAGCGATGACGCCAACCGGGCGGTGGCGCGCTTCGCTGCCGATCTGCGTTCGACGATCTCGGCCGGGCACAGCTTCGCGGAAGCCTTGGAGCGGCATCCCTCGATCGTCGAGCCGGCCTATGTGGCCATGGTGCGCGCCGGCGAGGCCTCCGGAAAGGTCGAGGGCGCGCTGCGGGCGATCGTCGAGGATCGCGCCCGCAAGGATTTGCTCGCCGAGCGCGTCAATTCGGCCATCCGCTATCCGCTCTTCCTGATCGTGTCTGCCATTCTCATTCTGCTCTTTTTTCTGAGCTACGTGGTGCCGCAATTCGAGAGCGTATTCAAAGACCTCGGCGACCGTCTCAATTCGGGCGCCGCGTTCGTGCTCGCGGCCTCGACCTGGCTGCATGCCAACTTCGATCTCGTTCTCGGCGGCGGCCTGGTGTTGGTTCTCAGCTCCTGGCTGGTGCTGCACGACCGCACTCGGCGCGCGCGCGCGCTCGGGCTCGTGGCCAGGATACCGGGTATCGCCGGGCCGATGCGGGATCGGCGCACCGCGCGACTGATCGGGACCCTCGGGCTTCTGGTGGACAACGGTGTCAGGTTACCGGCGGCGTTGAAAATCCTTCGCGATGTCGTCGCCGAGCCGCGCTATGTGGCGGCTCTCGATCGGCTGCACGACCAGGTGCGTAGCGGCCGTCGCTTTGCCGATGCCTTGGCGGAGACCGATCTGCTGCCCCCGCTCGCGGTGCGCATGCTGCGGGTCGGGGACGAAACGGGCGATCTTCCCTCGATTGCCAGCCACGCGGCGCAATTCTACGAGCACAAGCTCGGTCTCGGCCTCGATCGGTTGATGGGGGCCGTCGGTCCGGCTACCATCATTCTGGTGAGTGTTGTCATCGGAACGTTAATCATCTCCATTATGAGCGCTCTGTTGAGCATAACGGAACTGGCCCTATGAACACGCACGCATCGAGCGGGCGGGTGGCTGCTGCCATTCGCCGGTTGCCCAAGGAAGAGCTGAAGCGTGGCTACACGCTGATCGAGATGCTGGTGGTGCTGACGATCATCAGCATGATCGTCGGCCTTGTCGGGCCGCGAGTGCTGGGCTACCTCGGCCAATCGCGGGTGAAGACCGCCAAGCTCCAGATCGAAAGTTTGAGCTCGGCGCTTGATCTCTTCTACATGGACGCGGGCCGCTACCCGACCAGCGCCGAGGGCCTGCAGGCGCTCGCCAACCGGCCGGCCGACGTCGAGAACTGGAACGGCCCCTATCTGAAAGGGACGCGCGTGCCGCTCGATCCCTGGGGGCACGCCTACCACTATCGCACGCTGACCGATCATCTGCCGCCCTACGAGATCGTCTCGTTCGGGTCCGACGGCCGCGAGGGCAGCGCCGACAACATTTCGAATGTCGAGAAGTGAGGGCGGCTTCACGCTGATCGAGGTCATGGCGGTGATGCTGATCATCGCCCTTGTCGCCTCGCTTGTGATCACCATGGCGCCCGGCACCGGGCGCGCCGGATTGAAGGCGGTTACGCTGCAGACCGCGGCGCTGTTGCGGCGCGAGCGTACGCAAGCGATTCTCGGGCGCCGCGAGCGGCATGTTTCGCTCGACGGCGGCCGCCGCATCCTGGTGGGAGAAGGCGGCGACAAGGTTTCGATCCCCCGCGACGTCGTGGTGGATCTGCTCGGCGCCGATGCGGTCTGGTCGGGACGGCGAGCGGTCGTTCGTTTCGATCCCGATGGCGCGTCAACCGGCGCGGTGCTTAGGTTTTCGCGCGAAAAGGCCGAATATGAAGTTCGTGTCAATTGGTTCACTGGCAGCGTCGATGTCGTCGCCGTCGCGTCGCCCTAGCGCATATCCCGGAAAAGAGCTTGCCCCCGCCGAGGCGGGGGTGGACGTCGGTTTTCCGAAAAGGACAGGCGCAAACGCAAAAGCGATATGGCGCACCTTGATTCATTCGGTCGCAACGCGGCAAGGCTTCAGCCTGCTGGAGGCGCTGGTCGCTTTGACGGTCTTGCTGGCGTTTGCGGCGGCGCTCGGGCCTGTCCTGATGCAGGCGCGCCGCATTATTGCGGGCGCCGACGATCGCGTGGCGGCGCAAATTCTCTTGCGCGCGCTCATCTCCGATCCGGTCGATCCCGCGCACCTGAATGGTTTTGCCCGCGAGGGCGAGAGCGAAGGCCTGCAGTGGCGCGTGACCGCCGAGCCCACGGCCATCGCGGCAATGTTTCCAAGCAGCGCCCCGCGCCCGGCGACGGCTGATCCGCCGCCGAACTGGGCCGCCTATCGGGTAGTCGCACGCGTCGAATGGGGGCATGGTCAGTCCGTCAGCGCCGAGACCGTGCGGCTCGGAAAGGCAGTGCCGTGAGCGGCGAACGAACCGCTTCGGCCAAGGACGGCTTCACTCTGGTCGAAGTCCTGACCGCGCTTGCGATCGCCTCGGTGATCCTCATGAGCACGGCTGCGCTCATGCACAATGTGGCGCTGTCGTTCGACCGCGGCACCAACCGGGTGAGCGCAGGGGAGCGCTTGGCGCTCGCCTCCGAGCGGCTGGCAGCCGACATCGGCTCCGCTCGCTTCGTGTTGCAGGGGGCCGCCCCTGCCGCGCGCGCGGCCTTCCTCGGCGAGCCGGGCAAGATCACTTTCATCGGCGTCCGGCTGGTCGATCCGGCGTCCCGCCCGTTGGGTGGGGCACCGGCGCCGGAGGTCGTCAGCGTGGGGATCGAGGCGGGGGAGGCGACGACCGCGCTCGTGCGCCGCAGCGGCGCTTGGCGCGATCCGCGCTTGCCCTTCACCAATGTGGTGCTGGGCGACGAGGTCGTGCTGGTCGCCGGGCGGTTCGATGCGGCGTTCACGTTTGCACGCATTTCGCCTACCGGCGCGCTGACCTGGAGCAGCAGCTGGACCGCCGAGCAGACCCTGCCGCGGCTCGTCAAGCTCAGCCTGCGCGATCGCGCAAGCGGCATCGACTTGCTGGGCGGGGGCGAGTTCCTCGTCCGCGCCGATGCCTCGCGGGCCTGCGCGCGCGAGCGCGCGACCGTCGATTGTCTGGCCAATCCGGCCGGTGCCAGCGAGACACCGAAATCGCAGGGGGAGACGCTTTGAGCAACAAAGCGCGCCACGGCGTTGTTCTGCTGACCGTGCTGTGGACGGTCGCGCTGCTCACGACACTGGCCTTGGCCGCGTCGCTGACCTTCCGGGGATTTGCATCGATCATGGTGATCGACCGCGACCGCGCGAAGGCCGACGGGCTCCTGACCGCGGGGCTCGAAGTCGCGGCCGGGCTCGTGTCGAGCGCCGGCGAACGGCCGCTCATCGATGTGGAAGACACGCTGACGCTGTCCACCGGGACCGTGCGCATCCGTCTCGACGACCAAGGCGGACGCATCGACATCGGCAAGGCGCCGCCCGAGGTGCTTGCGGCCGCGTTGCGCGCGGTCGGAGCGGACGGAGCCGATGCGATCGCCGCTGCGATCGTGGCTTGGCGCACGCCCGATGGCGGTGCGTCCAAGCCGCCGCCGCCCGCGAACCGTGCTGGCGCGAGCGCGGCCGCCTCCGACTCGATCTTCACCGACGTGGCCGAGCTTGCGCAAGTGCCCGGCATGCGGCCGCAATTGGTGGCCGCCCTGGCACCGCTCGTCACCGTATTCGGCAACCAGACCGTCAATCCGCTGACGGCGCCGGCGGCGGTTCTGGCGGCGCTTCCCGGCGTCGACCCGGCGCGGCTTGCGGCTTTCCTTTCCGCCCGCGCAACCGCGGCCGATCCCAAGCAGATCGCCACAAGCTTGGGCGGAGCGCAAACTTTCCTTGCGGTCAAACCGGCGCAGGCCGTGGCGGTTTACATCGCCGCCGTAACGACCGATGGCTACGCGGCCAATGCGCAGGCCGTGATCGTCTGCGTGCCGAAGGATCGTCAGCCCTATCGGGTCCTCAGCTGGACTCCCATGCCGCCACCCTCGCGGACTTGAAAGCGGGCGCGCGGAGGAAGGAACCAAGCTCATGCAGATTGTCGCAGCCTGGACCCGGTGGATCGAAATTCTTGCCGCACTTTGCGTCGCGATGCAGGAGGCTTGGCGCGCGCGGCGTCCGGTATCGGTTGCGCTTGAGAACAAGCGCCTGGTCGTTCGCTCGGCGCCCGGATCGCGCGGCAAGTTGCTGAATGCCAGCGAACTCGCCGACACCGCGCGGCGCCACTTCATTACGCTGGAGCTTCCGCCCGACCAGATCGTGCTGCAGCGGATCGAGGTGCCGGCGCGGGCGCGCGAGTTTCTTGCCGGGATCGTGCGCAACCGGATCGACCACCTCTCGCCCTGGCCGGCCGATCAGGTGGTCTACGGCTTCGACGTCGCTGCGACCGAAGGCTCTGCCGACACGCTCGATACCCGTGTACTGATGACATCGCGTGCCGTGGTCGAGGCGGCGCAACGCGATCTCGCCGCGTTGGGCATAGCGGCGGATCGGATCGTCGCCCAAGAAGCGGGCCGCGCCGATGCGCCGCCGGTCACCCTCTGCTCGCGCTTCGACGGCGAGGCGGGGAGGGGCCTCGAGCGGGCTCGGCGCATGGTCGCGGCGGCGGTGCTGGCCACGATCATGGTGAGCGCCGGCATCACCGCCTGGTCGCTCGCATCGGCGAGCGGGATCCGCACGGAGAGCGAGGATCTGGCGGAGCAGGCGGTGGCGCTGCAGCGGCGGCTCGCGCCCGCGCGGACGACGGCAGCGGCGAGCCTTCCTCTGCCCGAGCGCGCCTGGGCTTTGAAGGAGACGACCCCGGCGGGCGTGATGGTTCTCGACGCGCTCTCGCAGGCGCTGCCCGATGGCGCCTATCTCACCGAGCTCACGCTGCAAAAGTCGAGCCTGCGAATCGCCGGCCTGGCGAGCGATACGCCGGCACTGATCGCTCCACTCGAGCGGTCGGGACAATTTGCGGACGTTCACTTTTTTGCCCCCAGCACGCGTGGCCCCGACGGCCGGCTGTTCTGGTTTCACATCGAGGCGCGCGTAGAGCGGCAGCGCGACGCGAGGGAGGACTGAACCATGCGCATGCTCGACCGCAGCCAGCTGACGGCTGTCGCGGCGCTGTGCCTGCTGCTGTTCGCTTGCACAGTGTCGGTCGCGCTCTCGCTCGAAGCGCGCTGGCAAGCCGCGGCGGAGCAGGCGGATCGGCAGGATGTGCTGGCGCGCCTGCAGGCGCGCGTGCACGCACGCAACGAGCGGCCGGGCGCAAGCGGGCCCGCCGTGGCGCCGGCCGAGGCTTTCCTCGACGCGCCGACCGCGGGCCTGGCCGGCGCCGAGCTCGAGGCCTATGTGGCGCGG
>Ga0306920_100012944_pt1 | contig 11344 bp, 15 predicted proteins | sample flu12Cox44000170_FD_204666 | JGI IMG/M metagenome (GOLD analysis project Ga0306920, IMG submission 204666) | Lab enrichment of tropical soil microbial communities from Luquillo Experimental Forest, Puerto Rico - flux4day.12C.oxic.44.000.170 (v2)... | ecosystem: Environmental > Terrestrial >...
TCCACGGCGGCTAGCAGCAGTTCGTGGGCGTCACCGGGGGCTTGGAGGGTGAGCCAGCGCATCTGCGGGCCCATCGGGACGTCCTCGCGGACCTCGAAGCCGAGCAGCTGCGTGTAGAAGGCGAGCGCTTCATCTAGGTCAGTGCAGTACACGGGTGTATGTGTGATGGAAAGTGCCATGTCAGCGACCTTACGCGCGGCCGGCAGGCAGCGCTTCTCCGATCCTGCATGGCTCCGCGATCCACCCCGGGCGCGCCCAGGCCCGCGTCATGCACGGCGGGACCGGTGTGAGCCGCGAGTGGTCACGCGCCTTGTAGACGGACGGCGGCTCGCCAACCAGGCGGGTGAATGTTGTGCTGAACGAGCCGAGCGAGGTGAACCCCACGGCCATGCACACATCGGTCACGGACGTGCCGCCGCAGCGCAGCAGCGACATCGCCCGTTCCACGCGCCTAGCCTGCAAGTAGCTGTACGGTGTCTCGCCGTAGGCCTCCCGGAACCGGCGGGAGAACAGCGACGGCGACATCAAGGCGGCGCGCGCCATGGCCGGGACGTCCAGCGGCCGCGCGTACTCCCGGTCCAGCAAGTCCCGGGCCCGGCGCAGGTGCGCCAGCTCAGAGACTTCCATACCAGGACCGTACACCCTGACCTGAGCCGGACGCCCGGGCGCGGGCGGAGACGGGATCCGCGCATCCGCCGGAATGGACCCGCGCACCGCGCTTGTCACGCCCAGCCCGATCCCGGCCGCCAGCAGTGCCGCCGCCACCGAGGCCGTTAGCCGGACACTCCTTACGGGCAATATATGTCCTAGTTTGCCTATATTTCGCCTTCGGACCACAGCGACCCTGGCTGGCGGTTTCATGATCGTGGGTCAAAAACGGCGCTATTCGCCAAAAATGACCCACGATCATAGTCGTCGTCCCTTTTGGATACCCCTCTGGGTATGTGGAAGACCGCGGTCCCCCGGGTTGCGCCAGCACTATCACTCTACTAGTCTACCGATAGAGTGATAGTTTCTGGAGGTGGCCGTGTTCCGTGTTGACGCCGGATCGGATGTCCCGATCTACCGGCAGCTGGTCCAGCAGGTGCGCCGGGATGTGATGCTGGGCCGGCTGCAGCCGGGCGATCAGCTGCCCAGCGTGAAGGACGTCGTGGACGCGCTGTCGGTCAATCCGAACACGGTGGTGAAGGCGTTCAGCGAGCTGGAGCACCAGGGGATGATCGTCCGCCGGCAGGGCGTGGGGACGTTCGTGGCGGCCGCGCCGCCGCTGGCATCGCTTGCGGTGGCGCCGAGGCTGCTGAGCCCGCTGGCCCGCTGGGTGGAGCGGGCGAGGCAGGACGGCCTGGATGCCGAACAGATCCGGATGCTCCTGGAGGTGGCCCTCGACGAGCCGGCCGCCGGCGAGCCGGCCGCTGCCGAGGATGACCGCCGTGCGGCGGGCGGTGCCGCATGAGCGCGGCGCTGCGGTGCGCAGGCCTGGGGCATCGCTATGGCCGCCGCCTGTGGGGCCTGCGCGACTGCGACCTGGACGTGCCGGCCGGGCGGGTGGTGGCCCTGGTCGGGCCGAACGGTTCGGGCAAGACCACCCTGATGAGCATGGCAGCGGGCCTGCTTCCGGTCACCGAGGGAACGGTTGAGGCAGCAGGGGGCGCCCCGGCGCGGCGGCTGGACCGGATCGGATTCGTCGCCCAGGACGCGCCGCTGTGGCCGCGGCTGCGGGTGGCCGATGTCCTGGAGGTAGGCCGTTGCATGAACCGCGGGTTCGATACGGTCATGGCCGCGGAGCGGATCGGGCGGCTGGGCATCCGGCCCCGGGCGCGGATCAGCGCCCTGTCCGGCGGCGAGCGGGCTCAGGTGGCGCTCACCCTGGTGCTGGCCAAGAGGCCGGAGCTGTTCTTGCTCGATGAGCCGATGGCTAACCTTGACCCGCTGGCCCGGCGGGAGTTCCTGGGCTCGATGTTCGAGGCCTGCCAGGAGACTGGCGCTACCGTTCTGTATTCCTCTCACGCGGTGGCCGAGCTGGAGCGCGTTTGCGACTACCTGATCGTGCTGCGCGCCGGGCGGGTGCGGCTCGCGGGCGATATCGATGAGCTGCGCTCGCGGCACCGGGTCATCCGCGGGCCGGACGGCTGGCCCGCCGGCGGCGGCTGGCAGGTGATCAGCCAGCGCAGCATGGCGGGCCAGACCACGGCACTGGTGCGCTGCGACGATGCCTGCCTGCCCGGCCCGGGCCTGCAGGACGCCGCGCCGGCCTTCGACGAGTTGGTCCTCGGCTACCTCGACGGCGATGCCGCCAGGCTCCCCGAGGAGGCCGCGGCATGACCTGCCTCATCTGGCGCCAGCACCGCGGCCAGGCGCTGTGGACGATCATCACCGTCACGGCCTTGTGCCTGCTCGCCGTGCACTTCGGGCTCAGCGCGGAGCACTGGCTGGCGGGCTACCAGTCCTGGCTCCGCCAGCTGGCAGCCGCCGGTTGCCCGCCGCCCACCGCGCACAGCGGCGTGTTCCACGTCAACTCGCCCGCCACCTGCCTCGCCCTCAAAGACCGTTACCCGGGCAGCCTGCAAGCCGCCTTCGTATCCAGCTACAACGACGCGATCCTGATGTCTCAGTACGGCCTGCCCGCCGCATTCGCGATCGTCGGCGCGCTCATCGGCGCCCCGCTGGTCGCCAGGGAAGTCGAGCAGCGCACCCACCTGGCCGCCTGGACCCAGTCCGTGTCACGGCGCCGCTGGTACGCCGCCAAGACCTCAGCTCTGGCCGTCGGCCTGGCCGTGGCGGGCCTGATCGCCGGGACGGTCAACGCCTGGCTGCAGGACCAGCTCACCGCGGGCGACACCGCAAGCTCGCGCTGGTCCTGGTTCACCTCCGCCAACCTGGCCCTGGCCGGCGAGGCAGTGCTCGCCTTCGCATTGGCGGTGGCGTTCGGCGCCCTGCTGCGGCGCACGCTGCCCGCCATCGGCGCCGCCCTGGCCGGATTCACCGTCCTGCTCCTCGTCGCCCGGTGGAGCGTGCAGGCCCTGACGCCGGTCAGCAAGACAACCGGGCCGCACTTCACCGCCCCGCCCGGCAGCTGGGTTCTCGGCTCCGGGACCCGTGCCCCGGTTCCCTACCACCCAGCCGGCCAGTACTGGGCGCTACAGCTCATCCTGCTCACTGTCTTGCTCGCCCTTGCCGCGGCCGTCCTAGCAACGGGCTGGCACGCCACCCGGACACGCGCCGTCTGACCGGCGCACACCATGCCAGCCGGCGCACGCCACGCGCCCGCCTAGCGTCTACAGCTGGTCGATGCGCGCGACCTCATCCGGGGTGAGCGAAAAGCCGGTTACGGCGAGGTTCGCCTCGATGCGGTCGCGGTGTGCCGACTTCGGTATGACCGGGATTCCGTGCTCAAGGTGCCAGCGCAGCACGACCTGGGCGGGCGTGACCCCGTGCGCCGCGGCCACCGCGGCCAGCACCGGGTCGCGCAGCCGGGTTCCCTTGAGCGGGCTGTACCCCTCGACGATCACGCCGCGCGAGCGGAACGCGGATAGCGTGCGCTCATCATGCCGCCGGGGACTCCACGGCACCTGGTTGACGGCCGGCTTCTCGCCGGTCACCCGGGTGATCTCGTCCACCTGAGCTATGGAGAAGTTGCTGACGCCGACTGCCCGGCACAGCCCCTCCGAACGCAGCCCGGCGAACGCCTGCCAGACCGCGACCAGGGAGCGCGGCGGCCAGTGCACCAGCCACAGGTCGACGTACGACGTGCCCAGGGCGTGCAGGCTTGCCTCCAAGGTGGCCCGCTCGCGCCCGGCGTTTCCTGGGGGCAGCTTGGTGGTGATGAACACCTCGTCCCGGGCGAGCCCGCTGTCCCTGACGGCACGGCCGGCTTCGGCCTCGTTGCCGTACATCGTGGCCGTGTCGATGTGCCGGTAGCCGGCCTGCAGCGCGTACCGGATCGTGTCGTACGCCTGGCGACCGCGCAGCTGCCAGGTACCGAACCCCACCATCGGCATGGAAACGCCGCCGCCCAGATCAACCAAGGGGATCACGGGCATTCACCCTACGTGATTACGCGAGTTCGGCGAGCGCGGCCGCGAGCCTGCGTGCCACCTCGTCGGCTACCGGCTTCAGCTCCGCGCGGCCGCTCATGGTGACCATGACCTGCGGGTCGAGCGCCTCGACAACGGTGCCGTCCGAAACCGCGCGGACCACGATGTTGCACGGAAGCAGCAGCCCGATGCTGCGGTCGATGCCTAGCGCCTGGTGCGCGAACGGCGGGTTGCAGGCACCGAGGATCACGTAGTCCTCCATCTGCTCGCCGAGCTTGGCCCGCATGGTGGCGGTGACGTCGATCTCGGTGAGCACGCCGAACCCCTGCCCGGCAAGGGCGGCGCGCACCCGCGCGACCGCTTCCCCGAACGGCGCGTCCAGCGTGATGTGCGTCCCGTAGCTCACCGGCTTGCCTCTTCGTGCGCGAGCTCCTGCCACGCGACCTGGTCGCGGACGTCGTCCATATCCAGGTCCCGGACGACCTTGATGACCCGCTCGAGCGCGGCCGCGGGCAGCGCGCCGGGCTGGGAGAAGACCAGGATGCCGTCCCGGAAGGCCATCAGGGTCGGGATCGAGGTGATCCGCGCGGCCCCGGCCAGCGCGGGCTGGTCCTCGGTGTCGATCTTGCCGAACGTGATATCCGGGTGCTTGTCGCTGGCAGCCTGGAAGACCGGCGCGAACATCCGGCACGGACCGCACCAGGACGCCCACCAGTCGATCAGCGTTATCCCCGGCCGCAAGACCACGTCCTCGAACGTGTCAGAGGTCAGTGCGACGGTGCTCATCTCTTGCTCCTTCGGTTCCCGAGGTATCGATTAATACCCCCCCGGGTATAACGCGGCTCGCGAGATGGCATTCCCGGCGCGCTGCCGGCCGGGGTTATATGCGCCTTATTTTACCGAACGGACCGTGGCGACTATCCGCCGTGCACCGCTAGGTCCCTCCGTGGCACGTCCTGGCTTGCGGTACCTTGCGGTGTACTTGTTGCCCCTGTCCCCGGAGGTTGTCCGCTAATGCGGATCGGTGTGCTCGGCGCCGCGCGCATCGCCCCGGCCGCGCTGGTGAAGCCGGCCCGGGTCGTCGACGGTGTAGAGGTGGGTGCCGTCGCGGCGCGGGACCGCCGCCGGGCCGAGGCCTTCGCGGCGCGGCACGGCGTGCCGGCTGTGCATGACTCTTACGTCGGCTTGCTGGCCGATCCATCGCTGGACGCGGTTTACATCCCGCTGCCCAACGGGCTGCATGCGCAGTGGACACTGGCCGCGCTCAAGGCGGGCAAGCACGTGCTGTGCGAAAAGCCGTTTACCTCTAACGCGGCACAGGCGCGAGAGGTGGCGGCCGCCGCCGACGGGACCGGCCTCGTGGTGATGGAAGCGTTCCACTACCGGTATCACCCGCTGGCCCGGCGGATGGCCGAACTCGTCCGCGGCGGGGAGCTTGGCCGCATCGAGCGGGTCGAGACGGCTATGTGCTTCCCGCTGCCCCGGTTCTCCGACATCCGCTACGACTTCAGCCTCGCCGGCGGCGCGCTCATGGACGCCGGGTGCTATGCCGTGCACGCCATGCGCCTGCTCGCGCCGGGAGACCCGGAGGTCACCGCGGCCCGCGCGCTGACGATGCGCCGGGACCGGCGCATCGACCGGGCGATGACCGCGCGGTTCAGCTTTCCCGGCGGCGCGACCGGTGAGGTCCGGGCGTCGATGTGGTCCTCGGCCCTGCTCCGCATCCGGGCCCAGGCCGTCGGCGAGCGCGGCACGCTGACGGTCACCAACTTCGCCGCGCCGCAGTTCTGGTCGCGTTTCACCGTGACCGTGGACGGCCAGCGGCGGCGCGAGCGGTTCGGTGGCGAGGCGACCTACGTTCATCAGCTGCGCGCCTTCGCCGCGGCCGTCCGCGGCGAGCCTGCCAACCTCACCCCGCCGTCGGACTCGGTCGCCACCATGTCCCTGATCGATGACATCTACGCGGCAGCCGGGCTCCCGCTGCGTACTTGATCAATAGTTACTGCCTTCTGGAGGACGCATGTCGGTCGCTGAACCGGCGCTGCCGGGTATCGAAGCCGAACGGGTGCGGCGCTGGCTCGCCGAGCATGTCGACGGCCTGGCCGGCACGGTGGAGTTCGGGCTCGTCTCGGGCGGGCGCTCGAACCTGACCTACCGGCTCACCGACGCCGCGGGTGCCAGCTATGCGTTGCGCCGTCCGCCCACCGGGGGAGTGCTGAGCACCGCGCACGACGTCAGCAGGGAATGGCGGTTCATCTCCGCGCTGGCGCCGACCGCCGTTCCCGTCGCGCGGCCGGTGGCCTACTGCGCCGATACCGCGGTCACCGGCGCCGAGTTCTACGTGATGGGGTTCGTCGAGGGCCTGGTCCTCGCGGACGAGGATGCCGGGCTGGCCATGGCGCCCCAGGCGCGGGCCAGCGCGGCCGAGGACCTCGTCGACGTGCTCGTCGCGCTGCACGCGCTCGACCCCGTCGCGGTCGGCCTGGGCGACATGGTGCGCAAGACCGGCTACCTCGAGCGGCAACTGCGCCGCTGGCAGGCGCAGGTGCACGCGACGGGCGCACCGGAGATCGCGCTGATCGATGAGGTGCATGACCTGCTCGCGCGCCGCATACCCGCGCAGGCCAGCGGCATCGTGCACGGCGACTACCGGGCGGGAAACGTGGCGTTCGGGCCGGACGGCGCCGTCAGGGCGGTCTTCGACTGGGAACTCGCGACCTCCGGTGACCCGATGGCTGACCTTGGGTACCTGGCCGCGACCTGGCAGGATCCGGGTGAGCAGTTGCCGCCGACCACGCCGGGACCGAGCACCGTGGCGGGCTTCCCGCCCCGCGCGGAGCTCGTGCGGCGTTACGCCCGGCTATCAGGCCGGGACGTGTCGAACCTGCCGTACTGGGTGGCGTTCGCGCGCTGGCGGTCGGCATGCATCGGCGTGGGCGTGCGGGCCCGCTACCTGGCCGGGCACATGGCCGATGACGGCTACGCCGCCACGCTCCTGCCCGGCGCGGTAGCGAACCGGACCGTCCTGGCGGAGGCCGCCCGCGACGCGCTGCGCGATGGCGGCGTGTGACGGAGCCGCGCCCTCCTGCCTGACCGAGGGTCAGGGGGCGGGACTGGCCACGGGACCGGCCGCGCCGACGCGGGTGGCAGGGACGGTCTCGCTGGTGACGAGGCCCTGCTCGGCGGTGAGCTCGTCGATCGCGGCGAACGCCGCGGTGATCCGTTCGGGGGTGTCGACCACGATCGTGACCGCGGGAACGTGGCGGCCAAGCTGCAGCAGCCGGTCGCCGTGCGGGGCGTGGTCGCCGTGGAAGCCCCAGACGCCGCGTACGGTGGTCGCGCCGCTGATGCCGGCGGTGCGCAGCCGGCGGACGATGGCGCGGTGGATCGGCTGCCCCTCGTGCTGGGCCGCCTCGGAGGTGTACACCATGAGCTTGTGCCACAGCGCCATGCCGGTCTTGTCCGTGCCGGGCGGAGCGGAAGGGGTGCTGATGAGCTCCCCGTCGCGCTTGCAGATGGTGACGCGCTCCAGGGTCAGCAGCGGGCGGCGCAGCAGCGCCCCGAGTTCCGGCAGCACCCGGCTGATCTGCTCGCCGGAGCCGACCGAGATGACCATCATCGGCGTCTCGGCGTTGCGGCTGAAGAACGAGGCGCGCTGCCGCTGGCCGTGCGCGGTGCCGTCGACACCGAGCAGGGCGGTGGCTCCCGCGATGCCGCGGCGGTGCAGCAGGTCGCAAACGGCGATGAACGCGGGCACCCGGTAGACGCGCTCCTGGCGGCCCAGGTAGATAGTCAGCTTGGTGGCCTCGTTCAGGTCTTGGGGGAGGGTGACGGCGGCGAGGTCGCCGGTCAGCATCCGGGCCCGCTCCAGGGTAACCAGCCCGCTTCTGGCGAGGCGGGTGGCCTCGGGCAGCATCGCTTCGATGCGGGCCCTGGCGTCGACCGCGACCGAGACCAGCGGCAGGTCTTCGGACAAGGTCAGCGACCGGTCGGTGCGCAGATGGTGTTTGGCTCCGAATCCCTCGATGCCGCGCAGCAGGATGCTGGTCGCGATCTCGTGCCGCCCGTACAGGTCGAGCAGGGCGTCGGCGACGAAGCTGTCCCCGGTGCGCTGGCGCTCGCCGAAGTAACTGGTGAGCTTGAGGCAGTCCGCGTTCACAGCTGCCCTCCGATCAGGCGGCCCAGGGCCGCGGCGGCGATGCCGAGCACCAGGCTGACGGCCACGTTGAGGATCGCCTCGCGGCGCTGGCGCTCCTCGGCCAGCCGCTGCGTTTCCAGCATCCAGGTCGAGAACGTCGTATAAGAGCCGACGGCCGCTATGCCGGCGAGCAGCGCCTGGTTATGGGTGAGAGCGAGCCCGGTCAGCAGGCCCAGGATCATCGCACCGGAGATGTTGACCGCCATGGTCCCGAACGGGAAGTCGCGGCCGGCCGCCGACGACACCAGGCCGTCGACCAGGAACCTGGCGACCGAGCCCGCCCCGCCGATCAGCACGACCGCGGCCCAGATCAATATGTTCATCGCCGCACCCGCACTCGGCGGACCGTGGCGGTGGCTAGGTGGATCGCCGCGTACCCCGCGGCGATGCTGGCCGCCGTGTACCCGGCGGCCAGCACCCACGCGTGGGCGCCGAGCATGTTCAGGAGCTCCACCTGCATCGTGGAGAACGTGGACAGGCCGCCGCACAGCCCGGTGCCCAGCAGCGGGCGCCGGTAGCTGGACAGCGGCAGCCGCTCCTGCAGGCGCGTGACGAAGTAGCCGAGCAGGAACGCCGCGACGATGTTGACCGCGAACGTGGGCCAGGGCCAAGCCGTCGGCGGATGCGGGAACGCCTCGGCCAGCGCCGCGCGCAGCAGGGTCCCGAGCGCACCGCCCGCGAAGATCGCGGCGATCTCCCGCCGGTCGGCCCGCGGCAGCATCACCCGGGCCCGCTGACGGCGGTCGCGGGCCGGGCCTGATACCCCCGGCACGGCGAGGTCGGCAGACGATTCAGGCACGCGGGAAGACTCCTTACTCACGGTGAAACCCGGAGGTCAGAAGCCATCAGCCGCGGCACCGCAGCGGTTCGGGAGGTTCACAACCCCACGCCAGGGCATCATCTGGCTGCCCGCCAGTTTACCGCTACCCGCATGCTGGCCGCGGAGCGGCCCGTCCGCCCGGTACCACCCGGCGGCCGGGAACCGGTAACCTAGCAGGGATTCCGTGCCCCGGCGCACCGTCGGCGGCCCCGGGGCGCATAGCTCAGCGGTAGAGCACTCGCCTTACAAGCGAGGGGTCACTGGTTCGAACCCAGTTGCGCCCACCAGGCAAAACGTCTGGCTGGACAGGCTGAAAACGGCGGTTGACCACCAAGGTTGACCACAGTAGCGCTGTCACCCGGCACCGCCGAGCAGCTTATTAAGCCTGGTGATCGCGTCGCGCTTGGCTGCTTCGTCCACGTGTGTGTAGATCTGCTGCGTGGTCGAGATGTGCGCGTGGCCGAGGATGACTTGAGCGTCTTTCGCCGGTACGGCGAGCTTCTTGAGCAGTGACGCGGTGGTATGCCGCAGCGCGTGAACGCGGATACGGCGGACGCCATTGTCATCGCAGATGCGGGCGAAGGAGCGGACAAGGTTGCGCGGTTCGACCGGCCGCCCCGTCCTGGTCGTGAAGATCAGGCCCGTGTCAGTCCACGCCGCGCCGACCCGTTCGCGGTCATGTTGCTGAGCCTCACGGCGGTCGGCCAGCGCGTGTGCCGCCAGCCCGAGAAGGGGGAGATCCCGGCTGCCCGCACGGGTCTTGACCGGGCCGAAGTGAAGCTGTCCCTTGATGCGCTGGACCTGCTGGCGGACGTGGATCGTGTCACCGTCAATGTCTGACCAGCGCAGGCCCAGGACTTCACCGCGCCGCAGCCCATAGAGCAGCAAGAGCACGAACGCGGGGTGAAGCGGCTCATCAGCCGACGCGGCGAGGAACGACAGAGTGGTCATCATCGACGACTACGACATAGCCCAGTCTCCCGAAGACCTAGAGGGCATGTCCGATGTCTGAAACGATCGAGACCCCGCTACCTGCCAGCGTCCGCAACCACTGGTGGTGGAGACCCGGATGGCGGGAAGGCCGCCACTTCCACGCCTGCCACCTGACGCTCGACGACCAGCCGCAGCTACGCGAGCTGGTGGCCGACTACCAGCAAGCGCTCACCGGCATGACGGGAATCGACCTGATCCCGCCGCAGTGGCTCCACCTCACCGTGCAGGGCATCGGATTCACCGACGAGATCAGCGCGGCCGAGCTCGTCGCCCTAGACCACGCGCTCGCCGCCGAGCTAGGCACCATCAACCCGCCCACGGTCGAGTTCCGGTACCTGACCGTCTACCCGGAAGCGATCTACCTGAAGGCGCATCCTGCGGAAGCGCTCTACCCTCTGCGCTTGAAGATGCACGCCGCCGCGTTGTCCGTCCTGGGGGCGGAGCGGTTCACCGAGCCAGCGCCGGACCACGCGAAGTTCCTGCCCCATGTCAGCATCGGCTACATCAACCGAGACGGCGAGGCCGAGCCGATCGCGGCGACGCTAGACAGCCTCGACACCAGGCCCGTCAAGGTCACGTTCGCTAAGGCTGACTTGCTTGAGTTCCACCGGGACCGCCGCATGTACGAGTGGACGAGTGCCACGCCGATACCAATCGGCTCACTGAACAGATGACCTCGCGAACATCCTTGGAGGATTGCAGCATGGCGGCGCCGCGAGATGATGAGCGCGTGAGCCCATTCCGCAGACAGCGGACACAGGAGCGGAGAAGACCATGACGAGCCTGACCGAGAGCGAAGGCCTCGCCTATGTCCATGACTGAGCTATGCGAGGTCGTGATCACCGCCCCTGACCCTGGCTGGCTGAAGAACCTCAGCCGCAAGCTCATCGAGCAGCGGCTCTGCGCCAGCGCGCACAACTTCGCCCCGGTCCAGTCCAGCTACCGATGGCGCGGCGAGATCTACGAGCGCACCGAGGACCGGGTGTCCCTACACACCCGCCGCGACCGGGTAACAGAGATCGTCGCCCTGGCCAAGCGGGAACACCCGTATGAAGTGCCCGGCATCTCGACACGGACCATCACCGGCGGCAACCCGGACTACCTAGAATGGATCGCTCAGGAGACCGCGCCGGACGCACGTTGACCAGGCAGATGAGGAGGGTATGTGGGCAAGCCAAAATCCAAGCCCCCGAAGAGCGAACCGACGCTGCCCGGCTACATGAAGCAGGTCGACGCCATCAGCACTGTCGCCTCCCCGCTGCTGGCAGGGTTCAGCCTTGCGTCGGTCATCATAGTAAG
>Ga0306920_100012946_pt1 | contig 11343 bp, 6 predicted proteins | sample flu12Cox44000170_FD_204666 | JGI IMG/M metagenome (GOLD analysis project Ga0306920, IMG submission 204666) | Lab enrichment of tropical soil microbial communities from Luquillo Experimental Forest, Puerto Rico - flux4day.12C.oxic.44.000.170 (v2)... | ecosystem: Environmental > Terrestrial >...
GTCGAGTGACTCCGATCGGCCGCTCCCTTGCGCGCGCGCACACGCACGCGTACTTTCAGGAAACTCACTGTGACAAATAGACTTAGAAACTGAAACTCGGTTGCGGTTCCGCTCCTCGGGTATGCCGCACCCCCCTGGTCCTCGGGTCTCGAACTGCAGGAATATGGACGATGACCCCGCGCAGGATCGAGCGCGCCAAGGCAGGTATTTACGCGCGAGGCGAGATCGATCAGGCAGAATATCGGGAGAAGCGAGCCCTGATCGCCAGCGGAATCGGCGGCGAATCGTAAAAAAACACCGCTTCCCGCGCCAGAACAAATTCCTCAATGATTTCTCGCGCGCGCGTGCGCGGGCGTGCGCGCGAGGGGGCGGCCTCCGCTTTTCCCCGAGCAACGCTACTATCGATGGTGCTTTTCTGATTTGGAGACGGCACGCGCATTTGTCGAACAGTTTAATGGCGCTTCTTACAACACAACTGGCAGCGATTTGCACGGTCTGAGAACGCATCAGAATTCCTTGCCGTTTTGACGTTATGGCTGCCCGCTGCTTTCCGCCGCCGTGGTCCGGTGGCAATATCCGCTTTGGGCAAAAGCGGACATCGCCAAGCGCTAACTGATGGATGGTGATTTTCAGGAGCGGTTAGCGCGGGCTAAGCGACAGCCCGCCGCACCCCGAAGCAGGACCCACGCTGCTGTTTTCCTATTTGAGAGATGGTGCGCGAAAGCCATCGATCTGTTCGTCAAAGGCCTGGGCAACGGCGAGTGTGGGCGCGTCGCCACCGTGCGGGCCGATAATCTGAATACCCACCGGCAGGCCCTGAGCGTTCAGCCCGGCGGGAATCGCCGTTGCCGGCAGTCCACAGACCGTCGCAAGCGCGATCCACTTCAGCATTGCGGTGTAGGCAATCTCGCGCCCATCCGAACAATTGAGCGTACGCCGCCGGATCGGTCGCTGATCATGCGGAAAGGCGGCGGTCGGAGAGATGGGCGCGAGCAGCACATCAAATCGCGTGAAGAATCGTCGCATCGCATCGGAGAATTGTGCCCGGGCGTCGTTAGCCTGCAGCCATTCACGATGGCGCGCGCTGTACGCCAGGACGCATTGCGCCCACGATAAGGCATTGGCACCCATGGTGCGCGCGATCTTTGCCGGTCCGCGGAGCAGTTCGTAGAGTCCGCGCTCAGCCCATGGCAAGTCCGCGCCGATAATCGAGTACAGCAGCAATATGTAGGTGGACATCAGCAGTTCAGCGGTGACCGGACACGTAATTTGATCCACGATTGCGCCAGTTGCTTGGAGACGCTTGGCAAAGGCCTCGAGCGTGGCCTTCGTGTCAGCATCGAGGGGAAAGGTCGGCTCATCGAGCCACAGAGCCACCTTCAATCCTTTCAGATCAGCAGGTGGCGCCTGCGCGGGGATTGGCGATTCGCCGATGATCGAAAGGAGAAGGCGCAGATCGCGCGCCGAGCGCGCCATTGGTCCAACTACCGCAAGGTCCAGATCAGCGACAACGCCCGGCGGCGGTACAAGGCCTCGTTGCGAGACCAATCCATAGGCTGGCTTGTGCGCGAAAACGCCGCAAAAGCTTGCCGGGACGCGTATTGAACCACCGATATCGGCACCAATCTCCAACGCCGTGATGCCGGCTGCAACCGCTGCCGCTGATCCGCCCGATGATCCGCCGGGCGTTCGTGTTAGATCCCAAGGATTATTCGTGGTCCCATAAAGCGAATTGTAGGTCTGCCAATCAGAGGCATACACTGGAGTGTTGGTCTTGCCCCACACGACCGCGCCCGCCGAACGGACACGGGCCACAACTGCCGCGTCTTCGGCGGTCCGGTCGAGCAGGGCCTTCGTGCCGGCCGATGCTGGGAGACCTTTCACGTCGAACGTATCCTTCACGGTCATGGGCAGGCCGCCGAGCGGACCTAAGGTTTCACCTCGCGCACGGCGCTCATCGATGATCCGCGCATCGGCGTGTGCGCGGTCGAGATCACGCGACACCACTGCGTTCAGCTTTGGATTCAGCCGATCCATTCGGACGACCGAGGCCTCCAGTAACTCGCGCGCGCTGATCCGCAGCGCGGCAAGTGCCTGTAATTGATCCGTCGCGTCTAAGGACAGGATGTCCATCAGTCGAACTCACCGATAAAGGTACACGAGTTGCCGATGTCTGCGGAAGGAGATGCGGTGTTCTTCTTCTCCCACGCTGCGTTGTTCCGACGGTCGACGACAAATCGAAGTTGACCGGGCGGATTGCCGATAGAGCCAGCGAATTTCCGCTTTCGAGGGACAACCGGACATCCCAGGGGCGCACATCAATTTCCGTTGGTCACCCTTCTGTGACATACGCAGTTCAGGGTTTCTGCGGCGCAAATTGACATTGAACACCATTTCGCCAGTCGCAAATCTCTGCTCTAATTCCCCTTTGAAAATCGGCGTAGTCCTGCCTTGGGTGGGCGATGCGACGGCGCTCCAGAGCAAGCAGCAAACTGGCTAAAGCGCGAAGCCGCAGGCAGGCTTCGCCAAAGCGCCCCACTGGTGCCAACCAGGAATCAGAAGCTGCGCGGCTCGCCAGCGAACTGTCGGCGATGAGCGAGATTCTGCGCTTGATCGCGGATTCGCCGAGCAACGTTACGAGTGTTCTTCAATCAGTAGCCGAACAGGCTGCGCGCATTTGTCAGGCTCAGTACGTCGATATCTTCCTGGTTGAAGGCGACAACCTGAAGGACCTTGCTTGGTTTGGCGCAATTAAGCGGACATTGGAGTTTCCGTTAGATCGTTCCACTGTCTCGGGGCGATCCGTTTGCGAGATGCGGCCCGTCAGCATCGACGATCTGCAAAACGCCGGCGATGAGTTCGCTCGCGGACGAGAGATCGCACGGAAGGATGGTAATCGCAGTGTCCTTGCCGTGCCGCTAATCCGAGAAGGCCGAGCGATTGGCACGATCTTCATTCGCCGAACCGAAATCCGACCTTTCGAGCAAAAACATATTTCCCTGATGACGGCCTTCGCCTCCCAAGCGGTGATCGCCATCGAGAATGCGCGGCTGCTCAATGAATTGCGCCAGCGCACGTCAGATCTGACCGAGTCTTTAGACCAACAGACCGCGACGTCCGAAGTGCTGCGCATCATCAGTTCGTCCCCCGGCGAGTTGGAGCCGGTGTTTGAGGCCATGCTGCAAAATTCAATCAGAATCTGTGAGGCCGGATTTGGTCAGATGTTTCTGTGCGAGGGCGACAGTGTCCGCTTAGTCGCGACTATCGGTGTACCAACGGCTCTTGTTGAATTCGATAAGCGGCGCGGCGCTTTTCAGCCGTTACCTGGCGGCGGCCTGGATCAAGTCATGCGTACAAAACAAGTGGCGAGTATCGCTGACTTGACGGCAGAACACGCCTCGTATCCACCGGCTAGGCTAGGCGGCGCGCGGTCATATATCGCCGTGCCCATGCTCAGGAAAGGCGCACTGGTTGGCGCGATCGCTATCTACCGCCAAGAAGTTCGCCCATTCACCGACAAGCAGATCGAATTGGTCAAGAACTTCGCCGCTCAGGCGGTGATCGCCATCGAGAACGCGCGGCTGCTCAACGAATTGCGGGAGTCGCTAGAACAGCAAACGGCGACGGCAGATGTCCTTAAAGTCATCAGCTCATCGTCAGGCGATCTGCAGCCTGTGTTCGATGCCATGCTCGTGAGCGCAACTCGACTGTGCCAGGCGAGCTACGGCATGATGTGGCTTCGTGAAAGCGACAGCCAGATGCGTGTCGCAGCGCGGCACGGAAATCTGCCGGAGGCGTTTCTCGATCAATGGCCTATCGGCAGGGTGTTTCGGCCGAGTCCTTCTCTACCAACGGCACGCGTTTTTGAAACTCGCAAGCCCGTCCATGTAATCGATCTCAAAGAGGATTGTTCCTATTTCGACCACGACCCGCTGGCAATGGCTGGCTTGGAAGTAGCTGGTATCCGTACTTTGATCTCCGTGCCAATGCTTAAGGAGGGTGAGGTCGTTGGCACTCTCAACATCTATCGCCGGGAGGTTCGGCCATTCACCGAGAAACAGATCGATCTGGTCAAAAACTTCGCCAGCCAAGCAGTTATTGCTATTGAGAATACGCGGCTGCTCAACGAATTGCGCCAGCGCACCACCGACCTCGGCGAGGCGCTCGACCAGCAGACCGCAACGTCTGAAGTCTTGAGCGTCATCTCGAAGTCGCGCGGCGAGCTTCAACCCGTCTTTCAGGCCATGTTGGAGAACGCCACTCGTATCTGCGGCGCCAGTGTTGGCAATCTCCTACTCTACGACGGACGCAATTTTCGCCTTGCAGCCATGTACAATCCGACTCCCGCATATGCGGAGCACCGGCAAGTCGGCTCGGTGGTTCCAGTCTGGGCGCACAATCCACTAAGCCGCATCGCCGCCGACAAGCGATTGCAGCACATCGCCGATGCCAGGACGGAGCAGGCCTACCTGGAAGGAGATCCAGCGCTTACTCAACTCGTCGACGCTGCCGGCGCGCGCACTTTGCTCGCGGTGCCGATGCTCAGAGAAAATGAATTGGTTGGTGTATTCGGCATCTATCGGAAAGAAGTGTGTCTGTTCACCGACAAACAGATCGACCTCGTCAAGAACTTCGCTGCTCAGGCCATCATCGCCATCGAGAACGCGCGGCTACTTAACGAGCTACGCGAGTCGCTTCAGCAGCAGACGGCGACGGCGGATGTGCTCAAGATCATTAGTCGTTCGACATTCGATCTCAAATCCGTGCTCCAGACGCTCGTCGAATCTGCTGCGAAGCTCTGCGATGCCGACTCAGCCCAAATCACACGGCCGATCAATGGAGTGTTTTACCGCGCGGAAACTTATGGCTTCTCTCGCGCATTCATGGATTACGTCAAAGATATGCCTGTCCAAGCCGACCGAGGCTCGCTTATGGGGCGAGTCTTGCTCGAAGGCAGGGTAGTACATATCCCTGACGTGAAAGCTGACCCCGAATACACTTTCGTCGAGGCACAGAAACTCGGGGGCTATCGCGCGTCACTAGGAGTTCCAATGCTGCGCGAGGGTGTCTCGATCGGTGTTTTGTCGCTGAACCGATCTGAAGTCAGGCCATTCACTGACAAGCAGATCGAGCTTGTCACCACCTTCGCCGACCAGGCGGTGATCGCCATCGAGAATGCGCGGTTGCTCAATGAGCTGCGGCAGCGCACCGACGATCTTACTGAATCCTTAGAGCAGCAGACTGCGACGTCGGAGGTGCTGCGCGTTATCAGTTCGTCGCCTGGCGAGCTGGAGCCGGTGTTCGAGGCGATGCTCGATAACGCCGTCCAAATCTGTCACGCGAACTTTGGCAATCTATGGCTCCGCGAGGGCAATAGCTTTCGTATTGTCGCAACTAAAGGCGCTTCCCGAGAGTACCGTGAGACCCTCTTCAGTGAACCCGTAATGGAACCCCACCCGCAGAGCGCGATGGGACGCATAGCTCTCAGCAAAGAAGTGGTTCAAATCGACGATATGAGTAATGCGCCAACTTATGGTCAGCGCATGCGTATCGCGACGATCCAGATCGCTAAAGCGCGCACACTGGTTGGCGTGCCGATGCTCAAAGACGATCAAGTGATTGGAATCATCGCCATTTACCGTCGGGAAGTGCGTTCGTTCACCGACAAGCAGATTTCACTGTTGAAGAACTTCGCCGCGCAAGCGGTCATCGCCATCGAGAACGCGCGGCTGCTCAATGAGCTGCGGCAACGGACTTCCGATCTCACGGAGTCGCTGGCGCAGCAGACGGCGACATCGGAGGTACTGAGCGTCATTTCGAGTTCGCCGGCAGACATTCAGCCCGTGTTCGAAATTATTGGCGAACGAGCCGAGAAATTGTGCGAGGCAGATGCCAGTGTTGTCTCCATCGTCGAGGGCGAACTAATTCGTCGTGCGTCGATCCATGGCGTGACAGAGGCTGGAGTGGAAGCGCTTCGACGCGACCCTCCAAGGCAGCTCACCGACGAGACACTCACAGCGCGCGCGATCCGAACTCGCGGCGTTTGTCATGTCGCGGACATACTTAGTGATCCTCGGCACCCGAAAGATTTGGCTCTGCTGGGTGGCTTCCGTGGCGGCCTGGCTGTGCCGATGGTCCGCGACAAGCGGGTCTTAGGAGCAATCTTTGTTGCCAGGAAACGGACGGGATTATTCTCAGACGCACAGGTTCAACTCCTAAAGACTTTCGCTGACCAGGCGGTGATTGCGATCGAGAATGTTCGGTTGTTCAACGAAACAAAGAACTCTTTGGAGCAGCAGACTGCCACCGCCGACGTACTTAAGATCATCAGCCGCTCGACCTTCGATCTGCGCGCCGTATTACAGACACTCGTTGAATCAGCCGCCCGCTTCTGTGCTGCAAACAAGGCCCACATTATCCGCGAGAAAAATGAAGGCTTCTACACTGCCGAGGCATTCGGCTATTCCCAGGAGTTCACGGATTACATCAAGGATATTCCGGTAAAGGCCGAGCGAGGATCAGCGTCGGGGCGCGCCTTAGCCGAGGGTCGGCTGGTTCATATTGCCGATGTAAAGACTGATCCAGAATACACCCAGGTCGAAGCACAGAGATTGGGAGATTACCGCACGATCCTTTGCGTCCCAATGCTGCGCGAGGGCGTCCCAATCGGCGTCCTGACTTTGACGCGCTCCGAAGTACGGTCGTTCACCGACAAGCAGATCGAGTTGGTCACGACGTTCGCTGACCAGGCTGCGATTGCCATCGAGAACGTGCGGCTGTTCGATGAGATCCAGGACAAGAGCCGACAGCTTGAAGAAGCGAGCCAGCACAAGTCGCAGTTCCTCGCCAACATGAGCCACGAGTTGCGCACGCCGCTCAACGCCATCTTGGGCTACACCGAATTGATGACGGACGGCGCTTACGGTGAGCCGTCGGAGAACATGCTGGGCGTACTCAAGCGACTTGAGGCCAACGGCAAACACCTGCTCGGGCTGATCAACGACGTACTTGATTTGTCGAAGATCGAGGCCGGCCAGCTCGTGCTCGAACTATCCGACTACTGCATCCAGGATATTGCTCAGACCGTCCGAAGCACACTGGAGCCGCTGGCGGCCGATAAGAAGCTGGCGTTCAAGGTCGACGTCGCCTCCCAACTGCCGCCAGGGCACGGCGACGGCCGCCGCTTGACGCAAGTCCTGATCAATCTCGTCGGCAATGCCATCAAGTTCACCGATATCGGCGAAATAGCCATCAAGGCAGAAGCGCACAACGGCTCGTTCCATGTATCGGTGCGTGACACCGGGCCGGGCATCTCATCTGCGGACCAAGCCAGGCTGTTTCAGGAGTTCCAGCAGGCCGATAATGCCATCACCCGGAAGAAAGGCGGCACCGGCTTGGGCCTTGCCATATCGAAGCGCATCATCGAGATGCACGGCGGCAGGATCTGGGTCGAGTCGCAGCCCGGCCAAGGCTCGACATTTACTTTCACGCTTCCGGTGATCGTTGAGCGGCAGGTGGAGGCCGCATGAGCAAGCGCATTCTAGTGGTCGAAGACCAACCGGATAATCGCCAGATCATCCGCGACATGCTTGTTGGTACCGATTGCGAAATCACCGAGGCCCGCTTACAGCTGTGGCGAAACAGCGACCCGATCTCATACTCATGGGTATCCAACTGCCGATGATGGACGGCTACGAGGTCACGCGCCAAATCAAGGCCGATCCCGCGTTGCGATCGATCCCGATCATCGCCGTCACTTCCCATGCTCTGAATGGGGAAGCACAGACAGCTAGGGCAGCGGGTTGCGATGACTATGTGCCGGAGCCTTACAGCCCTCGCCAACTGCTGGCGAAAATTAGGCAATACCTGTCCTAAGCCAGGTATTGATTGCTGCAGTGATGAGTTCGTTTGGCACTCGCCGGACACGTGAAGCGCTCAACCACTGTCGATCCAAAATGTGATATTATTTTCATACCCGACGGGTCCTCGGCGCGAGCGAAGCCATGAGGCGACGGGAATTCATCGCATTTGTCGGTTACACCGTCGCAGTGTGGCCGCTCGCGGCGCGCGCTGAGCAGTCGACAATGCCGGTAATCGGATTTCTAAACAGTGCATCTCCTCTGCCGTGGGAGAATTACGTTGCCGGCTTTCGCGCGGGTTTAAAAGAGATTGGCTACATCGACGGCCAGAACGTCGCCATCGAGTTCCGCTGGGCTGAGGGCGATTATGACCGCCTGCCCGGATTGGCAGCCGATCTAGTGCGCCACAAAGTGGCGGTGCTGGTCGCGACTGGAGGCTCACCGAGCATCATGGCAGCCAAGGCAGCGACTGCGACCATTCCGATTGTCTTTACAACCGGCTTCGATCCGGTCCGGCAGGGCTTCGTCAACAGCTTCAGCCGGCCCGGCGACAACATCACCGGTGTGAATTTGTTCGTCTCCGCGATGGAGAGTAAGCGGCTTGGCTTGCTGCGCGCGCTTATTCCGGGAGTCCAGCTGATCGCTGTACTCCTTAATCCGACCTCTCCCGTTCATGTGGAGCAGTTGAGGGAAGTTCAAGAAGCAGCAGGCGCAGTCGGTCAGCAAATCCATATAATGCTTGCGAGCAATGTGAGCGACATCGATGTCGCGTTCGCAACAGCCGTGCGGTTGCACGTCGGCGCGATGCTGGTCGGCTCGGATCCGTTCTTCAATAGCCAGCGCGACAAAATCATCGCTCTGGCGGCGCGGCACACTGTTCCGGCCATCTACGAGCAGCGCGAATACGCCCTCGCGGGTGGTCTGATGAGCTACGGCACCAACATAAGCGTTGGCTATCGCCAAGCTGGCGTCCACGCCGGAAGAATTCTCAAGGGAGAGAAACCGGGAAACTTACCGGTGGTGCAGTCGACCAAATTTGAGTTCCTCATTAACCTCAAGACCGCCAAGGCGCTCGGCATCGAGGTGCCACCCAATCTCTCCGCTGAGGCGGACGAGATCATCGAATAGACGAGCGAATGTCTGCTATTGGCTAGCGGACATCCAACTCGCACTGAGCAATGTCCGCTTTCGGGGGGGTAAAGCGGACATCGACTGGCGCCGATCCGATGTCTGCTTTTGACCCAAAGCGGACGTGAGCATCTCAAGATTGCTGCCCTGCAAACGTGGCCCTTGACCCCATTTCGCAAGTCGCAGATCGGTGCTGTAATGCCACTTTGAAAATCGGCGTAGTCCTGAGCCTTGGGATAGGCCATGCGACGGCGCTCCAGAGCAAGCGGCAAGCTGGCTAACGCGCGAAGCCGCAAGGCGAAAACCCCAAGGCGACGCACCACTCTAACTGTGCGCCATAGCAGTTCCTCCGCTTCCGGCCAGGAAACCGAGGTCGCGCGGCTCACCCGCGAACTGAATGAGGCGCACGAACAGCAAGCGGCGACCTCAGAAGTCCTTGAGATCATCGGGCACTCGACATTCGATCTCCAGCGCGTGCTAGAGAGCCTGTTAGAGAAGGCAGTTCGTCTCTGCGGCGCGGATAGGGGTTTTATTTTCACACAGGATGGAGACGGTTATCGCCTTGCGGCCAATTATGGCCACTCGGCTGAATTTGTAGAAAAAATCGCGAAACGATATCCGATAACCCCGGATCGAGAATCGGCATCGGGGCGAGCCATTTTAGAGCGCCGCAGTGTCCACATTCCCGATATCCTCGCTGACCCCGAATATCGGTGGGCTAAAGAACACCATGGCGAGGAGGAAATGCATCGAACCATCCTCGTCGTACCGATGCTGCGGGAAGACAAGATCGTCGGTCTCATAATAATTCGGCGGACGCGTGTCGAGCCTTTCACTGAAAAGCAAATCGCCCTGGTTTCCAGCTTCGCTACCCAGGCCGTCATCGCCGTCGAGAATGCGCGCCTGCTCAACGAGCTAAGGCAATCGTTAGAGCAGCAGACGGCGACGGCGGATGTACTGCGCGTCATCAGTTCGTCTCCCGGCGAGCTTAAACCCGTTTTCAACGCAATGCTTGAGAATGCCGTCAGGCTATGTGAGGCCGAGGCGGGGAATTTGTATCTTTACGACGGAGAAGCATTTCATGCAGCTGCGCTGCACAGTGCATCGCAAGCCTATACCGAGGTGCGGCGACGCCGGCCTGTAGTCCTTCGCGAGCTTCATCCAGACACACCGCTCGGCCGCATGGCCCGAACCAGGGCGGTTATTCATACAGCCGACGTCAGGATAGCAAAAAGCTATATCGAGCGCGATCCGAGGTTTTCTGAATTTGTCGATCTGTCTGGGGCTCGCACCCATCTTGCAGTGCCGATGCTCAAAGAAAACGAACTCATCGGTGCGATTGACACCTATCGTCTGGAAGTGCGCCCATTCACCGACAAGCAGATTGAACTCCTGCAAAATTTCGCCGCCCAAGCCGTCATCGCCATTGAGAACGCGCGGCTGCTCAGCGAATTGCGGCAGTCGCTGGAGCAGCAGACAGGAACAGCCGAGGTGCTGCGCGTGATCAGCTCTTCCCCGGGAGAACTAGAGCCCGTATTCCAATCGATGCTGGAGAATGCGACGCGCATCTGCGAGGCCAAGTTTGGCGTGTTGTTGCGGTTCGACGGTGAAGCGTTCAGCCTAGCGGCAGAAATAGGTAAGCCCGAGCTTGGAGAATTTCACAGGCAACGTGGGCGATTTCAGCCGTTCCCAGGCAGCCATCTTGAGCGACTCCTGCATACAAAACAGGTAAGTCATACCGCCGATTATGCAGCCGAAGTCCCCGACAGCCCGCCCGTGAGAATTGGAGGCGCGCGATCTACGGTTGACGTACCGATGCTCAAAGATGGCGTCTTGATCGGCGCCATCAGCATCTACCGCCAGGAGGTCCGCCCATTCACCGATAAGCAAATCGAACTGGTCAAAAACTTCGCCGCCCAGGCTGTCATCGCCATCGAGAACACGCGGCTGCTCAACGAGCTGCGCGAGTCATTGCGGCGGCAGACCGCCCAAGCAATGTCTGCTTTTGGCACAAAGCGGACATTTCGCGACTGAGTTCCAATGTCCGCTTTCGGGGGTAAAACGGACATTCACCTTTCACGATTGCTGCTGGACGGCTTGACCCGGGGGATAACCACGATGCATGTCCGTTCAGGACACGACTGCAAGCGGTGGTATCTCCGGCCGATGATCGATTACCTTGTCGACTAAGCCGAAATCCTTGGCCGTCTCTGCCGTCATAAAAAAATCGCGCTCCAGCGCCTCTTCGATCTTCTGGAGCGACTGGCCAGTATGCTTCACGTAGATCTCGTTGAGCCGTTTCTTGAGATTTAGAATCTCCTGGGCGTGCAGCATGATGTCTGTCGCTTGGCCCTCG
>Ga0306920_100012947_pt1 | contig 11343 bp, 11 predicted proteins | sample flu12Cox44000170_FD_204666 | JGI IMG/M metagenome (GOLD analysis project Ga0306920, IMG submission 204666) | Lab enrichment of tropical soil microbial communities from Luquillo Experimental Forest, Puerto Rico - flux4day.12C.oxic.44.000.170 (v2)... | ecosystem: Environmental > Terrestrial >...
GCGGAGAATGCTCGCATCCCGGTCGATAACCCGGCGACCCACCTCGAGCTGACGATGATTCACGAGGCCATGCTGCTCGAGTACTCGGCGCGACATCTGGCGCTCATGGAGTGGGCCGCGGCACTGAAGCTCTTCAACTATGCCTGCATCGGCTTCGCGCTCTTCATTCCCTGGGGCGTCTCCACGCGCGGCAGCGCGCCCCTGGCACTCCTCGCTACGATTCCCCTGCTGGCCCTGAAGCTCGCGGCGGCCGGGGCGCTCCTTGCGCTGATCGAGACGGTGTCCGCAAAGCTGCGCGTGTTCCGGGCGCCGGAGTTTCTCGCCACGGCGTTCCTGTTCGCGGTCCTCGGGCTGCTCGTGCACCTGCTGCTCGGAGCTTGAAGATGGCCGGTGTTCCACTGGATCTACAGCTCTTGAACCTCTGCGCGGCGCTGCTGCTGCTGCTTTCGTTCGCGATGCTCAGCCAGCGGCGCATCGTGAACCTCGTGAATCTCCTTGCGCTGCAGGGAACCGCGCTCTTCATCGCGACGCTCCTCATCGCCTGGCGCACGCACCAGGCGCACCTCTATGTCTCCGCCACCTTGACGCTCGCTCTTAAGGTGATGCTGTTGCCGTACCTGCTCCACCGCCTCATCCGCCGTCTCGAGGTCTACTGGGACGCCGAGCCGCTACTCAATATCTCCGGCACCATGCTGGTCGGCGTGCTGATCGTCGTCTTCTCCTTCGGACTCGCTCAGCCAATCTCGGCGCTGGCGAGCACGGCCACGCGCAATGCCATCGGTATCGCGGTCGCCGTCGTGCTGCTCTCTTTCCTCACGATGATCACACGTCGCAAGGCGATGTCGCAGGTGGTGGGGTTCCTGTCGATGGAGAATGGCCTCTTCTTCGGTGCCATGAGCGCGACCTACGGTATGCCGATGGTGGTGGAGTTCGGCGTCGCGCTCGATGTGCTGGTCGCGGTGCTGGTGCTCGGCATCTTTTTCTTCCAGATCCGCGAGCAATTCGACAGCCTCGATCTCCATCACCTCGAGTCGCTGCGGGAGGACACGATCTCAGGGAGGCGTGGGTAACATGGAATTCCTGCTCGTCCTTGGAACTCCTCTCGCGGGTGCCGCGGTGCTCGCGCTGCTCGGAGCGCGGCGTTTCGCGCCGGAGCTGAACGTCGCCTTCAGTCTCCTGACCTTCCTCGCCGCCTGCGCACTCACCGTGCGGGTGGTGAGCGCCGGCACACTGACCTTCGCCCACGATCAGTTCTTCATCGATGCCTTCAACGTCTTCCTCGTGACGCTCACGGCGCTCGTGGGGCTCACCACGGCGATCTTCTCGCGACCCTACATGCGGGTCGAGATGGAGCACGGGCGGGTGCGCGCACCGCAGTTGCGCCTCTACCACAGCATGTACCAGCTATTCATGACGACGATGCTGGTCGCGCTCACCACCAACAACATGGGACTCCTGTGGGTGGCGATGGAAGGCGCGACGCTGTCGACGGTGTTGCTCGTCACGCTCTATCGCACCGGGGCGAGTCTCGAGGCAGGCTGGAAGTATTTCGTGCTGTGTGGCGTCGGCATCGCGCAGGCGCTCTTCGGCACCATCCTGCTTTACTTCGCTGCCGAGCATGTGCTCGGCGCCGAGGGTGTGAGCGCCCTTCTCTGGACACATCTGAATGGCGTCAAGGGACAACTCGAGCCCAAGGTCCTGAGTCTCGCGTTCGTCTTCCTGCTCGTCGGCTACGGGACCAAGGTGGGACTGGCGCCGCTCCACAACTGGCTGCCCGATGCGCACGCCGAGGGCCCTACGCCTATTTCGGCAGTGCTTTCCGGGCTGCTACTGAACGTCGCACTCTACGCGGTCGTACGCTGCAAGGTGCTCGTCGAGGGATCGCTCCACTCCGCACTTCCCTCGCAGATGCTCATGGGCTTCGGGCTCCTCTCAGTGGTGCTCGCGGCGTTCTTCCTCTGGCGCCAACGCGATATCAAGCGGCTGTTCGCCTACTCATCGATCGAGCACATGGGCATCATCACCTTTGCATTCGGCATGGGCGGAGCGGTCGCGAACTTCGCCGCACTGCTGCACATGACGGTGCACTCGCTCACCAAGTCGGCGATCTTCTTCACCGCCGGACACGCCGCCCAGAAATCGGGCTCCCAGCTCATGGACCACATCCGTGGCCTGATTACTCTAAGTCCCACCGTCGGCTGGGGCCTCATGATGGGCTCGCTCGCAATCCTCGGCGTCCCACCGTTTGGAGTGTTCGCGAGCGAATTCCTCATTCTCACCACCGCGATGCGCGAGCAGCCGTGGGCTACGCCAATTCTGCTGGCAGCGCTCGGTGTGGCCTTCGCCGCTATCTTTGGAAGGGTGCAGCCGATGGTCTTTGGTGAGACGACCGCGAGGCGCCTGCCACATCCGCCGGCGCTCCTCCCGGTGTTCCTGCACCTGAGCCTGGTGCTTCTCCTGGGTCTTTATATCCCGCCGTATCTCGCCGACTGGTATCGCGCCGCGGCGCGTCTCATCGGAGGCGGCTGATGGCACCACGGAATTGGTGGGCAGAGAGTCTGGAGCAACCCGGAGCGCCCGGCATGCGCACGCTCACGGTTTCGAGCGAAGATTGGTCACACGCGACCCAGGACATCGCCGCGAGCGGCGCGCGGCTGCTCGCCCTGTGGGCAAGCCACGCGGAGCGTGCACCACCTGCCATCCGCGCGGCCTTTCTCATCGACTCCGGGGGACTCCTACTGAACCTGCCGCTTGCCGATCCCGAAGCGCCCTATCCGGGACTCGAGCCACACTTCCCGTGCGCCTCGCGCATGCAACGGGCGATGGCGGATCTCTCCGGCGTGCGCGCCACCGACCCCGACGCCCGCGCATGGTTGCGTCACAACGCCTGGCCTCCTGACTTCCATCCCCTCCTCGATCCGGCGGCGCGCTTGACCGGTCACGAAGCGGGCGTCGATGTCTATCCCTTCGTGCGCGTCGACGGCGAGGGCGTGCACGAGATCCCCGTTGGTCCCGTGCACGCCGGCATCATCGAGCCCGGCCACTTTCGCTTCTCTGTCGTGGGTGAGAAAGTGCTGCGGCTCGAAGAGCGTCTCGGCTACGTGCACAAGGGGATCGAGCGGCGCTTCACGGAGCTGAACGTCCAAGATGCCCATCGTCTCGCGGCACGCGTCTCCGGGGATTCCGCAGTTTCCTTCTCGTGGGCTTATTGCCAGGCGCTGGAAGGCATCGCGGGCGTCCCGCTGCCACCGCGCGCCGCCTGGCTTCGCGCCGTGTGTCTCGAGCTCGAGCGCGTCGCGAATCATCTCGGCGACCTCGGCGCGCTCGGTAACGATGCCGGTTTTGCCTTTGGGCTCGCGCAATTCTCGCGCCTGAAAGAGCAGCTGCTCCGCGCCTGCGATAAAGCCTTCGGCGAGCGCTATCTCATGAATATCATCGTCCCCGGGGGTACGAATGCCGACCTCGGCAGCATCGAGGCGCAGGAACTGCAATCTTCAGTCGAGGCGATCGCACAAGAGGCGGCAGTTCTCCGCACGGTCTACGATGAGCACGAGGGCGTGCGCGATCGCTTCACCGGCGCCGGCATCGTCGCCCCCGAGCTGGCCAAACGGCTTGGCCTCACCGGACTCGCCGGGCGCGCGAGCGGCCAGGCGTTCGACCTGCGCGTCGACCTGCCGTGCCCGCCCTACACGGAGGTTGCCGTAACGAAGATCGGTCGCAGCACCGGAGATGTTGCGGCGCGGGTGACGGTTCGGTTCGAAGAACTCACCGAATCCTGCCGCTTGATCACGAGCCTGATTACGGGACTGCCGCACGGGCCTCGCCGGGCAGCAGTGCCTATGCCGGCTGACGGTGCCTTGGGCATCGGGCTGATCGAAGGCTGGCGGGGTCCAGTGCTGGTGGCGCTTGAGGTCGGCGCGGTCGGCACGATCACCCGCTGTCACCCCCACGACCCGTCGTGGCAGAACTGGCCAGCGCTCGAGCACGCCATCATCGGCAACATCGTGCCCGATTTTCCGCTCATCAATAAGTCATTCAATCTGTCCTACAGCGGCCATGATCTCTAAGGGCGCGGCGACATGCTAAAGACATTGCGTCAGATCGCCGCCGTCGGAATCGCGACCGAGCCGCCACCGCAAGCGGACGAGTCGCTGCGACTGCGCGAAGCGCTGCAGGCGCGCATCCTCAGCGTTCTCGGACGCGCCCTGTGCATCCGTGCAGTGGACGCCGGTTCCTGCAATGGCTGCGAGTTAGAGATGCACGCGCTCAACAACCCGCTCTACAACCTCGAGGGTCTCGGCATCCGCTTCGTCGCCAGCCCCCGGCACGCGGACCTGCTTCTCGTGACCGGCCCGGTTTCCAAGCACATGGAGCTCGCGTTGCGTCGCACCTACGACGCGACCCCGGATCCGAAACTGGTCGTGGCCGTCGGCGACTGCGGTTGCACGGGCGGGATCTTCGGCGAGAGTTACGCGAGCCGCGGACGTGTCTCGAATGTGATTCCGGTGGATGTAGCGATTCCGGGATGCCCACCGAGCCCAACTCGAATTCTGACTGGAATTCTGACGGCGCTCGAGTCCCCGGCCGCTGTGGCGAAGCGAGCGCGTGTGTGAGTGGGCGAGGTCCGATGGTTCACGAAATCCGGTGCGAGAACTGGCCTGACCCTGTGATCTGCAGGAATCCTTGATCAGCCTCCGGGGTTACGCACAAGGGACAGGGCCAGCGCCCCGTCTGCTGTGCGCAGCTCCAACCCATTGCCCTCCATTCGAGCGGTCGCCGCCGATTCAAGCGCCTTGAGAAAGGCCTGCTCCTGCTCCATGACCGCGGAAGCGGCACACATTCGACGCGTCGCGGCTGGCGAAGTGAAGGTGACCTTGCCACCGTCTTGCGTATAGGTTGAGGTGTAGTTGTTGCACCCGCCCGATCCCGCCACCTTGCCGCCTGTTGCGAAGTTCATTGTGACGCTGGTACCAGCCACGAGGCTGACTACCGCATCTTTTCCGTTGTTGATGCCCGTGACGTGCCAAGACGTTCCGGCGAGCGATTGCGAGTGTGCAGAGAACGTCGCCACCACTTTTCCATCCGCTCCAAGGAGATCGAGTTGGTGGCTACTGATACGGTAGCTCCTGGCGGAGACGAGAGCCGTCATGAACGTGTCGGCCAGCTTCATGTTGTCCGGTAGACAGGCCATATTGGTAGTTGCGGCTTTTGGGCTGATCTGCACATTCGTGCCCTGTATGACAACCGGCGCGCTGTAGCGATTGCAACCATTCGTTCCCTGCACCCGGCCACCGTCGAATTGCGCGGTTGCGGTGGCGCCGGTCGGTGGTATTCGACCGCCGACCGAGCTCAGGATCCAGACGGTTCTGTCAAGGGGCGGGGAATCAGCCGCGGCGCCAAAGGTCGGCCATCCAGAAGCCGCAAAGAGGCTCACAACCAGCCCAATCGTGATCCGTCCGCATCTCATGTGCCCTCCGTTGTGTTTATTTTCGTTAGTGTGACATCCCATCGATGACTTTACACAGTCGTTCAAGCTTCGCGGAGATCGATTCGGCCGCGGCGATCCACGTGAACAGCCTGCAGCTGCAGCGCTTCCGCTCCGGTTTGCGCACCGGCGAAAGGGGGATTCAGGAATGGCGGCTTAGCGTCCGTCAACGGTCGTCGACACAGCGCACCGGAGCCAGGCTCGGGTCCGATTTCGCCGGATACTCATCGTGGCGGCGTGGCCAAGCGGAATAAGCTTTCTCGTTCCGGCCTTCCGGTGTCAGATCCAGGTAATGATCAGCAGTGAGGAGCATGTCGAGACCCCGTGCAAACGTGGAGTACGTGAGGAACACCTCACCTTGTCTCACGGCAAACACACTGACACCCGGAAGCTCCTCGCTAAGATACCGCGGGTCACCTGTGATCGTGGCGAAGTTGTACTCGATCCGGCCCTGGTGGATCTGGTCCTTCGTGAACGACACGTGGAAGTCGTAGTTGAAATCGCTTTCGAAGGAAGACACCCAGTCGAAGCGCCAGCCCATGCGCTGCCGATAGGCGTGTATCTTGACGAGCGGAGCTCGGGATACTGCAACGATCTTCACGTCATGGTGCTCGAGGTGCTGCGCGGGTCCGTCGATGTGCTCGGCTTGGAACGAACATCCGGGGCAAGCGGCCTCCCATTCGGGCGCGAACATCAGATGATGCACGATTAGCTGTCCGCAGCCCTCGAATAGCTCGGCGAGCGAGCGACGTCCTCGTGCTGTATCGAACACGTAGCTCTTCTCGATCTTCAGCCAAGGCAAGGAGCGGCGCTCCGCAGCGAGGGTATCACCTGCGCGCATGTGCGCCTTCTCCTTCGCGAGGAAATCCCTGCGTGCCGCCAGCCATTCATCCCGCGATACGATCTGGTTTGATTGCATCGAGCTTCTCCCTCGACAATCGCAGGGCGCCCCAGAGATCGCTGATTATCACTTCCCGGAAGCGGGCTGTCGCCATTTTCCGCAGCGCGGCCGTTCGTACTGAGCTGTGCTCCTCTGCCGGTCTTCGCGCAGCGATCGGCCGCCGTTGCCGGACAAGAGCGCTTGAGATGGTCGAAGGCATAGTTGCACAGCCGGCCGGTCAGTGTTAGCTTCAAAACATGTGTAGGCCGGCGCTGACATTTCAATTTACCCGCCCCGACTGCCTTCAGGCGTCGGGCGTTCCGGCCGCGTGCGCATATCTCCTCATCTGAGGTCTTCCACACCGCCATTGCGCCTTTGACCGCCTGAAGACCGGTCGGGGGTTCACTCCGTTCGCTGCGTCGGCAGCGCCTGAACCAAAATCGGTATGCAAGGTGTGTGTCATGTTGAAACAGATTCTCGATGCTCGCGCCTGTCAGCGCGCGTTAACCGTCCGCGACCTGACGGACGCCGCCCTCGGGCCTCATGCGCTGCAGCTCCTGGTGCAACACTCGATCGAGGCGCTACGGAACCTCTGGCAGTGTCCGGTGATTGTCCACCGCGCCCCGCCCGTCGTCTCCATCGCAGACAACTATGACGATTTAAGGTATCCGCCGGATGGAGCCTCGCGCGATGCGCGCCACACGCGGTACGTATCCAACGAGCTACTCTTGCGCTCACAGACCTCGGCGATGATTCCGCCGGCGTTACGCACGATCGCTCGAGCCGAGTACGACGATGTCCTGATAGCGTGCCCGGGGCTCAGCTATCGACGGGACACGATTGATCGCCTACACGTCAGCGAGCCGCATCAATTGGATCTTTGGCGTGTAAAGCGCGGGCCGCTCGTTCGCGAGGAGCTCGTAACGATGATCGAAACCGTAGCGGCAGCGTTGCTGCCCGGCGTTCCTCTTCGCCTCCACCCCACCGTCCACCCGTACACAGTCGACGGCCTCGAAGTGCACGGTCGCGTGCGTGAGACATGGGTTGAGATTCTCGAATGTGGCATTGCGCATCCCGAAGTTCTCGAGCGGGCGGGATTGAGTACCCGACACTACTCCGCTCTAGCGATGGGCGTCGGATTGGAGCGCATGTTGATGCTCCGAAAGGGTATCGACGACATCAGAGTACTTCGCTCGACCGATCCTCGCATCACGCGACAGATGCTCGATCTCGAGCCTTACCGCGCCGTGTCGGCGCAACCGTCAATTGAACGCGACTTGTCGATTGCCGTCGATGCAGCTGAGACCGCGGAAGGGTTGGGCGATCGCGTACGCATGGCACTTGGAGCGCGATCCAAGAGCGTAGAGGAAATTGTCATCGTATCCGAAACCAACTATCTCGATCTGCCAGATCCGGCGCGCAGCCGACTCGGCATATCGTCGTCCCAAAAGAATGTGCTCCTGCGGATCGTGATCCGAGATCTCGATCGCACCTTGACTTCGGAGGAAGCAAACCGGCTTCGTGACGATGTCTACGCAGCCGTGCATGCAGGCAGCGTGAAGTCGTGGGCGTCCCGGGATGGAAACGATCATTGATTGTCCTGATGCCGCGGTTAGATGCGCCTGCCGTTTCCCGGACGTCCGATCAGCTCTACGAACGTACCCACATCAGTGATCAGGGCATTGCCCTCGAACGCGAGACTCTCCAGAGATCGGCGCCCCGCCTCCTCGTTGCCGACGCCGCACGCGTCCGAAATGATGACTGGGATAAACCCGAGGTCAATGGCGTGTCGCACTGTGGGCTCGATGCCGACCTCGAGAGCAATCCCGGCGATGGCGACCGCTTTGATCCCGCAGTCACGGAGAGCTATATTCACGGGAGTCCCCTCGAACGCTGACATCGTGATCTTGTCGAAGATTACCTCGCTCGCAAGTGGTGTCAGCTCCGGGACGATCTGAAAGCCAGGCGAATCCCTCAGAAATGCTGGTTTGACCAGGCTGGGCTCGTCGACTCTCTGCCATGCCATCGCCATTCTCAACTGAAATGCGCCCATGAGCACCAGGGGCAACGACATGTGCCGCGTGAAAAAAACGCGCATACGTGCCTCACGTGCTGCCTTTAGCACGCTTCCGACACTTGCGATTATTGTCTCGGCGTTTTTTAACTGGCCCGCGATTCCTATCTGCATGTCGTAGATCAGCAGGGCCAATTCATCGCGATGGCAAACCTCCGAAAGCGCGGTTGGTACGTTCAAACCGAAAAGACTCTTCATAGTAGCATTCGCCGGCAAGGCTATTTATCTTGCGACCGCCCAGCCGTGCGATCCAGCGGTTCGCCAACATCGACTCGTGAATCGAATACAAACTCGAGCGGCAGCGGGGCGGCGGTTACCGGGATATAGTCCCACTCCAGCAAGCCTGCCTTTGACAGGGGAAAATCCGCAACGTATCGCTGCGCTTCTTCCACATTGCTGCACTCGAACACAATTACCACGCCGTCTTGGTCCGCGCGCGCATAGTTTTCTCGAACAATGCCTGCCTTCCAGAGACGCCAGACATTTGCGACCTCATCCTTGATGTAAGGCTCGATTGTCTCCATGCCAACACCCGCTTTGAATCGGTCATAAGCGATGATCTTCATTCTCCGCCTCCACATCGGTTCTCTTGCAAGGCAAGCTTGCGGCCGCTATCGCGGGACTGCAACGCACCGATTGGATAGCGAATTGGCGTTTGTGGTTTACAACCCCCGCCGGCGTCTGATCGAAGAACGCTCAGCTGTGTGCGCCCAATCCGATCCCCGACAACCGTCGACCGCGCGATTCGCGAAATTGGCGGAGCCATCATGAGTAAGAGACTACCGACCTACTTCCACTGCCCCACCGAATTCACGCTCGCCGTGCTCGGGGGAAAGTGGAAGACGGTGATACTCTCCTATCTGAAAGAGCGGCCTTGCCGCTATGCGGAATTGCGACGACTTGTCCCACGCCTTAGCGACAAGGTGCTGAGCGAACGGCTGCGGGACTTGCGCAGATCGGGACTAGTGGCGCGACAGGAGCCGACCGGCACTCGTACGCACACCTACCTGCTGACCGAGAGAGGCCGCTCCCTTAGTGAGTTGTTGCAGCAACTGTACGCGTGGGGATTGAAGAACTCGGGTTCTTTCGGAGTGCGAGTGGGAGCACCTCTCGAGCAGCTTGACGCACTGCAAAAAGGGAGTCGTGTCGCCGGATCGTCGCCTCGCAGGACTCCTGCTCGCGTGCGAGACGGCGCTCGCGTGCGAGGCGTGTAACCATGCGTGCCATCGCGAACCTGATGGTAGGCCGCCGTCGCGATAATGGCAGGAGTGATGTGTACGTCGCGCTTTCGGTCTGAGTCTCGTGCGGCGATCGGCGACTAGCCAAGGCCCTCCGGCATGGAGCGAATCGGGCCGCCGCCTCATGCAGCGACCCGCTCATGCGATTGCCCGCTACTGGTCGTCGCTCGTGCCACACTCCTCGTCCACGCGGCAGAACTTGTGACTGAGTATGTAGTCGGCGACCCGGCGGCCCAGCCTGTTGCCCTCCTCGACGGAATGATGAAAGTGCATGCCACCAAAGATGCGCGCATCGTCGACTTCATCGACCACATCCCCGAACCTAATGAAGGAATGCGTCGTGCCGGTCACCTTGCTGGTGACGCTGTAAGGGATCTCGTCGGTGTCGAAGAATGCGGTCAACGTATCCATGAGGGCCTGTGTGACGCAACCGTGGTTGGCTGGATATTCCGGGTGACCCGGCGTGACATCCAGGGGCATCCACGAGGGATCTGCCACCGTATTTGGATTGCCGTCGGTATCCGCGTTGCGGATCGCGGCCAATGGGCGCCAGAACCAGTAGTGATACTTGGCGTTCATGCAGGCAGTGGCCGAGTCCGCCAGCGCAACGAAAGACATGGCGCCAAGCCGAGCAGCTTGCGCCGTGTCCAGCCCCTGACTCTCGACGAGACCTCGCAACGCGCGGCTGTACTGCGCTGCCGGATTATCCGCCCAGAACAGGCCGATCTCGGTCTGCTTCGGCGTTCGCACGCTGCTGTTCTGAGCGCCATAGGCCTTCGTCAGATAGAAATCCAAGGTGAAAATCTCGCTCGTCAGCGATGGCGGCGGAGGCACGTCCCCGAGGAACTGATCGGCGCTGCGCAGCGCAAACGGTTTGAACTGCGCTTGCCATTCCGCAACCGGTGGCGGCGTGATCGGGTTGGCTGAAGGATAGGTGGGAACCGGTTCCCATATACCCGGCCCGGGGGCGGGTTGCGGGAGGCTCACAGCCGCTTCGAGACCGTCACCGGACCTGAGGACCAACCATTGCGCCGCAACCGCGTGTCCGACGTCGATCCCCTCGGTTTTGGCCGGTCCGTCGGCGATGGCGCCGAGCGAAGCCTGCAGATCGGTGTCCAGGCTTGCCTGCTGAAGCGGTAAGTAGTGCACCAGGATATCGTGCGCCGCGACGCCCGCTGCAGCGTCCTTGGAAGCGCCGCGTGTCGCGTAAACGTGTACTGCAAAGGGCTGGAATCGCCCCTCAATAGAGTTGACGGCATCGTACATTGCCACGTCGGCGTACGCGAAATAGACAAACGCGACGGTCGGACTTTTCTTGCCCGTGACCACCACAGCGGACTCCATGTTGGTATGCCAGTCGGTGACGGCGTTGCCTGCCGTCGACGCTGAGCCGAACGCAAGCCCGAGTATTAATCCCATGACCCGGTAAATTTGGCGTGCTCCATTCATCTCTTGACTCCTCTGCGGGAGAGTGTGGTTTGTCAAAGAGCCACACCCACTAAGACACGGCCTGAAGGCCAAAGCCGACATTGCGGGGTCGGTAACCCTCTCTGGCGCTGCTCCGAGACCTCTGTCGCGGGTGAGCCATGCTGCGAGCGGTCCCGCGCAAACCTGCCGTGGTTCCGGTTACGGCAAAGCGCTATCTTTAGCGTGGCCGGACCGAGTC
>Ga0306920_100012948_pt1 | contig 11343 bp, 9 predicted proteins | sample flu12Cox44000170_FD_204666 | JGI IMG/M metagenome (GOLD analysis project Ga0306920, IMG submission 204666) | Lab enrichment of tropical soil microbial communities from Luquillo Experimental Forest, Puerto Rico - flux4day.12C.oxic.44.000.170 (v2)... | ecosystem: Environmental > Terrestrial >...
TGCTGAACTTCTTCTCCACCGCATTGGACAGGGCCGTCATCTTCTTGAGAAGCTCCGGATCGAGCTGCTTTTCCAGATGGGCGAGGTAGATGATGTCGATGGCCCGCTTGACGACAGGGTCGTCGATATCCTTGCTTTCCTTGAGGGCCTTGACCTGGGCGAAGGCATCCTTGTCGGACAGGGCGGCATCGATCTGGTTCTGGGCTTCTTCCTTGCGTTTGAAATCTTCGTCCTTGCCGGTGATGTTGGCGTCCCACCAGGCGCGGTTGGCCGCGGTTTCCAGCGGGCGAATCCTGGTCGTGTAGTCATCGATGAACTTTCGCGCCTTGGCGGTGCCTTCCGCATCGGCGGCGCCGCCCGGCCAGGTGATGGACAGCACCATGCCAAGCGCCACGGCAAAAATCAAGAGGACACGCAAGGACAGCATCGGAATCTCCTTTTTCATGTTTGCTATTGTTACCGCGTCAATCAATGGGCAAAACGTCCCCTTCCGGCAGGCCAAAATGATCTCGAATAGCCGTTTCAATCTTTTCGATGGTGGCGGGGTTAATCTCTCCAAGGAATCTTGTTAAGCGATTTTTATCGAGCGACCGAATTTGCTCGGTGACGATGGAGGATGGCTTGAGAACACCGCCTTCCGGCGGCTTGATGGGAATCCAATGGTAATAGGAAAACTCGCCCCCCGTGATGGGCATGACCAGCACCGTGTCTGCAAGCTCGTTCATGTGGTCATTGGAAACTACAACCGCCGGGCGGGTCTTTCTTATTTCGCGGCCAAGAGCAGGATCAAATCGAACCAGATAGACACAGCCACGTTTGGGAAAACGGGTTTTGCGCGCCATGGTCAAGCTTGCTCCTCAATCTTGGCCCATGCTTCGGCCGAAAGAGGATCCCAGAGCTGGTGTATCCGGCAACTGTCCTTGGCGGAGGCTGCATACGCTTTCCGCAGCTTGGCCGTATGCCGCACTTTGCGGAGATGGTCGATGTAATTGCGAATGGCATCCGCCACAAAGCCGCTCTTGTTTCCTTCGCGAAACAAACCGGAGAATTCGCGCAACTCCCCAATCAGCGGTTTGGGAAGACTGATTATCACCCGGTCAAATCCGGTCCGCTGCGGGGTTTTTACCTTTTTCATGTCGCTATTATATACTCGAATATGAACTGTCGCCAGGGCGGTTACGCCTCATGTCAACTCCCTTCCCTCCGAGCTTTGTCGCGCCGGTAAAGAAGCGATAGGCACTTCCGGCACGTCACCCGGGAACAATCATCTGTGGCGCTCCCTTCGACTTCGGCCCGGTGAGCCGCTTCCTTGTCGCGCGGATTGCACAAAACCATGCCGTCGTCATCCAGGGCGTGCAAGTCACGTTGCTGTTTTCTAGCCCTGGACATTGACGATATCTCAAAACAAGGCATCGCGGCCTCAGCAGAGCCCCGGCGATCGCCCGCTCACTCACCACCCATGTTCCACTCAAGGTAAGAGTTGGCCGCCAACTTGAATTATTTGACGTAACCCATTATTTCCCTAAGAAATAGTTGACGGCCAAATGCCGACCGTTTGGCCGTCAACTTGCGGGCAGCGACTGCCTAATTTTTGGGCGGATTCGTTGCGCAAAACCCACATTCGTTGCGCTGCATTGCGCGCTGGGTGGCGGAATCTGTGCGCAATCCAAATTCTATCCTGCGGCGACCGGATGAGTATTTTCCGTCTTCGCTCCCCACCCAAACAAAAGAACCGCGCCGGCAGCCGTTCCCGCCAGGCCGGCGCCGACCCAGGACCAGGGGAGTGTTTCCACCGCAGTTTCTCCCTGGCCGATCAGCACCAGCATGGCGTTATGGGCGGCGTGCATGATCATGCCGGGAAACACGCTGCCGGTGTGCCAGGCAATCCAGCCGAGCACCAGACCAAGAAACGTGCTGGACAAAAGACGATGCAGGGCAAACGGTCCCGGCATGGCAATGACATGAAAGAAACCGAACAGGAGAGCGGAGACGATGATCGTGACGGCCGGGCCGCATTTTCCGCGCAAGGCGCTGAACAGGTAGCCGCGAAAGAAAAGCTCCTCGGCCAGTGCCTGGACTACAAAGGCAAGGGCAACGGCCAGCGGATAGTCGGCGCGAGCCTGCCGCATGGCATTCAGGAGTTGTTTCAGAGTTTCCGTGCTGAGGTCCGGCTCGGGCAGCACCAGGGCCAGCAACTGCACGAGCACCGGCCACAGGGAAATGCCAAGAAGCAAGGCGCCGGCGAAAGCAACAATGGGAACGGCTTGAAGTTGCAGACCGGTGCGTAACCGAATATGCCCCAGCCATGCCGACAACAGCGGAAAGCCCGCGAACAACAAAAAACCAATCCCGGTCATCAGTCCGAGGAGACTCAGGGCGGACATGCCTCCAAGCTGAGCCAGCAGGCCGCGGCACACAAACCAGATAGGGAATATCAGAGCCAGACACAAGAGGGCGCTGGCGACAGCTGGAATGGGCCGTTCTTCCTCGGGCCGGCGAAACAGGTCCGACCAGGCGCTCTGTTCGCTGTAGAGCACGGCTTCTGCGCCGAAGATGCGCGCCGCCGTGGCGATGGCCGCCAGGGCATAGAGCAATGTCGAGGCAATCACAATCACAGCAATCGGCCAGCGAGCATTGCCCTCAAAAAGATCGCGCGACAGCAGCACGATGTTCACCAGCGGCGCCACGGACAGGGTGCCTTCCAAAGACAGCTCCGGCATCATGGCCAGCACCCCTGGCGCCAGGGATAAAAGCATCAACGGGATAAGATAAGCCTGCGCCTCTTTGAAGCTGCGTGCAAAGCTGGTGATGGCGAGCAGGACGGCGGAAAAAAAAGCCGCAAACAGAAGGAGCAACATCAGGAGCTGCAGGATCACGAGTAGGGAGATATCGCTGCCTGAAAAAAGTGCTGCCCCCAGGCCGCTTAACCACAGGGTAATCAGCATGGTGAGCAAATTAATCAGAGCAGTGAGGATGGCCACCGTGAGCACGGAAACATACTTGGCGAAGAGCAGACCGAGGCGCGGTACCGGGGCCGCCACCAGAATCTCCAGCGTGCCGCGCTCGCGTTCGCCGGCCGTCAAGTCGATGGCCGGATATACTGCTCCGGTGATGGTCATGAGGATGAGAATGAGCGGCACCAAAGCGGCGAGCGAAACTTGCTTGGCGGCTGGAACAGTGAAGCCCGATCGCCTTAAAAGAACATAGCGCGCGGGGGGAAGACCCGGAATGCCCAGGCGGGCACGGAGAAAAGATCCGTTGGTCGCCGCCAGTCTTCGCTCAACAAATTGCAGGAGCGTATTGGCTGAGGACGAGTCCTTTTTGAAGATTGCCTCGAAGACGAACATGTCGTCCTTGCTACCTTTGAATCGCCCACCTTTCTCGAGGCGAATTCCCACGTCAATTTCCCCATCCTCGATCATTTTTTTCAGGTTCTTATCGAATTTGTCCGGCCAGGTCACGCTGGACATTACAGGCGTTGCCTGCGGATCTTGCCGCATCAGGATCTTGTCTCCCAGCTGAAGCTGACGAACAAACAGGTCTTTATCAATCTGGGAAGCGAAACCAAGGACATAAATCGGGCTTTTCAGCGGACTCAGGCTGCTGAAATACTGCTGGAAGGCGACTGCCAGAAGTGGATAGACCAGGATCGGCATCAGCACCAGGGTGATGATGGTGCGGCGGTCGCGAAGGATCTCGGCCAATTCCTTGCGAACCAGTCGACCAAGCCGGCCCAGCCGATTTCTCATCCCGTGGTCCATGCCTGAATTCTCTTTTCGCGGATTTTCTGAAGGGCCGGCCCGACCTGCGACAGTTTCAAAAACATCTCCACCAGCGACGTGCAGCCGGTCTGCGCCTGTAACTCGGATAACGTGCCTTCGCACACCAGCTTGCCCTTGTGCAAAAGGCCAAAACGGCTGCACAAGCGCTCCGCATCCTCCAACCGGTGAGTGGTAAGTATGACGGCCTTGCCCTCTTCGCGGAGGTGACCGATGTACTCGGAAACGACCTGGCTGCCGAGAATGTCCAGGCCGAGGGTCGGCTCATCGAGAAGCATGACGGGCGGCCGGTGGATGAGTGCTCGTGCCAGATTGACGCGCTGGCGTTGACCGGTGCTCAGGGTGGCGCACCGCTGCTGGAGGAATTCGCCCAGACCCAATAGTTGCACCAGCCTGGATAACTCGTCCTGGGCATCGGCGCTGGTCACCCCGTACAGGTCGGCGAAAAAGAGGAGCATTTCCCGGACGGTCAGCGATTGATAAAGGCCTGCAGAAGCCGAGATGAAGCCGACGCGGCGCTTAACTTCGTCGGGGAACGCGCTGGTCCCGAAACCGGCAATCGCCGCCTGGCCGGCGGAAGGAGTGAGCAATCCGAGAATCATGCGCAAGGTGGTGGTCTTGCCGGCGCCGTTGGGCCCGAGCAAGCCGTAGACCTCGCCTGCGGCAACGCCGAAAGAGAGGTCATCGACGGCCACGATGGCGCCGCCCCCCGCAAGCGGGAACCGTTTCGTGAGCCGGTGCACCTGGATCATCCGCTGGCTTCCCTGGCTGGGAGCGAATTGAAGGATCAGACCTTGTGGATGATCCTACAAGGCCAGCCAGAGGCATGCAACGGAAATGTATCGGATAGGAAACGAAACTGTGTTTACGTTTAGCGTTCGCATGATATCGCGCGAACGCTAAACGTAAACAGGCAAGGGAGGCTCAGCCCGGTCTGGAAGACCTAACGAGCGAAATCTGCATCTGTCAGGCCAACGTTGGTCCGCAAATCGATGAAGCTGAACACTTCGAGCAACTCGCCGCCGGCCGGGCCCCCTTCATAGGGCCAGTCGTAGTTCTCCGTCCGGATCGGCAGCTTCGTTTCCTTGTCGAGGTAGAGAACGCTTCGATAACTGTAATAGCGCTCGTTGCGTTCGGTGCGGGTCGTTTCGATTCGGAAGCAGGGACGATTGTTGTAGGTGTAATCGGCGATCCGAACCTGCGTTTTGTTGAAATTGCGCTCCATCTCCATGTTTTTGATGGTGGTATCGATGAGGTGGCCGATGCCGGCTTCATAGATGTTGTGCCGGCTATGCTGCAGGACGCGCGGGTCAAGAGGATCGATCCACGGGGAGATCACTTTCTTGAAACCCTTGGCAAAATTGACGTGCATCTTGTTGCCGTTGCGGCCGTAGATGAACGACACTTCCTGCCCCACCAGCTCGCGCGGCGCCAGCCAGCGCATGTTGACACTGAAGGGATTGGCCCGGAACTTGGAGACGATGATATTTTGTTCCTGCAGTCGGCCCTGAACCCGCTCCTGCTTGACGAGCGTGCAGGTATAGTCCCGCACATTGGCGTAGACCTTGCGGGCTTCGTAGAGCAATTGCAAGGGTTGATCGAGCGGATTGGCCTGAGGTGTAGACGGCGGCTGGGTCTGCTGGGCCGTCGCCGGCGGGTCACTGCGCAACAGCGGCGCGGCCGGCACGACCAGGCCGGCAAGCCCCAACACCACCAGCGGAAACCAGCGAGAGCGGCGACCTCGATTGCGGCGAGAATACGACATGCGTTTTCACCTCCTTGGAGTCCTTGAGGAACTGCGGACCAACCCAGCGCGTTTGTAACCTGGGGTAGATGGCCAGGGTCCATAGCCCCCGCGCACTGGTGCCTTTTTTGCTGGAGCAACTCCTATACCAACGAAATGGTACGGAGGCTTTGATCCGCAAGACGCGAAGTGCAAATGAGTTGCCGGCTTCAGATTCTTGACCGATCCAATTGGCCGCGGGCGGGCCGTGTATAATTTACAGGATGAATTGCAGGATATTGTTCCAGGAAATTGCATCATGCCCCAGGTTCTCCAGATTCACACGATCGTTTCGATGCCGTTCGAAGAAAATACGTATGTCGTATGGCAGACCGGCCGGCGCGATGCTCTGGTAATCGATCCGGGATTGGAGCCGGACTTGATCCTGAGCTTTTTGCAGGAAGAGCGACTGAAGCCGGCTGCGATTCTCAACACTCATGGACATGCAGACCACATCGGCGGCAATGCAGCGCTGAAGCGAGCTTTTCCCCAAGCGCCCCTGATCATCGGCGCCAACGAAGTGCAGTTGTTGAGCGATGCCAATGCGAACCTCAGCGCCCCGTTTGGCTTCCCGATCATCAGCCCGGAGGCTGACCGCCTGGTTCGCGAAGGGGACATTATTGACGCGGCAGGCATCACCTTGGAAGTCCTGGATATCCCCGGCCATTCACCGGGCCATGTGGTTTACCTGGTCCGCGGCGAACCAAACCTGGTTTTTGGCGGCGACGTACTTTTCCGCGAAGGGGTGGGTCGTTTTGATTTCCCCGGCAGTAACGGCAAGTTGCTTTTTCAAGGCATTCGCGAAAAGCTGTTCTCGCTGCCGGCGGATTGCGTCGTCTATCCCGGCCACGGACCAGTGACCACGGTGGGACATGAGCAGCGATCCAATCCATTCTTATCCAGCGAGCCGGGAGCGTGAGCGACCGGAGGAATAAGCGACCGTGAGATTTACTCCAGTCGCTCACTCTCCCGGCTCGCCATGAGCACCTCTTCCAGGTTTTCCTTCTCCGCATTCTTCCACGCTTCTTCCGTGCCGATCGGCAGCCAGAATTGCGCCTGTACCACTTGGACTGGCTGGCGGACACCGAGGTTTGTTACGTAATCAGTGATCTCATATTCCCCGCGCGGTGATAGCTTGAGTTCGATGTCGAACACCGAGCGCGGGAAGGCGTAAGCACCGGTGTTGGCCAGGTGGCGCCCGTCCAGATTGGGCTTCTCCACCAATTTTTCCAGCGTGCCATCGGGCTTGGGAAAGACGATACCGAATTTGCGCGGCTCATCGACGACATGAACCAGAACTGCGGCCGGACACTTCGCCAGCGCAGTCAGATCGCGAGCCCCGAATAGATCGTCCCCATTAAGAACGAGAAAATGTTCCGAGCGCAAGTGCTGCCGGCAACGCAACAGGGCATCGCCGGTGCCACGTGGTTGATCCTGGAACACCGTCAACCAATCGCGCACATGCTTTTGCGTTTGCAGATATTTCTCGACCTGCTCGGCCAGGTAATGCACCACGACCAGAACACGATCGACTGAGGCCGGCAGCGCTCCCAGGCTCCAATCAAGAATGGGCCTTCCCCGCACCGGCAATAATGGTTTCGGAGTGTGCAAGGTATGTGGCCGCAAACGCGTGCCTAGCCCGGCCGCCAAGATAACAGCATCCATTCCGATCCTCTCATCGAATCAGAGTGCCCGGCTTGGCGTTCGCCGAAGTCATTCCGCCGCGGAATCCACGTTGCGAACGCGAAGCGGCGAGTAGGGGCAAGTGAAATTCCGACTTTATCAGGTTTTCCACCATTGGCGAAAATTTGTCAAGGTCCCATGCTTCCGCAGACGATGATAATAGCGGTTTTTGCAGGAGGCATCCAAGCCCGCGCCGGCGTCCCACCTTTCCCGCATTAACATTTACGCAAACGGCGGGGCCAAGCTGGAATGCTGCGGGGGTTTTATTCGGAAAGGATTGACTATGCGTCGGTTGCTTATACCACTGGCGGCCATGTGCCTTTTCTGTGCGGCGTTGCTGGGTTGCGGGCGGACTCACGGCGTGTGCGATTGCTACCTTGAAGACCCTTGCTTCCAACGCGCTCCCTGGGCCATGCCGCCGGCTCAAATAATCCAGGAAATTCCCAAGACGGAACCCAAAAAACTTTAATGTCTTCGCGTTGGAGGCGAACCGGGCGCGGAAGCCCCCGGGTGAAAACTCAACCGGGGGCTTACGCCCCCGGCTCGCAGGATTTATGAAAGGTTGAATCAGCACTGCCCTTTCTTTTTCCGCCCTTTTGCCGGCCGATGGTTAGTCACCAGGCGAATCGGCGGCGGCTCGGGCGGCAACTCGCTTAGTCCCCGTTGGGCATTTTGCACGGCCACTTCCAGGAAACGCTCCTGGCTCCGAACCAGTGGTTGTCCTGGTTCCGGCTGCGCCCGCCGGAAGCTGCCGTCCGCCAATAATTCCCGCGCCTTGCAATTGTCCGCCAGGGAAATCGCCAGCACTTCCTGAATCAAGCGCTGCTTCAACTCAGGCGCCTCCACCGGAAACACCACCTCCACGCGGCGGCTCAGATTGCGATCCATCCAGTCCGCCGAGCCGATGTACACCTGCGGATCGTTATTATTGTGGAAGTAAAACACCCGGCTGTGCTCGAGAAAGCGATCGACAATGGAGACGACCCGGATGGTATCGCTGATGCCAGGCAATTTGGGACGCAAAGCGCAGATGCCGCGGCAAATGAGGTCGATTTTGACTCCGGCCTGGCTGGCCTGGTAGAGGGCCTGAACAATGACCGGTTCCAACAAGCCGTTGATCTTGGCGATGATCCTGCCGCCTTTGCCGGCCCGCTGGTTGGACGTCTCCTGCTGGATCTTTTCCACCATGAAGGCCTGGAGGCGGGCGGGGGCCACCACCAATTTGCGAAATTGCGGCAGCTCGCAGTAGCCGGTCAGGTAATTGAACAAGGCCGAGGCGTCGTCGCAGAAATCGGGATTGCACGTGAAGTAGCCGAGGTCGGCATAAATGCGCGCGGTCTGCGGGTTGTAGTTGCCGGTGGCCATGTGCACATAGCGGCGGATGCCGTCGTCCTCGCGGCGCACCACCAGGGCGACCTTGCAGTGTGTCTTGAGGCCGACGAAGCCGAAAACCACGTGCACGCCTGACTTTTCCAGTTCACGCGCCCACAGGATGTTGCGTTCCTCATCGAGGCGAGCCTTGAGCTCGATGACGGCGGTCACCTGTTTGCCGTTGTCCGCGGCGCGCTGCAAGGCCCGGACAATCGGCGAATCGCTGCTGGTGCGGTACAGAGTCTGCTTGATGGCCAGCACGCGCTCGTCCACGGCGGCGGCCTCGATGAAATCCGTCACTGGGTTGAACGATTCATAAGGGTGATGGATGAGGATATCGCGATTTCGAATGGCAGACCACAGGCTGGTGGCGCTCTGGAAATCCGGTACCGGCTGCGGCACGAACTGCGGATCGCGCAAGTGCGGATAGCCCGGCAGACCGTGGATCTGAAAAAGCCCGGTCAAGTCCAGGAGGCCGGGAGCGGCATAGACATCTCCCGGTTCCAGGTCCAGGGCCTGCATCAAAAATTGGCCCACCTCGGGCGGCGCGTCCGCCTCGATCTCCAAACGCACCGCGAAGGCCCGCCGCCGTTTGCGAATTTCCTCTTCAATAGCCTTGAGCAAATCTTCCACCTCGTCGTCGTCGATCTCGTATTCGCTGTTGCGCGTGACGCGGAACACGGTGGCCTGTTCCAGCTCCATGCCGGGAAACAGCTCCGGCAAGTGCAGGCGAATGACGGTCTCCAGGGGAGTGAATACGTGGCCGCGCTCCGAAGGCAATTGCACGAAGCGGGGCAGCACGGCAGGCACTTGCACCACGGCGAACAGTTTTTCCCCAGTTCGCGGCCGCATCAGCAGCACCGCCAGGTTCAGCGACTTGTTGAGTAAGTGCGGAAAGGGATGACCCGGATCGATGGCCAGCGGAGTCAACACCGGAAAAATCTCGCGGCGGAAAATCTCACGCAGGTACTTGCGATTCTCCTCGGTCAAATCCTTGGCGGCGCGCAAGACGATGTTCTCTTTTTCCAGGGCGGGCATCACTTCGTTCAAGCAACCGTAGGCACCGGCAGATAGTTGCCGCACGGTCTGGCTGATGCGCTCCAGTTGTTCCCGGGGCGGCATGCGGTCGGCTCCCGAACCGACGCCGATGCCCGCTTGCACTTTTTGCTGCAAGCCACCCACGCGCACCATGAAAAACTCGTCCAGGTTCGAGGCGAAGATGGCCAGGAATTTGAGCCGCTCCAGAAACGGCACTTTGGGATCCATGGCCTCTTCCAGAACCCGGCGATTGAACTCCAGCCAGCTCAACTCGCGGTTGATGTACAATGCCGGATCGTCGAGGGCGGCAACCCCAGCTGGGGCCGGAGCAGGCGCGGGGGGAGGCGGCGCTTCGGGCGGCTTCCGCAGCGGAATGCTGATGAGGGTTTCTTCGGGGGGTTTGCGCAAGGGAATCGCGGCAACTGCTTCTGGCATATCCAATACCTCCATGATAAGGCGGGGGCTTGTATTATACTCCAGATCGCTTGCGGCCGCCTATTTCATTGCGAATAAAAAAGAGATATTCGCAGAAGGCGTTGCCGGAATTGGGCTTGCGGAGTCGGAAAGCGCGCTGTGCAAGATGGTGCGGGGTACTTCCACTCTCCGCTGCAGCAGCTCTGGCGGCAATCCCTCTAACGTATATATTGCCCGCGTGATTCCATCGCGTGCATCACCTGGAGAAATCACCATGTCAAAACGCATTCGCTGGTTGGGTCATGCCTGTATTTTGTTGGAAAGCAATGGCCAAAACATCTTGATCGATCCATTCTTGACCGGCAATCCGGCGGCGGCGGTCAAGGCGGCCGATGTTCCCGCCGACTTCATTCTGGTTTCGCACGGTCATGGCGATCACGTGGGTGATGCCATTGATATCGCTGGCCGGACCGGAGCCATGGTCATCGCCAACTACGAGATCAGTGAATGGCTTAAGGCCAAGGGAGTCGCCAAGGTTCACGGCCAACAGCACGGCGGCGGACATGCTTTTCCTTTTGGCAGAGTCAAGTTGACACTCGCCTTTCATGGCTCCATGCTGCCCGACGGCAGCAACGGCGGCAATCCCTGCGGCTTCCTCATCACCCTCAAGGACGGCGCCAAGATCTACCATGCCGCCGACACCGGGCTCTTCGGCGACATGCGCCTAATCGGCGAAGAAGGGCTTGACCTGGCCATCCTGCCCATCGGCGACAATTACACCATGGGCCCCGACGACGCTCTCCGGGCCGTGAAAATGCTGGAGCCCAAGAAAGTCCTGCCCATCCATTACAACACCTGGGAGATCATCGCTCAGGACGCCGGCGGCTGGGCGGATCGCATCCGCAAGGAAACCAAGACCGTTCCGGTAGTACTGCAACCAGGGGATTGGATGGAAATCTGATTGAGTAGTTGTTAGTTGTCAGTTGTTAGTTGTCAGTTGTGGGTTAGTTGCTCGTGTGTGAGTTGCCAGCCGAAAAGCTGATAGAACAATTGATGTGACTAGCAACTGACAACTGACAACTGACATTGTTTTGCACCTTTGATGGAGGATTTCCGGTGGCACGCATTGTTTGCCAGGTCTTGCACCGACCTGAGCGGATCACGTTTATCTGGTCGGAAGGTTCGGCTTCTTTCCCTCCCTATCATCTGCGCGGGCCGAAGGTCGGCGAATTTCGCCAGTTATCTGGCCAGGCGCGTGAGAGCCTGGCTAACCTG
>Ga0306920_100012950_pt1 | contig 11342 bp, 11 predicted proteins | sample flu12Cox44000170_FD_204666 | JGI IMG/M metagenome (GOLD analysis project Ga0306920, IMG submission 204666) | Lab enrichment of tropical soil microbial communities from Luquillo Experimental Forest, Puerto Rico - flux4day.12C.oxic.44.000.170 (v2)... | ecosystem: Environmental > Terrestrial >...
AGGGCGCGGTCCTCGACGAGGCCACCGGGCTGCGCCTGCCGTGGCGGACCGCCTGGCCGATGCTGCGGGACTTCTCCTAGGACACGGCCCAGCATGGGCACGGCCTAGCATGGGGCCATGCTGGTGACGGCACGGCGACAGGCACCGGCCACGGCCTGGGCCGTGGCGGCCGGCATCGCCCTGGCCGCCACGCTGGCAGTGGCCGGATGCGGCGCGCCACGGCCCGCGCCAGCCGTCCAGATCACGCTCAGCAGCGCCTACCTGCCGGTGCCCCAGGCCGGCACCACGGTTGCCTACGTGACCATCAGCAACGGCGGCAGCACCCCCGACCGGCTGGTGGCGGCACGGATCAGCGTCGGCGGGCACGTCGCGCTGCGGGCCCCGGCCGGGCCGGGCGGCACCAGCATGCACACCATCCCGGCCATCCCCATTCCGGCCCACTCGACCGTGGCGCTGAAGCCCGACGGCTATCACCTGCTGATCACCAGCACCGGCCCCATCCACGGCGGCCGGGACGTCCGGCTTACCCTGGTCTTCGCCCGGGCCGGCCCGGTCTCGGTGCTGGCCCAGCCGACCAACCCGCAGACCGGCGGCAGCACTATCTTGTTCAACTGAGATGGCCAGCTACCGCCAGCGCGGCACGGTGCTCACCGACCATGTCTTCACCGTCCCGCTCGACCACGCCCGCCCGGACGGCGACCAGATCCAGATCTTCGGCCGGGAAGTGGCCGCGCCGGATGCGGGACCGCTGCCCTGGCTGGTCTTCCTCCAGGGCGGGCCGGGGTTCGGCGGCCCGCGGCCGCATGGCCGGGACAGCTGGCTGGACCGGGCCCTGGCCGGCTACCGGGTGCTGCTGCTCGACCAGCGGGGCACCGGCCGGTCCAGCCCGGCCACCAGGCAGACGCTGGCCCGCCTCGGCAGTCCCGCGGCGCAGGCCGCCTACCTGGCCCACTTCCGGGCCGACGCGATCGTGCGCGACGCCGAGCTGGTGCGGCTGGCCCTGACTGGCGGTGAGCCATGGAGCGTGCTCGGCCAGAGCTTCGGCGGGTTCTGCACCGTGAGCTACCTGTCGCTGGCACCGGAGGGCCTGCGCGAGGCCTTCATCACCGGCGGCCTGCCCGGCCTGACCAGCACCGCCGACGACCTCTACCGGATCACCTACGGCAAGGTGGCGGCCCGGGTCCGCGAGCACTACCGGCGCTACCCCGGCGACGCCGGGCAGGCCCGGCGGGTGGCCAGGTACCTGCGGGACCACCGGGCCGCGCTGCCCGGCGGCGGGCAGCTCACGGTCGAGCGGTTCCAGCTGCTCGGCCAGCTGCTCGGCCAGAGCACCGGCAGCGACGACCTGCATTACCTGCTGGAGGACCCGTTCGCGGGCAGCGAGCTATCGGACGCGTTCCTGCACACGCTGCTGCCCAGGCTCAGCTTCGCCACGGCCCCGCTGTACGCCGTGCTGCACGAGGCGTGCTACGCGCAGGGCTCGGCCACCCGCTGGGCGGCGCACCGGGTCCGGGCTGAATTCCCCGAGTTTGACCCGGCGGCGGTGGACGGCGATGCGCCGCTGCTGTTCACCGGGGAGATGATCTACCCCTGGCTGTTCGAGCTGGACCCGGCGCTGCGGCCGCTCCGGGACGCGGCGGAGGAGCTGGCCGGGTGGGCGGACTGGCCCGCGCTGTACGACCCGGCCCGGCTCGCCGCCAACCAGGTGCCGGTGGCCGCGGCGGTGTACTTCAGCGACATGTACGTGCCGGCTGAGCTGTCTGTGCCCACCAGCCAGGCGATCGGCGGTCTGCGGGCCTGGGTGACCAGCGAGTACGAGCACGACGGGCTGCGCGTCAGCGACGGCGCCGTGCTGGACCGCCTGATCGGGATGGTGCGCGGCACGATCTGAGGCCACGGCCGTGCCCGACTAGGTAGTTGCGATCAAGCAAGTATCGGGTAGGCTCGGTTACCGTGCGGGAAAAGCGTGCTCAGCGTGCGGCCCCCGGCGGCCGGTACAAGTGGGTGGCGCTGTCCAACACCACGCTGTCCATCACAATGGCGACCATCGACGTCTCGATCGTCATCATCGCCATGCCCGCTATCTTCCGCGGCATCCACCTGAACCCGCTGGCCCCGGGCAACATCACCTTCCTGCTCTGGATGATCATGGGGTACCTGCTGGTGACTGCGGTGCTGGTGGTCACCCTCGGCCGGCTGGGTGACATGTTCGGCCGGGTGCGGATCTACAACCTGGGCTTCGTGGTCTTCACGCTCGCCTCGATCGCGCTCTCGCTGGACCCCTACACCGGCCAGCAGGGGGCCATCTGGCTGATCGCCTGGCGGCTGGTGCAGGCCGTCGGTGGCGCCATGCTCATGGCCAACGCGGCAGCCATCCTGACCGACGCTTTCCCCGCCCGCCAGCGCGGCATGGCGCTTGGCATCAACCAGATCGCCGGCATCGCCGGCCAGTTCGTCGGGCTGCTGCTGGGCGGGCTGCTGGCCGCGTGGTGGTGGCGGGCGGTGTTCTGGGTGAACGTCCCGATCGGCGTGATCGGCACCATCTGGTCCTACCTGAGCCTGCGGGAGATCGCCTCCACCCGGCGCGCCCGGATCGACTGGGCGGGCAACATCACCTTCGCGCTCGGTGCCGGGATCCTGCTGGCCGCCATCACGCACGGCATCCAGCCCTACGGCGGGCACGCGACCGGCTGGACCAACCCGTGGGTGGCCGGCGGGCTGGCCGCCGGCGCGCTGCTGCTGATCGTGTTCGCCATCATCGAGACCAAGATCGCCGAACCCATGTTCAGCATGGGGCTGTTCCGGATCCGGGCCTTCGCCGCCGGTAACGCGGCCAGCCTGCTCGGCTCGATCGCCCGCGGCGGGCTGCAGTTCATGCTGGTGATCTGGCTGGCCGGGATCTGGCTGCCCTTGCACGGGTACGACTTCGCGGTCACCCCGCTGTGGGCGGGCATCTACATGCTGCCGCTGACGACCGGGTTCCTGCTGGCCGGGCCGGTGTCGGGTTACCTGTCGGACCGGTATGGCCCGCGCCCGTTCGCCACCGCCGGCCTGCTGGTCGCCGCCGGTGCCTTCATCGGGCTGATGCTGCTCCCGGTCGACTTCCCGTACTGGGCGTTCGCGCTGATCATCTTCTGCAACGGGATCGGCTCAGGGCTGTTCGCCTCACCCAACACCTCCGCGATCATGAGCAGCGTGCCGGCCCGGCATCGCGGATCCGCGTCCGGCATGCGGGCCACCTTCCAGAACTCGGGCATGGCCCTGTCCATCGGAATCTTCTTCTCACTGCTGATCATCGGGCTGGCCGCCAGCCTGCCCCGCACCCTCGCGCGCGGCCTGCACGCACAGGGGGTGCCGCTGGCGGCGGCAACCCAGATCAGCCACCTGCCCCCGGTCAGCACGGTGTTCGCCGCCCTGCTCGGGTACAACCCGGTGCAGCACCTGCTCGGCCCCTCCGGGGTGCTGGCATCGCTGCCCGCGGGCCGGGCGGCGGTGCTGACCGGGCACCAGTTCTTCCCACTGCTGATCGCCGGGCCGTTCCACCACGGGCTGATCATCGTGTTCACTGCGGCAGCGGCCATGTCCCTGGTCGGGGCGGCGGTCTCGCTGCTGCGCGGCGGCCAGTTCTACTACGACGCGCCGGACGGGCCTGCCCCGGGCACGCCGGCCCCGGCTACCGCCCCCGTCCCGGCTGCCATCCCGGCTCCGGCCACCGTCCCGGCCCCGGCCGCCGCGGCGGGACCGGCCGCTCTGGCCCGCGGGCACCGCTGACCGGCCGCCCGGCACGCTGACCGGCCGACCCGGCACCCGCTGACACCTGCCACAGGCGTGACGTAGGCTTCAGCCGTGCCACGATATGAGTACCGCTGCCGGGCCTGCGGGGACACCTTCGAGCGCAGCCGGCCGATGGCCGAGTCCGCCGACCCGTGCCCCTGCCCGCAGGGCCACGACGACACGGTCAAGCTGCTGTCCACCGTGGCGGTCGGTGGCCGGGCCGAGGCGAGCGGCCAGGCCGGGCCCGGCCGCGCCGCCGGCGGCTGCTGCGGGGGTGCCTGCGGCTGCGGCTGACCAAGCCCGGCCCACTCGCGCCGCCGCTGCCCGCTGACCGGCAGCGTCAGCCGTCCCTGGTGGGCTCGCCGTGCTCGGCGTTCGCCCGGCCCCTGCCCCAGTAGGCCTTCGGTGAGATCTGCTCGGCTGCCATCCCGCGGGCGGCCAGTGCCTCCCGCAGGGCCAGCACCACCCGGGCCTCCCCGGCCAGGTAGGCATGCCCGCGGCCGGGCGGCAGCCCGGCGGCGGTGACCGCGGCGACCAGCCGCGCGGGCTCGCCCGCCGGCCGCCCGTCCCGGTGCAGCCAGGACACTTCCGCGTCCGCGGCAGTGGCAAGCTCCCGCTCATCCGCGGCACCCGGGATCTCCACGATCAGCAGTGCCCGGATCCCGGCGGGCAGCGCGCCCGCCATCGCCAAGAACGCAGGCAGCGCCGACTCGTCGCCGGCGAACAGGTGCCAGTCCGCGGCCGGGTTGAGGAAGATCTTGCCCCGCGGGCCGATACCCTCCACCTGGTCACCCGGCCGGGCGGCGGCAATCCAGCGCTCCCCCGCGCCGTCGCTGTGCCGGACCACGTCGAGCGTGACCTGCTGCCGGGCGCGGTCCAGGCCGGCGATCGTGTAACGGCGGCGGACCGGCCGGTCCCCGGCCACCCCGACCATCAGCATCAGATCCTGGCCCGGCTGGTAGGCCAGGCCGGCCAGTTCCGGTGCGGTCAGCACCAGCCGCTGCATGGCCGGGCTGAGCCGGTCCGAGGACACCACTTCCAGCCGCATCCGGGTGGTGGCGGCGAGCGGGCCGGCCAGCACCGCGAACGGGTCATTGAGCGCCGGGGCGGAATCAGTCACCGCATCACATTAGGGCATGACCGGCACCGGGAACTCGGGCGTAACCCGGCATAATGGGCCGGCACCATCGTTAAGCTGAATCCCTACTCGATGACGGCTCGACCTGATCCGCGGAGGCTGGCTCGCAAGAATTCGTGCTCACCGGTGATGACGGCCGGTCCTCGGTTGATGTGGTGCGGGCGGGGCTCGCGCCACGCTTTTCTCTGGCCGCCAGCGGGCGGTCGCGGACATTGCGGCAGACGTGGCTGGACACCTTCGACTGGCGGCTGTACCAGGCGGGGTTCAGCCTGGAGCACCGCATCGCCTCCGGGCTCAATGACTACCTGCTGACTGATGGCCACGGCGAGCTGCTGACGGTCTCGGCCAGTTCCGTCCGCTGGCCGGCACTGGCCGACGCACTGCCGCCCGGCCCGTTGCGGGACCGGCTGGCGGGCCTGGCCTGGGTGCGTGCCATCCTGCCGGTTGCCCGGGCCACCAGTACCGTGCGCCAGTTGCGGGTGCTCAACGATGATCTCAAGACCATCGCGCTGCTGACGTTCACCCAGCTGGAGGTGCCGGGCCCGGACGCTGCTCCGCCGCAGGCCCGCCTGTCGGTGACCGCGATCCGGGGTTACCAGGCGCAGACTGGCCGGATCATCCGGGAGCTGACGGAAACGGCCGGCCTCGCCCCGGCGACCTGCTCGGCGCTGGAGACCGCGCTGGCGGCGGCCGGCCGCCGGCCCGGCGACTACACCGGGAAGATAGACGTCCAGCTGACCGCGGCGATGCCCGCCCGCCGGGCGGTGACCCGGGTGCTGCTGCAGCTCGCTGACACCCTGCAGGCCAACGTGCCCGGCACGGTCCGCGACACCGACACCGAGTTCCTGCACGACCTGCGGGTCGCCGTCCGGCGCACCCGGTCAGCACTCAAGCTGTGCGGCGACGTGCTGACCGCCGGGACCCAGCAGCGCTACACCGGCGAGTTCAAGTGGCTGGGCGACATCACTACCCCGGTCCGCGACCTGGACGTCTACCTGCTCGGCTACGACGAGTCAGCGGCCGGGCTGCTGGCGGCCACGGCGGCCGAGCTGGCGCCGTTCCACGCCCACCTGTTCCACCAGCGCGAGATTGAGCGGGCCGCGCTGGTGCGCGTGCTGCGCAGCCGCCGGTTCGCCGGCCTCATCTCGGCCTGGCGCAGCGACCTGGCCGGCCAGGCCGCTGCCCGCCGTGGGCCGGCCGCCGGGCAGCTGGCGGCCGAGCGGATCCACCGCGCTTACCGGCGGGTGGTGGGGCCCGGGGCACGGATCGGCCCGGGCTCACCGCCGGAGAGCCTGCACGACCTCCGCAAGCGCTGCAAGGAACTGCGCTACCTGCTGGAGTTCTTCGCCTCCCTGTACGACCCGGTGATCCACCGGCAGGCCGTCCGCGACCTGAAGGGCCTGCAGGACTGCCTGGGTGAATACCAGGACTGCCAGGTTCAGCTGCATGAGCTGCGGATGTTCGCCAGCCAGATGAGGACCGACCGGCGGGTGCCCGCCACCGCGCTGCTGGCAATGGGCGAGCTGGCGGGCCAGATCGCCCAGCGCGAGCAGCAGGCCAGGGACGAATTCGCGGGCCGGTTCGCCGACTTCGCCAGCGCCGCCAACGAGCAGCGGTTCCAGGCGCTCACCGCGGGAGCGCGGGCATGAAGATCCTCGCCAGCTACAACATCAAGGGCGGGGTAGGCAAGACAGCCACTGCGGTCAACATCGCCCACCTGGCCGCCCGCGACGGCTTGCGGGTGCTGCTGTGGGATCTGGACCCGCAGGCCGCCACCAGCTTCCTGCTCCGAGTCCGGCCACGGGTCAAGGGCGGCGGGGCGGCCCTGATCAAGGGCAGCCGGGAGCTGGATGCGGCTATCAAGGGCACCGACTTCGAGCGGCTGGACCTGCTGCCAGCCGATTTCACCTACCGGAACCTGGACCTGATCCTGGACACCACCAAGAAACCCACCCAGCGGCTGGCCCGGCTGCTGCGCCCGCTCGCGGCCGAGTACGACCTGGTTGTCCTGGACTGCCCGCCCGGCATCTCGCTGCTGTCGGAAAGCGTGCTGCACGCTGCCGATGTGCTGCTGGTGCCGCTCATCCCGACCACGCTGTCGGTACGGACGCTCGACCAGCTGTCGGAATTCATCTCCGGCTTCGATGGGCAGCGGCCGAAGGTGCTGGCGTTCTGCTCCATGATCGACCGCCGGAAGCGGCTGCACCGGGAGATCGCCGAGCAGCTGCCCGCCGAGCGGCCCGATGTGGCACAGACGGTCATCCCGGCGCTGTCCCTGATCGAGCGGATGTCGGTGGAGCGTGCCCCGGTGACCGCCTTCGCACCCCGCAGCACGGCGGCCCGCCAGTATGCGGCGCTGTGGGCGGAAGTGGCCGAGCGGGCCCTGTGAAAACGCTGGCCTGGCCGATTCCCGCGCGCTGGCGTTTACGATCGGTGCACGGTATGTGCTTTGTCAGCGAATCGTCAGCTATCTGGCGTCCCTCGGAGCATCCTGGTATGGAGGCAGCAGCTAGGGGGCACGTGTGAGCCGCAGGGTGATCCGGCTGGAGATCCCGGTGTTCCCGGACCGGCGAATGTTCCGCGTGCACGATTCCACCGTGGACCCGGATGCGCCGGGCGGGCCGATGCCGCCAGCCGGCGCGCTCATCAGCGTGAGCCGTGAACAGATGTGGGTGGGCAGCCTCCAGGAGCACATCGGGGTCCGGGTCTTCCTGGAAGAATGGGATATGGCACCGCCCCCGTTCGGGGAGAACTGGGAAGACGAGGCGAAAGCCGTTATTTACCTGCGCGGCGCGCTCAGTATTGACATGGGATCGGCCGGCCGGGCGGTGGACCGGCTGCAACTGGCAGGCGGCGTCGGCAACTATGTCATCCGCGTCTTCGCCCGCAACCGGCGCGAGGTCGACCAGCTGTACACCGAACTGTTCGGCCGCGGCGTGGATCCGCTCAGTGACGAATTCCAGCAGGCGCGCAGGGCGCTGGAAGGCCGGGAGCAGTACCTGCTGCAGCTGTGGCGGGAAGCCTGACCGCTACCGGAACGGGGTGGCGGCCGGGGTCGACGGCTGCCGGCTGGCCAGCCGCGGCGGGGACTGCCGGTGCGCCGCGACCATGGTGGGATGCCGTGGCGCGGAAGTCGGCCGCCCGCCCGCGCCGCGCGCAGGCATGACCCGCAGCGGCAGCAGCGCATAGACGGTCAGTGATACCACTGTGATCGCGACCAGCAAGGCACAGTACGCCAGCATCCGGACCCGGAACGAGCGCACCAGCGCGCGGGGGCCCGGGCGGCCAAAGGAGGTGAGCCTTGCTGCGAGAGCCGGCTCGGACTTGGCGAGGCGCTCCTCGATCTCGGCGAGGATGCGTTCCTCATCCATCGACAGCGCCACGCCGCCACCTCCCCTCGTCCCCGCCGGGGTAATGCAACTACTATCCCCAGCCGGCGAGGCTTTAGCCATAGCCAGCTGACCCGCTCTTGACCCAGCTTAGCTCGAACAGGTGTTTGACAGTAACGAACTGATGTTCTAGTTTTCTGCTCGTGCGCTGGGATGCCATCCGGGTCTCCGGCGAGCCTGTCGCGCCCGCACTGTTCGAGCGGAACGCGGTGGCCCGCACCTTCGACACGCCTGGCTTCCGCGGCATGACCTTCTTCGAAGTGCACGCCAGGTCCGTGATCAACCGGGTGCCGGCGGCATCCCGGGTGCCGTTCCGCTGGACCATCAACCCCTACCGGGGCTGCTCTCATGCGTGTGCCTACTGCATATCGGGCGAGACGCCGGTGCTGATGGCCGACGGCCGCACCAGGCCGATCGCCGACCTTCGGGCAGGCGATGCCATCTACGGCACGGTGCGGCGCGGCTCCTACCGCCACTTTGCGCGGACCACAGTGCTGGCTCACTGGCAGACGGTGAAGCCCGCCTGCCTGGTCACGCTGGCAGATGGCACCAGCCTGGTCAGCAGCGGGGATCACCGGTTCCTGAGCGACCGGGGCTGGAAATACGTCACCGGCCGGGACCAGGGGGCGCTGCGCAGGCCGCACCTGACCACCGGTAACAGGCTGGTGGGCGTGGGCGGCTTCGCGGACCAGCCCAAGGATTCCGCCGAGTATCGCCGCGGCTACCTGTGCGGGGTGGTCCGCGGCGACGGCGTCCGCCGGACGCACGACTGCCACTACCGGGAGATGCCCCAGTTCCGGCTCGCGCTGGCGGACCCGGATGCGCTCAGACGGGCATGCGGCTACCTGTCCGGGATGGGCGTCACGACCAGTGTGCCCGCCTTCGCCGGGGACACCGGCTCCCCCGGTCAGACGGTAGCCATCCTGACCGGGTCCTGCGATCCGGCGAGCTTCATCGAGTGGCTGATTGGCTGGCCCACCTCGCCCAGCCCGGACTGGCGGAAGGGCTTCCTGGCCGGGATCTTCGACGCCGGGGGCAGCTACCGCCACGGTGTGCTGCGGATCAGCAGCACCGACCGGGAGATCATCGGCTGGACCACCGCGAGCCTGGCCGCACTGAGCTTCGCCGTGGTAGCTGAGCCTGGCCAGCGGGCGAACGGCCTGCGGGTCATCCGGCTGCGCGGCGGGCTGGCCGAAGCGCTCCGGTTCTTCCACACCACTGACCCGGCTATTGCCCGCAAGCGCACGATCGAGGGGATGGCGATCAAGAGCGACGCGCACCTCGATGTGGTGTCGGTGCGGCCGCTCGGGCTGGATGTGCCCATGTTCGACATCACCACCGGCACTGGCGACTTCATCGCCGACGGCGTGGTCAGTCACAACTGCTTCGCCCGGCAGTCGCACACCTACCTGGACCTGGACGCCGGGCACGACTTCGACTCCAAGATCGTGGTCAAGGTCAACGCGCCGGAGCGGGTCCGGGCCGAGCTGGCCGCACCGGGCTGGCCGGGCGAGCACATCGCGATGGGCACCAACGTGGACTGCTACCAGCGCGCCGAGGGACGGTACCAGCTCATGCCGGGCATCCTGGCCGCGCTGCGAGACGCCGCCAACCCGTTCTCGATCCTGACCAAGGGCACCCTGATCCTGCGCGACATCGACTTGCTGGCGGAGGCGGCCGAGGTGACCGACGTGGGGCTGGCAGTCTCGGTCGGCAGTGTGGACCAGGACCTGTGGCGGCTGCTGGAGCCCGGCACGCCCAGCCCACAGCGCCGCCTGGACGTGTGCGCCGGGCTCACCGCCCGCGGCCTGGGCTGCGCGGTGCTGATGGGGCCGGTCGTGCCGTACCTGTCCGACTCCCCCGCCCAGCTGGCCGCCACCGTGCGGCAGATAGCGGCCGCTGGCGCGGTCTCGGTCAGCCCGATCGTGCTGCACCTGCGGCCCGGGGCGCGGGAATGGTTCGGCCGCTGGCTCCGCGAGCATCACCCGGACCTGGTCCCCCGCTACCGGGCGCTGTACCGGAACGGCGCCTACGCCCCCCGCGCCTACCAGCAGCAGGTGACCGAGCAGGTGCGGGCGCTGGCCCGGCAGTACCGGGTCGGCCAGCAGCCGGGCAGCCAGCGCGCGGCCCACCGGCGGCCACCCCGGGCCCGCTTCACCGGTGCCCCGGCCGGGCCGGCCGCCCGGGCGGCTGCCGCCCCGGTCCAGCTCACGCTCCTGTGACGACCGGCAGCCCCGCCCGCGCCCAGGCCAGGAACCCGCCGGCCAGATCGGTGGCCTGGCGCAGGCCGATGTCCTGCAGCGAGCCAGCCGCCAGGCTGGACGCGTATCCCTGGGAGCACATGATGATCACGATCTGGCCGTAGCCGGTCACGGCCGGCAGCCGGGCCTCGCTGCGCGGGTCGAGCCGCCACTCCAGCACGTTCCGCTCGACGTGCAGGGCTCCGGGCACGATGCCCTCTGCCGCCCGCTGTGCCTGTGGCCGGATGTCCACCAGCAGCGCACCATCCTGTCGCCAGGCCTGGTAGGCCTCGGCCGGGCCGAGCCGGTGCAGCCGCCGCCGGGCGGCGGCCAGCAGGTCGTCGACCGAGCCGCCCGGCACCCGGTCCGCGGCCGCCACCGGGCCCGAGGATGCCACCGAGCCCGCGGATGCAACCCGGCGGGCGGCCGTCACCACCGTGCCCCGGTCTCGGCCGTGCTCGCCACCAGCTGGCCCGCTACCAGGTCGAACCGCTGCATCCCGGTGAGCGGCGGCGAGTAGGCATGCACGCTGACGGCGGGCGCGGCCGAGGAGTTCCGGACGTCGTGGATGTACCACGGCCCGAACGACCGGGCCGCGCCGGCCGTCACTGCCACGCTCCGGCGGGGCCGGCTGCTTCGTGCCCCGCGTTCGGCCAGGCAGCCCTGGGCCACCGTGAACGCGCCGGCCGACCAGCCGTGGTCGTGGAAGCCGGTGTGCTGCCCCGGCAGCCAGCTCAGCAGCCAGAGCTCATGGTCGTCGTGCTGCTGGAGCAGCCGGTACCAGCGCTGGGCCGGGTCGTA
>Ga0306920_100012951_pt1 | contig 11342 bp, 15 predicted proteins | sample flu12Cox44000170_FD_204666 | JGI IMG/M metagenome (GOLD analysis project Ga0306920, IMG submission 204666) | Lab enrichment of tropical soil microbial communities from Luquillo Experimental Forest, Puerto Rico - flux4day.12C.oxic.44.000.170 (v2)... | ecosystem: Environmental > Terrestrial >...
CTCTCCTGTCGAGTTTCCCAGTGCTCGCCGGGCGGCTGCTCCGGCGCTGACAAAGTTGTTAAATGGGCGCTGCCGCGAGCCTGTCGGCAGCGCCAGCATCAGCGACCAATGCCACGCGCCGTGTCCGGATTTGCCGAAGGTGTTGTAAGTGGCCCTTGGGGCTAGTGGCGCGTGTTGTCCCCGCGGTCGTCCAGCACCGCGTCGTAAAGGTTGTCTTTGACGATTACCCTAAGCAGCATTGAGGCTAACGTTGATACGGCCAAGCCCCTTTTGCCCGCCTCATGCCGAAGCCTACCAATCATCGCTCCCGGAAGCCCAACGGGGATGGCCGCGGGATGAGTTCTCTCTGGCGCGCTATAAGATAGCGGGCGGGGCTTGTCGCTGTCGCCTTTGCGCAGGCTGATCTTCGCCTTCGAGCACACCACTCGCAGGGTGCCGCTCGTGCAGCCAACCCTGGCGGCTATCTCATCAGGACTGATCCCTCGCTCGATCAGCGTCGGTATCTTCTTAAGCACCGCGTCGGTGATCTTCTTCGGCCTAGACACCCGTGAGCACTTCCTCTCGATGCCCGTTCCCCTTTCGTGAGTAGCCCAAGCAGGGGGCGCGTACCTGTGAAATAAGTCACAGGTGTGAGAGGCCCAGAAAATACATGATTAACGGTAGGGCTGGCCGAACAAGTCACTGCAGCGGCAGGTCCACTTAAAAACACGGCCCCGCTCCACCTCCGCGCGGGGCCGTGGGTCGGGAAGGCCCACGGAATGGACGCGCGCCGACAGCGCCAAGCCTAATCCGTTTTGCGCGTGCGAGACAAATAAAAAGGGCCAGCGTGGCCCAGCCCAGCAACCTGACCTAACGTAACGTCATGTCGAAGCTGATATCGCTCTCTTCATGCCGTGCAATAAACCAACAACGATTAAATGTTTTAAACGAGATTTCTGCAACCGGATTTAAGGCCATCGCAACATGTCTAAGCAAGTCTGCCCCCGCCGCGTATAGGAGACATAGGATGCGTAAGCAGGTCAGTCGCTTCGTGAAGGACGAGTCGGGCGCCACCGCCATTGAGTACGGCCTTATCGCCGCCGGCATCTCGGTTGCGATTATCGCCGTCGTCAATGGCATCGGCAACACGCTGAACACCAACTTCAGCAACATCAACAGCCAACTGCGCTGAACCGTAAGTTTCCAAGCTCCCGGTTCACGTGGCGAGAGGCCGCCCCCGGTTGGGCGGCCTCTCGTTTTCGGGGGTCTGCCCTTCCCTTCAGCAAGCCTCACGCCTCCAATTGCATCAGCGCCGCATCAAGCCCCTGCGCATGGGCCACCTTTGCGCCCAACCGATCGGCACCGCCGCAGCCCCTCGGCGGCGACCCGGCTTAGCTCACCTTGTTGCGGTAGCGGACTGAGCGCCAGCCATGTAGCGTCCGGCTAGGGCGACGAGACCCAGTACTACCGCAATGATCCCGATCCATAAGTTACCAGCGTCTCCGCACGCGGCACACACCGGTCCACGAGGCGTGATGATAATGCCAAGCCCGATTAGGATGAGCCAAGCCCAAGCTAGCGGTGCCACCCAACGGTTTATGTTCGCCATTGCTTTCCTCCTTGATTTGTGACGAACGCCTGTGAGCGTCGAACCCTTTGACAAGGACTCCCGACACCAAATTCGGCGCGCTCTGCATGGAGCTGCCGAAGTAAGTAGCGACTGATACGATGACAGAGCCGCGCCGCGGCATCTAGCGCGCGGAGCGCCCTTCAATGAACGCCTGCTGCCCCACAGCGGAGTAGGCTCCGCCGGCTGGCGTCCGGAGATCGAAATCCCCAACACAACCATAGCTGAGTCGTGACTATTTGCGAATGCGCTGACGCCCGACCGAATTGGCGGGAGCGCTACGACCCCGGCCCGATAACACGCGGTCATTAACTGAAGCGGCAGGTCCGGGGAAAAATGAGTTCCGCCGGGGTATCGCGTACCGAGCCTTTTTACTTCGGCTTTCGGGCAATCGCCTTCGCATTGTTCTGCGCGAAACTCGTCGGCACGTCGAACCTGCCCTTTTCCAGGTCGTAGCGGCAGTGCCAGCCGCGCAGGGAGAGAATTTGACCGTGCCGGTGAGTGGGCTCCACCTCGCCCCACAAGCCAATGACGAGATAGCGGCTGTCGGGCCAGTCCCCACCCATCCAGCGATAGTTATCTTCGAGACCCTTCACGAGACCTGCCGAGATGTGGAAATCCGGCTTCATAATCTTTCGTGCATCGGGAAGGCTATTGAAATAGGCCCATGCCAGGTCGCCGAGCGGCTTCGGAGTCGCCGCGACGAATCCGTGCGGACCCAGGCGGTATAAATACAAGCTGGCTTCTCCGGAGCCCGTTTTTTGCATCCGCACGACCCATCGGGAATCGTTGGTGAACCTGAAGCTCGCTGGATAGTCGGGTTGTTCCGGTTCGAGCAGGGTCAGCTGGTCCTGGCGACGCGCCCAGAACTGCCATTTCCAGTCGTCCGTATCCTTGTTCAGGTATTGCTCGATCGTTGTCGCGCCGTCCGGGGATTTCTGGGTGTATTTCTCTTCGATCTTGTAGCCCGCGGGCGGAGCTGCCGGCTGCGCGCGTCCCGCGAGCGGCCACGCCGCTGCGCCGCCCAGGAGACTTATGAACTCCCGCCGCCTCATTCGATCACCTCATCGGCACGGGCGAGGAGCGTTGGCGGAACGTCGAGTCCGAGCGTCTTGGCGGTCTTGAGATTTATCACAAAGTCGAATCTAGTGGGCTGCTGCACGGGCAGGTCGGCGGGCTTCTCGCCTTTCAGGATTTTGGCCACATAAGTGGCGGCTCGTCGGAACATATCCTCGATGTTCGCCCCATAGCTCATCAAGCCACCATCGACGGCGAACTCCCTAGGTCCGTATATGGCCGGCAGCTGGCTCTTTGCGGCGAGCTCTACAATTCGTTTACGTAGAAGAAAGCTGAAAGGGTCGTCGATGACCAGCAGCGCGTCGCAGGGCCCCGTCGTTGCAGTCTGAAATGCGCTCTCAAGACCCTCGGCACCTCGTGATTCCACGACTTGAACCGAAACTCCCAGCGCCCGCGCTGCGGCGTCTACTTCCTTCAGCTGGAGCCGTGGCTGCGTCTGCAGATAAGGCGCGACCATCTCGGCGAGGAGATCGTCCGTCGGTTCGACGAGCCCGCCCATCTCAATAACGCCGTGCGGCGGTGTCCCTACCCGATTTTTCTCAAACCCTTGCGGTAGCGCTGCCAATTGTTGACGTAAAAATCGGCGGAGAAGGCGATGAGCTGCAAAATCTTGGCGTCGACCGTGCGCACCGCCCGCGCCGGCGCGCCGACGATCAGCGAATTGTCCGGGAATACCTTGCCCTCGGTGACGACTGCGCCGGCGCCGACCAGGCAATTGCGGCCGATCTTCACCCCGTTGAGCACGATCGCGCCCATGCCAATCAGGCTGTCGTCGGCGATGGTGCAACCGTGCAGGATCACCGCATGGCCGATGGTGCAACGGTCGCCGACCGTGAGCGGGAACCCGATGTCCGTGTGCAGGATGCAGTTCTCCTGGATGTTTGAACGCTCGCCGACCTCGACCCATTCGTTGTCGCCGCGCAGGCTCGCGCCGTACCAGACGCTCGCGTCGCGTTTGAGCCGCACCGCGCCGATCACTGTCGCGCTCTCGGCGACCCAGTAGCGCTGGTCGGCGGGAAGATCCGGCCGCTGGCCGTCAAGCTCGTAAATTGCCATGCACGCGCCTCCTTGTCGGAGGCGACCTTGCCATTTCGATTTTGACTTGGCGAGGCGGGGAAATTAGAGGCCCAGTCCGCGCAGCACCATCACCACCGCGGTCCCCGACATCATGCTCCAGGTGCCGGCGAGCACGGTCGCGAGCATGACGAACTCGAACCGGCGGCCCTCGAGGCGGCGGCCGCGGACGGTGTTGCGCATGATGATGAACGGGGCGGCGAATACCAGGAAGGGTACCGCGGCGAGTGCTGCCGGGCGCGCCTCGGCGTTGAGCAGCCGGAAACTCGGGGGGCGCGCGGCGATCGCTTGGTAGGCGGCGGACATGAGCCCCGCGACGGCAAAGCCGAGGGCAAGCGAGAGGAACAATTCGAGTGTTTCGGGCGACATGGGTTGCCGGGCACTTTAACCGGGCATCCATCTCAGAAACCCCGCCGGCGCGCCACGACATCCTCAATAAAGAGTTAACGCGCGGCGAAATCGCGTCGGACTCCCGCCCTCGGCGCCGTGCGATACTCGCGGCGATTCGTGGTTCCCGACGGCAGGACTTCATGGCCATCGCTCACGGCGCCTATCGTTCTACCCGCGTGCGCCGCGCACGGGCGAACCTGCGCCTGCCGCTCGTCGTGTCGCTGGCTCTCGCGCTGCTCGCCGTCGGCTACGTCACCTTCGTGCTGTGGCCGCGCTGGCCCGGCGTGGACGGGCTCAACGCGCCGGCGCTGCCGATCACGGTCGCGGGCGAATTGTTCAATGTGCCGCCGGCCGCGATCCGGCTTCCCACGCAGCGCCATGCCGGCCCGCAGGAGCGGCTCGACCTCGCGTTCCTGTGGCCCTCTCTCAATCCGCCCGATCCGACCGCGAAGCCGTCACTAAGCGACGAGCCGAACGCGCTCGACCGGATGTTCGTCACCATCGCGGCGGCCGACGGGACGCTGCCGCCGGTCGAACGCATCAACGCGATCTTCCGCCGCTATCTCGCCGACGAGCGCTTCGAGAGCCCGGACGGCCTCACCATCATGAGCTTCCGCGACGGCACGCCGTACCAGGGCGAGGATCTCTATCTTGATGGCGCGGCGCCGGAAAAATTCCTCACGCGCTGCACCCGCCCGGGCGTCGTCGGGACGCCCGGCATGTGCCTCTACGAGCAACGCATCGGCGCCGCGAGCATCACGGTGCGATTCCCGCGTAAGTGGCTCGCCGATTGGCGCGGCCTCGCACGGGCCGTCGACCGGCTCATCGCCGGCCTGCGACCGCCCGCCAACTGAGATCGTGGCGCGCCAGCACGAGAGCAGCCAACCCCAGCTTATGTTTCGCCATGACCAACCTCCCGTTTGATGCAGAGGTTGTGTTCTCGCAAGAGATTTCCGATCAGACAATCCGCGCCGAGCCACGTCGGCGAAAAAATTCGACAATCACTCGTCGAGATCGATGCCGAGGATCGCCATGTTGAAGTTATACGAACGCTCGCCGTCCTCGTCATCCACGAACAGCACGCCGATATACTCGTCGCCGATATAGACCTCGGCGGAATCGTCCTTCTTCGGCCGCGGTACCACGCGGATACGCGCGTTGCCGAACAGACGCTTGAGGTAAGCGTCGAGCTTGCGAATTTCTTGAACGTCCACGTCCGTCTCCCGGCGCCGGTGTCGGCTCACGCGGCGGCCGGCGAGCCGCCAAGTCGCGTCAAGTCAACGAAATCGGGCCGGCTCCATTGCACGGCGCAACGATTCGCGCAAAGCGGGTCACGCGGCTAGAGCCCCACGTCGTGGAGCATCTGATCCATGGCGCGCGCCGGCTCCGCGCAACCGGCCTCGCCCACGACCCTCGCCGGCACACCGGCGACCGTCGTGTTCGGGGGCACCGACTTGAGCACCACCGAGCCGGCGGCAATGCGTGCGCATTCCCCCACCTCGATGTTGCCGAGGATTTTTGCCCCTGCGCCGATCAGCACACCCCGGCGGATCTTCGGATGGCGGTCGCCGTCCTGCTTGCCGGTGCCGCCGAGCGTCACGTCCTGCAGCATGGAAACGTCGTCGTCGATGACGGCTGTCTGACCGACCACGAGGCCGGTGGCGTGGTCGAGGAAAATGCCGCGGCCGATCCGAGCGTTTGGATTGATGTCGGTCTGGAACACCGCCGACGAGCGGCTCTGAAGATAAAGCGCGAAGTCCCTGCGGCCCTTCTCCCAGAGCCAATGGGCGAGCCGGTGCGTCTGAATGGCGTGGAAGCCTTTGAAATAAAGCACCGGGTCGAGGTAGCGATCGGCCGCCGGGTCGCGGTCGATGGTGGCGGCGATATCCGCGCGGAACGCGCCACCGATCGTCGGATCGTCCTGGAGCGCGTCGGTATAGGCCTGCCGGATCAGCTCGCCCGCCACGTCGGCGTGATCGAGCCGTTCGGCGACGCGCCGCACGACCGCGCCTTCAAGTGTGTCGTGGTGGAGGATCGAGGCATAGATGAAAGATGCGAGTTCCGGCTCGCACCGCACCACTTCCTCGGCCTCGCTGCGGATGCGCGCCCATACGGGATCGACCTTGTCGAGCGCGTTGACGAGCCGGGTCTGTTGCTGAGCCATGGCCGCCTCCTCGGTTGCGGGGTTTTAGCACAGGTAAGGACGGGCGTAGAGGCCTGCCAGGACCGGCGTCGGTAAAGAATGACCGTCGGCTTCACTGCCTTCCTCAACGGAAGGACGTGACCGGCCGACCGGCCATATTTTCCTCGGTGTTATGAACGCGCGGCCAGAAATGCCAGCGTGCCGTCCTTGAACACCCGGTCGCCGACCGAGCGCATGTGGTCGCGGCCGGGAATTTCCAGCACCTCGGCGCCAGGGATCAGTTCGCCGAGCGGCCGAACCGGGCCGGCCACATCGTCAGTCGTGCCGGCCGCGACGAGGACCGGGACGGTGATGGCTGCGGCGTCGGCGCGCGAGAGCCGTTCGCTCGAGCCGCGGATGCAGGCGGCAAGCGCGCGCAGGTCGGAGCGCGTCTGGTCGGCGAACGCCCGGAACGTGCGGCCGGTCGGATCGCTCACGGCGTCGAGCGTCGGCGCTTCCAACGCGGCCGCGATGGTCTCGCGCACGTCACGGCCGCCGATCAGCGAGAGCCCGACGCCCGCGAGCACCGCCGAGCGCACCCGCGCGGGTTCGTGGGCGGCGAAGTACGCGGAAATCCGCGCCCCCATCGAGTAGCCGATGACATCCGCGCGCGCGATGCCGAGATGATCGAGGAGCGCGTGCACGTCGGAGGCCATCGCCGCGATGGTGTAGTCCTCCTGCCGGTAGAGCTTGCTCGATTGGCCGTGGCCGCGGTTGTCGAGCGCGATGGCGCGCCGCCCGGCGCGCCGCAACGTCGTGACCCAGCCGGGAAAGACCCAGTTGATTTCCTTGGTCGAGGCGAAGCCGTGCACGAGCACGGTCGGATCGCCCTCGCCTTCATCGAGATAATCGATCTCGACCGGCCCGTTGGAGAAGCGCGGCATGTTTGTTTGAGAGAGACCGCCGGCACTCAGCCGGCCGGAGCCAAAGCGGCGGCCGCGCAACGCGCGCGGCGCAACTTGCGCCGGCGGATCACCGCCATTGTGGCGCGCTCGGCCGTCCGCTTCAGGGTCGCGCAGAAGCCGAGCATGTTCGCAGCAGCCCAGACCAGCGCGAGCGTCAGATCGATGATCGAGCTTGTCACCGCGATGGCGCCGCGACCGAGAAATTTGAGGATCGCACGCGTGTTGCCGCCCTTGGCGACCGCGAGGCGGCCGAACTTCGCGAGATCCCTGGGCTCTTGCGCGAGCTGCATTGCTTCGAAAGCCGCACGGCCGCCGGCCTTTGCTTCCACCGTGCCCAACTCGCCGGCCATCTCGACCAGGGCCGCCGGTCTCTCGAATCGCAACGGACGAAGAAACCTCGCGCCGATACGTTCGGATTTCCCCACCGCTTTGATAACGGAAAGCCCCGCGCGGGCGGGTGCCGCGATGCCGAAGCTCGCGAAAGTGCCGGCGGTCACCGCGATACCGCCGAGCGAGAGTCCAAGCACCAGCCGGTTCGCTTCCTCGCCCTGGGCCATGTGCCAGCCCTCGCGCGCGGCGTCGCGCACGTCGCCGATGACGAGGAGGTCGCCGGCCGCGGTGCCGGCGAGGCTCGGCACATCGTCGGGATTGCCGGCGAAGAAGCCGCGCGCAAACCGCCACGCGGCGCCGCCGAACGACGACCACGCCTGCATGTCGGCATCAACCTTGTCGACAAGCTCGGGATCGACGGCGACGCCGCGCTCGCGCGCGAGCCCGACAAAGCTCTGCGCCAGCTCGGGATCGTTGCCCGCGAGCGCCGCGCGAATCTCACGTTCCGCTACCGTCGCGTCGAAGCCGCGCTCGAGCGCGAGATCGGTGAGCTTTACCGGGTCGTCCTGCGCGGCGAGCGTGCGGCCGGCGTCGAGCCCGCGCGGCACAATCCAGAGCGCCGAGATGGCCAAACCCAATGCGATCGCGAGCCCGAGCCTGATTTTCAAGCGCAGCATGCGTCATGTCCCGTTGCGACGTCCCGCGCCTAACATAGCGGCGCCGCCCTGGAAATCGAGCAGCCGCATGGGTAATGTGCGGCACCTTCGGCAACAGCATGGCGCGCCATGGCGGACCACGTCGTTCCTCATTTCCATAACGATCCTGGCGTTACCTCGATCGAGATCGGCGCGAAGGAATTCATGTGCATCGGCGCGAGCCCTCCGTTCGATCATCCGCACGTGTTTCTCGACATGGGCGACGATCGCGAGATCATCTGCCCTTATTGCTCGACGCTTTACCGTTACGATCCCTCCCTCGCCGGCAACGAGGCGCGGCCGGTCGAGTGCGCGTGGCGCGAGCCCATTGCGGTGTGAGTGGCGCGCTCGCGCACGATCATCGTTGCCGGCGCGGGGATCGGGGGGCTCGCCGCCGCCCTGTCGCTCATCCGCGCCGGCTTCCGGGTGGTGGTGATCGAGCAGGCCGAGCGGCTCGAAGAAACCGGCGCCGGTATCCAGCTCTCCCCCAACGCCACCGGCATCCTGATGAAGCTCGGCGCCGGCGAGCATCTCAAGCACCGCGCGGTGGCACCCGAGGCGATCCGGATCATGCGCGCCGCGAACGCGCGCGAGATCGTGCGCATCCCGCTCGGGCGCGAGGCCGAGCTGCGCTACGGCGCGCCCTATTGGGTGATCCATCGCGCCGATCTCCAGGCCGGGCTGATCGAGGCGCTCGAGAGCACGTCCGATTTCGTCCTGCGGCTCGGCAGCCGGGTCGAGGAATACGCCGTGCACGCCAACGGCATCACGGTGCAGGCGCGCGCGGGCGCCGCGAGCTTCGACGAGCACGGCATCGCGCTGATCGGCGCCGACGGCTTGTGGTCGATGCTGCGCGGCAAGCTCGGCGACCGCGCGCCGCCCCAGTTTCGCAACCGCACCGCATGGCGCGCCCTCGTCCCGGCCGAACGGGTGCCGGCGCACGCGCGCGCGAGCGCGACGGTGCTGTGGCTCGGCCCCGACGCGCACCTCGTGCACTATCCGGTGAAGGGCGGCGCGATGATCAATCTCGTGGCCATTGTTTCCGACGATCGCCGCGTGAAAGGATGGAGCGCTGAAGGGCGTCGCCGCGATCTCGTCGCGCGCTTTGCCGGCTGGCACAAGGATGCGCGGGCGCTGATCGCCGCGCCGCAGACGTGGCAGCGCTGGTCCCTGTACGACCGTCCGCTGCCGCACCCATGGGGCGCAGGGCCCGTTACTCTTCTAGGTGACGCCGCGCACCCGATGCTGCCGTTCCTCGCGCAAGGCGGCGCCATGGCGATCGAGGACGCGACTGTGCTCGCCGCCTGCCTGGCGCGTCAATCGGAAGATCCCGCCGTCGCCTTGCGAAACTACGAGGGCCTGCGCCGGCGCCGCAACGCGCGGGCGCAACACAACGCGCGCCGTAACGGCCGCGTCTATCACCTGAAAGGACCGGCAGCCTTGGCGCGCGACCTGACGCTCAAGTTGATGGGCGGCAGCAATCTGCTCCGCCGCTACGATTGGCTTTATGATTGGCGACCGTGATGGAGAAGCTCATGTTCCCAACGACGATCGCGGGCAGCCTTCCCAAACCTTCGTGGCTCGCCGAACCCAACCGGCTGTGGGCGCCGTGGCGGCTTGCCGGCGCCGACCTCGCCGAGGGCAAGCGCGACGCCACCATGCTGGCAATCAAACAGCAGGAGGACGCCGGCATCGATATCGTCGGCGACGGGGAACAGTCGCGCCAGCATTTCGTGCACGGTTTTCTCGAGGCGATCGACGGCATCGACTTCGAGCGCAAGGTCGAGATGGGCATCCGCAACGACCGCTACAAAGCGATGGTACCGAGGGTCGTCGGCGAGTTGCGGCTCGAGGGCCGCGTGCACGCCCAAGAAGCGCGGGTCGCGCGGTCGCACACGACGCACAAGCTCAAGTTTACCCTGCCGGGGCCGATGACCATCGTCGACACCATCGCCGACGAGCACTATGGCGACCGCGTCACCATGGCGATGGCCTTCGCCGGCTTGCTCAACGAGGAGGCGCGCGGGCTCGCCGCGGACGGTGTCGACGTGATCCAGTTCGACGAGCCCGCCTTCAACGTCTACATGAACGAGGTCAAGGACTGGGGCATTGCCGCGCTCCACCGCGCCATCGACGGCGTGAACGCGAAAACCGCCGTGCATATTTGCTACGGCTACGGCATCAAGGCCAACGTCGACTGGAAGGCGACGCTCGGCAGCGAGTGGCGCCAGTATGAGGAAATTTTTCCCGCGCTCGCCGCGAGCCGCATCGACCAGGTTTCGGTCGAATGCCGCAATTCGCGCGTACCGATGAATTTGTTGAAGCTCCTCGACGGCAAGGACGTGCTCATCGGTGCGATCGATGTCGCGACCGATGCTATCGAAACGCCGGAAGACGTGGCGGCCGTGATCGGCGAAGTGCTCCAATATGTGCCGAAGGAGCGCATCGTCGCCTGCACCAACTGCGGCATGGCACCGATGCGCCGCGACATCGCCTTGGCGAAACTCGCCGCCCTCGCCAAGGGCACCGCGCTGGCGCGCCAGCGGTACGGCTCACGAAAATGAATATCCTGCATTGGGCGGCGGCAGCGGGGCTGCTGACGGTCGTCGCCAAGGGCAACAAGGCGCTGTTGGCGCACATCGAGCGCCTGATCGAGGAGACCCGCGTTTCGGGCTTCATCGCCGCCGCGATCGCACGCGCGGCCCTCGTCGGCGTCGACGTAGCGCCCCCGCGAACCGCGCGATGACCGCGGCCGCGCAACGATCATTTCGATCAGCGTAAACGGCGGCCTAAGCGACGGGGTTAAGCAATCGCCGCGCGATGTACATTGAGGCCGGCGCGCGGCGCGCAATTCTTCAATGCCTGCATGAACTTGCGGATACTCACACGTGTCCGGCGCGCGGTCTCCAGATATTCGAAATTATATTTATATTTCAATAAGTTAAATTTTACGGCCCGGGTCCTTTGTGCGTATGGTTCGGGCGTTGCCGGTTCACTGGAGCACCCGATGTCAGCCTCAGATTCCGTCGCGCAGGTCATCGCTCAGACCGCCGCCGAACTCGACGACGCCTTCGAGCTACCCG